>Ga0247812_10002280_pt1 | contig 10754 bp, 7 predicted proteins | sample UWRJL149409B1_FD_178011 | JGI IMG/M metagenome (GOLD analysis project Ga0247812, IMG submission 178011) | Plant litter microbial communities from Arlington Agricultural Research Station in Wisconsin, United States - UWRJ-L149-409B-1 | ecosystem: Environmental > Terrestrial > Plant litter >...
CAATCTGAAAAAGGATTTGAAAATATGTACCGATCCGGTCTTAACAGCCCATTTTAAAAAATTACCTGTGCGACGCTCGTCGAGTTTGTCGTTGGACAAGAAATATAACGCAAACTCGGCCAATTGACGTAGAGCCGCTTTGTTTCCTGGTTGGTAAATTGATTGAAGCTTGTTTAATATTTCCCCATTGAAAAGCTCAGGAATAATATCCTGTAACTTATAGTAGAGCTCTGAGAACATGTTGTTGCCCACTGAGCTACAAGAAGAGCTAGCTAAGTCTGAGAGAAACCTACATCTCTCTTCTACCTCCGCATCGCCGTGGCCCCGGTCCGGAGACAAGGGAAATTCACCGAGATGCATCATAGGTAACCAAGAAGCCTGGTTGATAATATAGGAGTTGCAATTTAACGGATCTACTTAAAAATATGAGCTTTATACAATAACTATGTTGTCGGAAGGTCAAACCTACCTGATATCCCAAGCAGCTCTTGAAATTGGAACCATGGTATGTTGTATAAAGCCAAATACAAGGGACTGCTGGGCGCCGGCCAGGCAATATGTTCTTTTGGAGCAGTATTGATCTGTAAAAACGAGCTATTTGCTTGTTCTATAATAAATCCGTCCCCGCCATTCTTGTTGACTATACAGCATGTGCTGTCAGATTCGTAACCCACTTTGAAAGCCGTTAGCATGCCTAAATTGCACATTAATAAGAGCGCAACCATCTACTTACTCCAAACGTCAGCGAATTGTTCAGAATATGCTATTGGTGATTGTGTTGATGTATTCTGGAGAGGAGTCCCTCTCTCTTGTTCACGAACAAAGGTATTGGTTGCCGGAAAGTCAGAATTTAAGCTTCCTAAACTTTCACCCTGTGAGTTTATCGTTGTATACGAGTTAAGGATAGCGATGCCACTAGCTGCACATCTGTTCTGAGCAGCTTCCACTGTATTGAAGTCCGTGCTTGGAAGCACACTATGAGATGGTGGAAATGTACAAGAAGATGGTAATTCTTCTAGCTCAATTGGCTCATCCTCATCCTCAACGTCCATTATCGGTGTGTGATAGGTGATATTCGGAGGCGTTTCTGTTTTTATAAGTCAAACTATGAAATAGAGACGGGATCCGGAGCTCAATTCTTACGAGCACTGGGAGAAGCAATCTGTAAAGTTTTCCTGTTTTTCCTGGGTCGCTCAATCTTTTCCAGTGATATCTCGGAGCCCCAATGATGAAAAGTCGTCTCCTTTCCATCTTCAGCCTTCCTCTTTCTAGCCTTGGCACCAAGCACACATAAATCTTTTGAAGTCAAGTTCTTATTAAAAGTCCACTCTTTAAGTTTGGACTTCCAAGTTCGCTTGCTGTTTCTCACAGTTAGCAGTTTTAAAGAATACAAGTTGAAAAAAGAAGCACACCAGGTAACCATACCTGGCTTGAGGGCCACCTTGCTCCTCAATAAGTTGTATTGTTTTTTCAAGTGTGTTGTTTTGCTGGATATAAGTACTATAAATCGCGCCCTTATATGTACTCCACTGGTCATTTGGAGAAAGGGCTTCAGATCCCATAACCTCTTCAAAAGTGGCCAGTGCTTGATCATTTTGCTGTTCCACATCGGGTACATAGGCATCCATTTCGTCTGGTTTTTTGCTGTCGTGTATACTGGTGACGGGTGGTACTAGAATTTGAATTATTGAGAAAATAATACAGTGAGAAACCTCCCTTCTTCATGGACACGGAATGACTACTTATGTTAGAGTGCAAGGCTACGTACTTGGTGAAAAGTGCAATTGGCTGTGTGCCAAGAATACAAACACACATGCAGTACAACGCCACCAGTCTCAAGCGATGCAAAAGTGCAACGCACGTCCCCACGGAGGAGAACAATGCACGTGGGCCTACCAGCTCAGCTATCAGCGATGTTTAGGATAGATAAGTTTCTTCGACTAATCTAATATGGCCGGGCTTGATTTAGGTCAATGTTGGGAAGTACGCACGGATATACAAACTACTCAAGAAATTCCGCAGAGATTCAAGCTGCAGCCCTAACTAATATATGCTCTCGAATCTTCGGGCAACTCATAACACTCTGCATTTGTATCTAAAGTAGTATAGTAAACACACAATATTAAATCACGTGAGATTATATAATTGGACACACCGGTAATAAGAAATCAATCATAGCTAACTTTTCTGGGCTTTATATATTGGCAAATTTATTTCTCAAGCTGAGTTTGTGATATATTATTACTATATCTTAATTGTTTTAATAAAGATATATATGACAAACATATCATTGTAAAATACTTGTAGATATTCCATATTTTTATATAAGCCGTTCTGAAGTAATATAATTATACTCGGTAACTATCAGTTTGTACAGCCCTGAAGGCGTTTCGGTGAGTGGCTGCGGTGAGTGGCTGCAGGGTTGTCTTCCTATTTATTTACTGGTCAATCAATCGCCCGCGTCTGCCTCGCTGCCTAGAGTTCGGAATCTGTGGGCAGTTTCCCCCTCAAGATCATACCACCAAGCATAAATAACTCTTGTGCCATCTTGCCACTCGAAATAATTGTTGGGAATCACGCTCAATGACATGACCTTCCACTAGCGATAAACTTTCAGTACGGAATCATGTCCTCGTCAGTCAAGCTCACTAGTACTGTGGGTGTTTCCAAAGACGACCTGTGCTATGGGGCCTTCCGGCAATGGCTCAAACCGATACAGGTTCGAGCGACGGTGCAACCAGATTTGTCCACAGCGCCAAAAGAGGTTGGAAATGCTTCGGGGTTCATTATCCGTCGGGAAGCCATTCGCCTGACATTCCACAGATCCATGGAACCTCCACATGAGGAGACCATGGACCTCGCTCTCACGCTGTTCGACCGCTATGGCCGGCTGAAGAGGGAAATTATTCATCACGCCATCAGAAAAGGTACGGCGGTGTGGAAGGAAGAAGTGGATTCCGGCAATATTGTCCTGATCAACAACATCAATGTGGACAAGGAGTGGCGAAGGCAAGGTGTTGGAAGGAAGCTGCTCTTACAGCTCTTACAGCAGGCCATGGCCTCACGATATAACCCCAAGTTTGCGTTTGCGCTTCCGGAAGTCTCCTACGACCGAACGGAGGAGAAAGTGCAGCAGGGGCAGACAAAGGAACAAACCCGGGCTATGGATCAATCAAAGAAAGCCGCCGTCACTTCGTTCTTTCGGTCCATGCAGTTCCGGCGGGTGGGTGTTACTGAATGGTTCGCATTGGCCCAAGACGAGAAGCACCCATCCCGTCAGTTACTATATACCGAGGATTTAGATCCGGTGTTGGATGATTCATCTGATACTGATAGCGATAATGAACCCGAGGTGATATTGTGCGGGCTGTCGATGAATGATGGCGGCACCAATCCGAAACCTACGCAGAATCGGCTTTCGAAAAAAGACGCAGCGTCACAAGGCTTAGAAGCACTCTTCAACAACAAATGCGCTACCCCAGATGAGGCTCGTCACACGCCTACTGCGATACTGAAACGAAGACACCCTTTGCATTATGCAATCAAGATTTTGAAAGACAAAGACGGCCTTGGATTCCTTCAATCTCATACGCGAAACGGCTCGGCTGCGAGTTTTGATATGGAAGCAGTAAACGGACATGGCAATACAGTCCTACATGTCGCAGCGAAAGCATCGAAATCAGCATGCCTAAATTGGATCATGGATTCTTCAAGCGGGGTAAAGCTTGCTAGCGTGAGGAATCATGAAGGATATACTCCCTTGGAAGCCTTGAAGGCACAACTCGAGTGTAAAAGAATTAGCGAAGCTTACGGTGCTTCACGAATGAAATGCATAGCTGACAAATTCGATGGATTTGATAATGATTCCATCGCGTGTCTCATGAAGCTCACCAGAATAGAAGCACCAACGGCTGAACAACGAGACATGGCGAAATTCGGATGCAGCTGTGGACAATGTGTGTCTGGCTTCCTAAGCCCACGCATGATCAACAAACTACGGGCCGAAGCTGAGGTTCTTTCTAACTCGTTAACTTACCTTGGCTCTACAGAGGATGGAAAATCTTGGCATTTGCTTTTTAAGGATGTTCTCGTCCATCTTCCAGACAGACTCCAGCAGCAGTTCCGGCGGAACAAGATATTAAGAAATATATTCACTGAGCTATTAAGCACTGTAGCCCAACTCTTAGCTGAAAAGGTCGTTCCGCGTAGGGCTACTGTGGTTGATTGCCTCAGAGAAACACCTGTTGGGTCGCAGATTGATATGCATTACTTCCAGAAGGGAGGGACGGTGGCAGCGGCTGTAAACATTGTCATCGATAATGCTAAAGAGAGTGACATTGAGGCAAAAAAGCTATTATTCGAGACTGCAGATAACGAGCTTATATGAATTACCAGCTTGCCGGAACGACATCGAATTTGAGTTTGTTCGTCGACATTGTCTTGACGATGCACCCCCAAAAACGGGTCTGGAGGGCCGCGAGTTTCCGTAAGTTGATCCTCCCTAATACGGAAACTTCTACTGATACGTTCCAGGGTGGAAATGCCATGGCTCACTCAGATGATGCGGGCGATGATACTAGGGGAAAACCCTTTTTGATTGGATAGGATAATGCATACATTTTACAATCATCTGATCTATAAAGGCGGACAGGAGATATTGACTTTGCAAGGGATTCTCTCCATTTTGGCAGCGGTTATCCATAGGTTGAAATAGGGTTTAAAGGTATGTGAAAGTATATGAATTGCAAGAGAACAAGGAGGGCTTGCCACAATGACAACGATCTACTCCTTCGTACTAGAACCGGGTAAACAAGAAAGTCCAAAAAAATCCCCAAGAAGCCCCGTCTCATAAGCAAATAATCTTTTATTAAAACATCACAAATATAGAAAATACATTACATTCAGTCTCTTTGCTGAATCATAATCATTCCTTGACAACAGTGTCGTCACAATAGGATACGGCTAGCCCAATTGAACTGCTGAGCCACACTGGGAAAAATGAGTCATTGCCGTGGAGATAATATCATCTTTTCAACGCTTCGCGTATTATATGATAAAACTCATCCGCTCCTTTGGGTGTATATTTTTCTAGGTCCAATTTAGCTACTGGCCGTGTATGGCGCATGATGGGCCTCATAGAACACATACCTGATACAAAAACGTCATGGACTCTATTTACTACACTGTTTACATCGTAAATGTCTGGCGCGGGTGTCCCGATGATAGCGGAGAACTTCGCGAGGCGCCCTCCAGCAGACAACAGCTCACGTAGTATTTGGAGATTGTTCTGTCGCTCATTGTTCGCCACAGATCCATGAGGTCGGAACTTGCCTTGCCTGGCGAATTCCTGTTCGTGGGCAACGCAAATATCAGCGGGGCTTTCGCCCTGATTATTCAGCAGGTTTGCGTTGACCTTTCTGGCCACTAGCATGGTGACTGCACCAGAATTGCCGCACTGTGCTGCTAGATGTAAAGCCGTGAAGCCTATATACTTCTGGGGAGCCGACCCCTTTATTTGTGCATTCAAATATTGTTGGTCGTTGAAGTGTTCGAGGATTTTGGTTAAGACTCCACCATGCATCCGACCACCATTGGTTGATGGGAAGACAACGGCCTGGAGAGCTGTTAAGCCACTGCCATCCAAATACGAGACATTCCAGAATAACTCATCTGTGTTTGGGATGAGAGATAGAATGAAAGCGAATTTCTCCTCCATGTTAGGATGGTTCGAAGAGACTGAAATGAGATTGCCAAGGATGGTTAAACCGTCCATTCTCATGGTAGGACGGACGCCACCGTTCTTAAAGAGTAATCTCGCTGCTTCAAACTGTCCGGTTATGACAGCAGACACAAAGAGCTTCCTACGATCCCGCTCTGAACATTTTGGTTGTTCAAATAGGAGTCTGAGGGATCCTAGAACGAAATGTTGATCATTACCGTGAAAAAAACACATCTCGACCGCTCTCTGGTCTATGGTGTGGTTAGGAGCAACCTCTCCTCTATGATCAATTAAGAAGTCGAATATGAGACAATGGTGATTGAAGATGACCTGCTGTAAAGTTAATAACCATAGCTTCGGTGTGGGTCTCAAAGAGCCCTTTTTGTAGTTCCACAAGTATTTGACCGTTGCTATGTTTCCAGAGATACATGCGATTGTGATAGGATGGCTTTCTTTGTCCGGGAGGACCATGGGGTCAGCCCCATGGTCAATGAGCAGTTGAACACATTTGGTCTGTGCGTGTTCTAAATACTTGCCATGGATCAGATATTCGCGGAACCTGAGGCCTACATTACAATCAATAGCCACTGAAAGCACAGTGCTCTCTGTTTCCAGTGATCTGACGAATGATGTATTCAACTGCCTTCTAAGGTCCTGACGCTGAACGTCGGTTTTAGCGTAGGAGAGTAATATCTTCAAGAGTTGATATTGATGGAACATCGCTGCCCATCCTATTGGAGACAGTTCGATTCCATCATAAAACTCTAATGGCTTTCTGACTATCTCGAACCCGTTGGCTCCTTTATCGACCAAGACCTGGGTAGCACAAGAGTTTCTTGCGGCTACAGCCCAAAGAAGTGGACTTCCTGCTGTGACGCCGAATGGGCTGTCAAACATTTCTTTGTATATCAAAGCATTCCCTGAGAGCTTATCAAGCTCGGCACCATGCTGCAGGAAAAGTGCGGCCATTTTTGGTATAGACTTGTTTTCAAAGGCGCTTAAGAAATGTAACGCGGTGACCCCATCTTTTGTAGCGATCCTTGGGTCAGAGCCGCGTTCAAGCAACAATGTGGCTACTGTTGCATGTCCATTCCGAGAAGCGATTAAGAGTGGTGTCTCTCCAAGACGATTCCTACAATTGAAGTCTGATCTTGGTAGTTTTGGAAGCCTGAGCAGTGATTGGACATCACCAGCACTTGCGAATTGGTGTATATGGGAGAACAGAATCTCAGAAAGATTGTCTGATTCCTTTGCAAGCTGGTATTGTTCATTCAGTATCTTGTTTAACTCTGGGCAAACAGCTCCATAGTGACATCGACCGTTCTGTAAGTATTGCTCGAATAGTTTAGGGTCCAACGTTTGAAGACGTTTCTGGGCTGTTAAGCTCCCTTGCAGCGAATCGGATTTCAGCCATTCAGTCTCCACCTCACGACGTACCGGTAATGAGTAACCAAATATGTCATGAAGCCTCCCAAAAGTACACCGAGCATTAGTATTACCATTTTTAGCGGATTGTGCCAAGATATCTAGAGCCATTTCGAGCCTTGGTGCCGAGAGATCCATCGAGTTGAAGATCATGACTGCATACTCATAAGCTGCATCTGCTCGTTCATCTTTAGACCTCGAGTTATTTGTAGCTGCATGTAGGAGATGGTCCTCTAGCAGTGTCTTGACTCGGGATGGAAGCAACCAGAAGATGTTGCTGTTTTGCGTGGGCTAGTTCCAACTGCTTGTCAGAGATGTCTTATGTAGTATTGTAACAGTTTAGATAGAGAGAAACTCGTGAAGTGGAAGTATTCCCCAGCCTCATAAAGAGACCCGGAGGAACACTAAGGTATCAGTAGCATACCTTGAATATTCTTTTCTGTATTTCTATTATTTTCAGATCCGTCAGCATTACCATTTGATTTTCAACCCTATCACTCCATTAGACAGAACAGCGATGATGGGTGCGGGGGATTGTATAACACAATTACCAAGCTATCGCAATTCTTCTCATCGACTTGATCAAGCTGATATCTTCTTTGTAATGAAATGCGGTGCGAGCTTGTTGTCTCGTAGCCAATGACTGACGTGCACCCCCCCACCGCTTCGATGGTCGGCACACTCGCTGGTGTTTATTTGCAGTGCTCTTCCGCATAAACTGTAATTCTCTAAAGAAATTACTTGCGTTTTTTTCGAGGAGGAAGCATAGTGAAATGGCCTCAATCTCTTGTGGGTCGAGCCTATTTGGCAAAGCTATGGAGGCTCCCATGGCTTTTCTCAGCCTGGCCTTGCTTATTTCTAAGGAAGAGCTCATGCGCGCCCACCATTGGGGAGTTTGTCGTATAAAATCTGCCTTAGCAGCGGCCTTGTGATGCCCAAGTGTCTTTCTCAAATGCGAGCGCAGTATGTTTCTAAGAATTGACAAGATGATTTCTCCTCTCGCAAATCGTTGAGGGGCAGAAGCGGCAAGCGTTCCCTGTAGCAAACGGGTAAACGTTGTCCGAATTTGTTCATCCGCCAGAATAGAATCTTGGTCGGAAGCAGGATCTGTCTCCCATGCTGGATCATAGTCGGCAATTTCGGTAATATGTTGCGTGGCTACATCCTTTAGATCTTCACAGCTAAAAGCCATCATCCAATTCTCAAGCTGTCCTTCCCTTTTCAGAGATTCCAGATTACGGTCAGACAATTTCTTAAATTCCTCAAAGACATGCATGCCTTGAATCAGAACCGATAGGACAATACCAAGACTAAAAATGTCAGTTTTGACGAGTTCTTCTCGACCAAATGCCATGTCTTGATCATAGCACTCCGGTGCACTATAGCGGAGCGTGTTAATTGGCTTTCTACATGGCAGAGTTGTCTCTGCTAAAACAATAGCATCCCCAAAATCCGCAATCTTTGCAGTGTAACCGCGTTGTTTTGAATGGAAGACAAGAATGTTCTCTGGCTTGAGGTCACCATGAACAATCCCGATAGAATGAATTGCTTCAAGTCCAGATGTGATATGAATGCAAATACGGAGTCGTTCTCGTAGCGTCAATTCTCGTGTCCGATGGAAATTCACCAGGTCGCCAAACTCTGTTCCTTCGAGGATTAGACATGGGATTGGCAGACCCCCGTAGGTGTCTAGTGATTGCCAACAGCACCCGCATACGGAAACGATATTTTCGTGATTCTTTAGCGATTCAGACCGTAGAATCTGATATTCTTTTGCGATAGAGCGGAATAGCCGAGAGTTAACCTTGTCGTCCTGCCTAAGCCTTGGAGTTTTCAACGCAAAAAGATTCGGAAGTGCATGACCAGAGTCTACCTTGACAGCCGTCTGTCGAAGGATGTACTGCCGTGGCACCACGGTAACTGAGAAAAATCCTCCGCGATAAGGAGTAAATGGAAGAAAGAGATTCCAGGGTCCAAGATGTATGGAGAGCAGCACCAAAGACGTCCACTTCTCAGGGTCTTTGTCCTCAGCCCGCGCGACCACGGACATGAAGGACATGAGGTCAATTCTGTCGTCAGTATCGACGGCATCGTCCTCAAAAGTTTCGCAATCTCTGTCCGAGGAGTATGCCATTGTGCTTCCTTGAGATTTACAGCAAAGATAAAACGCAGTCATTCAGAGGAAAGTTGGTGTGGCTGGGGGCTTTGAAACGAACCAACAGCCTTGCATGAATTACATGGTGCGTCCGCAGCCCTCACCGCTCCTCATATCTCTTCATGGAGATAACATGCTACTACAATACAACTGTAGTACTACGCTACAACGGTGGTTTACAATACGACTGTGGTGAACATTCCTGCCACTCAGTAGCAAAGCTCTTGTATCGTTTCTATCCTCCGCTCCTCTGTTCTTCGATTTTCTTCCCAGCAACATGGCTGAAGGCCATATCAGTACTGCCTTCGGAGCCCTTGGAGCCCTTGACGTCCTCGTACAACGTTGCACTCAAGGGTTTGCGTTTTGGCAGCGCATCGACAATGTGACCGAATCTATGAAGACATTCAAAATTCGACTGGATATGCAATGTGCAACTTTGGCTTACTGGGCTCAAGAATGGGGTATTGGTAAAAATCAACATATCAAGGACCGAAAGTTCCTTCTCCACGAGTCTACAGTTATGAATTATCTCAAACTCATCAATCGGATCATCTACGACCTGAGCGAGCTCGAGACCACCTTTCCTTCCCTTAGGACGGCCCAGAACTTGACTTCCACGGACAGGCGACGCCATGTAGATGAGTTTGGGAGTTCAATATCTGTCGAATCCCATGACTCTGAGGGAACTGATTCAACCCCCATCGGATTTAAATCTAATTCCGAGCGATTGAACTGGGCGTTGCAAGATGATAAGCTAAACGAAAGACTGACACTGCTGGCGACTCTGATCCAAGACCTCTACTTCTTATTGCCTCCTCCGCACTCTGATCCAGCGGGTATTATCGTCTTAGGGACATCACTTGCCAGCCAGGATCCAGTGACCCTTGCCAGAGTGAGTCGCGATATTGATTCAGCACTGTTGCAGGGGCTCGCATGGTTGAAATCTATTGGCTACAGGATGCATGGAGCAGCTTACGGACTGAGTTCCGTAGCATGTTGGTTGATAAAAGATGACCTTAAAGAATGTAGTTCAGACCCGAAGAAATCACTACGTTTCCAAGCTAGATATAACGGCTGCTCCGTACTTGTGGAGCAAAAGTTCTGCACAGTTCCTGAAAATGATTCAATTCAGCGTGGAGTCTTAAAAGCGCGGATTGAGAACGTCGTACTCCGTCTTCAGGATCCTCTCAAGCCGGCGGAGTTGAGAACGCTTCCTTGCCTCGGTATTACCGAGTGGGAGGCGAGGATGACTGATAACACGATTACATCGATCTACGGTATTGTATATAGGATAGATACACCGCACTTCTTTTCACTTCAGGAGATATTGGACAAGAAAGGAAAATCAGAACAAGATATTGAGAAAATTCGATGCTCTTTTCCTCTCGGCCGGCGGTTCGTCGTTGCTCAGACCCTTGCCCGCGCTATGATGTACCTCCACTTTACTGACTGGCT
>Ga0247812_10002282_pt1 | contig 10751 bp, 9 predicted proteins | sample UWRJL149409B1_FD_178011 | JGI IMG/M metagenome (GOLD analysis project Ga0247812, IMG submission 178011) | Plant litter microbial communities from Arlington Agricultural Research Station in Wisconsin, United States - UWRJ-L149-409B-1 | ecosystem: Environmental > Terrestrial > Plant litter >...
GCTGCCCTGAGCCCTGGCACATGGCACATGGCAGCCTGTAGCAGCTCGTTCGAGGACGCAGTCCTCGCCAACCCTGAGCCCAGGCGACTGCTACGCAGTCGAACGCAGCCTCGCGAGCTCGACAGCTGCTACAGGGTTTCCTCGGGTTCTTCGGGGAGGTGTTCGTCCAGGTGCAGCCAAGGCAATCGACTGTCGGTCCAGATATGCCGTTCGGCAGGCGCCCGCTCCGGGTGATCCAGGGTGGCAATGGTCACATCGATGCTGTCCGGGCTCAGGTGCGTGATCAACGCCAGTTGGGCACCACAGTGGCCACAGAAGTAGCGCACACAGCTGGCCGAAGAGTCGTACTGCGCCGGGGTGCCCGCCAGCCACTGGAAGGCTGAACGGGGCAGGGTGATCCAGGTGGTCACCAGGCCGCCACTGACCCGCCGGCAAATCGAGCAGTGGCAATGGGCGATGTCCTGCAACGGCCCGCTGAATTGATAACGCAGCTGCCCGCAATGGCAGCCGCCGGTGTGAAGTTCGCTCATGCCGACCCTCCTGATCCCCAACTGCACCCCATCAATCCGGGGCACTGCCCAGCACTTTAAGCCTCGCCAGGCGCGCTTGCACATCTCGTCCGGTGTTTGTCTGGCGAAAGGTAGCTGAAAGGTTTGCCGATTAGGATCGCCCCCACTGCCGGCAAAAGACCGGTTGGCCAACGCGAAATCCGCAACGTTCGCCCGGCCCAATTAACAACAACAATGGTGATTCTGATGTCCGCTCGCACCCGCCTGTTCGCCCCGACTCCCTTCGTACGCCTCGTGCTTCCCGTTCTGCGCTGACCCCCAACCGGTCCGCCATTCCCTAGTCGCGCTACGTCTGGAGTATTCCCATGCTGACTTTCCTTGGCTTTGCCATGGTCATCACGTTCATGTACCTGATCATGACCAAGCGCCTGTCGGCGCTGATCGCCCTGATCATCGTGCCGATCCTGTTCGCCCTGTTTGGCGGTTTTGCGCCGAAAATCGGCCCGATGATGCTCGAAGGCATCACCAAGCTGGCCCCGACCGGGGTGATGCTGATGTTCGCCATCCTCTATTTTGCCCTGATGATCGACTCCGGCCTGTTCGACCCGGCCGTGCGCAAGATCCTCAAGCTGGTCAAGGGTGACCCGCTGAAAGTATCCGTCGGCACCGCGGTGCTGGCCCTGGTGGTGTCCCTGGACGGTGACGGCGCCACCACCTACATGATCTGCGTGGCCGCCATGCTGCCGCTGTACAGCCGCATCGGCATGAGCCCGCGCATCATGGCCGGCCTGATCATCCTGGCCGGTGGCGTGATGAACATGACCCCCTGGGGCGGTCCGACCGCACGCGCCGCCAGTGCACTGCACGTCGACCCGTCGGATATTTTTGTGCCGATGATCCCGGCGATGCTGGCCGGTGTGGTGGCGATCCTGGCGATTGCCTACATGTACGGTAAACGTGAGCGCGCGCGCCTGGGTGAACTGCATTTGATCGGCGATGAAATCGACCACAGCGAAATCAGCGTGTCGCAGTTCCCGGATGCCCGTCGGCCGAAGCTGATCTGGTTCAACGGCGCCCTGACCCTGGGCCTGATGTGTGCCTTGATCGCCGGCCTGCTGCCACTGCCGGTGCTGTTCATGGTCGCGTTCAGCATCGCCATGATCGTCAACTACCCATGCCTGCAACAGCAGAAAGACCGCGTCGCGGCTCACGCCGGCAGTGTGCTGGCAGTCGTCGGGCTGATTTTCGCCGCGGGTATCTTCACCGGCATCCTGACCGGTACCGGCATGGTCGACGCGATGTCGAAAAGCCTGCTGGCAGTGATCCCGGACTTCCTCGGCCCTTACCTGGCCGTGATCACAGCCCTGGTGAGCATGCCGTTCACCTTTTTCATGTCCAACGATGCATTTTACTATGGCGTGTTACCGGTTCTTGCCGAGGCCGCCAGCCACTACGGCATCACCGCCGTGGAAATGGCCCGCGCCTCGATCGTTGGCCAACCCGTGCACCTGCTCAGTCCGCTGGTTCCATCGACCTACCTGCTGGTGGCGCTGGCCGGGATCGAGTTCGGCGACCACCAGCGCTTCACCCTCAAGTGGGCAGTTCTGGTTTGCCTGTGCATAATGTTCGCTGCGTTGCTGATGGGGATATTTCCGCTGTTCAGCACTCTATAAGAGCATCAACTCACCGCGCCGCCAGCTAGACTTCGAGTTTTGAAGCCGCTGGCGGCGTGGTTTAACACATCCTCAAAGGAATACACATGGAATGGCTGACCAACCCAGAGATCTGGGTTGCCTTCTTGACACTGACGGCCCTGGAAATCGTCCTGGGCATCGACAACATCATCATGATTTCGATCCTGGTCAGCCGCATGCCCAAGCATATGCAGGCACGCACCCGGATCTTCGGCCTGGCCCTGGCCATGGTCACCCGGATCCTGTTGCTGCTGTCGATCACCTGGGTAATGCGCCTGACCGCCGACCTGTTCGTGGTCTTCGGCCAGGGCATTTCCGGACGCGACCTGATCCTGTTCTTCGGTGGCCTGTTCCTGCTGTGGAAAAGCTCCCAGGAGATGTACCACGCACTGGAAGGTGAAGACGAAACATCCGAAGAGCCTACCGGCAAGGGCGGCAACTTCCTCTACACCATCATCCAGATCGCGATCATCGACATCGTGTTCTCCCTGGACTCGGTCATCACCGCCGTGGGCATGGTTTCTCATGTGCCGGTCATGGTCGCCGCGATCGTCGTTGCCGTCCTGGTGATGATGCTGGCTGCCGGCACCATCAGCACCTTCATCGACAAGCACCCGTCGCTGAAAATGCTCGCGCTGTCGTTCCTGCTGGTGGTCGGTACCGTGCTGATCGCCGAAGCCTTCGAAGTGCATGTGCCAAAAGGCTATGTCTACTTCGCTATGGCCTTCTCGCTGGCAGTGGAAGCGGTCAACATCAAGATGCGCACCGCAATCGCGAAAAAGCGCAAGCAACAGGACCCTGTCAAGCTGCGCAAGGACATCCCGGGCCAGTAACCTGAATCGGATGTAGGAAGAAGGGGGCTCTCGCAAGCCCCCTTTTTTACGTCCGCATGAAGCTGTTTTCATGACAGTTTTGTTTCATTTGACGCTTTAGGCATGCGATGCTGGCGCCACGGCCGTTAGCGAACTACAGCTTAAGTACAGAATGTAGAAAATCGCGCGGTACCGCTGACTTGCCCCTTTGGGGCGCTATTCCACCAGGGGGCCTGTCATGCTGACCCTGCTCAATTTATTGTCTGCCGTGGCCTTGCTGATCTGGGGCACGCACATCGTCAGAACCGGCATCTTGCGGGTCTACGGCTCCAACCTGCGCCATGTCATTGGCCGCAACATGTCCAAGCGCTGGCTGGCCTTCATTGCCGGGATCCTGGTCACGGCCATGGTCCAGAGCAGTAACGCCACCGCGATGCTGGTGACCTCCTTTGTCGGCCAAGGCCTGATGGCACTGACCCCCGCGCTGGCGACCATGCTCGGCGCCGATGTCGGTACCGCACTGATGGCCCGTGTCCTGACTCTGGACCTGTCCTGGCTGTCGCCGCTGCTGATTTTCCTCGGGGTGATCCTGTTCCTCTCACGCAAGCAGACCCGCGTGGGCCAGATGGGTCGAGTCAGCATTGGCCTGGGACTGATCATCCTGGCACTGCAGTTGATCGTCGAAGCGGCCGCGCCCATCACCCACGCCCAGGGCGTCAAGGTGCTGTTTGCCTCCCTGACTGGCGACATCCTGCTCGATGCCTTGATCGGCGCACTGTTCGCGATGATTTCCTACTCCAGCCTGGCTGCCGTCCTGCTCACCGCAACCCTCGCCGGTGCCGGGGTCATCAGCTTGCCCGTGGCCATCGGCCTGGTGATTGGCGCCAACATCGGCAGCGGGGTGCTGGCCTTCCTCAGTACCAGCATGCAGAACGCCGCTGGCCGCCAAGTGGCGCTGGGCAGCCTGCTGTACAAGTTGATCGGGCTGCTGCTGATCATTCCGGTACTCGACCCCCTCGTGCACTGGATGGACAGTCTCGACTACAGCCCGCAGGGCCTGGTGATCGGCTTTCATCTGCTCTACAACACGGCGCGCTGCCTGGTGCTGCTACCCAGCGTCGGCCCCATGGCGCGGCTGTGTGCCTGGCTGCTGCCAGAACGCCCGGAAACCAACGGCCAGGCCAAGGCCAGGCACCTGGACCTGACCGCCCTGGTCACCCCCAGCCTGGCCCTGGCCAATGCAGCGCGGGAAACCCTGCGCATGGGCGACCTGATCGAGAACATGCTCCAAGCCATGCTCGACGTGCTGCGTGGCAAGCAGACCGCGGTGCCCCAGCAAATGCGCAGCCTGAGCGATGACGTCGAGGCCCTCTACAGCGCGATCAAGCTCTACCTGGCGCAGATGCCCCGCGAAGACCTGAGCGACCAGGACAGCCGGCGCTGGGCAGAAATCATCGAACTGGCGATCAACCTGAAACTGGCCTCGGACCTGATCGAGCGCATGTTGCGCAAAGTCCAGCAGCAAAAGACCTCGCAGCGCCGCTCCTTTTCCGATGTGGGCCTGGAAGAACTCGCCGGGCTGCACCAGCAGTTGATTGCCAACCTGCGCCTGGGGCTCTCAGTGTTCCTCAGCGCCGACAAGGAAAGCGCCCGGCAATTGCTGCGTGAGAAACGGCGCTTCCGTGCCCAGGAAAGGCGCCTGGCCCACGCCCACGTCAGCCGCCTGCAACGCAAGATCGTACAAAGCATCGAGACCAGTTCCCTGCACCTGGAACTGATCGCCGACATGAAACGCTTGAACTCGCTATTCTGCAGCAGCGCCTATGTGGTGCTGGAGACCTCCGAAACCGGCGCCCTGGCGGTCGACGACATGGCTGACATCACCCATTCTCCCTGAACGTCTAGCGTTGCCAGCAGTCATTTGCAAAGCTTGAGGGAAAACCCCGCTCCCCGCATTTACCCGCCAGGAAGGTTGTTATGCGTTGTCTGTTGTTTGCGTGCCTGCTGCTGGGCTCCTCCTGCACCTGGGCCCTGGACCGTCTGCAAGTCGAGGGCTACGTGCTGCAAAACGGTCTGCAGATCCTGCTCAAGCCGAGCGCTGAGCGTGGGCATGTGGCAATCCGCCTGGTCGTCGGCGTGGGCCTCGACGACTTTTCCTGCGCCGACAAGGAACTGCCACACCTGCTGGAGCATGTGCTGTTCAGTGGTATCGATGCCGGCGGCGAAGGAGGGCTGGAGGAGCGCATGCAAGGCCTCGGTGGGGAATGGAATGCCTTCACCAGCAATGCCGACACCACCTTTGTCATCGAGGCTCCGGCGAAGAACCAGCGCAAGGTCCTCGACTTGCTCCTGGCGCTGCTGACCGAAACCCACATCGACGACAACGCGATCAATGCCGCCAAACAGGTGGTCGAACGTGAAGACGGTGGCCACTACTCCCACCTGCAGCGCTGGCTCGATCGCCAGGACCTGGGCCATACCGCCAGCAACCAGTTGGCCGTGGAACTGGGGCTCAAGTGCCAGGAGCGCTCCGAAGTCCACTCGCTGACCCGTGAACAGCTGGAACAGGTACGCCAGGAGTGGTACGCCCCCAACAACATGACACTGATCGTCGTCGGCGACCTCGATCGCCTGTTGCCGGCCTACCTGGAGCGCACCTACGGTCATCTGAAGCCGGTCGAACCCACGGTGCACCCGGCCCTGGCGCAGTTACAAAGCCCGGCCCAGGCCGAACGGAATCTGATCCACGGCTGGGTCGGCGATGCAGCCAAGCTGCACTGGCTATTCCCTGAGCCGATCCTCGACGACCAATACGACGAAACCTACGACCTGCTCAAGGATTACCTCGACTGGGCGCTTTACCGCCAGTTGCGCCTGGCCCACAGCCTGTCCTACGGCCCCGCAGCGGAGCGCGAAGTGTTTGGCGGAGTCGGCTTCATGAGCCTGAACGCGGACCTGGAGCGCGATGACCTGGCCCAGGCGCAGCAGGTACTGGCGCAGCTCAAGGCCGACCTGCTGCACAAGGGCCTCGACCCGGCCACTTTTGCGCGCCTCAAACAGGCCGCCATCGCCCGTCAGGCTTGGGCGGTGCAGGGTAATAGCGCACTGGCCGACTATTACTGGGGTGCCTTGGGCGACTTTGCAGACGGACGATTTGCCGACCCGGTCAAGCGCCTGCGTGCCGTGACGCTCAAACAGGCGAACCTGGCCCTGCGGCAACTGCTCGAACAGCCAGGATACGTGCGCATCGAAAAACCGCTGCTCAGCTATGATCAACTGACCTGGCTGCTGGGTGGGGTAGTCGGGTTATTGCTGCTCGGCGCACTGGGTTGGCGCTTTCATCGCCGAACATGAAGGTGCGTGGCGACCGGATGTCTCCCGGCGCTGGTATCCTAGGTGGGTTTTTCCTACGAACATTGTGAACCGCCAAAATGCCGAACCTGACCCTCTACGTCCAGCGCATCCTCGAGCTGATGAAGCGCTACCCCGGGGTCATCGCGCTCGGTGGTTTCATCTCGGGGGTCGGCAGCTTCATTCTGGTGGACCGCCAGCAAGGCCTGGCCACCTGGATCGCGATCATCATGCTGGTCAGCTGGGTCTGGCTGATGCTGGAAAACAGCCTGACGCAGTTGTTCACCAAGGTGTTCAAGCGCGAGATTCCGCAGCCGCTGCTCCGCTACGCGACCCAGATGATCCACCAGGAAAGCCTGTTTTTTGTCCTGCCGTTCTTTTTCATCACCACGACCTGGAACAGCGGGCAACTGGCGTTCACCGGGCTGCTGGGCGCCGCAGCGCTGATTTCCATCACTGACCCACTCTATTACAAATGGCTGGCCCCACGCCGCTGGCTGTTCCTGGCGATGCACACCCTGACGTTGTTTGCCGCCCTGCTGACCGCCTTGCCGATCATCCTGCACCTGACCACCTCGCAGAGTTTCAAGCTGGCGCTGGGCATTGCCATGCTGCTGTCCTTCCCAAGCCTGGCGTCGATCTTTCCGATTCGCACCGTGCGCGGTGGCCTCAGCGTGCTGTGCATCACCGTGGCGATCGGCGCCACCGGCTGGTTCCTGCGCTCCTGGGTACCGCCAGCCACCCTGTGGATGACCGAGGTGGCGATCAGCACTCAATTGCAGGACCGCACCCCGGGCGCCAGCCTGGAGCAGGTCAGCGTCGCCCAGTTGCGGGGCGACGGCCTGTACGCCTACACCGCCATCAACGCCCCGCGCGGCCTGGACGAGCGGATCTATCACGTGTGGAAATTCAACGGCAAGGAAGTCGACCGTATCGCCCTGGATATCCACGGTGGGCGCAAGGAAGGCTACCGGGCCTGGACCCACAAGCAGAACTTCCCTGGCAACCCGGCCGGCAAATGGCAGGTCCGGGTGCTGACCGAAGACGGCCAGGTGATTGGTGTGCTGCGCTTCGTGGTCACCGACACAGGTCAAGACAACCCGGCGCCGAACCAGGCAAAGTAACAAGGTTCGTGCTATTAGGTAGCACTGCGTCGCAGCCGAACAAGCAAGGAGCTTATGAGCGATACGACAACCGGCACTGCCCAGCTCGATACTTCCCACAGCCCTGCGCAGCTCAGGGTCACGGGCGACTGGACGCTTGCCCACTACGCCAACCTCAAGCAGTTGAGCGAAACCCTCAAGGGCCAGTATGACGACCGCGCCACCATTGACCTCAATGGCCTGGGCGCGCTCGACACCGCCGGTGCCTCCTTGCTGGTCGAATTGCTGGGGGCAGAGCGCCTCGGCAAAACCGCCGAGCATCCCGACTGCAGCCTGTGCGCCGCCGACCGCGCGCTGCTGCAAACGGTCTATGACTCGATGGCCGACTTCTGTGTCCCGGTAAAACAACCCGAGATCAACGTCGGCATTCAGTTGCTGACCCGTATTGGCCGGGCCGTGGACACCGTCTGGCAAGACTCGCTGAAACTGCTGGGGTTCGTCGGCCTGATCCTGGAAACCATCGCCCGCGGCCTGTTTCGTCCCTCCCGCTGGCGAATTACGCCCATGGTCGCGCACATTGAGCAGACCGGGCTTGATGCCGCTCCGATCGTCGCGCTGCTGACCTTCCTGGTGGGCGCGGTCGTGGCCTTCCTCGGCGCCACGGTGCTCGCCAGTTTTGGCGCCAGCATCTTTACCGTGGACCTGGTGGCGTTCTCGTTCCTGCGTGAATTCGGCGTGCTGCTGACCGCGATCCTCATGGCGGGCCGCACCGCCAGTGCCTTTACCGCACAAATCGGCTCGATGAAGGCCAACGAAGAAATCGACGCCATCCGCACCCTGGGCCTGGACCCGGTCGAACTGCTGGTGGTGCCGCGGGTCCTGGCGTTGCTGGTGGCCCTGCCGATGCTGACGTTCCTGGCGATGCTCTCGGGGATTGTCGGCGGCGGCGTGGTCTGTGCCCTCTCGCTGGATATCTCGCCGGCGATGTTCCTCTCGCTGCTGCAGTCGGATATCGGCGTCCAACACTTCCTGGTAGGCATGGTCAAGGCACCGATCTTCGCCTTCCTGATCGCCGCCGTCGGCTGCCTGGAAGGCTTCAAGGTCAGCGGCAGTGCCGAGTCCGTCGGCGCCCACACCACCTCCAGCGTGGTGCAATCGATTTTCGTGGTGATCGTCCTGGATGCGGTCGCCGCACTGTTCTTTATGGAGATGGGCTGGTGAGTCGCTTACCCCGTGCGCCGACCGAGGCGGTGATCGAAGTCCGTGGGCTGTGCAATCGATTCGGCAGCCAGAGCGTGCATGAAAACCTCGACCTGGATTTGTACAAGGGCGAGATTCTCGGCGTGGTGGGTGGCTCCGGCAGCGGCAAGTCGGTGTTGCTGCGCAGCATCATTGGCCTGCGCCAGCCTAGCGAAGGGGCTGTGACGGTGTTCGGCAAGAACCTGCCGAGCCTCTCGGAGCACGAACGTTCGATGGTGGAACGGCGCTTCGGCGTGCTGTTCCAGAAGGGCGCGCTGTTTTCGTCGCTGACCGTGACCGAAAACGTCGCGCTGCCACTGATCGAGCATGCCGGGCTGAGCCGCGCGGATGCCGAACACCTGGCCGCGGTGAAGCTGGCGCTGGCCGGGCTGCCGCTGTCGGCCGCCGACAAATACCCGGCCTCGCTGTCCGGCGGCATGATCAAGCGCGCGGCCCTGGCCCGGGCGCTGGCGCTGGACCCGGACATCCTGTTTCTCGATGAACCGACCGCCGGCCTCGACCCCATTGGCGCGGCCGCCTTCGATCAATTGATCCTGACCCTGCGCGATGCGCTGGGGCTGAGCGTGTTCCTGGTCACCCATGACCTCGACACGCTCTACACCATCACCGACCGGGTGGCGGTGCTGGCGCAGAAGAAGGTGCTGGTGGCGGATGCCATCGATGTCGTCTCGGAAACCGACGACGCCTGGATTCACGAATACTTTCATGGCCCTCGCGGCCGCGCGGCGCTTGGCGCCGCTTCACAGCTCAACGAGGTATGACATGGAAACCCGAGCCCATCATGTATTGATCGGCCTGTTCACCGTCCTGGTAGTGGCCGGTGCCTTGCTGTTCGGTCTGTGGCTGGCCAAATCCAGCGTCGACAGCGAGTTCAAGGACTACGAGGTGGTCTTCAACGAGGCGGTCAGCGGCCTGTCCAAAGGCAGCGCGGTGCAGTACAGCGGGATCAAGGTTGGCGATGTGGTGAGCCTGCGCCTGGACCCCAAGGACCCGCGCCGGGTCCTGGCACGCATCCGCCTGGGCGGCGAGACCCCGATCAAGGAAGACACCCAGGCCAAGCTGGCCCTGACCGGCATCACCGGTACCTCGATCATCCAGCTCAGTGGCGGTACACCACAAAGCCCTGAATTGCGGGGCAAGGACGGCAAGTTGCCGGTGATTGTCGCCTCGCCATCGCCTATCGCGCGCCTGCTGAACAACAGCGACGACGTGATGAGCAGCATTAACCGCCTGCTGTACAACGCCAACCAGATGCTCTCGCCGGAGAACGTCGACCGCCTCGGCAAGACCCTGGCCAACCTGGAGCAAACCACCGGGGCCATTGCCGAGCAGCGGGGCGATATCCGCCAAGCCATGCAGCAACTGTCGGCCATCGGCAAACAGGCCACCGCCACCCTGGAACAGACCACCGCGCTGATGCGCAACGCCAACGGCCTGCTCAACGACCAGGGCAAGCAGATGTTCGGCAGCGCCGGACAAGCGATGAAGTCCCTGGAGCAAAGCACGGCAACCATCAATACGCTGCTGACGAGCAATCAGGACGCCCTGAGCAACGGCATGCAGGGTCTCAACGGCCTGGCGCCGGCCGTGCGCGAATTACGCGATACCCTGAGCTCGCTGCGGGCCATCTCTCGTCGCCTGGAGTCCAACCCTAGCGGTTACCTGCTCGGCAGCGACACGGACAAGGAGTTCACACCATGAAGCGCGTCTACCGCCCATTCGCCCACGGCGCCCTGCTGGCAAGCCTGGCCCTGGCCAGCGCCTGCTCGATTCTGCCCAAGGCCGAGCCGCAGGATGTGTATCGCCTGCCTGCAACCCAAGGCCTGGCAACCACGACGCGAGCCACTCCTGTGACATGGTCGCTGCGTCTGGCCAAGCCGCAAGCGGGCGATGTGCTTAACAGCGCGAAAATCGCAGTAATCCCCCAAGGCGACCTGATCAGCAGCTACAAGGCCTCGCGCTGGAGCGATCCCACCCCGATCCTGCTGCGCAACCGCCTGCTTGATGGCTTCGCCGAGGATG
>Ga0247812_10002283_pt1 | contig 10750 bp, 16 predicted proteins | sample UWRJL149409B1_FD_178011 | JGI IMG/M metagenome (GOLD analysis project Ga0247812, IMG submission 178011) | Plant litter microbial communities from Arlington Agricultural Research Station in Wisconsin, United States - UWRJ-L149-409B-1 | ecosystem: Environmental > Terrestrial > Plant litter >...
CTCCAGAAAATAATGCTATCAGTATGAGTGTTTATCATGAAAATGGAAAAGCCAGTTTTGTGGGTATTAAGCATATCGATTTTTACACAACAGAATATTTTAAATATGACGGTTCAACATTTAAGCAACTTAAGCTTCCTAAAAAACTCGATACACTTGGTGGCAAACTTGATGGTGCTTTTTTAAGCCTATGCCAGGTCTATGAAGAATTTCTAGTTGGAGATATTGTTTATTTCAATTACGAAAGCGAGAAAATGGAGTTGGTATACAGACCTGATAGCAAGTCATCAGTATACACCTTTCGAGTAATCAAAGATGGTGCTCTGGCCATTATAGATACTGATGTAAAAAGTAATTTGTATTTCTTTAAAAAAGCTAATGGTCTCTGGGAACGTGAAAGAATCGATCTGCCATTAAATGGTAGTATCGATATGCTTTCAACGAACTCTGAACAAAATGATTTTTTTGTTTCATTCGATTCCTTCAATATGCCTGTGTCTTATTACTACGGAAGTAAAAACAAAATAGAGTCGATTGTAAAAAGACAACCAGGCTTTTTTGATTTTGATAACGTTGAAGTTAACCAGCACTTTACAAAAAGCCCTGATGGAACAATGGTTCCTTATTTCTTAGTTCATAAAAAAGGAATTAAATTAGACGGAAAAAATCCTACGATCCTTTACGGCTACGGTGGATTTGAAATTTCTCTAAAAGCTCACTTTAACAACGTGCTTGGAAAAGCTTGGCTGGATAAAGGTGGAGTTTATGTTTTATCGAACATTAGAGGTGGTGGCGAGTATGGGCCTCTATGGCATCAGTCTGCTTTAAAAGAAAACCGTCAACGCGCCTATGATGACTTCTACGCTATTGCAGAAGACTTGTTTGCCAAGAAAATTACAGCGCCTGCACACCTTGGTGCTCAAGGTGGAAGTAATGGTGGATTACTAATGGGAGTTTGTTACACCCAAAGACCGGATTTATTTGCGGCCATTAATTGTGGAGTGCCCTTGTTGGATATGCACCGCTACCATAAGCTTCTTGCAGGATATAGCTGGATTGCTGAGTATGGAAATCCAGACGATGCGGTAGACGGAGCGTTTATCAGGAGTCTTTCTCCTTACCATAAGATCAATAGCGCCGAGACAAAATACCCGATGATGTTCTTAAATACCTCAACGAAAGATGACCGTGTTCATCCGGGGCATGCAAGAAAATTTGCTGCCAAACTAGAAGAATACGGATTTGATTACATTTATCATGAAAATATTGACGGTGGTCACGCTGGGGCATCGAACTTAAAGGAAGTAGCTTTTATGAAGGCAATGGATTATGCTTTTTTCTGGAAGTATTTAAAATAAAGAGGAAGTTATTATGAAGTATTTACTAGTATTGTTATTTGTTCTTTCGTCAGCTGCAATGTCTGCAGAAAAAGTTGTCGCGCAATCTTCTATGAAAAAGAATACGACAATTGCAAATGATAAAAATTCACTTGATATGGATCCTAAAAGTAAAGAAGAAGATAGAGCAGATGAGACAGCACTCTTTACAGAAAAAAATCCAATGAAGGCCCACGTATCATGTAAGACTAAGGCCGGTGTTGAGCTTAAAGCAGGCGATAAAGGTTATGAAGCTTGTCTTAAAAAAGTTAAAGAAAGTAAGCATGATCCTAAAGCTGAAGTAAAAGTTGAATTCGAGAAATAGTTTTAAATAAAGTCTAATGCCCGTGTAGCTCACGGGCATAGTTTTGATCCCAAACATTCCTGTAGCATTTTGTCTCGTATACTCTTCACGCTAAAAAATAAATTTCAATCATTGATATCACTTAGGGCCGGCATGGTACTTGAATCGATCTGATATAAGTTACTTTGAATTATCAAATTCAATTGTTTAATTTATTCAAGGAGGATTTATGAAACATGTGATGCTACTAATCTTAACTATTTCACTTTCAAGTCAAGTATATGCAGAAACTTCAGTCAACAGAGCAGCAGCTCCTTCATCAGATAAATCAATCACAGATCAGCAAAATGGACAGGAACTTTATCACGATTACGACAACTCCGACATGATCCAAACTGGGCAGGCATCAACAAGAAGAGAGTATCAATATGAAGATAAAGTTAAGGCCTGCAGAAGTATCGAAGGCGCTTGGTTGTATTCTGGTGATATCGGTTACACGGCATGTATGGATAATTCACAAACAATGAAAAAGTAATGGTGATTGTATGAAAAATATATTTTTTGCATGTTTATGTATTTTTACTTTCGAAGAGGCCTTCTCTCAAACAGCTTATGTAAAACCTGCTACAGATCTGGATTATAGAAAACAAACGCGAGATGAAGTTTCTACCGGTCAGTCTGCGATTGAGAGAAAAACAACTCCTGCAGGGACTATGAATAATACTAAAAAGTATGATTCGATTAAAGGAGCAAACTGCACTGATACCAATGGTAGGGAATTTGCTCCCAATTCGAGAGGGTACAAAAAATGTGTAGATTACGCTAATAGGGTTCAATAGACCAAGGAGATGATATGAAAATTATTTTAACTCTTGCAATCGCTTTATCGCTTGCACAAGCGTATGGGCAATCCATGGGGGCTCAGGGGACAGCTCCTGCAACTAACTCCGCGATGCCTGGAACGATCAACAGTCCTAACAATAATAATAAACCAAACTTTGGTAACAAAGTCCCAAATACTGGAACAACAACAGGTGATCAAAGAAGCAATACAATGAGTAATACCAACACCACGACTGATACAATCGGAACCACTCAGTCTACGACAACTCGTAGAGTGATTCCCATCACACCAACTAGAGTAACTCCGGCCAATACAAATTCCACTGGAGTTAATTGTGTCGATCACACTGGTAGAAATTTTGGAAGTGGAGATATGGGCTACACAGCTTGTGTTAATTCAATGAGAACAAGATAATTATTTTTGGTGGCGAGGGCAGTGATATGTTCCTCGACCACCTAGAATAGTCTTTATGACTTTGGTGACGATTCCTTCTTCTAAACACATCTGACAATGATTCTGATAAAAAACCACTAAGTGTTTTACCCCTTCGCCTTTATCTCCATTCGCATCACGGTATCCACCACTGAAAGTTGTGCCTTTCGTTTCAACTGCACCATTCACGACAATTTCCATCGATTCTTTTATTTTTTGGATTTCATCTGCTTCGATGTCTCCCGACAGCCTCGTTGGCAATATCCCGGATCTCGCGCAAATTTCCGAGGCCATATAATTACCGACACCAGGGAATGCTTTTTGATCAAGCAGGAAAGGCTTAATGGGCTTATTTGGGTATTTAAAGAAAGTTTCCGCTATATGGTTCACATCGAAATCAGGTGAGGTGATATCGATTGGTAGAGCGTCTTCTTTGATTTTGAAGTTTTCATCTGTCAGCAAGTAAAAGTGACCAAAGCGGCGTGGGTCTATGTAAGTTAAAACACCGAAGTGTGCTTTTGATTTATCAATGAATTCGATGTGGCCGTGTTTTTCAGCGAGAGGGGCGTGTGACATTTGCCATGAGCCGCTCATGCCTAAGTGAGAGAGGATGTATCCGTGAGGAGCGAGTTCGAAGATAAGCCATTTAGCGTGTCTGCGTATTTTAGTGATGGTGAAATTTGTTGGATCGAAATCCATTTGTTTGACCATGCGTTTTGTGAGTGGGGAGAATATGGCGGATTCGATCTTGAAAGGTAAGATTGGGGTTAGTTGGTTTTTTATGGTTTCGACTTCGGGTAGTTCTGGCATAGTGTAACTATAAGTTTTTACTAATGAAAAAGGAAGCTATTCCTGAACTGATTTTAGTCTGGAATGATTAAAATAAGATATTGTAATTATATAAATCAATTATTTTCTCGAAACTAACCACATCAATCAAGAATTAAACATAAATTTTTCGACATTTTCATTATTGTATAGGCTATATAAAAACCATTTCGATCTTCTCAATTAGCTCATCTAGATCAAATGGTTTATCTATAACGAACTGTGCCCCTTTTGCTAAATACGTTGCTCTGCTTTCATCGGCTTGCGCCGATAAAAGGAAAAAAATTGGTCTAATTTTTAATGTATTTACGAAATTTAAAACACTCATCCCATTTCCATTCGACATTTTATAATCTGAAAGAACAACATCAAATTTAAGTGATTTTAATTTTCCAATTGCTTCGTTTCCACTACGAGCTACTTCTATTTCATGCCCACGCTCTACTAATATTTCGGCTATCAGTTCTAAAATATCTGGTTCATCATCTACTAATAAAATTTTTTTCAAAATGACTCCCTGACTTTTCACGTTAGTATTTATCTTTATTAATGTGCTCCTCTTGATAATCAGTTTACATTAATTAGATATGCTTGATTAGATAGTCTAATCTGATTTAATAGTTCACGTGGGTGGACAATGAAGTCAGTTTGAAGGAAGTTGTTATCTTTGTAAAAATGGTAGAGACCGGGAGTTTTGTTGGTGCCGCAAAAGTTTTGAAAATGAAAAGACAATTCAATGGGACTTCAATTCTCGTTTTGAATGACGACCAGAACTTTAAAATTCTGGTCGTCTTTTTTATATTTGATATCAATTTTTAGTCAGAAAATTAGAGGTTAAACAGAAGCTCCTCCATCTACTACCAAGTCATGCCCAACTATATAACTGGCCCCATCGCTACAAAGCCAGAGAACGGCAGAAGAAATTTCATCGAGTTTTGCCACTCGCTTAGATGGATTCGTTAACGTCATTCGTGTGTCCCGCATGGATCTATCTTCACCAGGTCTGTATGACATCAAACTGTCTACTGGGCCTGGGCTGATGCTGTTTATGCGGACACCACTTCCAATCGCCTCAAGGGCTGCGGTTCGCGTAATAACGGAAACAGCTGCTTTGGAAGCACCATACGCACCCGTACCAGGTCTCGTTAAGTGTTCCCCAACGTTCGATGCAATATTTATAATCACACCATTACCTTGTTTTTTCATCGCCTGCATTTCGTGTTTCAAACACAGCCAAGTACCAATGGTATTTGTCTCTAAAAGTTGTTTGAAATTTTCAAGTTCCATCTCATCAAGCATGCCTCCACGATAAACCCCAGCGCAGTTAACAGCAATATCTAGTTGTTTGTTACCTTCGAGTGTTTTAGTAAGCAGCTCAATGACATCAGACTCGTGGGTAATATCTGTCACAACGGCTAAATATTTGGCCCCAAGTTTTTCAATTTCAGCACCTGTCACTTGAAGTTCATCAAGTCGTCGACCTGCCAGTACAACGCGAGCGCCTTCTGCTGCTAAGGCAATGGACACTTGTCGACCTATCCCTGAACCTGCTCCGGTAACTAAAGCGTTTTTTCCCAAAAGAGAATTTGATCGCATATAGACTCCTTTACTAATAAAATACGCACCTCAATTTATTCTATCGTAATTATAATTGGATTATTAGTATAGGTTATATGTAATAACTGTTCGTGCTAATGGATAATTGTGATGTCAGATGAAAATGATTAATGATCTCTATAATTCCGAAAGATCTAAGCGTTTTTTTATTATCTCACTAGCAATTTCAATAAATACTTTTATTTTCGGTGTTACAAATTTCTGAGAAGGATATACAAAGTGCACTGGTCTGAGTTCTGTACGCCAATTGCTTAATATTCGCACAAGTTTTCCAGCTTTAACTTCATTTACACAATGAAAGGTTGGGATTAACGAAATTCCCATCCCTGATATAGTGAGCGACTTTATTAAGTTGAGATCGTTAATGGCCATTTTATTTTTAAATTTAATCTTTTGTTTCTCTCTGGCAGCAGTTAACTCCCATTGGTCAATGCTAATTGAAGAAAATGTAATGAGGTCATGGTTCTCAAGGTCTCTAGGGTGCTTAATCTCTTTGAACTTTTTTAGATATTTTGGACTGGCAAAAGGGGCGAAATAGATTGTGCCCAGCTTTTTTGCAATTAAACTTGAGTCCTTTAAAACTCCTGTCCTGATACCTAGATCGATATTTTCAGTAACAAAGTCAACAGCTTTACCCGTCAGTAAAATTTCTAGAATCACTTCAGGGTATTTTTTATTAAATTCCTCAATAACTAGCGGCAAGAGGGCCCCACCGAGTTCTACGGGAGCAGTGATTCGTAAAAGTCCAGATGGTTTCGTTTGACTCTCGGACATTTGCTCTTCGGCCAACATTATTTGCGAAATAGCGAGGAGACATTTATCGTAATAGGCCTGTCCAGCATCCGTAACATGTAATTTTCTAGTTGTGCGTCTGATGAGTGTGACGCCTAGTCTTTTTTCCAAAGATGATAATCTAGAGCTCACAGTGGATTTTGGCATATCAAGGAGTTTGGCCGCACTTATAAAACTACCTGATTGTACAATTTTTACAAATATTGAAATTTCATTAAGATTCATGACCTGACCTAGATTGTTCATTAGTGTGAACTATGAAAATAAATTATCCTAACTAGTTACTAAAGTCTAGACAGCCTATGGGAATACGGTAGTTAAAGAGGAAGTTTTGTTTGAACAGTACGGCCCATTATTTACAAATACAATTTTTTCTAAGCTATCTGAGGAGCTTCGAGTAATTTTGCCAAATGCAAGAATTGAGCATATTGGCTCTTCTTCAATTCCAGGATCAATTTCGAAAGGTGACCTCGATGTATTTGTAGGTGTAGATCATTCATATTTTGATCAAGCATTGATATTAATAAAATCCTTAGATTTTGATGAGAAACAAGGGACTTTTAGATCAGATCAACTGTGTATGCTTGTGACTGATAAATTTAATTACGATGTTGCAGTACAGTTAGTTTCAAATGGTTCAGAGTTTGAGGATTTTTTAAAATTTAGAGATCTTTTAAAAAGTAATAGTGAATTTTTGAAAGAATATAATGAAGTAAAATTAATTGCCCAATCCTTAGACGAAAATGAGTATCGTGAAAAGAAGAATACTTTCATAACGAAAATTCTAAATTCCCAATAGAGAAGTTATCAACGTTAATAACATTTACATTTTATTTGCAGGGGTCATTAGGCCTTGTAACTTAGTCCTGATAGCATCTGGAATAGAAACAGATTTTTGATTAGCATAATCAAAACTAACCAGAAAAGATTTACCTCGACTAATGACAGTCTCGTCCTGAATTGCTTCTTGTAGGAGGACAAAAGAGGAGTTTCCAATTTTTTCAACGGTCGTTTTGATCGTAGTTGATTTTTGATAATACCCTTGTGCTAAGTAATCAATCTCTATCCTGGCAATAATAAGATTCCATTTTTTTGGATCGAGATCAGGGATAAAAAATTCAAAAATGGGTCTTCGGCCTTCTTCAAACCAGGTCGCAATGCTTGCGTTATTAATATGTCCTAAGGCATCAGTGTCATTAAAGCGGGGGTTAAAAGTAAACTCCATCTCATCTCCAACTTCGGGTAATTTCGGTATTTTGTAACTACTTTATATAATACTAAAGTACTTCAAGTCGAGAAATTATAAATGGCCAAAAAATTAAAGTTTGACTCTGTACCATAGTACAGGGTTTATTATTTTAATATGAAAAAAATAACAATTGGAAAATTAGCAGAAATGGCAGGAGTGGGAGTTGAAACCATAAGGTTTTATCAAAGAAAAGAACTTCTCCGTGAACCGAAAACTACTACTGGATTTCGAACATACAATGAAGAAGATGCTCAACGAATTGTTTTCATCAAGAGAGCACAAGACCTAGGCTTCACTTTAAGTGAAGTGAAAGAGCTCCTGGAGTTGAATACAAAACCTAGAGCAACTTGTGGAACTGTAAAAATCAAAACGACTGCAAAAATCAAAGAAATTGAAGAAAAAATTAATGACTTAAATCGCATGAAAACTAGTCTTGAAAAATTAGCATGTGCTTGCGATGCAAGTCAGGACAGCATCAAACAATATAAAGTTCAAGAGTGTTTTGATGCTGGACTCAACTGTTGTTAAAGGAGAATCTTATGAAACGTTTCCATGTTCATGTAGGTGTAAAAGATTTAAATGAATCAATACAATTTTATTCAACCCTTTTTGGTCAGAAACCTTCAAAACAAAAAGATGATTATGCTAAATGGATGCTTGAAGATCCTAGAGTCAACTTTGCTATTTCGACACGTGTTGAAAAAGGCGTCGATCATCTTGGTTTTCAGGTTGATGAGAGCTCTGAGCTTGGGGAGTTGACTGAACGACTTAAAAAAGCTGATTTAGGGATTTATGATGAAGGAACAACGACATGTTGTTATGCTAATTCTGAGAAAGCTTGGGTAAAAGATCCATCAGGCATTGCATGGGAGACCTATCATACGATGAATGATGTTGAGGTCTTTAATGAAAAACCTAAAGACGTTTCTGCAAGTGCTTGCTGTGTTCCAAAAAATCCGTCATCAAAGAGTTGTTGCTAATTATGAAAAAAAATATCATGTTCCTGTGCACTGGAAATTCATGTCGCTCACAAATGGCAGAAGGCATCTGCCGCCATTTGTGGAGTGATAAATTTAATGTATACTCTGCTGGTACTAAAAAACATGGCATGAATGAAAGGGCCATGAGAGTCATGAAGGAAATAGGAATTGATATTTCTGCGCACTATTCAAAAACAGTAGAAGAGTTGCCTCAAGTGACTTTTGACTATGTTATTACTGTTTGTGATGCTGCTCGGGAAACCTGTCCATATTTTCCAGGGGGAAAGGTCATCCATGTCGGATTTCAAGACCCACCAGCATTGACTGCGAGTATGTCTGACGAAGAAGAGATTTTAAAAGTTTATCGAAGAGTAAGAGATGAGATCTTCGATGCAATTAAAAATCTTTCAAATATAATAGGGAAATAATGAAAGTAGTTTTTTGGGCAGAATTAATTGGAACAGCTTTTCTAGTCATGATCGTTTTGGGTTCAGGGACAATGGCCCAGAATTTATTTCCCGGACAGTCGGGAGCTGCATTACTTGCAAACTCCTTAGCAACTGGTGCAGGACTTTTTGCACTTATTCAAACTCTTGGAACGATTTCTGGAGCACATCTAAATCCCATCGTGAGCTTTGTAGAACTTCTCTGGAAGAGAATTAATAAAAGAAATTTTTTGATTTATATTTCAGCACAAATGGTTGGTGCCTATTTAGGAGTCTTATCAACTCATCTAATGTTTAATTTGCCAGTTTTTATAATCTCTTCAGTTGAGCGATCAGGTTTTCATCTTGTTTACTCTGAAGTGATTGCAACTTTTGGATTGATAATGGTGATAGCTCTCTCTGGTAAGAAGCATGTAGAGTTTGCACCAATGAGTGTCGCTGCCTATATCGCTGCCGGTTACTGGTTTACTGCTTCCACAGCATTTACTAATCCAGCAGTGACCTTTGCAAGAATGTTCACTAATTCATTTGGTGGTATGGCCCCAGATCATTTTCTTCCCTTTGTGACAGCTCAAATCACAGGTGCTGTTTTAGCATGGTTTGTTTTAAAGCTTATGTCTGGAAGAGAGAAGTAACCAGGTGATTGGCAGCAAGATTTGCAAACATTAAAGTTGACTTAAGTTTGGATTGAATTAAATTTATTACATTAATACTTTTTACTGTAGGTCACCATGCGCTTATTTAAGCTATGTCTTTTGTCACTTGTCTTAACTTCATCAGCTTTCGCAAAAGATTCCGCACACATTATTACAGGTAGTACAAGTTCAAGTATATCTGCGGCCAAACTTGATTGGAGTGATAGTTACGATATCGATTTCTCTGCGACATTAGGATATGACTATGCATTCACTGGTGGATTCCAATTAGGTGGAACAGCAGGAGTAGGGATTTTTTCAGGCGGCAGTTCGGTAGCACTTACTGTAGGTCCAGGATATAACTTCAGCCCTGAAGATGTTGAAAATTCTTTTTTTACGGCCATTAGATTTGGAGTTGTAAATTTACACATTGATTCTGAAACTTCTGTAACAGATACATTTATTTCTGCTGAGATTGCAAAAAGATTCAAAGTTCTCGAAAATGTAAGTTATGTTCCAGGATTACAGGTAACGAAAGAAGTGGGCTCTGATGCCGCTGACCCAACTTTTAATTTTGATATTTTTAGAGTGTCTCTAGTTTTTTAATAAATATAAACCTTGGTGAGGAAGACATTCTTCACTGAGGTTTTTTCTAACTTAAGTCTTTCACCTTATACTGAGCAAGTTCTGCAATAAAAGATTTCTGGGCCCCTTTTAAAATAGACTTTAATTTACAGCTCGGGCTTAAACGGCAAGTATTATTCTTATTATCAAAACACTCAACTAGATCAAAATCTTCAAAGGCCATGACGACTTCTGCGAGCGTTAAGTTAAGGGCATTTTTGCGAAGGGAAATTCCGCCTTTGGGGCCTGAGATTGAATCGATATAGCCAAGCTCTGAGAGTTTATTAACTACGACACTCAAATGATTTTTTTTGATCTTATAAAAGTCAGCAATTTCTTGAATTGTCGCTTTTTCTTCTTTTTGAAGAAAGATCAAGACCCTTAATGAATAGTCGGTTTTCAAGGTTAATTTCATAATGATTAATTAAATAACATAATAATCCAAAAACCAATAGGGATTCTTATTTTGAAGGAGTTACTATGAAAGAATCACTTAGGATTTTCTTTGAAGAAACTCCCTTGATGAAAACTGTTTGTTTAAGTTTTTTCACCATATCAGGATCGCCGCATATAAAAGCTGTGGTATTTTTAGTATCAATGGCCGAGTTTTTAATTATTTCAAC
>Ga0247812_10002285_pt1 | contig 10745 bp, 9 predicted proteins | sample UWRJL149409B1_FD_178011 | JGI IMG/M metagenome (GOLD analysis project Ga0247812, IMG submission 178011) | Plant litter microbial communities from Arlington Agricultural Research Station in Wisconsin, United States - UWRJ-L149-409B-1 | ecosystem: Environmental > Terrestrial > Plant litter >...
CGGCGATTTCGCAGACGAAAGCCACCCGCTGCGCGTAAGTGGCCGGGGGCGAGGTGATGGGAGAGGCGTCGACAGGCATGCGCGGTAGTATCACCCAGCCCCGCCCCTGCAGAAAGACATTCGGACAGGACCTACGCTGCATGCGACATGCACACGCTATGCTGCATCCTTGATGCCCACCATGACCACCGACACCGCGCCCCAGATTGAACTCGACGCCGACCAGCCCGGCAGCATCCGCTTGTCCGGACGCTGGACGCTGCATACGGCACTGCAGTCGGCCGAGGTCCTGCGCGACCTGCCCGAACCGCTGACCCGTATCGATGCCACCGGCATCGATCAGTTGGATTCGGCCGGCGTGCTGCAACTGCTGCGGGTCGCGCACCGCGCCGACCTGCAGCCCGATGCCCTGCAGTTCCGCGAGGACCATCAGGCCCTGGTCAGCACCATTGAAGAGGTGGCCGACGACCGGCCCAAGAAGAAGCGCGATCTCGGCGTACTGGCCGCGCTGGAACGTCTCGGCCGCAGCATGCACGCTACCGGGCAGAACATCGTCGCGCTGGCCAGCTTCCTCGGCGAGAGCCTGGTCAAGGGCGCCCGGCTGGTCAAGGAACCGCGTCGTTTCCGGCTGACTGCCACCGTGCACCAGATGGAACAGGTGGGCCTGGACGCCGTTCCGCTGGTGGCGCTGCTCTCCTATCTGGTCGGTGCGGTAATCGCCTTCCTCGGCTCGACGATCCTGCGCGACTTCGGCGCGGAGATCTACGTGGTCGAACTGGTCAGCATCGCCTTCCTGCGTGAGTTCGCGGTACTACTGACCGCCATCGTCCTCGCCGGCCGCACCGCCAGCGCGTTCACCGCGCAGATCGGCGCGATGAAGGCGCGCGAGGAGATCGATGCGATGCGCACGCTCGGCCTGGACCCGATGGACCTGCTGGTGCTGCCGCGCATCGTGGCCCTGCTCATTACGCTGCCGCTGCTGACCTTCATCGCGATGATCGCGGGCCTGGCCGGCGGCATCACCGTAGGCGCCTTCGACCTGGATATCCCGCCGCAGATGTACATCGCGCGCATGTACGACACGATGGAAGTACGCAACATGCTGGTCGGCCTGTCCAAGGCCCCCGTGTTCGCCTTGGTGATCGGCCTGATCGGCTGCCTGGAAGGCCTGAAAGTCGAAGGCACCGCGCAGTCCGTTGGTGAGCGCACGACGTCCAGCGTGGTCCAGGCCATTTCGCTGGTGATCATCCTCGACGCCTTCGCGGCGCTGTGGTTCATGCAGGTGGGCTGGTGACCGTGGACGAATTGAACGCTGTTCCCGCTCCCGCTGGCGACGAACGCAGCGGCGATGAGGCCAACCTCGCGATCCGCGTGCGCGGGTTGGTGAATCGCTTCGGCACGCAGACCGTCCACGAAGACCTGGACCTGGACGTGCGTCGCGGCGAGATCCTGGGCGTGGTCGGTGGCTCGGGCACCGGTAAATCGGTGCTGATGCGCTCCATCCTGGGCCTGCGTACGCCGGATGAAGGGCAGATCGAAGTGCTGGGGCGGGATGCACGCGGCGGTGACGCCGAAAGTCGCCTGCACATCCAGCGCAACACCGGTGTGCTGTTCCAGGATGGCGCGTTGTTCTCGTCGCTGACCGTGGGCGAGAACGTGCAGGTGCCGCTTAAAGAGCACCATCGCGAATTGCCGGAGCGCTGGCATTACGAGCTGGCCCTGCTGAAAGTGAAACTGGCCGGCTTGCCGGCGGATGCGATCAACAAGCTGCCATCGCAGTTGTCCGGCGGCATGCGCAAACGTGCCGGCCTGGCACGTGCGCTGGCACTGGACCCGCCGCTGCTGTTCCTGGACGAGCCCACTGCCGGACTCGACCCGATCGGTGCGGCCGCGTTCGACCGCCTGATCAAGACCCTGCAGGAAGCGCTGGGCCTGACCGTATTCCTGATCACACACGATCTGGACACGTTGTATGCCATCTGTGACCGGGTGGCGGTGCTGGCTGACCGCAAGGTCGTGGCCAACGCACCGCTGGCCGAGATCGAGAAACTGGACCATCCGTGGATCCAGGAATATTTCCACGGACCTCGTGCGCGTGCCGCGCGCGGCGAACAGACCGAGAGTGCCTGAGTCATGGAAACAAAAGCCAACTACGTGCTGATCGGCGCGTTCACCCTGATCACCGGCCTGGCCTTGCTGGCCTTCGGCCTGTGGGCAGCCAAATACTCGTCCGACCGGACCTGGCAGGAATACCGCGTGGTCTTCCGCGAAGCGGTGACCGGCCTGACCGTCGGCAGCCCGGTGCAGTACAACGGCATCGCGGTGGGCTCGATCACCGAACTGAGCCTGGTGCCGGACGATCCGCGTCAGGTGGTCGCCAAGATCCGCCTGAACTCCACCACGCCGGTAAAGACCGACACCCGCGCCAAGCTGGCCATCACCAGCCTGACCGGCCCGTCGATCATCCAGCTCAGTGGCGGCACCCCGCAGTCGCCGGCGCTGACCTCGGTGAACAAGGATCCGTCGCCGATCATTCCGACCACCCCGTCGGCGCTGCAGAACATCACCGACGTGGCCAACCGCATCGTCGAGCGCATGGACCAGGTGCTGAGCGACCGCAATGTGGCCGCGATCAACGCCACGCTGGCCAACATCGAAACCATCAGCGGCGGCCTGGCCGACCGCGACCAGGGCACCCAGGCCCTGCTGCTCAGCGCGCGCAATGCCGCACGCAGCCTGGATGAAACCCTGCAGACCACCAACGGCACCATGAAGCGGCTGGACCAGAACCTGGTGCAGCAGCTGCCGGGCATCATCGACAAGCTGGACGCCACGATGACCAAGATGGATTCGGCGGCCGGCAATGCCGATTCGATCCTTGGCGAGAACCGCGCAGCGATCAACAGCTTTGCCAGCGATGGCCTGGGCCAGCTGGGCCCGACCCTGACCGAACTGCGCGGGCTGATCCGCGATCTGCGCCGGGTCAGCGACCGTCTTGAGAACAATCCCGCGCGCTACCTGCTCGGCCGCGACGCACCGAAGGAGTTCGAACCCGAATGAACCGCATGCCATCCCTGTCCCTGACGCGCCTGCTGCTGCCGGCCGCCCTGCTGGCCAGCCTGGCCGGTTGTTCGATCCTGGCGGGCGGCGATCGCAACGCCGTGACCATCTACGCGCCCGCGCTGCAGGTCAAAGTCGACCCGTCCTGGCCGACCGTGGCCTGGCAACTGGTGCTGTCCAAGCCCAGCGCGACGCGCATGGTCGACAGCCCGCGCATCAACGTCCGGCCCACGCCGGCCGAGCTGGAAATCTACAGCGGCGCCACGTGGGCACAGCCGGCCACCGACATGATGGAAGACGCGCTGCTGCGCGGCTTTGAAGATTCCGGCCGCATTGCCGGCGTGGCCCGATCCGCCGCCGGCATCCGTGCCGATTATCGCCTCGCCACCGATATCCGCCGGTTTGAATCAGACTACCGCGGCCAGCCGACACCGACGGTGCTGATCGAGATCAACACCAAGCTGATCCACGTCGTGGACCAGCGCGTGGTGGCCGACCGTACGTTCCGCCAGGAACAGCCGGTGGGCAGCACCGACGTGCCGGCCGTGGCGGCCGCGTTCGAGCGCGGCATGAACGCGCTGACGGCGGAGGTGGTGGGCTGGGCGTTGACGACGGGGAAGCAGGATACGGACGCCAGTCTGCTGCGTTGAGGTTCCGGTCGTGCCGCCCGCTGGCCGGCAACCACGGACAGGCGATGGCATAATCCGGGCCTGTCCTGCCTGGTCCTTTTGATGCCTCTTTCCACGTCCATTGCGGTCTGTACGTACAACGGCGAGCGCTTCCTTCAGGAGCAGCTGGACAGCCTGTTGGCGCAGACGCAGCTACCGGACCAGATCGTCATCCGCGATGACGTGTCGAGTGATCGAACGGTTGAGATCCTGCGTACGTTCGTACCAGCGGCGGAAGCGCTGGGGATATCGGTAGACCTGCGGGTCAATCCGCGAAACGTCGGCTACCGCTGCAACTTCGATGGCGCGCTGCGTGCGTGCACGGGCGAGGTCATCTTTCTCTGCGATCAGGATGATGTCTGGCATGCGAACAAGCTGGCGCGGATGTGTGCCGAGTTCGAAGTGCGGCCTGGGCTGCTTGCGTTGCATACGAATGCGCGGCTGATTGATGGGGACGGTAGGGTGCTGCCACGGAGCTTGTTCCGGTCGCTGGGAATAGGGAGGAGGGAGCTGAAACGTATGCACCGCGGCGACGCGCTCGCGCTGCTGCTCAAGCGCGTGATGATCACCGGCGCTACGATGGCGCTTCGTCGCCAAGTGCTGCTGGATGCACTGCCACTTCCCGAAAGTGGATGGGTGCACGATGCGTGGATCGGGACCCTGGCTGCCACGCGCGGCCATGTCGGAACTCTCCCTGAGGCTCTGGTCGACTACCGCCTGCATAGCAACAACCAGTTGGGACTTGGCGGGAATGATCCATTGCCCCGTCACGAACGCCGCATGCGCCAACTGAAAGTGGAAAGGGTTCAGTGCGACCAACTGCTGGAACGCGTTCGCTCCCTTGGAATGGCGGAACACGTGCTCAACCTTGTCCAGCAGAAACGGTCCCATGTGATGAGCAGGGCGGGACTCGCCTCCTACCGGCTTCGGCGCATCCCGACGGTCTTCGCTGAAGTGGTGGCTGGGAACTACCAACGCTATGGGCGTGGACTTCTCTCAGCCGGGATCGATCTCATCCGGCGATGAGGAGGGTGTCCCATGTGGCTTGCTCAGCAGGTCTGCATGCAGGATGCAGCGGAACGTAAGGTTCATACGCTCAGCCTGCTCACCCGCGGCTTTTGGCAACGCGTGCTGATAGTGCCGCTGCGTAGCGCCCGACATAATCAAAAGGTCACCGCTGCCCAGCAGGTACTCCGCCTTGCGGGCATGATCTTCGCGTCGCCGCAGCAGAAAGCGTCGTGATGCCCCCAGGCTGAGCGAGGCGATCACCGGTGCCGACCCCAACTCCGGCTCATCATCGCTGTGCCAGCCCATGCTGTCTGCGCCGGTCCGATACCGATTCAACAGCACGCTGTTGAAACGCGCACCCAGCGCATCCTGCAGCCGATCGCGCACCGGCAGCAGCAGTGCACTCCACGGGTGGGGTTGGAAGTCCGCGCCCGAATAGCGATAGCGGGCATCCGGGTCGCCCATCCAGCAGCTCAACCGCGGCGAATCGACCCAGCGACCGAACATGCGGATGCGATGCACTTCCCACGGTATGTCGTGCAACAGTGCGGCCAGCAGTTCATGGGCCTGCGCCGACGGCAGCCACCCCGGAAGGTGGCGGACATCGGCATCGGGCAGGTCCTGTGGGAACAGCAAGGTCGTCAGGCGCGCTTGAACGGCGCGCCGGTCTTTTCAAGCAACTCGGCCTCTTCCACACCTGGCGCGGTTTCAACCAACACCAGCCCGGCATCGGTGACATCGAAGACCGCCAAGTCGGTGATGATGCGGTCGACCACGCCCACCCCGGTCAACGGCAGCGAGCACGCCTTCAGAATTTTGTGCTCGCCGTTCTTCGCGGTGTGCTCCATCAGCACCACCACGCGCTGCACGCCAGCCACCAGGTCCATGGCGCCGCCCATGCCCTTTACCATCTTGCCGGGCACCATCCAGTTGGCCAGGTCGCCACTATCGGTCACCTGCATGGCGCCCAGGATGGCCAGGTTCACATGCCCGCCGCGGATCATCGCGAAACTGTCGTCACTGCCGAAGTAGCTGGCACCGGCGCGCGCGGTCACGGTCTGCTTGCCGGCATTGATCAGGTCCGGATCGATCTCGGCCTCTGTCGGGAACGGGCCGATCCCCAGCAGGCCATTTTCGGACTGCAGCCAGACATCAACGCCCTCCGGAATATGATTGGCGACCAGGGTCGGCAGGCCGATACCCAGGTTCACGTACGCACCGTCGGTCAATTCGCGCGCCGCGCGCGCCGCCATTTCGTCACGGGTCCAGGCCATGTCAGGTGTTCTCCGTACGGACGGTGCGCTGTTCGATGCGCTTTTCAGGATGTGCGTTGTGCACGATGCGATGCACGTAGATGCCGGGCAGGTGCACCTGGTCCGGGTCGATGCTGCCCACCGGCACCACCTCCTCCACTTCGGCGATGCAGACCTTGCCGGCCATCGCACACGCCGGATTGAAATTGCGCGCCGTGCGGCGGAACACCAGGTTGCCGGCTTCGTCGGCCTTCCACGCCTTGATCAACGCCACGTCCGCACGCAGTGCAGTTTCCATCACGTAGTGGCGGCCATCAAACTCGCGGGTTTCCTTGCCCTCTGCCACCACCGTGCCGTAGCCGGTGGCGGTGAAGAACGCCGGGATGCCCGCGCCACCGGCGCGCAGGCGCTCGGCCAGCGTGCCCTGCGGGTTGAACTCCAGCTCCAGCTCACCGGCCAGGAACTGCCGTTCGAACTCTTTGTTCTCGCCCACGTAGGAGGAAATCATCTTGCGGATCTGCCGGGTGGCCAGCAGTTGCCCAAGGCCGAAGCCGTCCACGCCGGCGTTGTTGGAGATCACTGTCAGGCCGGTGACGCCACTGTCCCTCAATGCGGCGATCAGGGCCTCGGGGATGCCGCACAGGCCGAAGCCGCCCACCGCCAGGGTCTGGCCGTCGGCGACCACGCCCTGCAGCGCAAGCGCCGCGCTGGCATGTCGTTTGTCATGCTTGCTGCCGGTACCGGGAATATCCATGGCATTACTGTTCCGCACGGTAAGGATGACGGCATTCTACCGGCACCCCGGTGCGCGGCTGGGGTGCGACGCAGCATTTGCCGCGACGGACACAGTTCGTAAACTGACGATCCTGAGCACCGCCTGCACCCTGATGTGCGGCCAGGCGCCAACCTGCTGGAACCTTGCTGATGCCTGCCCTGTTCAATGAAGTTGATCTGTATCGCTGGCTCGACGATCGCACCATCACCAAGGCGGTGGCTTACCTGGATCGAGTGCATGACCTGCGCACGGAGGGGGTCATGCTGCGTGCCGAAGTTGAAGGGACGGACACCCGGCCCTATCGCGTTGCGATCGACCTGCGGACCAGCCTGCGTAACCCACTCAGTCGCCTGCACGGCCGCTGCAGCTGTCCGGTGGGCGACAACTGCAAGCATGTGGCCGCGGTCATGATGCGGGCCCTGCACGGGACCGAAGAAGAAAGCGAGGTGGTGTTGCCACAGGACGCGCAACCGGTACGCGCCGAGCTGCTCACCCGCCTGTCGGAATGGCATGACCAGCACGCCGCGCGCGCGGGATCGGATATCAGGAAGCCGAACCCCAAAGGCATCGCCTTCGTACTTTCCGTGTTTCAGTTTCGCCTCGGCATCCACGCCTATCGGGTGAGAAGGACGGGGGACGACACCGTGGAACGGGAGAAGCTGCTCGAGATCACGCCGGACCTGTTCTTGGATCCCCCAGGCTATATTTCGCAACAGGACATCGCGGTGCTGGGTCAGCTCTGGTTACGCCAGCAGCGCAAGAGCAACCGGCGCGTGGCAGTGCAGCCCCTGCTGGACATGATCCTGGCCTCCGGCCATGGCGGGGTGAGCTACTCCGACAGCAGGCAGGTACTGCCCCTGCGCGCAGGGCCCGCGCGCAAAGGCCATCTGGCGTGGGAGCCGACCGAGAATGAGCGGGTTGGGTGGTTGCGGCCCGTGTTGCGGGTGGACGGTGACGTCGAGGGTGCGGTGGAGGATGACTTCGCCTGCTACCTCGACGAGAGAACCGGCGAGACGGGCCCGCTCGAGCTTGCGGTGATCAGCGAGGACGCCCACGCCTTCCTTGGTCTGCCGCCCCTGCTGCCCGACGAACATGCGCTGACCGCGCAGATGCTCCAGCAGCTGGCCCCTGCCCTGCCCCGCCCGCCGGTCGCCGCCGATCCGATACCCATCGCCCAGGTGGACGGCATGATTCCGCACCTGATGCTGCATACCGAAGAGCAGCAACACGAATGGGGTGCACGCAGAGGGCAGGCGCAGCGCCTGGAGTTCGCCACCATCTCCTTCGCCTACGGCGACCACTTCAAGCACTTGGATGATTCCTCGCGCTTCGTGCGTGGCGCGGACGGAACGGTTGAGCTGCTGCCGCGCGACACGGCCGAGGAAGCCAGGCGCGAGAGCGAGCTACGCCGCAGCGGGCTGCACCGCCATCCCCATTCGCCGGCCGTGCTCAGCGGGGCCGGGCCCCATTTTTACCTGCGCTCCTACGACTGGGGCAGCTTCATGCTGCACGAGCTGCCCAAGCTGCAGACACTGGGATGGGTGATCACCGTGCCGGAGGATTTCCGCCATCGGATCACCGTGGTGGACAGCGTGCTCTGGGATGTAGAGCTCGACGGCACGGCCGCGGGTTGGATGAAGGTCGCGCTGGACATCGAGGTAGATGGCCAGACGGTGGCACTCGCCCCGATGCTGGCGCAGTTGCTGCAGAGCGATCCGCGCTGGACGCGTGGTCCATTGGATGCGATCGACGATGACGAACGCATCCTGATTGCGTCCACTGACGCAGGTGCGCTGTCCTTCCAGGCCAGGCGGCTGAAGCCCGTCGTTGCCCTGCTCGGCGACCTGCTCGGCAAGGGGGCCGGACCGCTGCGGATTTCCGCGCGCGACAGGGGGCGCCTGCAGGCCCTGCAACAGTCCGGAAGCCTGCAGCTGCGCGGCGCCGTCGATACCCGCGCGATGGTGCAGCGGCTGCTGCAGGAACCCACGCCGCAGGCCGTTGCGGCACCGGTCGGGCTGGCGGCCGCGTTGCGCCCCTATCAGCTGGACGGCTTGGCCTGGCTGCAGTACCTGCGCCAGCAGGAACTGGGCGGCATCCTGGCCGATGACATGGGCCTGGGCAAGACCCTGCAGACCCTCGCGCACGTGCTGGTGGAGAAGGAGAGCGGGCGGCTGGACCGGCCTGCTCTGGTCGTCATGCCGACCTCGCTGCTGTTCAACTGGCAGCAGGAGGCCGCGCGCTTCGCACCCGGTCTGCGCGTGCTGGTCCTGCATGGCCCCGCACGTGAGGCGCTGTTTGAACAGATTCCCGCCCACGACCTGGTGCTGACCACCTACCCGCTTGTCTGGCGGGATGAGGCCGCGCTGCAGGCACATCCTTACCACCTGCTGATCCTCGACGAAGCCCAGCAGGTGAAGAATGCCAAGGCACGCGCGGCGATCACCCTGCGCACGTTGCAGAGCCGGCATCGGCTATGCCTGACCGGCACGCCCCTGGAAAACCACCTGGGCGAACTGTGGACCCACATCGATTTCGTGCTGCCGGGCCTGCTCGGCAGCGAGAAACTGTTCAACCAGCACTGGCGCCATCCGATCGAGCGCAGCGCTGACGCCCAGCGCGCCCAGTTGCTGGCGCAGCGGGTGCGTCCGTTCATCCTGCGCCGGCGCAAGGACCAGGTCGCGACCGAACTGCCACCCAAGACGGTGATCACCCGCCACGTGGCACTGGAGGGCAGCCAGCGGGACCTGTACGAGACCGTGCGCTCCGCCATGCAGGAAAAGGTGCGCGAGGCCGTCGCCGGCAAGGGATTGGCGAAGAGCCACATCGTCGTGCTCGACGCACTGCTGAAGCTGCGTCAGGTCTGCTGCGATCCGCGCCTGTTGCCCGGCGACGCCGCGCCACGCACGCAGGGGTCGGCCAAACTCGACCTGCTGATGACGCTGCTGCCTGAGATGGTGGAGGAAGGCCGGCGCATTCTGGTGTTCTCGCAATTCACGCGCATGCTGGAGCTGATCGCGCAGGCCTTGGAGAAGAGTGGGCTGGCGTTTGTCACCCTGACCGGCGACACCCGTGACCGCGCCACCCCGGTGCGCCGGTTCATGCAGGGGGAGGTGCCGATCTTCCTGATAAGCCTCAAGGCAGGCGGTGTCGGACTGAACCTGACCGCGGCCGATACCGTCATCCATTTCGACCCCTGGTGGAACCCGGCCGCCGAGAACCAGGCCAGCGACCGCGCCCATCGGATCGGCCAGGACAAGCCCGTCTTCGTGTATCGGCTGATCGCCGCTGGCAGCATCGAGGAACGGATCACCGAACTGCAGCAGCGTAAAGCGTCGCTGGCGGATTCGATCCTCGAAAACGGCAGTGCGTCGGGGCCCGGTTTCAGCGAGAGTGACCTGAATGCGTTGCTGGAGCCCTTGCCGGGGGCACCAGCGAAAAAGGGCAAGGGGGTACGGAAGGCCGCTCATGAATGACCGCTTCCGAGGCGGAGCCGGGTGTCCATGACAACGGTTCCCCTACACATCGGCGTATAAACTACAGGGCTGGCCCCCAAAGGAACTGACTCCATGCCCCTTCCCGCTTTCAAAGCCTATGACATCCGCGGCCGCGTGCCGGACGAACTCAACGAAGATCTCGCCCGCCGCATCGGCGTGGCGCTTGCGGACCAGCTGGAAGCCGGGGCCGTGGTTGTCGGCCACGACGTGCGTCTGACCAGTGGTGCCCTGCAGGATGCGCTGGTGGTGGGTCTGCGCGGCGCCGGTCGCGAGGTCATCGATATCGGGCTGTGCGGCACCGAAGAGGTGTACTTCCAGACGGACCACCTGCAGGCCGCCGGTGGCGTCATGGTCACGGCCAGCCATAATCCGATGGACTACAACGGCATGAAGCTGGTGCGCGAACATGCCCGTCCGATCAGCTCGGATACCGGCCTGTTTGCCATCTCCGATGCCGTGGCAGCCGACACCGCAGGCGCACAGCCGG
>Ga0247812_10002288_pt1 | contig 10738 bp, 10 predicted proteins | sample UWRJL149409B1_FD_178011 | JGI IMG/M metagenome (GOLD analysis project Ga0247812, IMG submission 178011) | Plant litter microbial communities from Arlington Agricultural Research Station in Wisconsin, United States - UWRJ-L149-409B-1 | ecosystem: Environmental > Terrestrial > Plant litter >...
AGCAGAGCTACGACGGAGAAACTTCATCGGCAACGGTCCCAGGCTCAAAACCATATAGTCCTTCCACTCATCCACAAATTTCTCCTGGCTAAATCCGTCCCCGAACTCGAGATCGAATTCCCGGACCACATTTGCCACCACCAGCCGCAGCTCGTTCAACGCGAGTGGTTTTCCAACGCAAGAGTGAACTCCATATCCGAAGGGGATCCAAGCTCTCTTATCTTTCACTCCAGCCGCCTCGTCCAGCCATCTCTCGGGCCAGAATTCATCTGCGTTCACGAAATACCTCTCATCTGTCATCAGACCCAGCTGCGAGACCACCACCTGCACGTTGCCTGGGATGGAAAAGCCTTTAATCTCTACGCCGCTGGGAGGAGTGGTTGCTTGCGCTCCACTGGGGACCGGGCTGAGCATTCGCAACGCTTCGTTCACCACCGCATTCAAATACGGCAATCCCCTCGTCGTTTCAACGCTCAACCTGCCTTCTCTCTCCCACGCCTCGTCTACTTCGTGCTGCAACCGGCGTAAAATCCTCGGGTTGCCACACAGCTTCCAGAACGTCTGCGTGAGCGTGCTAGCCGTGGTATCCGCCCCGGCAACGATCGCGAGATTGGCGTTCGAATTCAGCTCTGCTTGGGTGAATTGACACCCGCTCTCCGAATCCTGAGCGAGGAGATGATGGAAGATATCTCGGGTGGTAGTGCCCAGCTGCTGTCTCTCAGCTAGCATCGCCTCTCCCTTCTCACGGAAAGCTTTCAGGTCGGCCGTTTCGGGAAAATAAAGCAATAACTGACACAGATTGCGTAGGGAGCCTACCACCTATACTGCCTATTAGCGAAACCTGGGTGCGGGAGAGAGATGTATAACCCACGCCGATCGACGAGACGTATTTATGAAGGAAATTCATGTAGAGAGGATCGCCAGTGCCATCTTGCATGCCGGTGTCTTTGGAGAAGCATAGATCGCTCATACTGTTCAGATGTCCTTAGCTAAATGCTTCTTAAACCCCGAGCAAGGGGGGATAACCAACACATCAAACGTCAGATGGCCCATTAAGGAGTAACAATTGGCCGTTCGACCGCCTGTATCTCTTATAATTCCCAGCAACTTCTGAACATGTCGCTCCACCCTTGGGTTATACTCTTTAAACTCATTGCTCACAAACGCCTTCTCCCTACCGTTCATTAGCAACCAACAACCCTCGGCTTTTCTTAATCATTTCCGAGAAAAGGTAAAAAGAAAGCACTTATTAATGAGAGAAAGAACAGAAAAGAAGGGGGTTTTTTCTTTTTACCAAATTCGTCTCCAAGCAGGATGAAACTTATAATCCCTCCTGGTATTCAGATTAAACTCCCCATTCAGCGCGCCAACCTCATAGAAAGTCCCCCTCGCATAGCGTCCCTTGAAGATTTTGTCGATGGCCTCCACACAGGCAATACTGACCTCGTTCGGCCCAATCCGAACAACATCGGACTTATAGATTTCGTGCAGGTCGCGGTAGGTTTTAGACGCCAGCCCAAGCCGGTACTGGTTTGCGGCCCAGAGCTTGGAGAGCGCGGCGAGCTTAGGGCCCGGGAAGCGGGAGAGCGGCGAGAAGTAGAGGCGACGGACCAGGGTCAGGGAGATGGAGCTTACGAGGAAGACGAAGTTGGTTTTGATGAGGTGGATTATGGCACCGGCAACGAGAGATTGCAAGCTGGATGAGGCGGCCGCTGTTTGTCCAGCGGTGATGAGATAGCATAGGAGCGAAGCGTTTGCGATTAGGTAAGCGGAGAGTACTTTGATGGTTGATACTTCGGGGATTGGCGAGAGGACGAAGTGCGTGGAAACACCGACAATGGCTGCAGCTACCAGTGAAGTAGAAGACATGGTTCTCCCTCCCAGCCGGAATATGCGAAACGTTCGAATGGAAAACACGAAAGTATTCTATGAGACTTTCAAGCCATATACTGTACTTTTGGCCTTAGTAATCAACACACATGAAGCTCCAAGTGGTCACGCTACTCTATACCGCATTCAGATGCATGGCAAGAACTTCAGAGTGGATTGATAATGATATATGCTGGAATTCGCAAAATTAGACATCCAACTTATGGCATCAATCCGAAAATCTGATTCCATGCTGATGAAGAGCAGGTAAATAGATGGAAAATTAGACGTTCCTGCACGTTGCAAGCCCTCGCTGAGAAGCTAATATTCATTTGCCTATATACCGTTTCAAAGGCTTATTCATATATATAAAGTAATCGTCCTGTCTACCATCATAGCCTCATGATCATCATGTCACCGGTGCATATCCATATGCCACGCCATCTAGCCTGGCTCTCCTATTTCAAAGTACAAATATCAACAATTCGCAACCTCTCTTCAAATATTAGGCCGTAGGGTTCCCGTGTAATTCACACTCTAACCATCCTCAACGCCATGCATGCTGCTTGTTTGGTGTCCTGCTACCGATCTCTACGAAATCCCTTTTTATCTATCCATAAGTTGAAAATGGAATGGTTCAGATTGCCCAGCTTCCACGCCGGGCCCGAACTCCCCATGCAGGTGCAGGGTTATCGCTAGCCATGCTAGGATGCTGTCTTGCCCATTCGAATATGTATAATCGTAGCGCCTTCCATCTCACACAATAACCCGCGTGTTTATCCTCTTGGTCAGATTTGTCCTTTTGGCCGTTTGTGGGATCCGTGATCCCAATATATCCTTTTGCGTTCTTCTTATAGTCATCAGCACGGAGGTCGGTTTCAGGAATCTGACTGATTTTGGCAAGTTCCTGGTCATACTGACGAGCCAGAGCCGGGTAGCCCAGTGACAAGTAATTATACACTTGAGTAACAAAGGTATCATCAAATTCGCGTAACAACTTCTCCTCGACCTTGCTCTTCTCCAACTCTACTTTCAGCCTCTCATCAAGTCCAGTCAGCATCCTAACTCCCGACTCTTTGCTCCTTGGAGATTTGGTTCCAGTGGGGGATTTGGCTCCTTTCGGCAAATCAGCACCGAATTGAAACGAGAATGGATCCTCCTTTTCCACGTTGGGTGTTTGGATCATGGCCGGCCCCTTTAAGGCCGGACTTAAATACTGGTTAGCTTCTTCAGTTACACAATAACCACCCCACAAACCACCCCCACAGTCGGATTTGTTGGGCATGATATCGTGACGCTGGTCTGATTCGAATTTTGTAGCCTTGGGAGACGGGCACATACGAAACTTCAGATCACCACCCAGCATAGGCGGCGATGCTGCGGAGCGCATACTGCGGAGCTCGGCTTCCTTCTGCTTATCTAAGGCCACAGAAGGTACATGAAATGGTGAGGGTTTCTCGGTTTGGCCATTGGTCCAGAAGGGGTCTTTGAAAGTCGGATCCGAAGCTTCCGCAGCAAGTTTCTTGTTGGTCTCCTCTTCCCGCTGTCGATTGAGCTTCTCCTCGTGCTGTTGCATCTCTTTGAAAGCCCAGCCGACTTCAGTGGACTTCCGTCGTAGCTCTTCTGGCCGAATCGGATCGTCTAGCAGCATTCCGATGCCCTCCACTGATTCCTCATCAGACTGGCCCTCCCGCTCCCTATCATAAAAGTGTTCCACGATCTCATGAAAAGACTCATTTGGGAAAGCAGCCAATGCCTGCTCTCTCAACTGTTTCTCTGCTGCCTTTGCGGCCAGAGCTAGAAGGTAACCAGAGAAACGATCATCACAGCTTTCCCGGGTACGCGCAAGCCGCAATCTATGCATTGACTCTTCATGGGACTCAATTGAGTCGGACAAGGACGGCGGGGAGCTACTGTCATCTTCATCAGAACCCTCCTGTGAACTGTGTGACTCGATGGGCCCTAGCTCTGGCTGGAATGAGTTTGACCGGGTGCTTCTTCTGGTGTTTAGGTGTGGACGCATGGACCCTTGTTTCCGGGGAATGCGTGGAGGTATTTGATCGTGTGAGCTACGGGAAGTTTGGTCGTTTATTGGACGATTGGAGGTTCGCTTTACACGTAGAGTATATATATTTGGGACACCGGGAGTGAGATCTGTCTGCCATTGCAATTAAAGTTTAGCTTGTGCAAAACCAAGCGGGGTTGTGCTACTGCTCACCTTATCTGTGGGAAGGGTGGCCGGCCCAGCCATATTGGATCTCTTGAAGCGCTGTGTGGTTTCAATCAATTCGGGAGTGAACCTTCGTCTGGGCGTCTGAGTCTCTTCGGAGGGTGAGGTTCGGGATATTGATATTGATATCGGAGTGGGTTCAGGTGTAGGCAGGTCGATTTGGCCTGGTTTCTTGCTGCTCTTAAATGTGGTTTCAATTGGGGTCGGGCTAAAGCGTCTCTTCCCCGCGAAGTCCCTCTTCTCTGTCTGGTCCTGGCTGAGATCAGGGCCATTGTCCTTGTGCACCTTTTTGCTGCTTCGAGCAGTCGTTTCCACTGGTTCAGGAGCAAACCGTCGTGCTTTCTTGGGGGTTTCTTCGACCGGCTCGCCCACGGGTGGGCTGGGGTGGTCCGACATGGTTGAGATTGGTGGGGTGGATGGAAGGAAACAAGAGCTGTGCGACCTTCAGTCCGAGATAGATGTTATAAGGTGAAGCATGCCAATGCCACCGAATCCGCAGAGGGCCAAAAGAACGGTGAAGACGTCCGCGTTTCGACAATGGCAAGTTGGGCGGTTGGCAGCTGGCAGTTATTCGTTGTGTGCAATGACGCAGCAGGCGGGCGATTGGGCAGATTCAACAGAGTTGTGGTTCGTGATGGGGAACTTTGAAAATTGGAGAGCTAGCCAGCTAGCCAGCTAGGTGAGAGAGGAGCCAGGCTGGACTGCAATCTACCACAATAATATGCGGGGGAGAGGAAGAGGTTCCAGGCGAGCGAGCGAGGGTGCTTGCATTTGCATTTGCATTTGCCTTTAGTCTTTTGTCTTTTGCCTTTGCATCTACCACCACCACAAGTGTAATGTTGTGTTGAGCTGTTGGGGATGGGATGTGATGCGGTGAAGGTATTTTGATTGATTTCTTCTTCCCTTCTTCCGATCTCTGCTTATCACGTTTCGAAGAGGGTGGGATGGATACCAATACAATCAATCACCCACGCAAATGCAATGCAATGCAATGCAGATGGCATACAAACATCGGCGGGCGCCTCGGGTTTGCTTATTGCATCGTTGGTCGTCCGTTTCCTAGTCAGCTAGCTCAGTATAGCTCACTTAGTATAGTACAGTACAGTATAGTACAATAGTACAATAGTACAATATAGCACAATCCAGTACAATACAATACAATACACACCATACAGTACGGGATACATCCCAAAGCCAGCCAGCCAGCCACCAGACTCCCCGTCCCGTGCCCTTTGCCCTTGTCTAGTTCTACAACGTATGTAGGGCTAGTCTAGGCCAATTGAATAATAATAGCATGGTCTAGAGGTAGAAAGGAGGGTCAATTCAATTCCGGGATACGGAAGTCTTCCTACTGCGCCATCCCATCTCCAAACTCCTTGGATTCATGTCCTCGTGTCGTGTCGTGGGGCAGGTCGTGCGCATGCAGTTCGTGGGGCCCCGAGGACGAAAGCAACAGGTAGGTAAGACATGCTTCCCTCCGTAATATTGAGGAAGATAAGCTGATGCCGGTTTCCACGGGCTTGATCTTAGTAGATCAAGCTCCCTCATACCAATTGGGATCTCCGGAGTGAGCAAACCCCAATGGCATCATCTTGTTCCTTATCCATATCAGTAGTACAGTATAGTTGTGAGGTGTATCATATTATGTCAGACGGTAAACAAAACATTAGGGGGAGAATACCCAGACCAGAATACCTCACCCTGTAGCTCAGGGGTAAATTAACCGAGGGGGGTCAGGGGCGAGAGCTGGTTTATTCCTCTACTCATGACAATGCATTTGCACTAGCTCGTGCTAGCGTACGCTACTTCTCCCTAGGTGTATATCACATGGTGGTGCACAGATCACTCCCTTGCTACCAGTGTTCTTTCAGTGTCTTTACGTGATATTATTATTATTTATGGGCCAATTTGATACCACCAATTGTCAAAGGCATTGCAGTCCCCCATAACGCCGATCCTTCTATATATCATGATCCACGGAAGCCCCAAGGGTCCCTATATACCTGCACAAAATGCAAAACCCCACCTTCTTCCCAGCATCCATAAGCTGTTATCGAAGCAACGAGTGTGAGCCCCTTCTTATGGAGGACTATGTGCCACGGGGCTTGATCTCCCATCTTCAAGCCTTTTCGAGTCGAGAACCGGATTCCCTCGACACCGTTGGCTCAAGTTAGCTTGGTCTTGCGAGGGAGTCCGGCGGTCCGCCTCATCTCAAGATCACCCTCTGCTAACCATCGACATGCTTTAATCAGCTGCACAACATTGATAAACTGCTTCAGGAGCATGACCGGAAGGCTGATGCCGGCAATCACCCATGGCACAAACGAATCCATCTTGTTCGCTCTCGCCAATTCCAGAGCACCGGCGCTATGAGGGTTGAAAAGAAGGGACGCTGGGCTGCCTGCCGGGTTTCCTGGTTGTAGTGTGGTTGGTGAATCGCCAACGGCTGCGACCTGGAGTAATGATGGGGACAGGAGCGGCGAGGAGAAGGAGAGCAGGTATAAGGCGATAAAGAAGACTTCGTTGAGGCAGCAGCAAAGGAACAGGACGGTCTATAGCCCATTAGCACGATCTCTCATAGCGGATACTGGTGGTTATGTACCTTGTTGGTGTAGTATAGGTTCAAGATCCAGCTCCTGGAAGCGGCAACATTCTTGTGACTTTGCTCTGTACCTCCCATCACAAGAGTAGCATACATGTGGATGTAGTGGCTGGCAAGATCCAAGGAGATCAGGCCCTGAAATACGAGTGACCATCTAGGCCAAGCAGAAGCAAGGAAGACAAGTAGGCAGGCTGTGGTGCAGCGATCTGTCACCATGTCTAAGACCGCGCCGAATCTCGTCGACTGCTCGAAATAACGAGCAGCATATCCATCAAGCGCATCGAGGAGGCAGGATATACTGTATAGCAGGGAGCAAGTTCGGGGATGAAGTGGCATGTAGTATAGGGATGCAAATGCAAGGACGATTCGGAAATAGCCTGTGGCACATTAGAATAAGCCAGCCAAATGTATGATACCGCACTTACCGATCAGATTGGGATAGAACATGAAGATGTTCTCTTTAGTTGATTCATCCTTTACTGCACCTCCCCGGGCTGCACCGTTTCCATTCATTACTACTTGTTCTCCTCTGGCAGCTGGTGTAGGAGTTGATGGTGAGGCAACGGCCGCTGCCTGTCTTCGAGTTCTTACACTTGACATGGTCTTTATCGCACGTCGTTGATAGCTGGTGTTGTCGCGTGTCCACTGATGAATTTGCGTGGAATTTAATTTAATTTAGTCTGCCAACACGGGTGGATCAGGAGTAGTCGTTGTATTTGAGCCCGGTACTGGTAGATGCTCAATTTATAGAGGCAGAGGTTGGCGAGGAATAGAACAATTCTACAAATGTAATTAAGGGGATGTAAAAGGAGGGTGATGAAGCTGGGTGTGCTAGGTTGGTTGTAAGATAGAACTCAGCCTGCAGACGACAACGACGACGCGATAAGCTCGAGCAAGAGTTGGATGGATGCCAAGCATGCTCGCCGGTGGAGCCGAGCCTATGATCACGCTACAATTTGAATAATGGGTTTCTTGGGCGTCTTGGGCTTCACTCTACACGGAAAAGGGAGAAACTCATTTCCATTGCTCCAAGTTTCTCGGGAAAATAATTAACGGTAATCGTGCAAGATGCTCATCCAAGAAACACACCACGATGTGCCAACTAAGGCAGATGGCAAGGAGGGGGCAATGAGTAAGTATCCAGAACAGAAGCGAACATGGATACGTGATATAAACTGCTATGTCACATGAAATTTACCACTCTACTATTAAAGGAATCTAGAGCAAGGCTAATGATACATCATCAGGAATATTTATGTTTCATCCTACAATTCCTGGGTACCCCAATGCGTAAGCATCTAAAATTCATATAGGAGCTACGCAATCCTGACTCTATTCCATAGACGCTTTCCCGGGGTTGTACTATTCAGTGAAATCTATCAAGGTAGGTGATCATAGAAATGAGTTGATGCTCTTGTGAGATCATATGTGGCCGTGTTCTAAGGTTTGGGGTCATTGACCTTTCCTTCGCCTTAGAACAAAACCTCTATTTCCCACTCTTTGAAGAAAGGCCTGCCCTCTGTCGAGACCTTATGGCTATCTTTAACATTTGAGCTAATCCGTTTTCCGTAGTTACTGGACCCGTTGCCCGGTTTGCGAGACAGATCGCAGGACAAGGCTTTATAGTCGCCGCACCATCATCGTATCATGAGTTTACTGGGCCTGAGCCATTGGCCTACGAGTAAGTTCTTGGCCATAATGCTCTTTAGGTAGTAGTGTTATGGCAACAAGAGACATTCATTGACTGATCCTCTGTTTAGCGTGCCAGGAACGGATGCAGGCAACGAGTATAAGATCAAGAAAGTGAGTAGATACTGTGTGAATTGATGTGACGGTCTGAAGCTAGGTCGATGCTTTCGAATCTGCTATTTCATATACATGAAGCCCACATATAGATTCCGCTAATCCAAATCACTAGACGCTAGCAGGTTATGATGAAGATTCTACCCTCTCAATCGATCATCTTCTATCTCTCAAGACATGTAACGGTAGAATCGGAACCACAGGAATGTGTCTCGGTGGCCATTTGGCCTATCGTTGTGCACTCGACCCACGAGTCTCTGCCGCCGTAACATACTTTGCAACTGACCTCCATAGCGCAACTTTAGGCCTAGGTAAGAAGGATGACAGTCTCGCCAGAGCAGGAGAGATCAAGGCAGAACTGGCAATGATCCACGGAACTTTAGATAATCATGTTCCACCTGAGGGAAGAGATCTTATCCGGAAAACTCTGCGTGAGAAGGGTGTGATATTCAGTTGGTACGAGGTTGCAGGTGCACAACGTGAGTCTCTCCCCATTTAGGTAAGAGTAATTTAACAGATTCTAGATGCTTTTATTCGGGATGAGTTGTCAAAGGGTAGATACGACCCAGCAATCACTAAGATCTGCTTTGAGATTCTGCTGGAGCTTTTTGGACGCACTTTGAAGCTTGACCTAGGTTCTCATGACTGGGAAGAGCAAAAGATTGAAGACATTTGCTGAGTAATTCTACTAGCTAGATAACGAAATTTCAACAGTCGACTCTTTTTCCTTAAAAATCTTCACGTGCCTGGTATTATCTCCTCCAAGTGAAAGCAATAGATATGCATGCGAGCTTTCTTTTATTTTCTGAAATATTTCCATTCGTGAATGTAAGCTAGATGCTGTGTTTACTGGAATGAATTGCAGGCCTCATGTGAATATACTTCTGGGCATTGAACAATCAAAAGCAACCTCGCTCCTATGTAGACGACTCTGCTCCCAACCACAACTCAACTAATCTCCAATTGTCGTCTTTGCCATTGAACAGAAAATTCACAATTGGAACGCCAGGATTAGTCCTTTAGTCAACAAATAACCACAAACCAACAGGATAACATCTCAAGCTCGCCAACAAGCAAGAAACTCGACAACCGTAAACATGCACTTCTCAACTACTATCATTTCCATCCTCTCCGCTCTAGTCATCGTCAAGGCTCACGACAGTCATCACGATGCTGTATCAACCAGTACTAGCCTAGCAACTCCCATCGCCATCTCTCCTACCATTTCAAGCGCTCTAGTGCCTACTGGTACCTTCGTTGCTCCTCCTGATCTCACTATCACATCTACGTCGACCTCCGTCTCCTCTGCTGGCACCCCAGTTCTCACAACCAGCGCTGTTCTACCCACTGAAGTAACGACCATAGTCTCGACTTTCTCCAGTGTCGTTGTGAGCGCACCCATCAACACCTCAAATACTGTTGTCACTACTAGAACATTCTTGAGCGAGGCGGTCATACCAACCACATCGACCTCTCTGGTCACAGTCACCAACGCAATCTCTACCGCCTCGAGCACCTCAACCACCTCAGGTTCAAAGACTTCAAGCACGATTATACAATCCCCCACGAATACTGCATCAAGCGCAGCCAACATTCTCACAGGTGGAGGTCTTGTTGTCGGCATTTTCACCGCTCCAGGTAAGCGCGGTTTCCCATCTGCATTCTCGCGTACATGAATACTGATATATTCTTACAGTGTTTACTTGTATAGTGATCATCTTCTCCAACCTTGCATTTGCGGCAGCCGGTCCCGATATCTGGAGAACTTCAACAGGCTAGGAGGATGCTTTGAAGGATCGGCATAACTCATTGGCCTATGAGGCTATAGGCTTTCAGTTTAGGTGATGGCTATACCGTATCTTCGAAATAGAGAATCCGGTGGGTGTAAGATAGTATAGCATGGCGTTTTCTTAGAGCTCTTTTGAGCACCAACGGCATTAGTGGAATCATCATGGCGAATGATGGCTGTGTGGCATTGGGTGCGTTATAGGCCCATTATTCATTTACGACTAATATATGATTATGCTACGGAAATTTCATGTTGTTGAAGTGATTTTCCGTATTGTTGTTTTTCACCTTCATTGTGGCTGCGACAACAAACATAGTTCCAGATCTATTCTAATTATGTGCTCCCGGATATGTGAGTTCGTGTGAGAGCTTGCAAAACAATTATTTCCATTCCAAAGGTGAGCCCTTGAAATCTTAGTGAATGCCCCTGTTCCAGATAAACTTTT
>Ga0247812_10002291_pt1 | contig 10733 bp, 7 predicted proteins | sample UWRJL149409B1_FD_178011 | JGI IMG/M metagenome (GOLD analysis project Ga0247812, IMG submission 178011) | Plant litter microbial communities from Arlington Agricultural Research Station in Wisconsin, United States - UWRJ-L149-409B-1 | ecosystem: Environmental > Terrestrial > Plant litter >...
ATCGCCTCGGGGCCGCCCTCGGCAATGACGATACCGTGGTCGAGTACCACGATGTGGTCGGAAATGCTCATGACCATGCCCATGTCGTGTTCGATCAGCACCACGGTCAGGTCGTGCTCGTCGCGCAACAACCGGATCATCGCGCTCAGCGCTTCGGTTTCCTGCGGGTTGAGGCCCGCTGCCGGTTCGTCGAGGCAGATGATCTGCGGCCGCGTGCACATGGCCCGGGCGATTTCCAGGCGGCGCTGCTGGCCGTAGGACAGTTCACCGGCCAAGCGGTTGGCGCAGTCCACCAGGTCAACCACTTCCAGCCAATAGAACGCGCAGTCCAGCGCATCGCTTTCGGCCTTGCGGTAGCCCTTGGTGTTGAGGATCCCAGCCAGCAGGCTGCGGTTGACCCACATGTGCTGGGCCACCAGCAGGTTTTCCAGCACCGACATTTCCTTGAACAGGCGAATGTTCTGGAACGTACGCGCCAAGCCGGCGCGGTTCACCAGGTGAGTGCCACCGAACATTTTGTAGTACAGCCGGCTGGCGAAATTTTTCGGCGAGACGAAATCGCTGGCCTTGAAGGACTCGCCCAGCAACTGGATGACGTTGGTAGCCTGGCCACGGGTATTGAGTTCGATCTTGCCGCCGGAGGCCTTGTAGAAGCCGGTCAGGCAGTTGAACACGGTGGTCTTGCCGGCACCGTTGGGGCCGATCAGGGCAAAGATCGAATTGCGATGGACCTTGAGGCTGACGTCACTGAGGGCCTTGATGCCGCCGAAGTGCATCATCAGTTTTTCTACCGAGAGTACGACTTCACTCATGGCGCTGCCCTCTTTCATACGCAATGGCACCTTTACGTGGAGTCACACCGGTACGGCTGATCCGAATCAGGCCGCGCGGTCGCCAGATCATCATCAACACCATCAGGATGCCGAACAGCAGCACCCGGTACTCGGCGAAGCCGCGCAGCAGCTCCGGGGCCACGGTCAGCACGAACGCAGCGATCACCACGCCGATGGTCGACCCCATGCCGCCGAGCACCACGATCGCCAGGATCAGTGCCGACTCAAAGAAGGTGAACGAGGTCGGGTTGACGAAGCCCTGGTAGGTAGCAAAGAACACCCCGGCCAGGCCCGCGGTCGAGGCACCGATGGTGAACGCCGAGAGCTTCACCAGCACGTGGTTCAGGCCCATGGAGCGGCAGGCGATTTCATCTTCGCGCAAGGCCTCCCAGGCGCGGCCGACCGGCATGCGGGTCAGGCGATGCTTGATGTACAGCACTGCCAGCACTACCAGGAACAGCACCGCGTAGATGAAGTAGTACTTCACATCCGGGTTGTAGGCGATCCCGAAGAACTCATGAAATGGCACCCCGCCCTCTTTGGCGCGCTTGCCGAACTCCAGGCCGAAGAAGGTTGGCAGCGGTGCAGCCATGCCGTTCGGACCGCCCGTCAGCGACAGCCAGTTATTGAGGATCAGGCGGATGATTTCACCAAAGCCCAGGGTCACGATGGCCAGGTAGTCGCCGTGCAGGCGCAGCACCGGGAAACCGAGGATGCAGCCGGCCAACGCGGCCGTGATCGCCGCCAGTGGCAGCACCGTCCAGAAACCCAGCCCGAGGTATTGATAACCCAGCGCCAGGCCATAGGCACCGATGGCGTAGAAGGCCACGTAGCCCAGGTCGAGCAGCCCAGCCAGGCCCACCACGATGTTCAGGCCCAAGCCCAGCAGCACGTAGATCAGGCCCAGGATCACTACGCCCAGCAAGTAGGAGTTGGAGAAGAACGGAAAGACCACGGCGATGACGATCAGCAGCGGGATGATCCAGCGCAGCCGCGACTTGTAGTCCGGCGCCAGCACGTGCACGCCGGAGCCAGTGGACTCGAAACCTTCGAGGATCCGCCGGCCCTTGGGCGACTGCAGGAACAGGCTCAGGGCGAAACGTCCGGCCATGACTACGGCAATGATCCAGGCAACGCGCTTGGGTTCCAGGTTGAAGCTGTAGCCATCCAGCACGACCCCGACAATGGGGCCAAAGACGATCAGGGCAATCAGGCCGGCAAGAATCGCGTCGACCACACTTTCTTTGACATCAATGGATTTTTTATGGGTTGAAGACATCGCTTACACCTTCGACACAAGAGGACGGCCGAGCAGGCCTTGGGGCCGAAAGACCAGAACAAGTACCAGCAGCGAGAAGCTGAAGACGTCCTTGTAGTCCGAGTTGACCAGACCGGAGAACAACGACTCGGAAATGCCCAGGATGATTCCGCCGAGCATCGCCCCGGGCAGTGAGCCGATACCGCCCAGGACCGCTGCGGTGAAGGCCTTGATGCCGATGACGAAGCCTGCGTAGAAGTCGAAGGTGCCGTAGTTCATGGTGATCAGCACGCCGGCCAGGGCCGCCATCGCTGCACCGATGATGAACACGTAGGAAATCACCCGGTCGGTGTTGATCCCCAGGATCGAGGCCATCTTGCGGTCTTGCTGCGTGGCACGGCACATGCGGCCGAGCTTGGTGTACTTGATGACGTAGGTCAGCAGCGCCATGCCGGCGAATGCCGCGACCAGGATGAAGATCTTGGTGTAGGTCAGTTGCACGAACCCGTCACCGATGTCCACGCGCCAGGCACCGGTCAGCAGTGTCGGAACCCCTTGTTGGCGGGCGCCCTGGCTGATTTGTGCATAGTTTTGCAGGATCAGGGAAATACCGATGGCACTGATCAGCGGTGCCAGGCGGGTCGAGTTGCGCAGCGGTTTGTAGGCGACACGCTCGATGACCCAGCCATACACCCCGGTAACGATGATGGTGAAGATCAACGTGCCGAGCATCAACAGCGGGAAGGATTCGATACCGAAGTAAGCCAGCAGTGCCAGACTGATTGCCGCGAGGTAAGCGGAAATCATGTAAACCTCGCCGTGGGCGAAGTTGATCATGCCAATGATGCCATAGACCATTGTGTAGCCGATGGCGATCAGGCCATAGACCGACCCGAGGGTCAGGCCATTGACCAGTTGCTGCAGGAAAATACCATCCATAACGCTATCTCACGCAGTGAGAACCCGCACCCTTGTCGGGGTGCGGTTCTTCTAAGGAAAATACAGATTTACGTCGCAGTAATGTCAGACAGGCCACCGCAGCCCCCTTGTGGGAGCTGGCTTGCCAGCGATAGCGGTAGATCATTCAACAGAGTTGTCGACTGTCAGGCCGTCATCGCGGGCAAGCCCGCTCCCACAGGGAATGTGGCGTCCGCTTGATCAAGTGCCGTTATTTCTGTTTTTCCAGCTGGTGATATTTACCGTCCTTGTCCCACTGGTAGACCACGTAGTCGGAGACTTTCAGGTCGCCCTTGGCGTCCCAGGTCTTCTCGCCCATCACGGTCTTGACCGGGTTGGCCTTGAGCCACTTGGCGGCGTCTTCGCCCTTGTTCGACTTCGCGCCGTTGAAGCCTGCAGCCAGGGCCTGGACCGAAGCGTAGGCGTACAGGGTGTAGCCTTCAGGCTCGGTGCCAGCCTTGCGGAAGGCATCCACGACCGTCTTGCTCTCTGGCAGCATGCGTGGGTCGGCGCCGAAGGTCATCAGCACGCCATCGACGTATTGCGGGCCACCAGCGGTGGTGACCAACTCGTCGGTGACGATGCCGTCATCGGACATGAACTTGACGTCTTTCAGGCCTTCGGTACGCAGTTGCTTGACCAGCGGACCGGCTTCCGGGTGCAGGCCGCCGAAATACACCACGTCGGCACCGGCCGCGCGGATCTTGGTGACCACGGCGCTGAAGTCTTTTTCGCCGCGGGTCAGGCCTTCATACAGCACCGGCGTTACGCCGCGCTTCACCAACTGGGCCTTGGTTGCGTCCGCCAGGCCCTGGCCGTAGGTGTCCTTGTCGTGCAGCACTACGACTTTTTTGCCCTTGAGCACATCGACGATGTAGTCGCCGGCCACGATGCCTTGCTGGTCGTCACGCCCGCACATACGGAACATGGCGCTCAGCCCGCGCTCGGTGACCTGTGGGTTGGTGGAACCCGGGGTGATCGCGATGATCCCGGCTTCGTCGTAGATTTCCGAGGCTGGAATGGTCGAGGAGGAGCAGAAGTGACCGACCACGCCGGCAACTTTCTGGTTGGTGAGGTCCTTGGCGACCGTCACTGCCTGTTTTGGCTCGCAGGCGTCATCGCCCTTGACCAGCACGATCTTCTCGCCATTCACGCCGCCTGCGGCGTTCACGGCGTCGGCCGCTGCCTGTGCACCCTTCATGTACTGCTCGCCAAATGCCGCGTTGGCGCCCGTCATCGGACCCGCTACACCGATCTTGAGGTCGGCCTGAGCAAACGCAGAAACACCCAACGCAGCAGCCACTGCGAGGGCCAGAAAGCCTTTCTTGTAAAACGTCTGGGACATGAGGTGGTGCTCCAAGGTTTTTTTTAGTTGGCACTGCAACTTCACTGAATGCTCAGAGCAAGGGCCGTGCCATCGGTTTTTTATTCTTGAGCAAGTCGTTGCCTTATTGTTTTTTCGACAGTTTTGGGCCCATTTTCATTGGGCGTGCAACCGTCTAGATCGCAGAAGGTGAAACCGTTATTTTTTAAGGGTGAAACCTTCGCGTGCCACCATTGCAACCGTCAGCAGAAACGACGTGCAACCAACCTGTAACAGCCCGCGTCACCGAACTGCACACTGCTGGTGCGGGACTGCTACAACCCGCACCATTACAGGCTAGACGTTACCGCCGAAAGTGCCGCGCCCAAGGGCAAATTCCCTTGTTTAAATGACAATCCGCAGGCACTGGCCCGCGTGATAGAGGGAGAACCCGGTTTCGTACAGGCAACTGCGCAAACCCACGCCCAGCACTGGCTGCATGGGTGCGAAGGGAATCGGCAAGGCTTGCGGATCGCCGTGGCACAGGTAGTCGGCGAAGGCTTTGCCGACCACGGTACCGGTGGTCACTCCACGGCCGTTGTAGCCAGTGACGGCGACCAGGCCGGGTGCTGGCTCGAACAGGCGCATCAGATGATCGGGGGTAAAGGCGATGCAGCCGGTCCAGGTGCACTCCCAGTCCACCGGCTTGAGGTAGGGGAAATAGTGTTGCTGCACACGATCGGCCCAGGCCTTGAGGAACCAGGCGGGCTTGCGGTTGCCATTGCCCAGGCTGCCGAGCAACAGGCGACCGTCCTGGTCACGGCGAATGCTGCTCAGGACCTGGCGGGTGTCCCAGGAGCCCTGGCCGCCTGGCAGGATCTGCTGCGCGGCTTCTTCGGTCAGGGGCGCCGAGGCGACCTGGTAGTAGTAACCCGGGAAAAAGTTACGCCGCAGCTCGGTCCAGTCGCCCTCGGTGTAGGCGTTGGAAGCGATCACTACCTGTTCGGCGAGAACCGCGCCCTCGGCGGTGTGTACTGCCCACAGCTGGCCCTGGCGCTCCAGCCGGGTCACCGCTGAGTGGTCGAACAACTGGCCACCCAGGTCGGCGGCGGCCTTGGCCAGGCCACTGGTGTAGGCCATTGGATTGAGTGTGCCAGCGCGGCGATCAAGCAGCGCGGCGGCGATTTTCCTGGTCCCGGTGGCTTGCTCGCAGGCCGCTCCGGTCAACAGTTCGACCGGGGCGCCGCGACGTTTCCATTGCGCTTCGCGGCTGCGCAGATCGGTTTCGCCAGTACGGTTGTGGGCCATGTGCAGCGTGCCCTCACGGCGCAACTGGCAGTCGATGCGGTACTTGTCGATCAGGCTGAACACCAGCGCGGGGGCCGCGCCGAGCATACGATTGAGCTGGCTGCCGACGACTTCGCCAAAACCCTCTTCAATCTCGTCCGGGGGAATCCACATGCCGGCGTTCACCAGCCCGACGTTGCGCCCCGAACCGCCCTGGCCGCAGCGCTGAGCCTCAAGTACACAGACGCTCTTGCCCTGTTCCAGCAAATGCACGGCCGCCGACAAGCCGGTGAAGCCGGCGCCGATCACGCAGACATCGGCCCGCACCTCGCCCTTGAGCGCCGCCCGGTCAGGCCGTTGCGGCGTCAGTTTTTCCCATAAGCATTCTTCGCGTAACGGCATTGCCAGACTCCGATCAGAAACCGAACCCACACAATTCAATGTGGGAGCGAGCCTGCTCGCGATTGCCATCAGTCAGCCAACAACGATGCTGGCTGACAAGACGCTATCGCGAGCAGGCTCGCTCCCACTGGGGACTACCGCTCGACTGCAGTTTCAATCAAACGTAATGCCCTGGGCCAACGGCAGTTCCAGCGAGTAGTTGACGGTGTTGGTCTGACGTCGCATGTAACCGCGCCACGCATCGGAGCCCGACTCGCGACCGCCGCCGGTTTCTTTCTCGCCGCCAAACGCGCCGCCGATTTCCGCACCGCTCGGGCCGATGTTGACGTTGGCGATCCCGCAATCGCTGCCCACCGCCGACATGAACTGCTCGGCTTCACGTACGTCAGTGGTGAAGATGCACGACGACAGGCCTTGCGGTACAGCGTTGTTGAGGCGCAGCGCTTCGGCGAAGTCGTTATAGCCAACCACGTAGAGGATCGGCGCGAAGGTTTCGCTGCACACCACGTCGCTTTGCTCGGGCATTTCGACGATGGCTGGCGAGACGTAGTAGGCGTTGGGGAACTGCGACTCGAGCTGGCGCTTACCGCCGAATACTCGGCCGCCTTCACTCAGGGCCTGCTCCAGGGCGTCCTGCATGTTGTCGAAACTGTGTTTGTCGATCAGTGGCCCGACCAGGTTGCCTTCCAGCGGATGGCCAATGCGCACCTTGGAATAGGCGGCCTTGAGACGGGTGACGATCTCTTCCTTGACCGATTCGTGGGCAATCAGCCGGCGCAAGGTGGTGCAGCGCTGGCCAGCAGTGCCGACGGCACTGAACAGGATGGCCCGGACCGCCATGTCCAGGTCGGCGCTTGGGCCGAGGATCATCGCGTTGTTGCCACCGAGTTCGAGAATGCTGCGGGCGAAACGGGCGGCGATCTTCGGCGCCACTTCGCGGCCCATGCGGGTACTGCCGGTGGCACTGATCAGGGCTACACGCGGGTCGTCCACCAGCGCTTCACCGGCATCGCGGCCGCCGATGATCACCTGGCTGAGGTAGGGCGGTGCATCACTGAAATTCTTCAGCACTCGTTCGAACAGCGCCTGGCAGGCCAGTGCGGTGAGTGGGGTTTTCTCCGACGGCTTCCAGATCACCGGGTTGCCGCACACCAGCGCCAGCGTGGTGTTCCAGGCCCAGACCGCGACCGGGAAGTTGAACGCACTGATCACCCCGACCACACCCAGCGGATGCCAGGTTTCACGCATGTGGTGGCCCGGGCGCTCGGAGGCGATGGTCAAGCCATAAAGTTGGCGGGACAAACCGACGGCGAAGTCGCAGATGTCGATCATTTCCTGCACTTCACCCAGACCTTCCTGAGTGATCTTGCCGGCTTCCCAGGACACCAGCTCGCCCAGGTCGGCCTTGTATTCACGCAGGACCTCACCGAACTGGCGCACCAGCTCACCGCGGCGCGGCGCTGGCACCTTGCGCCACAATTCGAATGCATGCTCGGCACGACTGACCTGCTGCTCGACTTCGGCGGCACCTTCCCAGTTCACCGAGGCCATCTGGCTGCCATCGACTGGTGAATGCACGGGCTGTTTGCCATTCTGGTACAGGGCCGGGTTTACCCCCAAACGATCAAGCAATGCGGCAACCATGGGTCACTCCTCAAGCAAAAAACGGAAAGTTCGCAGCCGCAGCAAGTCGGCTGATCAGGCCTGTAGTTGTAGCGCTACACAGACGAGCCAACAAACGACGATTAGGCGAGATATCATTCCGTTTATTCATGCAACGCGTTGCAACAAGAACAAAGGGACCACCCATGCTGAATAAACGCCACTTGCCATCGATCACTGCCCTGCAGTGCTTTGAAGCGGTCACCCGCCACCTGAGCTTCACCCGCGCCGCCGAAGAGTTGAACCTGACTCAGAGCGCAGTGAGCAAACAGGTGGCGCAACTGGAAGAGCTGTTGCAGCACCTGCTGTTTCGCCGGGTCCGGCGACGCCTGCAAATGACCCCGGCTGGGGATCTGTACCTGGTTGAAGTCCGAAAAATCCTTACCCAGGTCGAAATGTCGACCCACTACCTGCGCTCCTACGGTGGCGAGACAGAAGTCTTGCGGGTGTCCACCCCGCCTACTTTTGGTGCCCGCTGGCTGGTGCCCCGCCTCAAGGGTTGGCGCCTGCGCCATCCGCAGATTCATCTGGACCTGTGCAGCGAACAGGAAGCCGACGACCTGCTGCAAGGCCGTGCCGACCTGGCGTTCTACTTCGGCCAGGGCTCTCGACCGGGCACTGAGTGCCTGAAGCTGTTCGGCGAAGAACTGGTCCCGGTGTGCGCGCCCGGCAGCCTGCCGGAGCACCCCTTCACGGACCCGACCCAGCTCACCGACCTGGTGTTGCTGCAAAATGCCTCGCGGCCCCAGGCCTGGCACGACTGGTTCGACAGCCAGGGTTACCAGACCGAACACAGCTACCACGGGCCACGCTTCGAGACGTTCTACATGTGCATCCGCGCCGCGCAAGTCGGCTGTGGCGTGGCCCTGTTGCCGCGTTTCCTGGTGGAAGAAGAACTGGCCGACGGCAAGCTGGTCATTCCCTGGCAGCATGCAATGCCCAGCAGTGACGCCTATTACCTGGCCTACCCGGAACACTCGGCGGAGGTGCCCAAGGTCCGGGATTTTGTGAAGTGGATGCTGGAGCAGATCGATACCCCGGCAGCCAACTGATGAGGGCCGCTCCAACAATGGATAGGCGTCGTCCAAAAAATCACTGGCAATCACCACTGCCGATATGCGCCACTACGCCCACTCAATGAAACTGCGTTAAAGGCTGCGGCCAGCCTGGAGATCCCCGTTATGAGCGAGAGTGTGTTTGCCGATCGCATCGTGCAGAACCTGCTCGACACCGACTTCTACAAGCTGACCATGATGCAGGCGGTGCTGCACAACTACCCTAACGTTGAAGTCGAATGGGAGTTTCGCTGCCGCAACAGCGAAGACCTGCGCCCTTACCTGGCGGAAATCCGTTTTCAGATCGAGCGCCTGGCCGAGTTGAGCCTGAGTGCCGACCAGTTGGGTTTCCTGGAGCGCATCAGCTTCATGAAGCCGGACTTCCTGCGTTTTCTCGGGCTGTTCCGCTTCAATCTGCGCTACATCCACACCGGCATCGAACAGGGCGAATTGTTCATCCGCCTGCGCGGGCCATGGCTGCATGTGATTTTGTTCGAGGTGCCGTTGCTGGCGATTGTCAGCGAGGTGCGCAACCGCTATCGCTACCGCGAAGTGGTGCTCGAGCAAGCCCGCGAGCAGCTGTATCGCAAGTTCGACTGGCTGAGTGCCAACGCCAGCAGCGAGGAGTTGTCCGAGTTGCAGGTCGCGGATTTCGGCACCCGTCGCCGGTTTTCCTACCGGGTCCAGGAAGAAGTGGTCAACGTGCTCAAGCACGACTTCCCGGGGCGCTTCGTCGGCACCAGCAACGTGCACCTGTCCCGGGAAATCGACATGAAACCGCTGGGCACCATGGCCCACGAGTGGATCATGGCCCACCAGCAACTCGGCCCAAGGCTGATCGACAGCCAGAGCGCCGCCCTCGATTGCTGGGTCCGCGAATACCGTGGCCTGCTCGGCATTGCCCTGACCGACTGCATCACCACCGATGCATTCCTCAACGATTTCGACCTGTACTTCGCCAAGCTGTTCGACGGCCTGCGCCACGACTCCGGGGACCCGATCCTGTGGGCGGAAAAAGCCATCGCCCACTATCACAAGCTCGGCATCGAGCCGATGAGCAAGACCCTGGTGTTCTCCGACAGCCTGACGCTGCCCCGCTCGCTGGAGATCTTCCGGGCGTTGCGCGGGCGGATCAATGTCAGCTTTGGCATCGGTACCAACCTGACCTGTGACATTCCCGGTGTCGAACCCATGAGCATCGTGCTTAAAATGGCCGCCTGCAACGGCCAGCCCGTCGCCAAGATTTCCGACGAGCCTGGCAAGACCCACTGCAAGGATCCGAATTTCGTCGCCTATTTGCGACATGTGTTTCAAGTACCTGCCGCCCTATCTGGCAATTCAAGCAAGGAGTGAATTCATGCAAGCCGTACAGCGTGAGATTGCTGAACAGCTCAAGGTCCAACCGCCCTTCGCCGACCAGGCTGCCCTGGAAGCGGAAATCGTGCGGCGGATCGCTTTCATCCAGGACTGCCTGGTCAATTCCGGGCTCAAGAGCCTGGTGCTGGGCATCAGTGGTGGCGTCGACTCGCTGACCGCAGGCCTGCTGGCCCAACGCGCCATGCGTGAACTGCGCGAGCGCAGCGGTGATGCGGGCTACAAATTCATCGCCGTGCGCCTGCCGTACGAAACCCAGTTCGATGAACACGAAGCCCAGGCGTCGGTGGACTTCATCGCACCCGATGAGCGCCACACGGTCAACATCGGTCCGGCGGTCAAGGCACTGGCCAGTGAGGTCGCGGCCTTTGAAGGCAAACATGCGGTGTCGGTGGATTTCGTGCTGGGCAATACCAAGGCCCGCATGCGCATGGTTGCCCAATACACCATCGCCGGCGCCGCCCACGGCCTGGTGATTGGCACTGATCACGCCGCCGAAGCGGTGATGGGCTTTTTCACCAAGTTCGGTGACGGCGCCTGTGACCTCGCGCCCCTCAGCGGCCTGGTGAAAAACCAGGTACGGGCCATCGCCAGACACTTCG
>Ga0247812_10002296_pt1 | contig 10724 bp, 6 predicted proteins | sample UWRJL149409B1_FD_178011 | JGI IMG/M metagenome (GOLD analysis project Ga0247812, IMG submission 178011) | Plant litter microbial communities from Arlington Agricultural Research Station in Wisconsin, United States - UWRJ-L149-409B-1 | ecosystem: Environmental > Terrestrial > Plant litter >...
TTCATAGCGGTTGCATTTGCGACCATATCTGCTTGAGAGTTGCTGCTTTGAGTGTTGAAATTAGCAACCATTGGGGTGTTAACCATGGAAGCCCAGGATCCATTTCCGGCATATGGAGATAACATAGGCAAATCAGAGCCTTGGTTATCTGGTGTGACAAGAGTGGTATTTTGTAGGTTATTTCCTTGAGTTAAAGGTGACCGGAGCCCGGCGGATGGTGGGGGCTGCATGAATTGTCCCATAGGTGCTTGACCAGAAGAAGACTTTGGACGAGAGTTCTGATCGTTGCTACGAGATCCCCAGGGTGAAGCCGGTACTTGGTTGTTGTTGTCAGATCCATCAGCTGGAGCAGTGATAGTTGGAGCAGCGAGTGAGTTTCGAGTTGCATCATAAGCAGCACTGTTTCTATTAGACGATGGTGGGTTCCCAGTCTGTTGAGTAAATTTGGCTTTCTCCGTGGCAATTGCAGCTGCAGCATCAGGAAACATAGCATTGATGGTAGATGGATCAAGCCCAGAATGTCTCTTGGTCCCTGGTGTTCCGGGAGGTCGGGTCAATGAATTTCTGGAGCCCTCGACATTGAGTTTACCCATGGCATCGCTGAGACGGTTGGACATAGGATCTGTTGCGTATGTTAGATATTGTTCAAAGTGAATTGTGCCCAACCCAAACTTACCCTTGTCAAAATTTGCCGGAGACAATACACCAGACATAGGATGGTTCTTTCCCATTTGCTGAAGAATTTGTATGAAAAATCTAATCTGAACCTGAGTTGTCTGTTGAAGAAGAGCATACAAAGCAGCGGTACGCTCAGCCTCGCTCAGGACTCTGAACCATTGCTCAATAGCACTCAGTTCGTCCTTGAAGTCCTGATCAAGAGTGGCAGCTGCCATTTCCTCCAAAGTAGATTCATACTGATCAATATCAGCTATCCATTGTTGAGCAACTTTGTCAGAAGCATCATTCTCTGCGCCACCTTGACCTTGGCCCTGCTGTGTGCCATAGAAGTCCGAAGCAGGCCGAATGCGGTTTGTATTGCCGGGTGCATTAGAAAAAGCTGCCATATCTGCAGAGGCACGAAGATGATGACCAGAGCCAACGGCACGAGAAGATGGTGGGCGAAGGGAGGAGATGTTTTCGACCGGAGTGCTATTTCGATTGCCAAGAGCAGACATGTTGTTCAACATGGTATGAAGCTTAGAATAGGTTCGTTGAGGAGGATTTCCAAAAGACGATGGAGGAAGCTGCAAATCTGAAACGTCGGTTCAGATCTGCTCTAGTACTGTCGCAGGTCAATGCACCTGGCGAGGATTCGAGGAAGATTAACGGATTGCTCCCCACTGACTCTGCGAGAGAGATACCGCGAGTGTTTCAAGGTAGAAAGGGAGGCAGGTTAATGCCGTCTGAAGTTTTTGGTGGGATAAATATAGAAGGATGTGATTCGTGTTTCGGGGGATTTTTATCGCTGTTTAAGAAGTCGTAAAGACTGTGTATTAAATCCACAAAACTGGCGAGCCAAACAAATCTCCTTGCAGTTCAACTGGCCTCAAAAGGAGAGTAGTGACTTGGTCTGCGACGAAAGCTGAAATGTTAGCACCATGCCTGAGGAAGAGGCGAATGCCAGCTTGCCTGGTTCTCTGTGATAAAGGAGGCAGGCCAGCAGAGTGGGACGAATTATTAACTTACAACACAGTAAAGGCGACCAGCGATGAAACTTGGATAACAAGAGGAAGCTGTCTTCTGTATTGTTGATGATGGAATATTGAGTCTGTGAAACAAAAGCCTCGTTCTCGAGTAGGGCTCGGAAGTAAGCGCCGATCGTGAACCGAGCGGAGAGCCAACGCAACAAAGAAATCAAGGCACAACAATGACTTGGGACGACTCCTCTAACTGTTACAAATACAAGCATTGGCACTTAATTTCATAACCGGAGATAAATTCTTAACATTTTATGACACTTCGCTCTTTAAAATGACACTACTGAAGTAGCTGTACAACTTTTTGGTCTTTTATCTATTAAATTAAGTTTATTGAACTATCACAGAAAGCGGAAGGGGTTAAGACAACGTGTAGCCTTTATTATTGGGCTTTCTCCTACATCCTAAATATGAAATTCCCCAAACCCTTTGGCTTCCAAAATGCAGCCCAAGCCGCCTAAGCTAGTAAAAAAGAATGTGAACCCAATCTTCATGCACCGTAGACTCATAGAGCGTGGAGAAAAGGTGCTTGGTAATGAAGGGGCCTGGTGTTTGATCTTGGCACGAAGATATAAACCTTCAGCTGATGAGCATAGAAAGTGGCTCGTAAAGCTGTACACACAAATGCCTGTGTTTTGAAACATCACATACATCACCTACCCACCTGTAAATTAGATCGAAATTGCGAGCGAAAGGTCGTGAACTTGGTTTTGGTCGTGTAGATTGGAATACCTTGAACTATCGTTCTAAGCCCCAACCCCCGTTGTAGAAGTCGATATCCCCTCATTTCGCCCCTACAATGCAAGCCAATGCAGCAATCACAACCATATCCCATGAGAAAGAAATCTTCATCACAATCCTCATGCCGACTCCCGCTTGCCTTCCTTAAATTCCTTCTGTACGGGACCGTGTTAGTATTTACCCCGTCCACCATGCGGAGTGGGTGTACGAACCAGAGCCTTGGTTGTTCCGTGGAGTGCATGTCTGTGATTTCTTCGGAACTTGGGGTCGGTACCCTTCAACGATGGGTATCTCGAGGTCTTTGGTCTCTTAATACTGCAATTCGTAAACGTTAGCCATCCTCCATGTCAGGTACAAGCTTCGTCGCATATTATCTATTAGCGCCCATCAAGTCCTCCCATCGAAATTGATATATTAATAGATGAGAAGTTCATACCCGTTGCGGTGAGCCTTCTTCGACCTGGAGAGCTTTGAGTCAGTAAATTGTCTTTCTTCGTACCATCCATGGCCAAGGGGACAGGATAACCCGCAGAATTTAAACTTACTGATTATGTTGACTGGAATTCTTGGACTTCGCCATTGCGACGGTTCTCGAGTTGCAGACTGGAGATCGTGGTGTTTTTGAGGTTGAGGTTGTGGATTTTTCTCGAATCGCGCCTCTTCTTCTTGTGTGGGATCCACGACGGATTGTGGATTAGCGAGGCACGTGACTTTACCGTTTAATCAATATCGACGTTCCTGAATTGATTCCATACATCGTGGTCCAATTCATGCTACTCGCGGCAAACTTGATTTAGTTCGATTATTGCTTGGTGAAAAGTCTACAGTTGCATCCATCTGGTTTCGGCACTTCAAGTGAATTACAATCTGGGTTGATTGCCACAACAATCTCGAGGTATATCCCTCAGTGTACTGCACTTCCCTGTCGATCAAATACCTTAGTCGATGCTGTACTACTCGCAAGTCAAGAGGATAGAAGCATATAATTGGGTTTCCTTTAATATAGCTTGCCCGATCTCTAGAAAGTACTGTACGACCATCCCATTGATCATTCTTGAAACATAAACAAACCTAGTATTTGGCCGATAACTCTAAAATTATGCATTCCTATGGCCTCGCTATAATATCATGTACTCTCTCAGACTACTTTACTTAATTTCTTACATCTTTCAATCATATTCTTTCCAAGGTCTGGGAATGGGAGTACGCCCGACTAATTCAGACTTACATCCATCTCAGACAAGATACCAATTTTCAGAAAGTTTAAAAAAGCTATATATCACAACTTAAGTACACCAATTTATTCTCTATCTCGCGCCACAAGTAAATACCCGCAAATCACCAACTACTGTATATATACCTGAAATTCTTTGTGTGTATAACCGCGGGTCGTTTTCCACCCCACATCACCCCGCTCTGACGGCCAACTCAATACATGTAACAGCCACCATTTCCTATCTCCTCCCTTTCTTATGTCCACCTTTAACTCTCCCTAATAAGCAAAACATAAACCCAAGTAGTTCTAAGTTACAAAATGGCACCAGCAACAATGAAGGCCCTGATATTCAATGGCCCTCGCAGTGTTTCTCTGGAAGATCGCCCACTACCGACGATGAAGGAAGAGACTGATATAATCGTAAAGGTGACATATACAGCGTTATGCGGAAGTGAATTACACGTTTATCGTGGTCATCAGCAAAGCCCTACTGGGTTTATTATGGGCCATGAATTCACTGGTGTGGTTGCGGAGGTTGGGAAGGATGTGAAGAGTGTAGCCGTAGGGGACAAGGTTGTTAGTCCTTTTACTGTTAGTTGGTTAGTCTTCCTTCTCATTGTATCTTTTTGTGTATTTTGAGAACTAAAAGATCTGGATTTTCTGATAATAATATAGTTTGGAGTGCTTTTATTGCCGAAATGGGTATTCCTCTAGGTGTACTAAGAGTCAATTATTTGGGTCGGCTGGATTGGACGGTGCTCGTAAGTTTCTCTCTTCGTGGATCCGGATAGTGGATGATGAGAAGAATACTAAGAGTATGTAGAAGCCGAATATGTGAGGGTACCTCTTGCAGATGGAACAGTCAGTAAGTTTCACGAAATCACAAAATGGGTACAGTGACTGATTCTCGGGGTACAGTGAAAGCTCCTCCATCCATTACGGACAGAGCTCTGTAAGCTAGGCCTAGAAATCACAAGAAAGAGAGACTGCATAGAACGAGAGATTTTGGAGGGGAACTTGGCTAACAAATTTAATAGTGTTCTGATGGCCGATATCTTTCCTACAGGGTACTTTGGTGCTACCAATGCTCTCAAGTATGCAAATCTCATATACAGCACAGTCTACTTCGCTTCCCTCAAATCGTAGACAGATTCTAGATCAAGAAGACTAACAAATATTGATACCCAGACTTCTTACACCACCCCAAATTGCAGAATCTACAGTCGTAGTAATCGGCTGCGGACCTGTAGGACTGTGTGCCATAATAGCTGCTCAAAGTTTCAACCCAAAGCATTTGTTTGCAATAGATAGCGTCGATAGCCGTCTAGAACTCGCGAAAGGCCTAGGCGCCGAACCACTCAATTTCTTGAAGGATAAAACGAATATGGAGAACCGCATCAAAGAGGTTACGGATGGACGAGGTGCTGATGTAGTCATTGAGGTTGTAGGATTGAGTCCAGCGCTTAGAACGGCTTTTGACCTGGTGAGACCTTGGGGGATTATCAGTTCGATTGGTGTACACAATGCAGAAGTAAGTTCAAATAAGAGGAGAGGCATCTATTGAATTTTATGCTAATATTGATAGATACCATGGAGTGGAAGTGAGGCGTACGGTAAGAATTTGAGGATTCAGATGGGTCGATGCCCTGTACGGTCAATTTTCCCAGAGGCTTTGAAATTGCTAGAGCAGAAACAGCATCTACTTGAGTGAGTTTTTGTGCAATATGTGCCCGAACAGAAGAGCTAATCGAAGTAGGTTCATGTTCGATAAATTCATGCCATTGTCTGATGCAGTGGAAGGCTACGACATTTTTGATAAGATGCAGGCCCAGAAGGTCATCTTTAAGGTTGAACCTTAAACCAAACATGCACTTCATCAAAACCTTCCAAATCTTCCAAACAAACTTAAGATGTTACTGCGATCTTGTTCGATTTGTACTTTGCCACGCGTGACTGGGAGACACGTGGGCTCTATTATAACTTAGAGGACATTAAAGCCTCCAAACCAGAAAAGCTTCGATTCTAAGCTTGGAAATACTGGAATGTAGTGATTCTCTTTTCACCAAAATTAATGTAAATGGCAGAATCAGTTTTGTCTCGGTTTGGCGAGTCCATCATGCATAATGTAGTATACCACAGTACTATCATCATGTACCGTAGATAGAAGAACTCTCTTCTGTCTATTATTTCCTCTCCATTTATGTCCAACAACTAACGCTTCTTCTTCATCATCTACCATAGAGTTTTCTGTCGGAGGTACGACCTCAATCGCATCAAACAGCTCTGCAAATCTCTTCAAACTCCATTTCTCATCCCAATGAGTTGGGAGAACCCATTCCTTCTCTGGTACTTGCGTGATGGGTTTGCCAGTATCATGTTCAGCTTTCAAAATTTCAGCTTGTTCTTCTGGATGTATATACGCTCTTCGGGGTGGTAAGCCCGACACAATGGGCCGCGGAAGGGGATTGCTTGATGACGAATGAGTATGGATCCGCAATGAGGTCCAGTCATGCTGGTATTGGAGGTTATGCAAGACCATAGCAGCTAGATGGTGTAGATGCGGATCGTGCTGTGACCTTTCCAAGGCTAACTTTGATGCATTTATCGTTTCTTGTATAGCAGATGGAGGTGGAGGATCTGTGGTAACAGCGGTTGGTGCCATGGCTTGAGGTGATCTCTGGTGTTATTTTGATCTTATCGAAATCATCGATACAAAGCAAAATAATATTTCTGTTCGTGAGAGGCCTTTCTCAGCCTTGCATACGATAAGTTTTGCTTTATAGTGGAGATCGAGGTAGAGGTTTCGGATACGGATTTCTTTCGTACTTTTCCCCGAGATTCGTACTCGGCTCATTCGGACAACCACTCGCTTGTAAGGGCCAGGCCATGGCCCGATCGTCTCATCCAAGGAGCTAAGGTCCATACAGGGATTAGAACCAGGAGATTATTAACAAACATACATCATTTACTTTGCATCCAGAAGGAGGCAACGTTCACCATTACTCCAGCATTCGCCCGTTGACACATCAAAAGTCACAGATATATCACAATATCGACAAAATGTATAGAATCTAAACTATACACAAATCCAATACTTAGTTTCCCCTAAAACAGCATAACAACATCGCGTCGTACAAGTATGACGATTTCTTCGCCTCCTGCTGCAAGCCAGCCGTCTGATACACAATCTTCGAATCCATCGGTCGTACCAGTTGAAACGAAAACGATCCCATTTCCGGCTTTAGAGGAGCAGTTGCCATCCTCTCCAGCTAGTCCTGCTCCTGGTGCAGGCGCGGATCGAATTAGGGGCAATTCGAGTGCATCTTCTTTGCAAGGTCGACTACGGAGAGCCTCGAAAAGCTTTCAAGAGTCGGCTCCACCGCCTGGCTTCTCTGTAGCAACGGGACAGATGGTAAATGCTTTACCATCAATGACAGATATAAGGAGAGGGAGTTACGACAATGACGGATGGTCTGGCAAGGGACAAGTTGTGGAAAGGGAGAGGAGAGCAAGCTTGACGAAACCTGTAGGATTGCCGAGCGAGGATACGTCTCACCAGAAGAACACAGATGTGCGTCACCAAAGCATCCCCGAAGTCAAAGCTGTCAACCAGACAAATATTAGAGCTGTTTCAACAGGCACTACTACGGACGACAAAATTGAGAGCAAGAAGAGTGGAGAGAGCAGTGTCACTGGCACAATAACGAACACCACTACAGAACCAAGCGCCGAGGCTAAAACGACTCCCTTTGATAATGGATATCAATTTCCACCCAAACATAGCTGGGGAGAAGCAACGAAGATATTTCTTGTAGCTTTCTGGAAGTTCTTTATCACTCCAGTTGGGTTCTTGGTTGTGATATATGGCTTAAATATTGTGGCATGGGGTGGGATGTTATTTTTATTATTGTGCAACGCCTCTCCAGCTATGTGCAAGCCGACTTGTAACGATATCAACAGTCCCCGTCGAGTATGGATTGAGATTGATTCTCAGATTCTTAATTCACTTTTCTGTGTCACTGGCTTTGGCACAATCCCTTGGAGGTTCCGTGATCTCTACTACTTGTGCCAGTATAGGATTCAGAAGAAGGATATCGGACTTCGAAGACTAGCAGGCATCAACCGTGGTTGGTTCAGACTTGCTGGGTCAACAGAACTGCCATCTCACTTGGGTCCATCCAATGTTGATGCTGAACTCGCCAATGTGCCTCAGAGCAGCCTGGCTTTTCCTTTAAGTAAAACAGCTGATGCGCCACTCACCGGTATTAGAGCACCACCCACCAAAATGTGGAAGCTAGATTTTGTCATATGGACTATGGTATGGAATACAATTCTCCAAGCAGTTTTATGTTACTTTATGTGGGGTCAGAATCGCTACGAGCGACCATCCTGGAGCACCGGATTGTTCGTCGCCCTTGCTTGTATTGTAGCTGGTGCTGGTGGTATCATGAGCTATATCGAAGGACAACATGTCAAGAAGGTTGAAGGTGTTCCAGTCAGTGAAAAGGATCAACAGAAACTGAAGAGGGACCAAGAATTGGGTATCACACATTGGAATAACATCAACGATGAGAAACCCAAGGACCCGAAAGAGAAAAAATCTCATGGAGTTTTCAAAACGAAACACAACATTGCTGAGGGGACTGTTCAGGAAGCAGTATCGGTTGATGAATCCGCCATGAAAGAAGGAGCTGTGTCACTCGGGAAATAATACGGGCAATGAATATCCCTTTAGCAAACGTTTGGATCTGGGTTGGCTTTGTTTACAAAAGCGATGTGTTCTGAATAGTTGATAAATATGATAATTATGGTTTCCCTCGTATACTCAGTTAGAACAAATATGAATACGCCTTATCGTCAAATATTGTATAAGTCAATGGTGAATTTTCATGTTATGAAGTTTGGGAAACTATAAGTTTGTAGCAAAGGTTACATGGTGTGTAAAGGTTTATTATTTGGAAATATCCGTTTTGGGGATATATTCTTAATCGGGTTATCAATAAGGAGTTACTAACAAGAAGCGTGGCCGAAGCGATGGCGAACTATGTAATAATAAGCAAAAGTAATTTACCACACTCATTATCGGTTATGAGTGAATACAAGATTGATGTTTTATGCTGTTACAGAGTCTAAATATATTCCGTGAATTTCTGACGCTCTTATGTCAGGGTTGCGGCTCAATAGACTCAGCCTTTATCGAAGGAGCCGTTAAGACTAGCGCGGATGGAAGTCCCTCGGCTAGACTCGACTTCAACAAGATCAATCACCTAGATCATCTAGATCATCAGACACGAAAGTCACCAACAACAGTAAAAGAGGAGGATTTGTAGATGCCATACACTAACTGATACACAAATATCCATCTTTACATCGCCATCATGGCGGTCAAGGCACTCATCCCGCTCCTCGTGGCTATGATGCTCATCACAGGCGTCTGTAATACACTTCTCACCAAATACCAAGTACATACTTCCCTACCCGTTATTTTTGCAGGCTCCTAATGTGTTCATAGGACAACATATGCGTCCGCGACTGCGATGCCCTCGATCCTAAAAACCGCAAACATTTCGAACAACCTGTGATTCAAACGCTCCAAATGTTCGTTGGCGAATCCGGTTGCTGGCTGATTGTTGGCCTTATTAAACTCTACTACCATCTCACCTCCAAATCCAAATCCAGCTCCGAATACACAAGCTTGAACACCTCCGAGACTGAAGCCGATGCCAGCGATGCCTCGAGCGTGCGTAGTCACACCCATCTTAATCCCTTAGCAGCAACACTAGAAGTGCACGAAGATCGCATTCCCCTCACCAGATGGAGGATTCTGTTACTGGCATTACCGGCAATTTGTGATATTTGCGGAACAACACTTATGAACGTGGGCCTATTATTTGTGGTTCCTTCGATTTATCAAATGACGCGTGGGGCCCTTGTCCTCTTTGTCGGACTTTTCAGCGTCGTGTTCTTGAAAAGGAGACTACATTTATACCAGTGGTTCGCATTGGCGACCGTTGTTTTAGGCGTTGGGATAGTTGGTTTGGCCGGGGCGATATATAAGGATCATAAGGCAGCTCCCGCTGCCCTGCTCCTTCTCCGCGAGGCCATCTCTGCAGCCGGTAAGAAGGCGAGAAGCCCAGAAGCTATCAGGACGATTATAGGCATATTGTTAATTGCAGGAGCGCAAATTTTTACGGCGTCGCAGTTTGTGCTCGAAGAGTTCATCTTAGAGAAATATGCTCTTGAGCCGTTGAAAGTCGTTGGTTGGGAGGGCGTATTTGGATTCAGTGTTACGCTTGTGGGCATGTTGATTTTGCATTTGGCAATCGGGAGGACGCCTGAAGGACGATATGGGTATTTTGATTTGGTCGAGGGTTGGAGGCAGTTTACAGAGTATAGAAATATCGGAATATCGAGTGTCGCTATTATGTTCAGTATTGGGTATGTATTCCTTCCCTTCTCCGTCATTCAAACGAAATGAAAAGGCAGAATATAAGAACGAGACTGATCTGATGATACACAGAGGCTTCAATTTTTTCGGCCTCTCGGTTACCCGCACCGTAAGTGCCACATCGCGTTCTACCATAGATACCTGCCGCACCCTATTTATCTGGATCGTCTCACTCTTCCTGGGCTGGGAAACCTTCAAATGGCTCCAAGTTCTCGGTTTCCTACTCTTGGTTTATGGAACCTTCCTCTTCAACGGGTTGGTAAGACCGCCATTGAAATCTTGTGTTGTGGGTGAAGAGAGAGAGGATCTTTTAGAGGCGCATGCTATTGAGAATCAGCCATAAGCAGTAGCTAGATTAGCACTGCCAATTCATACTGTAGTTACATTGGGGCATAGATTGGCGTTCAGGGTGTTATTTGGGTGGAGTTTTACTAGCTAGGGGTTTTATTTTAAGTGAGTGGTATGAAATTGGATGAGTATAACAACTGTGTCTAAAGACTTTACCTGTATTAGATGAACCTAACACTTTAACCTTATCCAGTAGAGCCCTCTCTTTCAAGAAATGAACCAACTCTCAAAATAGGACGATATCCACATTTGTTAAGTCTCGCTGCATGATGAC
>Ga0247812_10002301_pt1 | contig 10717 bp, 8 predicted proteins | sample UWRJL149409B1_FD_178011 | JGI IMG/M metagenome (GOLD analysis project Ga0247812, IMG submission 178011) | Plant litter microbial communities from Arlington Agricultural Research Station in Wisconsin, United States - UWRJ-L149-409B-1 | ecosystem: Environmental > Terrestrial > Plant litter >...
CGATGGAATACCGTGCCTCTGCAGAAGATATCTCAAGAATCTCCCATGCTCACCCTACTTTTACTGAAGCAACAAGAGAAGCGGCTTTAGCTGCAACTGGCAACAGGGCAATTCATATTTAAGAACATGTACTGATCAGGCTTTTTGCTGATCAGTAACTCATATTACAGCGCCTGCAGATTAATCTGCAGGTTTTTTTGTGCCCGTTACTGGCTGGGTTTTAAGCAGTGCAGCTGCACTTAATTTAATCAATCGCAGGTTCTCTTCTAAATGGCCGTGTTCTACCTCTACGTTGATATAAGGAATTTTGTTTTGCATGGCATATATGGACAGGGAGCCGTCGTCTGGTGCAAATCTGGATTGCAGCACTACATTTACGTTCTCTTGTTTCAGCAGGCTGAAAATTGCCGGTTCGGTAACCAGCACCATATCATCCGGGTCCATTTCAAAATTGATATACACAGAATCTGCTGTGCTGGATAAATCATATCCGGGCAGGTAACTGCGGATCCCAAATGCCCCGTCACCATTATTGTGCAGGGTGAAAATATATCCTGGTTTTTCCTGGTTGTAATACCTGATGATCTTTTTCCCCGCGCTATCCAATAGATTAACCACATTATCGTCCCAGATACCGTATTTCTGCAAACCGATCTTAATGCCCTTCTTAGTATAGATGCTATTTGGGTCTGTCTGAAAAGTTTCTTCTTCGTTGATGAATTTGAAATTTCTTCCACCGCCATATTGAGAGTCAATGATGGTACCTCCGTTAATACTTACATACAGAAATGCAGCTTTAATACCTGTGTCTTCATTGTCATGGATAGCCAGGAAATTAATTCCCGGCTCTTTATAGCGGTATTTTACGAGGTTAACTTCCAGGTCGCCCAGGGCAAAAAATGAGGTGTCACTTGTCATTCCTTCAAAAACAGGCGGGTGCTGGGCTGCTGCTTTCAACGATGCGCATAATAGGATCAGTACGATTATATACCTCGACAACATAGCAAAATTCGGGATTGGTTTTTTATGTAAAGCAAAAAAGGAACCACAATGGGTTCCTTTAGGTAAATATACAATTAAATCTATTTAGTGCTGGTGGTCCAGGTCGTATTCTTTAACCTCTTTATGGTCATATGGTTCTACCATTAACTGCTCAATAGTAACTCCTTTTTTATTGAAACCAAAACGGTCGAGCATACTATCAAAAATCTGGTACATCACTGGTACTACAACAAGCGTAAGGAATAACGAACTTAAGAGTCCCCCGATAATTACCCATGCCAAACCGTTTTTCCATTCTGCACCTGCACCACTCGCTAAGGCGATCGGCATCATCCCGATAACCATCGCAATGGTTGTCATCAGGATCGGACGTAAACGGGCGTGGTTAGCCAAAATCAGCGCTTCGTGTGTGGTTTTGCCTTCGGCTTTCATCTGGTTAGTAAAATCGACCAGGATAATCGCATTTTTCGCTACCAGTCCGATCAGCATAATCAATCCGAGGATGGTAAAAATATTCAATGCGTTATTGGTAAGCGATAAGGCAAGTAAAGCTCCGATAACCGATAGCGGAATGGAGAACATCACTACAAAAGGATAGACAAAACTGTCATATAAGGCAACCATAATCAGGTATACCAATACTATTGATGCTAATAACGCAATACCTAATGTACCAAAACCTTCACCCTGGTTTTCCGCATCTCCTGCCCATACATAACTTACACCTACAGGTTTTTTCAGTTTGCCAGATTTTTCTAGATCTTCCAGTTGTTTCTGGAATTCGGCAACAACGTCACCTGTAGGTCTTCCGATCGACTGTGCTTTAACAGACACAGACGTACTTTTGTCTCTCCGCTCCAGCTGACTTGGTCCCGCGCCTTCTTTAATTTCTGCGAATTGCGACAGTTTAATCTGTTTGCCTTCGCCGTTTACAAAAATCAGGTTCCTTACATCATCAATGTTCTTACGGTTAAAAGTCTGGTACCGGATATTGATATCATACTCATATTCCCCTTTACGGAATTTACCATCTGTGTTACCACTAAAGGCCGTCTGCATGGTTACACCCACAGTCTGCAGGCTAAGACCTAATGAAGCCATCTTATCCCGGTCAACTTGCACATTGATCTCAGGGCTACCGCCTTCAACAGATAGTTTAAGCTCCGCGGATCCTTTAATTTTTGCCAGTACATTTTTAGCCGCTTCCGCATATTTTGTGGCGCTGTCCAGATCTGAACCCATCACTACCAGTTCGATAGGCGCATTTTCTGCGATTCCCAAAATACTGATCGGCACTGTTTTTACTTTTGCACCAACAAGGTATTTGGCTAACTCACGGCTTACCTTGGTGGCATAGATACTGGAGTTATCGGCACGTTTATCGCGTTCAACCAGTTTCACATTGATCTCCGATTTATAAGCTGTTGCCTGGGTTCCGCCAAAGTCACCACTTGATTGTCCAACAGTAGTGATCAACTGCGTGATTTCCGGTTTTTTATTCAGGAATGCTTCTGCTCTTTGCGTAGTCAGGTTTGTCTGCTCAATAGATGCATCCTTTGGCAGCTCTATCTGAACAAGGAATTCTCCCTTATCACTTTTCGGGAAGAACTCTGTTCCGATGTAACCCGCAGGGATGAGTCCGCATGAACCAAAGAACATCACCAATACCAATGAAATTGTTTTTCCTTTATTCGCTAACGACCAGGTTAAGATACTGGTAATCCAGATCGTAAACTTTTTCAGCTGTGCCTCGAACCATAAAATGAAACGGCCAAATACATTTTTACCTTCAATTTTTTCCAGCTTACCAAAACGTGAAGAAAGAAGCGGGACAATAGTAAATGAAGAGAACAGTGATAACAGTGTGGCAATGATTACCACTACGCAGAACTGGCGCAGGATATTCGATACCAATCCTGTACTGATAGCAATAGGGAAGAACACCACTACGATTACCAGTGTGATGGACACAACTGTAAAACCTATCTCACTCGTTGCATCATAGGCCGCACGCACCTTATTTTTACCCATCTCCATGTGGCGATAGATATTTTCCAGTACCACGATCGCATCATCTACGAGGATACCTACAACCAGCGAGAGCCCCAGCAGAGACATCAGGTTTAATGTATAGCCCAGTAAGCTCATGCCGATGAAAGTCGCGATTAAGGATGCCGGAATAGAAACCATAACAATCAGTGCATTCCTGATACTGTGCAGGAAGAAAAGCATGACGAAAGCTACCAGTACAATTGCAAGCAATAAATCGTGGATTACAGCATCGGCAGATTCCAATGTGAAAATAGAGTTATCATTGGCGATGATGATTTTCAAATCGTTGGTTTTGTAATCTTCCATCAATTTGGCGATTACCTTATGCACACCCTTGCTCACCTCTACCGCATTTGCATCAGACTGTTTAATGATCTGTATGGCAATTGCCCCTTTACGGTCGATACGTGCCAGTTTATCTACTTCTTTCTGTGCATCACGTACGTCTGCTACATCACCCAAACGGATTTGTGCACCATCCTTGCTATTACTCACTACAAGGTTACGCAGCTCGTCCACGTTTTTGTACTTACCAGATAAACGGATCAGGACATCCTGTTCCTGTGTTTTTACACTTCCAGTAGGAAAGTCTAAGTTGGAAGTTAGTATCGACTGTTGCACCTGCGGAACAGATAAGCCATAACCCTGCAGTTTATCCGCATCCAAAGCAACCTCTATCTCCCTTTCCTGACCACCAACAAGGTTAACCTGCGCTACACCTGTAACCCTCGAAATAATAGGTGCAATCCTTTTGTCGATCAGATCGTAAAAAGCCGCGTCGTCCATTTTACCGGAAGCCGACATCGTGATCACAGGAAGATCGTCCAGTGAAAACTTGTTTAATGACGGTGGTTTTACCTCTTCTGGTAAATCTGCGAGGATCGAGTTTACTTTTCGCTGCGCTTCGTTGAGAGAAAGATCCACATTGGCCTTATCATTCAACGTAATCGTAACTACAGATAAACTTTCATAAGAAACTGCATTTAGTTTTTTGATGTTCTCCATAGAGGAGACCGCATCTTCAATCTTTTTAGTTACCGTGTTTTCTACCTCACTCGGAGAAGCTCCGGGATAGATTGTAGAAATAGATACTACGTTATTCGAGAATTTCGGCAGCAGCTCATAACTTAAAGAGAAGTAGCTCAATAGTCCCATCAGTGTAAGCACGGTAAAGACCACAATTACCAGGGAGGGACGTTTTATTGATATTTCTGTTAATTTCATCAGAATATATTTATTTTTTATAGGTTATGAAACTGCCACGATCATTTGTACTGCTACTGTGAGTTGCATGCCCGTGACGGTTCATCTATATCAGTTTTATATTATTTAATTGGAGCAACAGCACTACCATCAATTAAATTGATCTGTCCGCTTACAATTACTGTTTCACCCTCTTTCAGTCCGTCGATAATCTCTACCTGGTCATTGATTGTCCTGCCGGCGATTACTTTTCGGAGTTTAGCTGTGTTTCCATTTTCTAACACAAAAATCTGGTTGCTGCTTACGCTGCCCACAAATGAGCCGCGTGGGATAGTGATTGTTGCTGCCTGTGCAGGGAATTTAAAAATCGCAGTTCCGTACATACCTGCTTTTATCGTGTTTTTGTGGTTGTTTTCCACTTCAATCTCTACAGGAAAGTTCAGCGTGGCATCTGCTTTAGGTGCAATGAAAGTGATTTTACCGGAGAAATTATCAGCCGGGAAAACATTTGACTTGATCTGTGCCTGTTCGCCCACTTTCAGATTTGCTACCTGGCTTTCATTTACGTTTACTTTCAGTTTCAGTTTTGACACATCAACGATTTCAAATAACTGGGTTCCCTGTGCAGTAACAAAAGCGCCAACCTCAATATATTTTTTATTAATGATACCATTTATTGGTGCCTTAATATTCGCATCGCTTACCCTGCGGGCAGAACTCTGTAATCTTAACCGTGCATTTCTGGTTGCCAGTTTTGCCTGGTCCAATTGCTGCTGTGTAACACCGCCTGTTTTAAAAGAGCTGCTGTAACGTGCTTCATCTTTTATCGCATTGTCTAGGGTAGCCTGTGCAGTTTCACGGTCAGTGTTGATAATCTCTGCATCGATACGTGCTAAAACCTGACCTTTAGTTACACGGTCACCTTCTTCTACATATATTTTACTTACCCTTCCGGCATTTTCTGAAAGAAAGTTCAGTTCCTGCTTAGGAATAAAATTACCATTAACACTAAAGTCTAAATCAACGGATTGTTTTTTCACTGGTGCAATGCGCACACTAATGGCGCCGCTTCCCTGGGATACTAATGCCGTTTGTGCATCATTTTTCTTTTTATTGCTGTTAAGAACCCAGGCAATAGCTCCAATGACAACTATAATTAGAACGACTGTTATAATTCCTCTTTTCATTTTAATAGTGATTTTATATTTCCGTTAGATTTGATTAATTGAATTTCGGCAATTTTATAATTTAATAGTGCCTGGGTATAGCTGTTCTGTGCTTCGGTTAGTGCGTTTTCAGTATCTAAAAGATCCGTTAAAGCAGCTAATCCGTTATTATAGTTGTTCTGTGTACTGTTGTAGATTTCTTGTGCAAGCTGTACGTTCTGACGTTGCGCTTTGATTGTATTGATATTATTTCTTAACTGGATCTTGGCATTCTCATACGCAAGGTTCAGTGAGTTCCTGGTGTTCCTGATATCTTCGTCAGCTTTTCTGATATCTACATCTGCCTGGCGAACTTTAGACCGTGTGGCAAATCCGTCAAATATGGGTACTCTCAGTGTAATTCCTATCGCAGAAGCATCATAATAGAATGCACTTCCGTTTTTGTTAAATAAGTCGAACTTGTCGCTCTGTCCGGTTGTCGATAAGTTTGCAGTAAGTGAAAGGTTAGGATAGTATTCTGCTACATAAGCCTTACGCTGTAAAATATAAAGGTCTTTCTGGATACCAAGCAGACGGATTTCTGTTCTCCCCGATAAGCTAATGGTGTCTGCCAGTGCAGGCATAGTTTCTACCCTCTTAAATTCATCTGCGGGGAGGACAATTGGATTTTCTACCGGCATTCCCATAGAGAATTTCAGCTGGTTCTCTAATTGTACCACCGCATTGATTGTTTGCTCACGCTGTGTCTGCAGATTGGTCAGGTTTACCTTGATCCGGTCTACATCTATCTTTTTTGCCAGTCCGTTCTCGTACTGGTTATTAATAATTTTTTCAACTACACGTACATTTTTGATGTTCGTATCGATTACATTCAGCTGTTGCCTGCTCACCAGTACCTGATAGTAATTATTTGCTACCTGTTCAATTACCTGCTCTTCGGTAAGATCGGCATTGAGTTTATAATAACTTTCACTGGTTTTTGCTGCTTTCAATCCCGTAAACACTTGCTGGTTAAACAACTGCTGACTTAACTGAACACCTGCATTGGAATTCCATTTTCTTCCCAGCTGGAAAGCCTGATCGCCAAAGACCAATTGTCCGATAATGGCATTGTACGTAAGGGATGCATTTCCTGTGATCTGTGGAAGCGCCTGTGCCCGTACCTCCTGCGTTTTAAACTTACCGCCATCAATATCCAGTCGGGATTTACGCGCAGTGGCGTTATTTTCGACTGCAAAATTGAGTGCATCTTTGAGCGTTATAGTCTGCTGGGCATGCATGCTGGTAGCGCATAACAGGCACAATAGTAAGATGGCAGCTGATTTTACTGGTTTAATCATAATCTTTTTTTTCTTGTAGTACGGCTGGTTTAATGTTTTAGGCCTTTAATAAAAATTTTTGAAAGGCTGATTTGTTTTTCCTTCATCAGTTTAAGTTCCTTTTTTCCCGGGAACAATTCTTTGTTTCCATGGCTAATACATAATGAGGTAAGTCCGGATTGGCAAGCCAGATATAACTCTGCCAACTTACGAATATCCTCTTGTGGTTCAATTTCTTTATTTGCAACGGCTTGTGCAAAAATTTCTTCATGAAACTCCCTGATTTTATCCAGCATTTTATCCAGATAGGCTTTTAATTCCGGCGAACTTATCGCGGAATCAGGATTTCCATAAGAAAGGTGCAGCATATAATACCGAAGGAAAAAACGGTGTTTTATTTCAATAATGCTTAATAACACACTTTCGAAACTGGTTGCCTGCTTATGGTCTTTGTGAAGTGCTTCAAAGTAATCCTCAAATATTTTTTCTACAACCCCTAAGATGAGGCTGATTTTGTCAGGGAAATAGTAATACAATGAAGGCTTAGACACAGAAAGGTCTTCTGCAATTTCATTCATCGTTGTTTTGTTGATACCGAAATGTACGAAACGTTTGATTGCCCCCTCAATTATTAATTCCCTTTTTTTATCCGTTTCTGCCATTTTACCTTTTTACTTTCTGACTTTATTATTCTTATGGTCAAAAATAGGCCATGAACAGGTAATTAAGAAATTTTTGACATTAAAAGAAGTTAATCGAACAGGTTAAATGACAATTCTGTGACTTATTTAAATGGCTTTAAACCAGCTAAAAAGATTTCTGCAAAACGCTTTTCCTTTAGAAAAATCAATTTGAATTCTTCCTTTCCCGGGAAAATGTTTTTGGCACGTGTCAGGATATTAAAATGGATTCCTGATACGGCTTCAACAAATATTTCTGTAGTGAAGGCAACATCATCAATCGAAAATTCACCTGAAGTATGGCCCTTGGTAAGTAGCCCGGTGATAATTTTTAATTCAAAGGCCCTTGCGCGTGTAAACTTCTCATATAGTGCTTCTGGTAATTCTGGCCCTATCATCTGGGTGAACTCGATCAGCTTATAGTATTTTTGTATAAAGGCTTGTCTTTTTTGTAATAACATCAGGATGCCCTCCGTGGCTGTAGAGGTTTTCTCCACAGATTTTAACAAGTCACGGCTTAAAGTGTGCATCATGTTTTCGATTACACTTACGTACAAACTTAATTTATCCGGGAAATAATAATACAGTAAGGCTTTTGAAAAAGAAATGTCTTTTGCAATCTCGGTCATCGTAGTTTTTGCGAGGCCATAGTGTGCAAATCGCTTTAGCGCAGCATCTATAATTAAAAGTCTTTTTTTATCCTGATTTTCCATTGTAAATACGCTTGCTTTTTAGCTGTCTTAGGGGGCGGCTTGAATACGGTTATAATCGAACGTAAAATATGTAAAATTATTAAGTATTCCAGCTAACATATTTATTACACAATTTAAGTATCCGGGGGATATGGCCGCAGAATGTCGCGACATTCTTTACATTTGTCACAAATAACACCATTACTCAATATGTATCAATTACAAGAAAATATATCCCTTAAACCTTATAACACATTTGGTATTGATGTGAAAGCCCGTTTTTTCGCTGAAATATTTGATAAACAAGACTTGAATGAGTTAAGTAAAAGTACTGCTTTTCTTGAAAATAAATTGTTGATACTGGGAGGTGGCAGTAACCTGCTTTTTACAGAAGACTTTGATGGATTGGTATTAAAGGTCAGTATTCCCGGTATTGATGCAGAGTTTACTGAATTTGATGTAACTGTTACTGCGGGTGCTGGTGTAGTATGGAATGACCTGGTTAGCTATTGCATAGATGAAGATTTTGCTGGCGTAGAAAATCTGACGTTAATTCCCGGAACTGTAGGTGCTTCACCAATACAGAATATTGGCGCGTATGGCGTTGAGTTAAAAGATGTATTTGAATCTTGTGAAGCTTTTGAAATCGCCACTGGTAATTTTAAGCAATTTAGTTTTGAAGAATGCCAGTTCGCTTACAGGGACAGTGTTTTTAAAAATGAACTAAAAGGACAATATATCATCACTTCGGTAACCTTTAGATTAAACACGCAGAAAAAAATAAACTCGCAATATGGTGCTATACAGTCTATCCTGATAGAAAGAAATATTGTTAAACCTGATATCGCCGACATTTCTGAGATTGTTGCGGAGATCAGGGTCAGTAAGTTGCCGGATCCATCTACAATCGGAAATGCCGGGAGTTTCTTTAAAAATCCTGTTATTGAAAAAGAAGCTTGCGAAAAGCTGAAGTTATCTTTCCCTGAACTGATCAGTTACCCGGCGGGTAAAGGAATGATGAAGTTGGCCGCCGGCTGGTTGATTGAACAATGTGGTTTTAAAGGCTTAGTAGATGGCCATACAGGTACATGGAAGAATCAGGCCCTGGTATTGGTTAACCATGGCGGTGCTACTGGAAAAGAAGTGTATAGTTTTTCAGAAAAAATTATAGACACTGTATACGGTAAGTTTGGAGTGCAATTAGAGCGTGAAGTAAATATCCTGTGACAATCAGTGCATTCGGTATCTTATGGCTATAAATTTAATACTAAAATAAAGAATTGATTTTTTGGTACATATGTTGTATAAGTGTTAGTATACAAGATTAAACAAACTTGACAGCGCCACTCTTAATAATCCTGTTTGTTTGCTCATTAACCCTTAAAAACTTAAACATTATGACAAAAAATGAATTTAACCTGCAGCTCCACAACCATTCGGTTTCTTTACAGTCATTCGCTTTAAATTTTACTAAAGATATTGAAGACGCAAACGATTTGGTACAGGACACTATGCTTAAGGCAGTAACTTACTACAGTAAGTTTAAAGAGGGAACAAATTTAAAAGGCTGGCTGTTCACGATCATGAAAAATACTTTCATAAACAACTACAGACGCCTGGTCAAAACAAATGCATTGATTACTAAATCTGAAGATATATCATCTGCCAATCTGCATTACAGTGCGACTAAAAATACGATTGACAGTAAATTTGTAATAGGCGACATCAATAAGGCACTGGCCAGCTTACAGCCTGAATATTATGTGCCTTTTATTAAATATTTTGAAGGCTATAAATACCACGAGATCGCCGATATGTTAGAGATCCCAATTGGTACTGTAAAAACAAGAATTCACGTTGCCCGCCAGATATTAAAAAAATACCTGAAAACTTATTCTAAAGAAATTTTAGGAACAGAGATCGCGTAGGCATTTCTGTAAATACCTTTAAAAAAGCGCTTGAACTGATGTTTGAGCGCTTTTTGTATTTAAGGAATTATTCCTGGATTGTTGTCTGAGGATGATTTCGGGTATATCAGCTTTTATCCTGAAGGAAAAAGAAAATGATTTAATGCGATCAAAAGTATATTTTTGGTGTCCAGCATTGGCTTATACATGAATTATACTTATTTACTGACCGACCTCATTATTTTATTGTTAGCGGTTGCGTTGTTTTCTACAAAAAAAATGGAGTTTGCAAAAAATAGCAAATTCATTATTCTGTCTGTTTTAATTAATGTTTTTGTTTTTTCTATACCTACAGAATTTCTGACCCAGCTAAAAGTTATTGTATTTAACCCTCCCTATCTTACTGGAATGACCTTATGGGAGCTTCCTATAGAAGAGTTGTTGTTTTCTCTGTTTCTTCCCTTAGCTGGCACGGCACTTTATTTGTTCTTAAATATTCGTTATCCTGATAATACGGCAGACAAATTCAGTCTGGCTGTAAGTAATATCATGCTGGGCATTTGTATCGCCATGTTATATTTTGGCCATACGAAATTATACACCGTATTTACATTTGCGATCCTGCTGATTTTTATTATTTATGTTGAATATGTGAACAAGATCAGGTTTATGTATAGATTTTACAGGGCTTACCTG
>Ga0247812_10002302_pt1 | contig 10715 bp, 5 predicted proteins | sample UWRJL149409B1_FD_178011 | JGI IMG/M metagenome (GOLD analysis project Ga0247812, IMG submission 178011) | Plant litter microbial communities from Arlington Agricultural Research Station in Wisconsin, United States - UWRJ-L149-409B-1 | ecosystem: Environmental > Terrestrial > Plant litter >...
GCCCGTCAGATGGTCCGCCTTTTCGATCACGGCCTCGATCTGGGCGGTCAGCTGTCCGTTGCGGGTCATGCCCTCGACCGGTCCGCCGCTGCGCCCCTCGGCGTCGATCAGGCGGAACAGGACGTCGACGCTGTTTTCCACGCCCGGCGTGCCGGCCGGCGCCAGATGGGGACGGGCGTAGAGCTGGATCATGGCCGCGCGCGAGATCGGAAAGGCCTCGGCGCCCGTGTGGGCGGTGAAGACCGGGCGCGCCATCTCGATGGCGATATTGGGCCAGCGCTGGTTCAGGCCGTGGACGCTGGCGCGCAGGGCGGCGCCGCGGATGTCGACCTTGCCCTTTCCGGCGCGCGTCAGGGTCAGGCCGTCGGTGGCCAGGACCACCCATTTGGTCGGCTGATAGGCGTTGGCCTCGGCAACGAGTTGGGGAGCCGAAATGGCGTGACCCGAGGGGGCGGCGATGGTGACGTGATCGGCTTCCAGCCGGGTCCGGAACGGCCAGCCGCTGACGCCGCCGTGGGTGTACTGAACGCTCCAGCCCGCCGTGCGCAGGGCCTCGGCCTGAAGGTCCAGCCGCTCGCGCACCTGCTGGGCCAGATAGAACCACCAGCCGGTCCAGGCGGCGATCGCCAGCAGCAGGATGACGAAAGGGGCGAAGAGGCCGGTGCGATTGTGACGTTTGGCGACGTTGGTCATGGCGTCCTGTTACATGAGGCGTGCAGCGAAATGAACGCATGACGAGGCGCCTCGTCCTGCCATGGGCGCAGCGAGGATGCCGGGAGATGTTTTCATCCCGTCATCCTCCGGCGACCCCGCGAAAGCGGGGGGAGACCGGGGGACCCAGCGGGCGCCGAAGGCGACCCGTTCACGCACGATGTATCAGCCGGCACTGTCCCGGACAGGTTCGCGCTCTCGCGCGCCGCTGGGTCCCCCGGTCTGCGCGGCTGCGCCGCTTGCCGGAGGATGACGGAATAATGGAGCCAGGGGGCGCAATGATCTCCTCCCATCGCTCCGCGACGGATGGGAGGCGGAACGCCCCGCGCCGCTCCGCCGTTCTAACGCCAGCTCGGCTCAGGAGATCGGGATGGAAGCGCAAAAGCTGCACCGGGGGCGGTTGATCGACCATCTCCAGCTGGTCGTCAGGGATCTGGCGGCGAGCCGCAAATTCTACGAGGCGGTGTTCGACGCGGTGGGCGCGGAGATCGGCGGCGAGGGCGACACGTTTTTCTGGGCGGACGAGCTGTTCGTCTCCTCGGCCGACAGCGAGGCGGCGGTCGGCAAGCTGACCGGGCGACACCACCTGGCGTTTCAGGCGAAGGACCGGGCGGCGGTCGAGGCCTTCTACCGGGCTGGACTGGACGCCGGCGGAAAGGACAACGGCGCGCCGGGCGAACGGCCGTATCATCCCGGCTATTACGCCGCCTTCCTGCTGGATCCCGACGGCAACAACATCGAGGCCGTCTTCCACGGCGAGGCGAAGCGGTCGGCCGACAGTGTCGAGATTACTTTCGAGAGCTGACCGACCGCTTCCTGAATCTACTGTCCGGGCGTGATGGTGATGACGGCCTCGGCCCCCATGGAATCGGTCATGGTCCAGCTCTGGCCGAGGGTCTTGCCGCCCGCAGTGTTGACCTCGCAGCGGGCGTTGTCGCCGTTGGACGACGGCTCGGACGGGACCTTGGCGATCCAGCAGACGTAGCGGGAGTCCGCGACATAGTCGCCGCTGCCCGCCACGCCGCCCGGGAACAGGGCGGTGAAGGTGCCGTCCGCCATCAGCTTGAAGGTCACATGAGGATGGCCGGGCACGCCGGGATAGTCGACCTCCATCGTATTGCCGACGGCCAGTCCCGACAGGGTGGTCGGGGCGGCGGTCTGGGCGAGGGCGGCCATGGGGCAGGCGAGGGCGAGGACCAGTGAGGCGACGGCGAGTTCACGCATGCGACAGTTCCTGAGTGGACGGCATTGTCCGGGTCCCAGTGATAGGCCTATCCGAGCCGTGGGTGAAACTCGCAAAACAATGTGATCACAACCTTGTAACCCCAGTGTCGGGCGGCGTCGTTGGGGGGTATGCGGTTTCAGCGGTCCTTGCCGTCTATTCCGTGGCCAGATGGCAGTTCACGATCGCGATCGCCGCACGGCAAAGACCGCCATCGACCGTCGCGTCCTTCAGGACTCCGGGCTGTCCCTGAGGAAGCCTTTCGTCAGTTCGATGGCCTCGACCAGACCCATTCGCATGACCTCGGCGCCGGGGGGCAGGCTGGCGAACAGGCGGGTCGGGGTGGCGGCGTCGAGCATGACGAAGACGCCCTTGTCGTCGGCGCGACGGATCAGCCGACCGAAGGCCTGGGCGATGCGGGCGCGGGCCAGGCTGTCGTCGTAACCGCGACCGGCGGCCGCCTCTCCGCCGAACTTCTGACGCCGCGCCTTGTGCAGCAGGTCGGGCCTCGGCCACGGTACGCGGTCGAAGGCGAGCAGGCGCAGGGACCTGCCGGGGACGTCGACGCCGTCGCGGACCGCATCGGTGCCCAGCAGGCAGCTGTCCTGTTCGGCGCGGAAGATGTCGACCAAGGCGCCGACCTCCAGCGGATCGACGTGCTGGGCGTAAAGGGGGATCTGCGCCTTGGCGAGATCGGGGCCGAGCCGCTCGTAGACGGCCTTCAGCCTGCGGATGGCGGTGAACAGGCCCAGCGATCCGCCGCCCGCCGCGAGGAACAGTTCGCGCATCGCGGCCGCCGTCTGACGCGGGTCGTCCTTGGCCACGTCGGTGACGACGATGACCCGGCTGTTCGAGGCATAGTCGAACGGGCTCTCGACCTTCAGTGTGCGGGGCGGCTCGATCAGACGGCTGGAGCCGGTGCGCATCCGGGCCATGTCGAACAGGTCGCCCCCGGCGGCCGCCGCCATCGGGTCAGACAGGGTGGCGGAGGTGACCAGCACGCCGTGGCTGGGCAAGATGACGGCGGCCTCCAGCGGCACCGTCGGGTCGATCCAGTGCCGACGCAGGGCCACGTCATGGATGCGGCCGAAAGCGGTCTCGACCGACAACCAGTCGACGAAGTCCGGGTCGGGTTCGTCGCCCGAATCCTGAAGCGCGGCCAGCATCGAGCGCCATCCGGGCAGGGTCATGCGCGCGCGACGGTCGAGGCCGCGCAGGGCCCCTTCGATCCGGGCGCGCGACGCCGGCTCCAGCTCGGCCGCCTCGTCGTCGAGGATGTCTTCAAGGTGCCGCGACAGCGCCAGCAGCGGGGCCTCCAGCGCGGCGATCGCCTGGGCTGCGCCGCGGGCGGTCTCCAGCAGGGGATCGGTCGCCGGGCGCACGGCGCACTCCGTCCCGAACTCCGAGCTGGCTGAGGAGGCGGCTTCGGAGGTGCGGGCGCGGATCTGCTCCAGCGCCGCCATCAGAAACTGTTCGATCGGACCGACCGGATTCACCTCTCCAGACGGCGGGGCGATCCGGCCCGAGATGCCTTCGCCGGGGAAGGCGGCGGCGGCGCGGATGGCGTCCTGAAGCGATTTATGGGCGGCCTCGTTGTCGCCGACCAGATCGCCCAGCCTCTGTTCCAGCCCCCGGCCTCGCCGCCCCCGGCCCTCCGGCCCCCGGATCCAGCGGCGCAGTTCCGCCGCCTCCTGACCCGACAGACAGGCGGAAAACGCCGAATCCGCCGCGTCGAACAGGTGGTGGCCCTCGTCGAAGACGATGCGTTTCAGGGCGGCAGTCTCTCCGTCCTGCTTCAGGCCGCGCGCCGACCGGGCCCCGTCGAAGGCGGCCTGGGTCATGACCAGGGCGTGGTTGGCGACGACCAGATCGGCCCGCCGGCTGGCGCGGATCGTCTTCTCGACGAAACAGGTGCGGTAGTGGGGGCAGGCCGCGTGAACGCATTCGCCTCGCCGGTCGACGAGGTTGCCGGCGCTGGCCTGACTTGCAGACGCCACTGCGAACAGGCCCGGCAGCCAGCCCGGGAAGTCGCCGCCGGTCATGTCGCCGTCGCGGGTGTGCAGGGCCCAGCGGCTGGTGAGGCCGAGGCCGATCAGGTCGCCGTTTCCCAGCTGGGCGGCCTGGACCATGTCCTGCAGGTTCAGCAGACACAGATAGTTCTCACGGCCCTTGCGGACGACCGTCTTCTTCTTGCGGACCTCGGGGTCGGGCCAGAGGCTGGCGCTCTCGCGGTCGATCTGGCGTTGCAGGGCGCGGGTGTAGGTCGAAACCCAGGCCGCGCCCTGGTTGCGCTCGGCCCAGACCGAGGCGGCGGCGAGGTAGCCGAGCGTCTTGCCCGTGCCCGTGCCTGCCTCGGCCAGCAGGACGCGGGGTCGGCCCTCTTCGTTGCGCGGCGAAAAGGCGAAGGCGGCCTCGGCGGCATAGTCGGACTGGGTCGGGCGCGTCTCGTCCAGACCCGAGGCCTGCAACAGCTTGGCCAGCCGGATGCGGGCGGACTCGGAATCGACGGCGGCGGACCCGGCCTCGCCGCGCGGGGCCTCGTCCTCCCACTCCGGCAGGCGGGACCAGGCGTCGAGGCCCGAGCCGCGATATTTGCGGTCGCGCATGAGGTGCGACTGCAGGGCGCCGGCGACGCGCCAGCCCCAGGCCCAGTTGGCGCGCGACAGGGTCTCGACGAGGGTGAAGGCGTCCTCGCGCCCCGGGTAGGCCGGATCGGCCAGTTCGTGCAGCAGGGCGGCGGCGGCGTGGCGCAGGGCCTCGGCCTGGGCTTCGGCGCCCTTCGGTTCGGACTGACCGAGCGCGAGGGCCAGACCGCTGGGGGAGGGGGCGCAGAACCGGCCCGGCCGCACGAAGGCGAACAGCTCCAGCACGTCGAGGATGTCGGGCGAACGCGGCGGCGGGCTGAGGCCCAGCCGCCGCGCGGTCAGGCTGGCATGGGCGACCATGACCGGCCCGGTCGTGAAGACCCCCTCGGCCGCCCCCCGCCCGATCTTTCTCGCCCCCTCGTCATCGCAGATCGCCCCCGCCCCCGGCGGCACGGCCAGGGCGGGCGGCAGGGCCAGCCAGGGCTCGGCCCCGGTCAGGCGGCTGTTCGAAAGGACGGATTCGTCGGACACCTCCGATAGATAGCGTCTGGGGGCGTGAAACGGAACGGGAACATGCTATATGCCGTCGGTGACGTCCTCGCCCGCGATCCCTGCCGCGCCCCTTCCGCCCCTGTTCGCCGACTGGTTCGGCAAGCGGGGCTGGAGCATCCGGCGGCACCAGTCCGAGATGATCGCGGCGGGACTGGCCGGGAGGCACGCCCTGCTGGTCGCGCCGACGGGCGGGGGCAAGACGCTGGCGGGCTTCCTGCCCAGCCTGATCGATCTGGCGGAGCGTGGGCCGAGGCCTGAGTTCGGGCCCGGATCAGGAGTGCACACCCTCTACATCTCGCCGCTGAAGGCTCTGACCACCGACGTCGAGCGCAACCTGATGACGCCGATCCGTGAGATCGGGCTGAACATCCATGTCGAGAGCCGCACCGGGGATACGAAACAGTCCAAGAAGCAGCGGCAACGCGAGTTCCCGCCGGACATCCTGCTGACCACGCCCGAGCAACTGGCCCTGTTCTGCGCCTGGGACGGGGCGCGGGCCTATTTCGCCGATCTGAAATGCATTGTGCTGGACGAGGTCCATGCGATCTGGAGCGGCAAGCGGGGGGACCTGCTGTCGCTGGGTCTGGCGCGGCTGCAGAGCTTTTCGCCTGGGATGCGTCGGGTGGCGTTGTCGGCGACGATCGACGATCCGTTGCTGATCGCGGAGTGGCTGAGGCCTCATCTTCCTTCTCCCCTTGAGGGAGAAGGTGGGCCGCGAAGCGGCTCGGATGAGGGGTATGCGTCATCAGACAGGGTGGCATACGGCGGAGAGCCCAAGGCGGAACCATACCCCTCATCCGTCACGCTCCGCGTGCCACCTTCTCCCTCAAGGGGAGAAGGGATTGTGATCGTACGCGGCGATCCCGGCGCGCCGCCGGTCGTGGACGTCCTCGTCAGCGAGGGCCACGTCCCGTGGGCCGGGCATACCGGCCAGCACGCCATTCCCGAGGTCTACGACGCCATCAAGCGCTCGGGGATGACGCTCATTTTCGTCAACACCCGCTGGCAGTCGGAGTTCGTGTTCCAGAAGCTGTGGGAGATCAACGACGACAATCTGCCGATCGGCCTGCACCACGGCTCGCTGGCGGCCGAGCAGAGGCGCAAGGTCGAGGCGGCGATGTCTCGGGGCGATCTGCGGGCGGTCGTCTGTACGTCCACGCTTGATCTCGGCATAGACTGGGGCGACGTCGATCTGGTGATCCAGCTGGCGGCGCCGAAGGGGGCGTCACGACTGGTGCAGCGGATCGGTCGGGCCAACCACAGGCTGGACGAGCCGTCGCGCGCCCTGATGGTGCCCGCCAGCCGCTTCGAGATGCTGGAGTGTCAGGCGGCGCGCGAGGCGGTGGCCGAGAACGCCTTCGACTGGGAGCCGCATCATATCGGCACCCTCGACACCCTGGCCCAGCACGTGATGGGCGTGGCCTGTTCGGAGCCCTTCACGCTCGAGGCCCTGCACGCCGAGATCACCACCTGCGGCCCCTATGCCGACCTGCCCTATGAGCAGTTCGAGGAGGTCGTCGATTTCGTCGCCACCGGCGGATATGCCCTGCGCACCTACGACCGTTTCGCGCGGATCGTGAAAGATCGCGAGGGCCGCTGGAAGGTGCGCAACGCCGTGACGGCCCAGCGGCACCGGATGAACGTCGGGGCCATCGTCGCGGCCGGCACGCTGAATGTGCGGGTCGCCTCGAGACGCGGCGGGGCGTCGAAACAGCTGATCGGCGGCCGCAAGGTCGGCGAGGCCGAGGAATGGTATTTCGAACAGCTGACGCCGGGCGACACCTTCATCTTCGCCGGCCAGATCTGGGCCTTTCAGGGCATCAGCGGGACCGACGCCCTGGTCACCCATGCCCAGGACAAGGATCCCAAGATCCCGTCGTGGGGCGGATCGAAGTTTCCCATGTCGACATCGCTGGCCGACCGGGTCCGGCGCATCATCCAGGACCGCGACCACTGGCGCGTCCTGCCCGCCGACGTTCAGGAATGGCTGGAGCTTCAGGAGGCGCGGTCGGCCATTCCGCAGGCGGACGACATGCTGGTCGAAACCTTCCAGCGCGGCAGCCGCCACTACCTGATCGCCTATCCGTTCGAGGGGAACCTCGCGCACAACACCCTGTGCATGTTGCTGACGCGCAGGCTGGACCGGTTGGGCGTCGGGCCGCTGGGTTTCGTCTGCACCGACTATTCGCTGGCCATCTGGTCGATCAAGCCGATGGGCGGGCTGGACCTCGACGCCCTGTTCCAGCCCGACATGCTGGGCGACGATCTGGAGTCATGGCTGGAGGAGTCCTTTATGATGAAGCGCACCTTCCGCAATTGCGCCCTGATCTCGGGCTTGATCGAACGTCGCCAGCCCGGTCAGGAAAAGACCGGGCGGCAGGTGACCTTCTCCACGGACCTGATCTACGACGTGCTTCGCCGCCACCAGCCCGACCATCTTCTGCTGCGGACCGCGCGGGCCGACGCGGCCGCCGGCCTGCTGGACGTCGCCCGGCTGGGTCAGCTTCTCAGCCGGATCGCGGGCCATATCCGGCCGGTCGAACTGACGCGCGCCTCGCCCTTTTCCGTGCCGGTTCTGGTCCAGATCGGGCGCGAGCGGGTGGGCGGGGACGCCGCCGACATGATTCTGGAAGAGTCGGCCGAGGCCCTGATCGCCGAGGTCATGGACGATGCGCCGCCCGAACTGGCGGGGGCGGCGTGACGGCGCTGAGACAACAGGAGGCCTGGCGCATGACGCTGTCGCCCAGCCGCCACCGGTGCGGCGGCCTGAAGGTTGTGATCGCGGGCGAGCCCTGCGTGCTGCGGTGCTCGGGCGCCCTGCATGTGCTGGCCCATGACGTCCTGATCGCCGCCGACCTGCATTTCGAGAAGGGCTCGTCGTTCGCCGCCCGGGGCCAGATGCTGCCGCCCTATGACAGCGCCGTCACGCTGGAGCGGCTGGAGGCCGAGATCGCCGAACTGGATCCGCGCCGCGTGGTCCTGTTGGGCGACAGCTGGCATGACGGCAAGGCGATCGCCCGGATGGCGCCGGCCGACCGCCTTAGACTGGAACGACTGGCCTTCGGACGCGACTGGATCTGGCTGGAGGGCAACCACGACCGCGAGGCCCTTGCTCGCTCCGGGGGCCGATCCGGCAATGACGCCATCGACGGCTTGCCGGGGACTGTGGTCGAGACGATGACCGTTGGGGCCCTTCGTCTGGTGCACGAACCGCAGCCGGGCGCGCAACCCGGCGAGGTGGCCGGCCACCTGCACCCCGCCGCCAAGGTCGCCGCCTATCAGCGCAGCGTGCGCCGGCCCTGTTTCGTGACCGACGGACAGAGGATCGTCCTGCCCGCCTTCGGCGCCTTCACCGGCGGGCTGAACGTTCGCGATGTCGCCATCGCCGGCCTCTTCGCCTCGCCCCCGATCGCGGCGGCGCTGGGCCGGGACCGGGTGCATCCGCTGGCTTGGGGCAGCCTGCTGTAATTTGATCACCGCTCATCCCGGCGAATGCCGGGATCCAGATGAAAGTCCAGGTGTGGACAGGTGACGCCCCCTTGGCCGGGCCAACCGGTTGACGCGGCGTCTGGATCTGGATCCCGGCATTCGCCGGGATGAGCGGTGAAAGGTTAGTGGCGCACTCTCAGCGTCAGGCCGACCGTGCGCGGTGCGCCGAGGAAGGCGCCCGTCGTACCGGTCTGGAAGGGGGCGCCGAACGCGACCTGACGGTATTCCTCGTCCAGCAGGTTCCTGGCCCAGATCTCGAGGCTCCAGGCTGCGTCCGCGGGCTCGACCGCCACGCGGCCGTCGACCAGCCAGAAGCCCGGCTGGACCTTGTCGGGCGCCAGATCCGAGCCGGTGTTGTAGTCCGAGCTGTATTTGGCCGCGAGGGTGATGCGTCCCTTCAGACCGGCGCCGACGGGACGTTCGTAGGTCCCCGCCACATTGCCCGACCACAGCGGCGCGAAGGACAGGCGCGAGCCCGCCAGCAGCGGCAGGCCGGCCACGGCGTCGTCGCCGTATTCCGTCGAGGCGTAGATGACCCCGCCCTGCAGCGACAGACCCGGGCTGAGGCGCGCGGTGGCCTCCAGCTCGACCCCCCTGGCGGTCACCTCGGGGATGGAGCGGACGAGGAAGGTCGTGCCGAGGAAGGTGTTGAGCTGGAAATCCTCATAGGCCTGATGGAAGGCGGCGGCGCTGACCAGAAGGTGGCCGTACAGCAGTTCGGCCTTGGCTCCGGCCTCGAAGGAATCGACCACCTCGGCCGGGAAATCGGTCGACGTGCCGGGGACGAGCGCGGTCTGGGTCCGGTCCAGGTTGAAGCCGGCGCTCTTGCGTCCCCGGGCATACGACACATAGGTCATGACCTGCGGCGTCAGCTGGTATTCGGCGCGCGCCAGTCCCGACCATCCGTCGTCGGACAGTGTCTCGGTGCGGTCCAGATCGTTGAAGGCCGGATTGGCCCAAGGCAGGCAGATCGTGGCGTTATTGACGCCGCGCGCCAGGGCCGCGGCGCAGGCGAGGCCGTCGTCGGTGTTGTCGAAGGCGGCATCCACATCCTTGCGGATGCGGGTGTAGCGAAGCCCCAGGGTCAGGCCGAGCCGGTCGGTGGCGTGCCAGGTCGATTGGCCGAACAGGGCGACCGTCTCGGACGTCTGGTCATAGACGTCGACCATCCCCTCACCCTCGACGAAGTTCTGGCCCACCGGCAGGCCGGTCAGGGTCGAGACATAGCCGGCGACGCCCAGCGGATTGGCGCCGTTCCGCGACAGGATGCGGCCGAGGTAGTCCTCGTAGTCCGCGCCATACAGGAAGGCGTCGCGACGCAGCAGGGTCTCCTTCGCCAGATAGAGGCCGCCCGTGTAATCCAGATCGCCTCGCGACCCGGTCAGCCGCAGCTCCTGGCTGAGGGTGCGGAAGCGGTTGGACCAGCGGCCGTCGTCCGGACGATAGGCGAGGTCGGCCGAGGTGAAGTCCCAGTCCTGGCTGAGGATGGCGCGCCATTCACGGTAAGCCGTCGTCGAGGACAGGGTCCCCAGACCGGTCCCGACCTCGACGTGCAGTGAGGTTCCGGCGTCCTTGATGCGGGTGTTGGTGTCGCGGTTGGCGTAGCCGGTGCGGGCCCAGGGATCGGCAGGCGCGGAGACGCCGCCGTCTGGCGACGGCAGGGCCAGGATGGGGGCGGTCGGACCGGTGGTCAGCTGGACGCCGATGCAGCAGCGCTCGTCCCGGTGGGTGTAGTCGGCGCTCAGCCTGGCGCTGATCGTAGCGTTGGGCGTCCACAGAAGCTGGGCGCGGGTGGTCTCATAGGCCTCATTCTGGTCGTCGATTTCGGTGCGCGGACCGTCGCCGGTGCGGACGTTATAGAGACCGTCACGACGACGGACGGCGACATACAGTCGGCCCGCCAGCTGGTCGGCGATCAGGGGGCCAGTGACCGAGACCGACCCCCCGCGCGTGCCATGCTCGCCGACCGTCGCCTCAGCCACGGCCCCAAAGTCGAACTTCGGGCCGGCGGTGACGACATTGATGACGCCGGCCGAGGTGTTCTGGCCGAACAGGGTCGATTGCGGGCCGCGCAGGACCTCGATCCTCTCGACCTCTCCGAGATCGCCGAGAGAGGCGCCGTTGCGGGCGCGGAAGACGCCGTCGATGACGACGCC
>Ga0247812_10002303_pt1 | contig 10714 bp, 9 predicted proteins | sample UWRJL149409B1_FD_178011 | JGI IMG/M metagenome (GOLD analysis project Ga0247812, IMG submission 178011) | Plant litter microbial communities from Arlington Agricultural Research Station in Wisconsin, United States - UWRJ-L149-409B-1 | ecosystem: Environmental > Terrestrial > Plant litter >...
GGGGTCAAGATCATCGGGGCCACCGCGCACTACGTGACCGAAGACCTCGATGAAGGCCCGATCATCGAACAGGATGTGGCGCGCGTTGACCATGCGATGACCCCACGCGACCTGGTGCGGCTGGGCAGCGATACCGAATCCCAGGTCCTGGCCCGCGCGGTACGCCGGCATGTGGAGCACCGCATCCTGCTCAACGGGCATCGGACCGTGGTGTTCCGCTGAGGCTCGCTACATGTATTGATGAAACGCGTCCTCGTTGGTGCTTGGATAAATTTTGGGAATACCTTGAGCAGCATCGCATTTTCAGCTGAACTCGAGCCGTAGGCTGAATCCGTGGGACTGATCCCATCAACGGAGAATCGCTCATGGCATCGCGCTTCCTACCTGCCTCCTGTCTACTCATCGCCCTGCCGCTTTTCACCGCACCGGCTCACTGCATGGATATTCAGGAACTCCAGCGTGCCGTGCAGAAATCCGCACCTATTCATACCCAGGAGCAGCTCGACGCCGAGCTGATGCGGGGCTCTGCGCATTCACCTCTGAATGCACTCAGCTCCACGGCGCGGGATCGTTTCATTCGGTCGCTGCGCTTCAATGAGGCGGGCCTGACGACATTCAACATCGATCCCATTGTCGAGGAACTCAATGCCAGTGATGCCCGCACCTTACTGTCACTGTTCGGTGTCGAGCGCGTGCTTCCCCATCTGGCAGGGTTACGCGTCGAGTCTGATGCGGACGAGAGAGTGATGGAAGCGCTTGCACGTCCGATTCCAGGCAATCCGGTGCTGGAGGACCATCCCGGGTACAGCTGTGTCGGACGGGCGAACTGCATGGATTCGACACGTCGGTAGGGTGGACGGGGACGGTGGAAGAACTGTTGCGGCTTTATCGGCAGATCCCGCGTTCGGTCGAGGGCGCGCGTCAGCAGGTCTCCGCGCGCTTTGCGATCGCTCGTCGATCGTGGGTTGTCATTCCAGTGCGTGGCGCTCTCATCCCGGTAGCGCCGAGCCACGCTCGGTGAGCGCGCAGCGCGGCCTGCGTCAGACATCGCGATGCCGGATGGCGTCCGCCGAGCACGGCTCGGCGCTACAGCGCGCGGTGCGGTCTGCGGCGGGCATTCCGTTGCGTGTCCCGTGGGGGACGTCAGGTCACAGCAGCGCGATACCTGCGGTCGCCAATGCCTGTCGGGTGGCATCATCGTTGTCGGCACTGACCGGTCGGGTCAGGTCCCAGTGGAAGCCCACGGCGAAGCCGGCACTGACGGCATCCTGTGCGGTCCACAGCACGCAGTAGTCACGCGCCAGCCCACACACATGCACCTCGCTGATGCCGCGCTCGCGCAGCCAGCCGGCCAGGCCGGTCGGCGGACGGCTGCCGTCGGGGCCATGGTTTTCGCGGAACGCGCTGTACGAATCCACCTGCGGGTTGCTGCCCTTGCGCAGCACCATGTCGGCTGCATTCCAGTCGACGCCCGCATGCAGCGCGGCGCCTGCCGAGCCTTGGATGCAGTGATCCGGCCACAACGTCTGCGCATGTCCGTGCAGCGGGATCTGGGCGAACGGCTGCCCGTCAGGGTAGTGACTGGCGAAGGAGGCGTGGTTGGCCGGATGCCAGTCCTGGGTGGCCACCACCGTGCGATACCGCTGCTGCGCCAACAGCGCAGCAATGGGCGCGACCAGCGCATCCCCCTCAAGACAAGCCAGGGCGCCACCGGGCATGAAGTCCGGTTGCAGGTCGACGACGATCAGGGCCACGTGGGCGGGCAGGGTGTTCATGGCATCAGGGTAACGGCAGGGCCGTCAGCGGGGTAGAGCCGACTTCAGTCGGCTGCCTCCCGCATCGTGCTGATGGCAGCCGACTGAAGTCGGCTCTACCCTGCCAGCGCTACGCTGCCAGCGCTACCCCGCCAGCGCTACCCTGCCAGCGCTACCCCGCCAGCGCTTCCCCCCGGTCCACCCGGTCGTTGGGTCAGGCCACGCTGGCCTCCGCATGCTCGGCACGCAGTTCCGCCGCGGCGGCCACCAGCGCTTCCAGCGCGGCGCGGGTTTCCGGCCAGCTGCGGGTCTTCAGGCCGCAGTCCGGGTTCACCCACAACTGCTCCGGCTTCAGCACCGACAGGGCCTTGCGCAGCAGGTCCACCATCTCCGCCTTGTCCGGCACGCGCGGGGAATGGATGTCATACACGCCCGGGCCGATCTCGTTGGGATAGTTGAAGCGCACGAAGGCATCCAGCAGCTCCATCCGCGAACGCGAGGTCTCGATCGAGATCACATCCGCGTCCATCGCCGCAACGGAGTGGATGATGTCGTTGAACTCCGAATAGCACATGTGCGTGTGGATCTGCGTAGCGTCGCGTACCCCGCTGGTGCTGATGCGGAACGATTCCACTGCCCAGTCCAGGTAGGCGCGCCACTGTGCGCGACGCAGCGGCAGGCCTTCGCGGATGGCCGGCTCGTCGACCTGGATCACGCCGATGCCGGCCGCTTCGAGGTCATTCACTTCATCACGCAGCGCCAGCGCGATCTGCCGGCAGGTGACATCGCGTTCCTGGTCATCGCGCACGAACGACCACTGCAGCACCGTCACCGGCCCGGTCAGCATGCCCTTCATCGGCTTGCGGGTGAGGGACTGCGCGTAGCGTGACCAGCGCACCGTCATCGGCTGCGGCCGGCTGACATCGCCGAAGATCACCGGCGGCTTCACGCAGCGCGAGCCGTAGCTCTGCACCCAGCCGTTGCCGGTGAAGGCGAACCCTTCGAGCTGCTCACCGAAGTATTCCACCATGTCGTTGCGCTCGAACTCGCCATGCACCAGCACGTCCAGCCCCAGTTCCTCCTGCACGCGCACACAGTCAGCGGTCTGTTGCTCGAGGAACGCCTCGTAGTCGGCCAGCGAAAGTCTGCCGGACTTGTGCCGGGCGCGGGCGTCGCGCACGTCCAGTGTCTGCGGGAACGACCCGATCGTGGTCGTCGGTAGCAGCGGAAGTTGCAGCGCCGCATGCTGGGCCAATCGTCGCTGTGGATAGGTCCCATGGCGCTGGGCATCGGCCTTGCTCAAGTCGGCAAGACGCGCCGCCACGGCAGGGTTGTGCACGCGGGGCGAGCGACGACGCGCATCCAGTGCATCGCGGTTGGCAGCCAGCCCGGCCTCCGCAGACGGGTTGCCATCGAGCGCGTCGGCCAGCACGCGCAGTTCCTGCAGCTTCTGCCGCGAGAACGCCAACCAACTGCGCAGGTCATCGTCCAGCTTCTTTTCCAGCGACAGATCGACCGGGGTGTGCAGCAGCGAGCACGACGGTGCCAGCCACAACAGATCAGGACCACGATCCGTCCGTGCATAGCGCGCCAGGATCAGCGCATTGTCGAGCTGGGTACGCCAGATGTTGCGCCCGTTGACCAGGCCGGCCGACAGCACACGGTCGGCCGGCAAGGCCTTCAGCACGGCATCCAGCTGTTCGGGCGCGCGCACCAGGTCCACGTGCAGGCCCTCCACCGGCAGCGACGTGGCCAGGGCCAGGTTGTCGTCCAGTGCCCCGAAATAGGTAGCCAGCAGGAGCTTGGGTCGCGCTGCCGCGCTCGCGCCCAGCACCGCATACGCGCGCTCGAACGCCGTCCGCGCTGCCGCATCCAGGTCCTGTACCAGCAGCGGCTCGTCCAACTGCACCCAATCGGCGCCCGCTGCCCCCAGTTGCGCCAGCAGGTCCACATACGCCGGCAGCAGGGCATCCAGCAGGTCCAGCGCGGCCGAACCATCGAGCGTCTTGGACAACAGCAGGAAGCTCACCGGCCCCAGCAGCACCGGGCGGGTGTGGATGCCCAGCGCCTTGGCTTCGCGGAATTCGGCCAGCGGGTTGTCACCGCGCAGCGCGAACGCCTGCCCGGCCTGCAGTTCCGGCACCAGGTAGTGGTAGTTGGTGTCGAACCACTTGGTCATCTCCAGCGCGTGCAGATCGACGCCATCGCGCTGAAGGCCGCGGGCCATCGCGAAGTACGCGGCCAGCGGCTCATGTTCTGCGAGCGCGCGGTAGCGCGTCGGAACAGCGTCGAACAGGAAGGCGGTATCGAGCACCTGGTCGTACAGGCTGAAATCGTTGCTCGGCGGCACATCGACGCCGGCATCGATCTGCAACCTCCAATGGCGTGCACGCAGCGCGGCGGCGCTGGCCTGCAGGGTGGCGATGTCATCCTCGCCACTCCAGTAGCGTTCGAGGGCCCGCTTCAATTCGCGCTTGGCGCCGATGCGGGGAAAACCCAGATTGGTAACGGTGGTCATTGCAGCGTGTCCTCATTGCATGTCGGCATTGAGGAACGAAGGAACCGCGGGACGTCGCATGCCGTTGCCGGCCTACACCCACCCTGCGAGCGACCTTCGCCCCCGCGGGCGAACCGGATGCCGTGGACAGGTGCACGTGCCGACGCGTCCGGCGGAGAGCGGGACGGCATGGGCCCGGGCAACCTCCCCGCGGAGATTCCAGGTCGAATCGGGGGACGGTCGTGTCCCCCGGCCGGGGCCGGTATTCGGGCTGTTGGACACGAGCGTTGCCGCCCACCTAGTGTCCGCCGCTTCCCAGGCGTTGGCCCAGTGCTGTTGGCGGAGTTCGTTTCCATTCACCGCTGCGGGGCAGCTCCGGAATGCGTGCACAGGGCACGGTCACCGGATTCCCGTTTAATTCCATCCCTTCATCCGAATGAAGCGATGGATACCTTCGGCGACCACACGTTAGGCCGAAGCGGCTGCGCGGTCAAGCGCCTTTTCGATCGTCCTGCATCCAATGTGTCGCCTGCACCGTATATGCCCATGAGCCCCCTGCGGACCCACGCCATGCGCGCCTCCTTCGCCCCGTTCCTGTTGCTGACCGCCTTCATGCCGCTTGCCGCGGGTGCGGCCCTGACCCGCGTGGAGGGCGTGGCCGTGTCACCCAAGGAGGGTCGTCCGCTCTACCGCGAGACCCACTACCTGCAGGACGTGGACGGGCGCCAGGCGCGACTGGTGCTGTATCGCTGCACGGATGGGCGTGCCTTCGCGCGCAAATGGATGCCGCCCGCCGCCGATGCGCAGGCGCCTGATTTCGAGTTCATCGACGGGCGCGACGGACGCCGCGAGTCGGTGCAGGGGCAGGGGAGCAAGCGGGTAGTCAGCATCCGCGCCGGTACCGCCGCGGCCGAACAGCGCAAGACGCTGGAGATGCAGACCGGAGGGGTGATCGATGCCGGATTCGACGCCGCCGTGCGTGCGCACTGGTCACCGCTGATGAAGGGCGACACCGTGGCCCTGCCGTTCCTGCTCACCAGCCGCCAGCGCTGGGTGCCGGTAACGCTGCGCCGCGTCGCCGCCATCGACTGGCAGGGGCAACCGGCCGAAAAGCTGCAGATGCAGCTCGATGCCTGGTTCGGCTTTGCGGTGCCCGCTGTGAGCCTCGTCTACGCCCGTGACGGTCGCCGCCTGCTGGAGTTTGAAGGTACCGGCAACGTGCGCGACGCCAACGGGGCGTGGCCGCAGGTGCGCGTACGCTTCAAGGATCCGCCGCAGGCAACCGATGACAATGCGCTCGCACAGGCGCGTGCGCAGCCCCTGGTGGCCTCATGCACGGGCTGACGGGCTTGCGATATGCGTCACGAGCAACGAGGATGCAGGTCTATCCCAGTGTGATGCGGAGCCTGCGATGCCCCAGCTGGACGCCCACGACGGTGCCGACGCGCGCCGCCTCGACGCCCTGCTCGAACAGGTGGCGGCGCAGGATCGGCCGGCATTCGACGCGCTGTACCAGCAATCCGCTGGGCGGCTGTTTGCCATCTGCCTGCGTCTGCTGCGCGACCGTGGCGAAGCCGAGGACGTGCTGCAGGAGGTCTTCGTGACCGTCTGGCACAAGGCCCCGCGCTTCGACCGCAGCAAGGCATCGGCGATGACCTGGCTGTCCATGCTGGCGCGCAACCGGGCCATCGATCGCCTGCGTGCGGCGCCGCCGCGCGCGCTGGATGATGTGTCCATTGCCGAGGAACTGCCGGATGGCGATCTGCAACCGGCGCAGTTGGCCGAGCACAACGATGAAAGTGCACGGCTGACGGCCTGCCTGCAGGCGCTGGAACCGCGGCGGCGCAGCCTGATACGCGCCGCTTTCCTGGATGGCGCCAGCCACGATGAGCTGGCGCGTCGTCTTGCCACACCCCTGGGCACGGTGAAGAGCTGGATCCGCCGTGGCCTGTCCCAGTTGCGGGTATGCCTGGAACCATGAACATCCGAGACCTCCAACAGGAAGACGAACAGCCACCCAGCGCCGATCAGCTGGCCGGCGAGTACGTGCTGGGCGTGCTGGACGTCGCGCAGCGTGCCGACGCCGAGCAGCGGATCAGCGCCGATGCAGGCTTCGCGCGACTGGTGAGCCAGTGGGAAGAGCGTCTGGCGCCCTTGCTCGAGGAAGTCGGCAGCGCACCGGTGCCTGCGCACGTCTGGCTGCGTGTCCGGCGCGAGCTGGGCTGGGCGGCCTTCGATGCAGCGCCCGCTCCCCGTCCGTGGAAACGTACCGGCTTCTGGCAGGGCGCGACAGCGTTGGCCGCGGCGCTGGCGTTGGTCGCGGTGTTCACCCGACCCGCACCCGAACAGCCGCTGCCGACCCCGGTCGCCACGACGCCGACGCCGGTACCGGCCAGCGAGCCGGAGCAGGCTACGCGCCCGGTCACCCCGCTGCTGCATGACGATGGGCGGGCCGGCTGGCTGGCCTCGGTGGATGCCGCACTGGGCAAGGTGCTGATGGTGCCGGTGCCCAGTGCAGCCGACGCGCAGGGCCGTGCACCGGAGCTGTGGGTGATCCCGGCCGGCGGCGCGCCGATATCGCTGGGCCTGGTGTCCAATGACCGCGCCCACACGGTGGACGTGCCGACTGAACTGCGCGCTGCGCTGGTCAACGGCTCGGTGCTGGCCATCACGCTGGAGCCCACCGCAGGCGCACCGCATGCCGCGCCGACCGGCCCGGTGGTCGCCAAGGGAGATATCGCCAACCTGTAGGGGTCCGGAATTTATTTTCCGGACACTGCATCCACACGGCCGTTGGCATCGTATCTCCTGTCAGTAGATCCAGGAGGGATGCACGATGTCGGCCACACCTGCTTCACCCCCGCGCCGCCCGCGGCGCTGGTCCACCCTGCTGCGCTGGTTCGACACCGATGCGCGGTCGCCTGCGGCTGCAGAGCCGGCCGACCCGGACGGTCATCGCATCGACTGGCTGCGGGCGATTCCGTTCGTGGGTCTGCATCTGGCCTGCGTGGCCGTGATCTGGGTCGGGGTGTCCTGGGTGGCCGTGGCCGTGGCCGTCCTGCTGTACGCGGTGCGCATGTTCGCCATCACCGCGTTCTACCACCGCTACTTCTCGCACCGCACCTTCCACACCTCGCGCGTCGTGCAGTTCCTGTTCGCCCTGATCGGGGCGTCCAGCGTGCAGCGCGGCCCATTGTGGTGGGCCGCGCACCATCGCAACCACCACCGCCACGCCGACCAGCCGCTGGATCCGCATTCGCCGCGCGAGCAGGGCTTCTGGTGGAGCCACATGGGCTGGTTCCTGACCCGTGAGGGCTTCCGTACCGACTGGTCGCGCATCCCTGACCTGGCCAAGTATCCGGAACTGCGCTGGCTGGACCGGTTCGACACCCTCGTACCGGTCGCCTTGGCCGCCGCGCTGTTTGGCTTGGGCGCGCTGTTGCAGCACGTTGCGCCGTCGCTGGGCACCACGGGGCCGCAGATGCTGGTATGGGGCTTCTTCGTGTCCACCGTGGTGCTGTTCCATGCCACGGTGACGATCAACTCACTCGCGCATCGCTTCGGCAAGCAGCGCTACGACACCGGCGATGACAGCCGCAACAACCTGTGGTTGGCCCTGCTCACCTTCGGTGAGGGCTGGCACAACAACCATCACTTCTTCCCCGGCACCGCCCGCCAAGGCTTCCGCTGGTACGAAGTGGACATCACCTGGTACGGGCTTCGGCTGATGCAGGCACTGCGTCTGGTGAACGGCCTGAAGCCGGTCCCCGCCTGGGTGCTGGCCAAGGCGAGGAGCTGACATGCGCATCGCCGTGATCGGGTCGGGCATTGCAGGATTGGCGAGCGCGTGGTGGCTGGACCGCCAGCACGAGGTCACCCTCTTCGAAGCAAACGACTACCTCGGTGGCCATACCCACACGCACGCGGTGCAGGTGGATGGCCGCACCGTGGCGGTCGATACCGGCTTCATCGTCTTCAATCCACAGCACTATCCGCTGCTGACCGGCTTGTTCGATGAGCTACAGGTGGCCTCGCAGCCGACCACCATGAGCTTTTCCGCACACAGCGAGCGCAGCGGTGTCGAGTACAACGCGACCTCGTTGAACACGTTGTTCTGCCAGCGCCGCAACCTGGTCTCGCCGCGCTTCTGGGGGATGCTCGGCGACCTGCGCCGCTTCTATCGCGAGGCACCGGCATTGCTGGAAGGCGATGAAGCCGGTCCGACGCTGGGCCAGTACCTGCACGATCATCACTATGGCGAGGCCTTCATAGAGGAACACCTGCTGCCGATGGCCTCGGCGCTGTGGTCATCGCCGGCCAACACGGTGCGCGATTTCCCGGCGCGCTATCTGGTGCAGTTCATGGCCAACCACCAGATGCTGCAGATCAGTGCGCGTCCGGAATGGCGCGTGGTGCAGGGCGGATCGGCGCGTTATGTGGATGCGCTGCGCCAGCGCTGGCAGGTGCGCGAGCGGCTGGAGTGCCCGGTACTGGCAGTGGAGCGGCTGGCTGATGGCGTACTGATCCACAGTGCGGCCGGCGCGGAAGGCTTCGATCATGTCGTGATGGCCTGCCACAGCGACCAGGCGCTGGCGCTGCTGCAGGACCCTGACGCGGTGGAACGCGGTGTGCTGGGTGCCATCCGCTATCAGCACAACGAGGTGGTGCTGCACACCGATGCCAGCTTGCTGCCGCGCAACCGCAAGGCGTGGGCCGCATGGAACGCGCACGTGCCGCGCGACCCGGCGCAGGCCTGCACGGTGAGCTACTGCATGAACCTGCTGCAGGGGCTGGATACGCCGACGCCCTTGGTGGTGACCCTCAATCGCAGTGAGGCCATCGATCCGTCGAAGGTCCTGCGCCGCCTGCGGTACGCGCATCCGGTGCACGATCACGCCATGGTGCGCGCACAGCGCCGCTGGCATGAAGTGCAGGGGCGCCGCCACACCTGGTTCGCCGGCGCCTACTGGGGCTGGGGTTTCCACGAAGATGGCATACGCAGTGCACGCCGCGTGGTGGACGCACTGCATGCCGTCAGTGCCGAAACGCACTGGCCGCAGCGCGAGGCAAGCACGGTATGAGCAACAGCGCGATCTACCGCGGACACGTCGTGCATCGTCGGCACCTGCCGCATGCGCATGCGTTCCGCTACCCGATCGCGCAGCTTTTACTGGATCTGGACGAAGTGGACACCGTATTCGACCGACGCTGGTTGTGGTCGGTGGGTCGCCGCAACCTGGCCGAGTTCCGCCGCAGTGACTACCTGGGTGACCCGGACCAGCCACTGGCCGAGGCGGTGCGTGACCGCGCCGAAGCGGTGCTGGGTCATCGTCCAGTCGGCCCGGTACGCCTGCTGGCCCACCTGCGGCATGCCGGCCACGTCTTCAATCCGGTCAGTTTCTACTACTGCCATGCCGCCGATGGCGAGACCCTGGACTGCATCGTCGCCGAAATCACCAATACGCCGTGGAAAGAGCGCCACGCCTATGTGCTGCCGGTCGCCGATGCCGAGACGCGTGGCCGTGCCCTGCGCTGGCGCTTCGACAAGCAGTTCCATGTCTCGCCCTTCATGCAGATGGACTGTCGCTACGACTGGCGTTTCACCGTGCCGGGCGATGACCTGCGCGTGCACATGCAGGTGTGGCGCGACGGACAGCGGCAGTTCGATGCCACGCAATCGATGCAGCGGCGTGCGCTGGATGGCCGCGGGCTGGCGAGCGTGCTGGCCCGGCATCCGCTGATGACCCTGCAGGTGGTGGGCGCGATCCACTGGCAGGCACTGCGGCTCTGGCTGAAACGCAATCCCGTACATGACCACCCTTCGCTTGCAGGCAAAAACCAATGAACGACATGAGCCACCGCATCGCCCTGCCCCAGCCCGGCCGCCTGGACGCATTCCTGCGCCGGCAGCTGCTGGCCAAGCTGGCACCGCTGCAGGGCGGCTGCCTGCAGGTGCGTGACGCGCTGGGCGAAGTGCAGCTCGGCGTGGCGGGCAGCGGGCCCAACGTGACCGTGACCGTCGACGATCCCGCGTTTTACCGCGCCGTGGCAACGCAGGGCAGCGTCGGCGCCGGCGACAGTTACATCCGCGGCCACTGGCGTTGCAACGACCTGGTCGCGCTGGTGCAGCTGCTGGTGCGCAACCGCGACCTGCTCGACGGGGTGGAGCGCGGTCCGGCGCGGGTGGGGGGCTGGATGCTGAAGGCCTGGGCTTACCTGCGCCGCAATACGCGCGAGGGCAGCCGACGCAACATCGCGGCGCATTACGACCTGGGTAATCCGTTCTTCTCGTTGTTCCTGTCCGACGATCTGATGTACTCCTCGGCGCTGTATGAAGACGGCGATACCCTGGAGCAGGCCTCGCAACGCAAGCTGGCACGCATCTGCGAGCAGCTGCAGTTGAAGCCGACCGACCGCGTGGTGGAGATCGGCACCGGCTGGGGGGGCTTCGCGCTGTATGCCG
>Ga0247812_10002304_pt1 | contig 10714 bp, 11 predicted proteins | sample UWRJL149409B1_FD_178011 | JGI IMG/M metagenome (GOLD analysis project Ga0247812, IMG submission 178011) | Plant litter microbial communities from Arlington Agricultural Research Station in Wisconsin, United States - UWRJ-L149-409B-1 | ecosystem: Environmental > Terrestrial > Plant litter >...
GCCCTGGCCATGGCAGGTCGCGCACGGCTCGGGAATGATCTTGCCGGTACCGTGGCATTGCGGGCAGGTCTGCTGCACGCTGAAGAAGCCCTGCCGCATCTGCACCGCGCCGGCACCGTGGCAGGTTGTGCAGGTGATCGGCTTGGTGCCGGGCTTGGCACCGCTGCCGCTGCAGGTGGCGCAGTCGTCCCAGCTCGGAATGCGGATCTGGGCGTCCTTGCCGTCGGCCGCTTCCTCGAGCGTGATCTCCATCGCGTAGCTCAGGTCGCCGCCCCGGAAGACCTGTCGACCGCTGGCCTGACGGCCGCCGCGCGCGCCACCGAACACGTCGCCGAAGATGTCGCCGAAGGCTTCGGCGAAGCCGCCGAAGCCTTCGGCGCCCGGTCCGCCGCGCATGTTCGGGTCGACCCCGGCGTGGCCATACTGGTCATAGGCCGCCCGTTTCTGCGGGTCCGACAGCATCTCGTAGGCTTCCTTGGCGTCCTTGAACTTCGCCTCGGCGTCCTTGGATCCATCGCCCTGGTTGCGGTCGGGATGGTGCTTCATCGCAAGCTTGCGATAAGCCTTCTTGATCTCTTCCTCGCTGGCGTTCTTGGGAACACCGAGGGTCTCGTAATAGTCGCGTTTGGTGGCCATGGGTGCGGGTCGTCAGGAGCGGTGGCTGAAACGGAAAAGGCTGGATCACCCGTGGGGGGTGGTCCAGCCTCGGAAAGGACCGGAAAATCAGTCCTTCTTGACTTCCTTGACTTCGGCGTCGACCACGTTGTCGTCGGCCGGTGCGCTGGCAGCCGCTTCGGGGCCACCTGCTGCACCGCCTGCGCCACCGGCCGCAGCCTGCGCATCGGCGTACATCTTCTCGCCGAGCTTCTGGCTCGCGCTCATCAGGGTGTTCGTCTTTTCCTCGATGGCCGATTTGTCCTCGGTCTTCAGGGCTTCCTCGACATCCTTGATCGCGGCTTCGATCTTCTCCTTCTCGCCGGCTTCCAGGGTCGCACCGTGTTCGCCGAGCGACTTCTTCACGCTGTGGACCATGGCTTCGCCCTGGTTGCGGGCCTGCGCAAGCTCGACCTTCTTCTTGTCGTCGGCCGCGTTGAGTTCGGCGTCCTTCACCATCTTCTGGATCTCGTCTTCCGAAAGGCCCGAGTTCGCCTTGATGGTGATCTTGTTTTCCTTGCCGGTGCCCTTGTCCTTCGCGCCGACGTGCAGGATGCCGTTGGCGTCGATGTCGAAGCTCACCTCGATCTGCGGGGTGCCGCGCGCTGCCGGCGGAATGCCCTCGAGGTTGAACTCGCCCAGGCCCTTGTTGCCCGAGGCGATCTCGCGTTCACCCTGGAACACCTTGATCGTCACGGCCGGCTGGTTGTCTTCGGCGGTCGAGAAGGTCTGCGCGAACTTGGTCGGGATGGTCGTGTTCTTCACGATCATCTTGGTCATCACGCCGCCCATGGTCTCGATGCCGAGCGACAGCGGGGTCACGTCGAGCAGCAGCACGTCCTTGCGGTCGCCCGAGAGCACCTGGCCCTGAATGGCGGCGCCGACGGCCACGGCTTCATCGGGGTTCACGTCCTTGCGCGGCTCCTTGCCGAAGAACTCCTTGACCTTCTCCTGCACCTTCGGCATGCGGGTCATGCCGCCAACCAGGATCACGTCGTTGATGTCCGACACGCTCACGCCGGCATCCTTGATGGCGGTGCGGCAGGGCGCGATGGTGCGTTCCACCAGCTCTTCGACCAGGCTTTCGAGCTTGGCGCGGCTGAGCTTGATGTTCAGGTGCTTCGGGCCCGAAGCATCGGCCGTCACGTAGGGCAGGTTGATGTCGGTGGCGGCGCCGTTCGACAGTTCGATCTTGGCCTTTTCGGCGGCTTCCTTCAGGCGCTGCAGCGCGAGCACGTCCTTGCCGAGATCGACGCCTTGTTCTTTCTTGAACTCGGAAATGATGTAGTCGATGATGCGCTGGTCGAAGTCTTCGCCACCCAGGAAGGTGTCGCCATTGGTCGACAGCACTTCGAACTGCTTCTCGCCATCGACGTCGGCGATCTCGATGATCGACACGTCGAAGGTACCGCCGCCCAGGTCATACACGGCGATCTTGCGATCGGCCTTGTCCTGCTTGTCCAGGCCGAAGGCCAGCGCTGCAGCCGTGGGCTCGTTGATGATGCGTTTGACGTCCAGACCCGCGATGCGGCCGGCGTCCTTGGTGGCTTGGCGCTGGCTGTCGTTGAAGTAGGCCGGCACGGTGATCACCGCTTCGGTCACCGGCTCGCCGAGATAGTCTTCGGCGGTCTTCTTCATCTTGCGCAGGATCTCGGCGCTGACCTGTTGAGGTGCCAGCTTCTTGCCGCGCACTTCCACCCAGGCGTCGCCGTTGTCGGCCTTGGAGATGGTGTAGGGCATCAGGTCGATGTCCTTCTGCACTTCCTTTTCCTCGAACTTGCGGCCGATCAGGCGCTTGACGGCATAGATCGTGTTGCGCGGGTTCGTGACGGCCTGGCGCTTGGCGGCGGCGCCAACCAGCACTTCGCCGTCTTCCTGGTACGCCACGATGGACGGCGTGGTGCGCGCGCCTTCCGAGTTCTCGATCACGCGGGTCGTGTTGCCCTCCATGACCGAGACGCACGAGTTGGTGGTGCCAAGGTCGATGCCGATGATTCTGCCCATGGTGTCTGCTCCTGAATGCTGAAATTGAGTTGTTGTGAACGTGTGGATAACCCGGCGCGATTCAAGGGATGAAGCGGGGATTTCCTGTGGGTTTCTTGTGCGCGATCAGCCGGCCGAACTGACCGTCACCAGCGCAGGCCGCAATACACGGTCGGCGATGGTGTAGCCCTTCTGCAGCACGCCGACGATGGTGTTGGGCTCCTGGCCGGGCGTGGGCACCACGGAGATGGCCTGGTGCTGGTGCGGATCGAACTTGGTGCCGGGGGGCGGTGCGATTTCGATCACCTTGTGGCGTTCCAGCGCGCTCTTGAGCTGGCGCAGCGTGGCCTCGGCACCTTCGCGAATCTGCTCGGGCGTGACGTCCTGGATGGCGAGCCCGGCCTCCAGGCTGTCCGTCACCGGCAGGAGGCTCTCGGCGAAGGACTCGACGGCGAACTTGCGAGCCTTGCTGATGTCGTCGTCGGCGCGGCGGCGGGCGTTTTGCACGTCGGCCTGGGCGCGCAGATACTGGTCAGCGAGCTCTGCGTTCTTGGCCTGCAGCGCAGCGAGTTCGGCTTGGAGGGTGGCGAGTTCGCCCTGTGCGTCGGCCTCGTTGGCGAATTGCGCGGCTTCCAGCTCTTCGGGGCTCGGGTCGCCTTGCAGGGTCTGCGGGTTCAGTTCGGGATTTTTAGGGTCTGACATGCTCAAAAACCGTGGGATCGGCCGTGAAAGAAACGATTGCTAGCCAACTGGGGTCGGCAGAAAGGTTTTTCAAGACAAAAAAATGCGGCTTCATCAAGCCGCTGGCAGGAAACGCTGCGTTTCCGGCACCGAGACCGGACAGCGGGGCGCCGGGCGGCGCCCCGTGGGCTCAATGAGCGTCCAGGAGCTCGACGTCGAACTTCAGGGTTGCGTTCGGAGGAATCACGCCGCCGGCGCCACGGGCACCATAGCCCAGGGCGGCCGGGATGATCAGCGTGCGCTGGCCACCGATCTTCATGCCGGCGACGCCTTCGTCCCAGCCCTTGATGACCTGGCCGCCGCCCAGCGAGAACGCGAACGGGTCGTTGCGGTCGCGGCTCGAATCGAACTTGGCGCCTTGCACGCCGTCGTTGTAGAGCCAGCCGGTGTAGTGCACGTGCACGTGCTGACCGGGCTTGGCTTCGGCGCCATCACCGACGACGGTGTCTTCGTATTGCAGGCCGGAAGGGGTGGTGGGCATGAGCGCTCCTTGAATGAATGGGATGGAAGAAGGCCGGCAGTTTAACGAGGCGCGTCGCGGGACTTGCAGGACGGGATGCCGTCGGCCGGTCGATGCGCCGAAGGCTCAGTGGGACGGAAATGACGTGGCCGCGGCAGCAGCGGGTGCGGGCGGTGCGTCCGTCCCGGCATGGGGCGGGGCAGCGACGGCGGAGCCGCTGGCTGCGACCGCCGCGGCTTTCTTGACTTGCGCCGCCTGCCACTTGCCCGCGAAGGCCTGCAGGTCCGACAGCCGCTTGAGAAGGTCCTGCCCGCTGAGCGTGAGGCTGTAGCCATCGCCGCCGTGGATCACCAAGCCGGCTTCGCGCAGTTCCTTGATGCGCGTATTGAGCGTGTTGGGCGTGATGCCGCCCACGCTGTCTTGCAGCAGTCTGAAGGTCTGCGCATGGCCGTCGCGCAGCGCCCAGAGCACCCGCAGGGCGTAGCGCGCCTCCAGCAACGCGAGCAGCTGATTGACGGCTGCGTTTTCCTTGGAACTCATCGAAATCGTCTCCTCGGGGCAATGGCGGCGCGGCTCGAACAGGGCCGGCGACTATAGCGCAGTCCCCGCGGTGCTACGAGTTTGGTAGCTGCGTCGCGCCGTGTGGCGCGGCTTGCGGCAGGTCGACCTCAAGACGCGACATGGTTCGCCATGACTTCACCCAGGCGAACCGCTCCGCCTGGTGCCCAACCTGGATTGAAGGCGAGCGCGGGCTTGGGAAACAGCATCACGACGGTCGAGCCGAGCAGGAAGCGCCCCATTTCTTCGCCTTGCTTGAGCGTGATGTTCTGGTCGTCGTAGCGCCAATCGCGCACTTCGCCACCACGCGGCGGATTGATGACGCCATGCCACACCGTGGCCATGCTTCCAACGATCGTTGCGCCGACCAGCACCAGCACGAAGGGGCCGCGCGGCCCGTCGAACAGGCACACGGTGCGTTCGTTGCGTGCGAACAGGCCCGGCACGCCGCGGGCGGTGGTCGGATTCACCGAGAACAGCTCTCCCGGCACGTAGATCATGCGGCGCAGCCGGCCGTCGCACGGCATATGGATGCGGTGGTAGTCGCGCGGACTGAGGTAGATCGTCGCGAAGCTCCCGTGCGCGAACGTCGCCGCCAGCGCGGCATCGCCGCCCACCAGGGCCGTGGCCGTGCAATGGTGGCCCTTGGCCTGAAAGATCTGGTCGTCGTCGATGGTGCCGAACTGACTGATGGCACCGTCCACTGGCGACACCAGGTCGGCTTGGGCGATGGGCCGGGCACCGGGCTTCAGCGCGCGAGTGAAAAAGTCGTTGAAGCTGGCGTAGCTGGCGATGTCGCTGTCGAGCGCTTCCGCCATGTTCACGCCGTACTTGGCCACGAAGCGCCGCACGATCCAGGTGGTGACGGCGCCGCGCTCCCGGCCGGCGACCCACCCGGCGAACGAGGTCAGGGCCTGCTTGGGCAGGACGTATTGCGGAAGGACGGGGAGGCGATCGGACACGTGGGGCAGGCAAGAGCGACAGGAGGGCGCATTCTAGGAACTCGGCGGCGCATTGCGGCGGGCCCCATGTCTCGCGAGTGCATGTAGGTGCGCGCCGCGCAACCCCGACCACCCCAAGTGCCCGTCGAGATGCGCAGAGGTTCAGGGCGCAAGCCGCTCGCGCAGCCAGCCGTCGGCGTCCTGGCGGTAATGCAGCCGGTCGTGCAGGCGGCTCTTTCGACCCTGCCAGAACTCCCAGCGTTCGGGCACCAGGCGGTAGCCGCCCCAGTGCGGCGGGCGCGGTGGCGCCAGCAGGTACCGGGCGGCGGCCACGGCGGCGTTCTTCACCAGCATCTCGCGTCCCGAAATCACTTCGCTCTGCGGGCTGGCCCAGGCGCCGATGCGCGAGTCGAGCGGCCGGCTGGCGAAATAGGCATCGCTCTCGGCGGCATCGGCCTTTTCGACGCGGCCTTCGATGCGCACCACGCGCTCCAGTTCGACCCAGTGAAACTGCAGCGCCCCATAGGGGTTGCCGGCCAATTCCTGGCCTTTGCGGCTCAGGTAGTTGGTGTACCAGACGATGCCTCGTGCGTCGTAGCCCTTGATGAGCACGATGCGGGTCGATGGCCGCAGGTCGCTGCCGACGGTGGCCAGCGTCATGGCATTGGGCTCGGGCACCTTCGCGTCGATGGCTTCGCCGAGCCACCGCTCGAACTGCTGCAATGGGTTGGCGGCGCTGTGGACTTCGTCGAGCTCGGCGCGTTCGTAGCTCTTGCGCAGCGCGGCGAGGTGGTCGTTGGGAGAGGTCATCGCACGATTGTCGGCGCACCATGGCATGCGCGTGATACTTCGCCCATGACCCCATTGCCTTCCGATCTACCCACCGTCATCGTGCTCGCTTCCGGACGCGGTGAGCGCTTTCGCGCGTCGGGGGGCAGCGTGCACAAGCTGGCGGCGCCGCTCGGCGGCAAGCCGGTGCTCGAACACACGCTCGACGCGGTGCGGGCAAGCGGGTTGGCTTGGCATCTGGAGGACGTGGGCCATCCTGGCATGGGGGATTCGCTCGCGGCTGCCGTGCGCGCAACGCCCGAAGCTGCCGGCTGGCTGGTCCTGCCCGCCGACCTGCCGCTGGTGCTGCCCGAGACGTTGCGTCGCGTGGCGACCCGTTTGTCGGCCGGGGCCTGGGCGGTGCAGCCGCACTACGAAGGCCGACGCGGCCACCCGGTCGCCTTCAATGCGGTTGCGCGCGAAGCGCTTTTCGCTCTGTCTGGCGAGCGAGGCGCTGCGCGGGTGCTGCAGGCGCTGCGTGCACGCGACGAGGTGGTCGACCTGGCGGTGGACGACGCCGGCATCGTTACCGACATCGACACGCTTGCCGATCTGGCCGCGGCCGAGACGCTGCTGGCCGCGCGGGGACTCAGCCCTTCGCGATGACCGCGCAGGCGATGCGCGGCCCGGAATTGCCGGCCGGTTGGGTCGTGAAGTCGTCGCGGTCGCGGTGCACCACCAGCGCCCGGCCGATGACGTTGTTGGCAGCACCGTCGGCCAGCGAAATCGAGTGCACGTCGACACGGAAGCGCGCCACGCCGCTGGCATCGGCCATCAGGCTCGGCAGCTCGCCGGCATGGGCGCCGGGCGCGGCGAACTTGCCATGCACGCCGCCGGCCGGGTTGAAGTGCCCGCCCGACGCATTGCCGTTGTCGCCGCAATCGCCCTTTTCGTGGATGTGAAAGCCATGCTCGGTGTTCGGTGGCAGGCCGCGTACCTCGCCGGCTACACGCAGACCGTGTTCGAGCGAGGTGAACGTCACCTTGCCCATCGTGGGATTCGGGGTGATGGCCGCGGTGGGAGCGAGGTCGGCGACCGCACCCGAACCACCCATGGTGGCGCAACCGGCAAGCAGGCCCGCAGCCAATGCGACGAGGGCGAGGGAACGAGGATGAAGGCTCATGGTTTCTCCTGGAAAGTGTCGGATTCAGATCGATCGCTGGCTGCTGGCTCGGACCCTGACGCGGGTGCCGCTGCCTGACCACCGTTCATGTATAGCGAGCCTGTCGCGGCGCTGCAATCGGCCAGTGCCGACAGTTCGTCCTCGGCCAGCCTGACCAGCCGCGCCAGCGCCCGGTCGTGGATGGCGTGCCGCTGCAGTTCGATCAGCGTCTGGCGCGCGTAATCGATCGAGGTGCCGTAGCGGCCGATGGCGCTCTGGAAGATCTGGCGGTAACGCGCATCGCTGAGCTCGCCGGTGAAATTCGGGCTGCGCCGCGACAGCGTGAAGGCCAGCGCCCGCACGCGGCCGCCGGGCGTGACGCAGTCGAGCCAGCGGGGGTCGTACACGCCCGTGGGCATCTCGCGCAGCCAGAGTCGGCCGAGCGTTTCCAGTCCGTCAGCGGCCGGCACGCGAAAGACCATGCCCTGGCAGCTGCCGCCCGACAGCAGCCCGAACACCAGGCCGGGGTGCTGCACCGTGCCGCGGTTGACGCGGCTCCACATCTTGAGTGCCCGATGCCAGCCATGCACCCGGGCCGCGCGGCGCTCGGTGAAGTCGAAGTCGGGCCGCCAGATGAGCGAGCCGTAGCCGAAGAGCCAGAGGTCGTCGTGCCCGCCCCATTCGCCGATGGTGCGATCGAGCAGCGGCTGGGGGTCGCGCACCGGCCGCGCCACCGGCTCCAGGCCCGACGGGCCGGCGTTGCGGGACGTCAGAACCGGCTCTCCGTCGGGCGGCGGCGGCGGGGCACCTACAATTTCGCGGTCATGGATCACGAACCCATTATTTACCGGCCTCTTTCCTTCGGAGAACATCGCATGTCATCCAGCAGCGACGACGACAGCCAGCAGCGCTTCGCACTCGGTTTCCTTTTCGCCCTGATCGCTCTGACGGTGTTCACCGTGGTCGGTGTCGCGGTCTTCAACTACGGCATGGGCGGTGACGCCGCAGCCGACGCGCAGCAGGGCGCGTCGCTGCCGGTGACGATGGTCGGCTCCGCCGAGCCTGTCGAGCCGACTGCAGCGACCGCCCCGGCCGCGAGCGGCTCCACCGTCACGACCGAGACGGTGACGGTGGTGATTCCCGAAGGCGCCAGCATCCAGGTGACCGGCGGCGTGGTCAATTTCTACTTCGCCACCGCGAGCGCCGACCTGGCGCCCGGCGCTGCAGAGGCCTTGGCGACGGTCATCAAGGGCGTCGAGGGCGGCCGCAAGGCAGTCGTCTCCGGCTTCCACGACACCACCGGCGATCCGAAGATCAACGAAGACCTCGCCAAGCTGCGTGCACAGACCGTGCGCGACGTGCTGATCGGGCTGGGTGTGCCGACCGACAAGGTCGACCTGCAGAAGCCGGCCGTGAGCACCGGTTCCGGCAACGACGCCCAGGCGCGCCGCGTCGAGGTGAAGCTGCTCGATTGACCGAGCCGCGCCCCCTGGCAAGCCCGGCCCCGGCCGGGCTTTTTCATGGGCGCTTGGTACGATGCACCTCCAAGCCGAGGCCGCGCGGCGGCACCCCGGCAGAGCGACAGGACCCATGACCCCACATCCCATCGTCCGCGACGTCACACGGCGCATCCGCGAACGCAGCGCGCCCACCCGCGCCGCCTACCTCGAACAGATCGATGCCTACGGGCACCGCGACCGCGGCTCCGACCGCATGGGCTGCGCCAACGTGGCCCACGCGGTGGCCGGGGTGCCGAGCAACGACAAGCTGAGGATCGTCGCAGAGCGCGCGCCCAACATCGGCATCGTCACGGCCTACAACGACATGCTCTCGGCCCACCAGCCGTACCAGGGCTACCCGGACATCATCAAGCACGAGGCCCGACGCCTCGGCGCCACGGCGCAGGTCGCCGGCGGCGTGCCGGCCATGTGCGACGGCGTGACGCAGGGCACGCCGGGCATGGAGCTCAGCCTGTTCAGCCGCGACGTGATCGCGATGGGCACCGCGATCGCGCTCACGCATGACATGTTCGATGCCGCGCTGATGCTCGGTGTGTGCGACAAGATCGTGCCCGGCCTTCTGATCGGCGCGTTGCATTTCGGCCACCTGCCCACGGTGTTCGTCCCGGCCGGCCCCATGCCTTCGGGCCTGTCGAACAGCGACAAGGCCAAGGTGCGGGAGCAGGCGGCGCAGGGGCTGGTCGGCCGCGAGGGCCTGATGCAGGCCGAGATGGCGGCCTACCATTCGCCCGGCACCTGCACCTTCTACGGCACCGCCAACAGCAACCAGATGCTGCTCGAGGCCATGGGCCTGCACGTGCCCGGCACGGCCTTCATCCAGCCGGGCAATGCGATGCGCGAGGCGCTCACGCGCGAGGCGGTGCGCACGGTGCTCGGCAAGGCGTCCACGCAGGCGTTCAGTTGCCCGCCGATCGGCAAGATGATCGACGAGCGCGCCATCGTCAACGCGATGGCGGCGCTGCTGGCCACCGGCGGCTCGACCAACCACCTGATCCACTGGGTCGCGGTGGCGAGGGCGGCTGGCATCGTGATCGACTGGAACGATTTCTCCGAGCTGTCCGACGTGGTGCCGCTGCTCACGCGGGTGTATCCGAACGGCAGCGCCGACGTGAACGCCTTCCAGGACGCGGGCGGTCCCGGCTACGTGATCGGCGAGCTGGTCGGCGCGGGCCTCATGCACGGCGACGTGCTCACGGTGCGTGCCGGCGGCATCGCCGAGTTCGCCAACGTGCCCACGATGCAGGGCGAGCCCTCCGCCGAGGGCGTGCTGCATTGGGAGCCGGCGGCGCCGTCGAAGAACGAGGCGGTCGCGCGTCCCGTGTCCGCGCCCTTCAGCGCTACGGGCGGTCTGAAGCTGCTCAAGGGCAACCTGGGCCGCAGCGTGATCAAGGTGTCGTCGGTGCCCGACGACCGCCACATCATCGAAGCGCCGGCGCGCGTGTTCGATTCGCAAGCCGCGTTGCAGAAGGCCTTCACCGCCGGCGAGCTCGACCGCGACGTGGTGTGCGTGGTGCGCTGGCAGGGCCCGCAGGCCAACGGCATGCCCGAACTGCACAAGCTCACGCCGCCGCTGTCGGTGCTGCAGGGCAAGGGCTTCCGCGTGGCGCTGGTGACCGACGGGCGCATGAGCGGCGCGTCGGGCAAGGTGCCGGCCGCCATCCACGTGTCGCCCGAAGCGGCCGCCGGGGGCCCGCTCGCCAAGGTGCGCGACGGCGATGTCATCCGCCTCGACGGCGTGGCCGGCACCTTGCAGGTGCTGCTGCCCGACGATGAATGGGCGCAGCGCGAAACCGCGACCATGCCCGACGAACAACGCGAGGCCGACGGCCGCGGCCTGGGCCGTGAACTGTTCGCCGGCATGCGCCGCAACGCACTAACCGCAGAAGAGGGAGCCTGTTCATGGCTTTGAACCAAGACAAATTGACCG
>Ga0247812_10002306_pt1 | contig 10712 bp, 8 predicted proteins | sample UWRJL149409B1_FD_178011 | JGI IMG/M metagenome (GOLD analysis project Ga0247812, IMG submission 178011) | Plant litter microbial communities from Arlington Agricultural Research Station in Wisconsin, United States - UWRJ-L149-409B-1 | ecosystem: Environmental > Terrestrial > Plant litter >...
AGTTCCGGGAATGAAATACATGACTTCTGACGCCGGAAATGACGGAGAAGGAAGTATACAACTCGTATTTAGTTTAGGAACCGATCCCAATCAGGCAGCGATTAACGTTCAGAACCGTGTGGCTTCAGTTACCAATAAATTACCGCCATTAGTAATTAGAGAAGGGGTTAAGATTACCCGTGAAGTTCCGAGTATGCTGATGTATGTGAATCTTTACAGTACGGATAAAAATACCGACATGAAGTTCTTATACAACTATGCCGATATTAATGTATTGTCAGAATTAAAAAGGGTAAACGGTGTTGGATCCGGAGATATTTTGGGAACACGTGAATATGCCATGCGTATCTGGCTAAAACCCGACCGAATGCTGGCTTACAAAATATCTGCAGATGAAGTAATGGAGGCATTATCAAGCCAAAGTTTAGAAGCGTCACCAGGTAAAACGGGTGAAAGTTCCGGTAAACGTTCCCAGGCATTTGAATATGTATTGAAATATTCAGGACGTTTTACAACCAAAGAACAATACGAAAATATTGTAGTAAGATCAAGCAGTAACGGAGAACTTTTGCGTTTGAAGGATATTGCTAAAGTGGAGTTTGGAAGTTCGATGTATGATATTTATTCAAACTTAAATGGAAGACCATCAGCCGCTATTGTTTTAAAACAATCTTTTGGTTCTAATGCGAATCAGGTTATTGAAGATGTAAAAGCCAAACTGGAAAAAATTAAAACGAAATTCCCAAAAGGAATGGATTATGAAATTTCGTATGACGTTTCTAAATTCTTAGATGCTTCAATCGAAAAAGTAATTCACACTTTGATCGAAGCTTTTATTTTGGTGGGATTGGTAGTGTTTCTTTTTTTGGGAGACTGGCGCTCGACGGTTATTCCTGCAATTGCAGTACCCGTTTCGCTGATAGGAACTTTTGTGTTCATGACTTTCTTTGATATTTCATTGAACTTAATTACACTGTTTGCATTGGTTTTGGCAATTGGAGTCGTCGTCGATGACGCGATTGTCGTCATAGAAGCCGTTCACGCCAAGATGGAAGAAGAACATCTCTCTCCATTTAAAGCTACTAAAAAAGCGATGCACGAAATTGCGGGGGCAATTATTGCCATTACGTTCTTAATGGCGGCAGTATTTATACCGGTTGCGTTTATGTCAGGTCCTGTGGGTGTTTTCTACAGACAGTTTTCGATTACGATGGCAACAGCAATTATCCTTTCGGGTATTGTGGCTTTGACTTTAACACCGGCACTTTGTGCGATGATGCTGAAAAATAATCATGGTAAACCGAAAAAGAAAACGCCTGTAAACCGATTCATCGATGGATTTAATAACAAGTTTAATCTTGCTCAGGGCAAATACCAAAATGTATTAGGTAAAATTGTAAATAGAAGAGCTGTTACGATTATTGCACTTCTTGGATTTTGCGCCGGAACATGGCTGATCAGCAGTACGGTTCCTTCCGGATTTATTCCGAATGAGGATCAGGGTATGTTTTATGCCATTATCCAGACGCCTCCGGGTTCATCACTGGAAAGAACAAATAATATTGCAGAGCAATTGCAAAAAACTGCCGAAGGTATAGAAGGCGTAAAATCGGTTTCGTCATTGGCAGGTTATGAAATTTTGACAGAAGGTACCGGTGCGAATGCCGGAACCTGTCTGATCAACTTAAAAGACTGGAACGATCGTAAACAATCCGTACAGGAAATTATGATAGAACTGGAAGAAAAGTCGAAAGATATTCCGGGTGCCAATATCGAATTTTTCCAACCGCCGGCAGTTCCGGGATATGGAGCCGCAGGAGGATTTGAACTTCGTCTGCTGGATAAAACCGGTACAAGTGATTTCAAAAAACTGGAAGAAGTCAATAAAGAGTTTGTGGAAGAGTTAAACAAACGTCCTGAATTATCTAATGTATTTAGTTTCTTCAGTGCGAGTTTTCCTCAGTACATGATGAAAGTCGACAACGATCTGGCGCAGCAAAAAGGAGTTTCGATCGAAAATGCGATGAACACTTTGTCAACGCTTGTGGGAAGTAACTATGAAATCAGTTTCATTAAATACGGAATCAATTATAAAGTAATCGTTCAGGCCGCTCCCGAATATCGTGCACAGCCGGATGATATTTTGAAACTGTATGTGAAAAACGACCGTGATGAAATGGTCCCTTTTTCGGCCTTTATGAAATTAGAAAAGGTGTACGGCCTTTCAGAAATTACGAGACATAATATGTACACATCTACCGAAATCAGTGGTGGTCCTGCTGCGGGATATAGTTCCGGAACGGCGATTAAAGTGATTCAGGAAGTGGCTGCCAAAAAATTGCCAAGAGGGTATGATATTGACTGGGCAGGTATTTCTGCAGATGAGGTGGCACAAGGAAATCAGGCGATTTGGGTATTCCTGATTTGTTTAGGATTTGTGTACTTGGTATTAGCTGCTCAGTACGAAAGTTTTATTCTGCCATTATCGGTAATTCTTTCATTGCCGGCGGGTATTTTCGGGGCTTTCCTTTTGTTGAAATTAACGGGACTGGAAAATAACATTTATGCGCAGGTGGCCATGGTCATGCTTATTGGTCTGCTGGGTAAAAATGCCGTATTGATTGTCGAGTTTGCGATTCAAAGGCATGCTGCAGGAAAATCAGTTTTAGAAGCTGCTATGGAAGGTTCAAAAGCACGTTTCCGTCCTATTTTGATGACTTCGTTTGCTTTTATTGCCGGATTATTACCACTTGCTTTTGCGACTGGTCCGGGTAAAATTGGTAACAGAACGATTGGAACCGCCGCTGCCGGAGGTATGCTTATCGGAACCATTTGCGGTGTGTTTGTGATTCCCGGATTGTATTACATCTTCGCAAAAATAGCCGAGAAACACAAGCTGGTGAAACATGAAGAAGAAAATCCATTAACAGAAGAAATTGACAACAATCATGTATAAATTAAAATTATATCAATATAGTATTGCGTTAGGTTTATGTCTTGCTGTTGCGGGCTGTAAAGCTCCTGCGGCAGAGACGGCAACGGCCAGCGCACCAGTTCCTGAATCCTTTGGAATTGCCAAGGTTCAGGACACAATAAATACATCTACTGTAAAATGGAATGAGTTCTTTAAGGATCAAAATCTTGTTGATTTGATTGATGTAGCCCTCAAAAATAATCAGGAGTTAAACATGACGCTGCAGGAAATCGAAATAGCAAAAAATGATATTAGAGTTCGAAAAGGCCTTTTATTACCAACTGTTGGAGTACGCGCCGGAGCTGGAGTAGAGAAAGTAGGAAGGTACACCAGTCAGGGGGCTGGTGATGCCTCTACTGAAATCAAACCAGGAGTTGAAACGCCAGATCCGCTTGGAGATTTTACCATTGCAGCGTATGCCAACTGGGAAGTCGATATCTGGAAAAAACTGCGCAATTCTAAAAAAGCTGCGGTAAACAGATATTTGGCAACTGTTGAGGGAAGGAATTTCGTTGTAACTAATCTTATTGCTGAAATAGCCGATTCTTATTATGAATTATTGGCTTTGGATACGCAATTGGATATTGTGAAACAAACGATCACATTGCAGTCAAACGCTTTGGAAATTGTAAAAATCCAAAAGCAGGCATCGAGAGCAACAGAATTGGGTGTTAAGAAATTTGAGGCTGAGGTTTTAACTTCAAGAAGTCTGGAGTTTGACATTCTACAGCAAATCAAAGAAAATGAGAATAAAATTAATTTCTTGTTAGGGCGTTATCCACAGGAAATTAAAAGAACAAACAGCAGCTTCCTGACTTTGTTGCCAGCTTCGGTAAGTTCTGGAATTCCATCTCAGTTGTTGATGAACCGTCCTGATGTGAAACAGGCCGAATTAGAATTGGTTGCTGCCAAATTAGATGTAAAAGTAGCCCGTGCCGAGTTTTATCCGTCACTTGATATTTCAGCCGCTTTTGGAGTTCAGGCTTTCAAACCTTCTTATTTGTTCACGTTTCCGGAATCCATTTTGTATTCTTTGGCCGGAGATCTTGCTGCTCCCTTAATCAATAGAAATGCCATTAAAGCGGAATTTTCAAGTGCCAATGCAAGACAGCTTCAGGCTTTATACAATTACGATAAAACTATCTTAAACGCATATTTAGAAGTATCGAATCAGCTTTCTAAAATCGATAATCTTCAAAAGAGTTATGATCTAAAAGCACAACAAGTTGAAGCATTAAACACTTCGATTGAAGTCTCTAATGATTTATTTAAATCGGCCAGAGTCGATTATTTTGAGGTTTTGATGACACAGCGTGACGCATTAGAATCAAAATTAGAATTGATAGATACCAAAAAAGAACAACTCAACGCCGCAGTTCATGTTTACAGAGACTTAGGCGGTGGCTGGAAATAATTATTGTTAGGTTATTGATTGTAGGACTGAACCTCCCGAGAGTAAATTTCGGGAGGTTTTTTATGGAGAAATGTTTAGTAAGAATGATATATTTTTAAAAAACAAAAACAATGATTATTTTGTAATAAAAATATTACTATATTTGAATGTTAAATATCAGCCAAATAATATGAAAAACTACAATTAATGATAATATTGAATTTAGAAGATACAATTGAGCCATTATGGGTAAGTGAGGATTTAACAAAATATATTTTTAATTCAGTATTAAAAAATAATAGCGTGGTGGAACTGCACGTTCATATAAATATTCATTCAGATCCGTTATTGCCAAATGTATATAACCTTGCATTTGGACCATTAGGGGATGATGGTCAAATTAATGATATAATAAAATTAAATCATTCTAATATCAATAAAGTTTTCTCCACGATTATTTTATTTGCATTAGCATTTTTACAAGAAAATAATCAAATGGCAATTGGAATTGATGGATCAAATGAGGTTCGCGCTTATCTTTATCATAGAATGTTTAAATCTAATCATAATGAACTGTCTGAATTTTTAATAACGATTGGAGTTGATTGGTATGTTAAATTGCTAAGAACAGGAGAAGTTGAAACTGATGATAATGGATTTGCTTTTTTCAAACCAAGACCAGAACCATTTGATGCTTTGAGAAAAACAAATGACTTGTACAGGTATTATTTAATGTCTTTAAATCAGTAATTTATAAATATTTTATACATTTGTAAAATGAAACAAACAATTCAAAATAGAATCAATAGTGTAAAAGCAATCTCGGTAGCAAAAAAAGAAATTGTTGTAGGCAAAGCTTCTTCGGTGCGTATTGTAAACGATAATCTATCTAAATCAATAAGAACAAAAAAAGATGCTGAGGTTTTTCAAAATGAATTAAAAATTGCAATCCAACTAGCGAAACTGTAATATTAAATTACAGATAAACTAAAGCTCACAATTGTGGGCTTTTTTTGTGCATTATAATTTTAAATTCAGAAAATAGTTCTATTTTCGAAAATAAAATAATGACTCGAGTAATAACTGATACGAATATTTGGTATGGAATTTCCGATAAAGATATTCAAGAAATAAGCGAAAAATATAAACTTTGTGTTCCTATAATTGTTATAAATGAACTTTACACAAGTCGGAATCTCTGGAAATCAGAATATACTTTTAACTTGTTGAAAAAAGCTGTAAAAGCAATTTTAGAAAATCTTCAATATATAGAATTTATACATTTCGATCCTTTTGAGTATATGTTAAAACAAACCGCTCTTGATTTAAAGCCTCGTTTATCCTTAATTGATTATATATCAGATTTACAAGCGCTCTTACAACTAGAATATAATCAAGTAAAAGAGATAAGACCGCATCGAGGAGATATATCAGATCTCACAAATTTTATTAACGAAAAGTCAATAGAATATAAGAAATTAGTTGATTCAAATAAGCAAAAATTTAAAAAACTAGATACCAAAAAATATACGGAAAATCTTATTTTAAGTTGGGCAAATGATAACCTAAAGATGATTGGAATTAGCAGTACAGAATTGTTTAATCTAAGTCATGAAAAAAATGAACTTTTAGTTGATACATTCGATGATATTTTACGAGAAGTTTCAAAATCGGATAAGAAAATAAAAGATAACGATTGGATAGACATATTTAATTTAACTTATGTCGCAAAAGGGGATTTATATTGGACTATGGAAAAATCAAAGCTGCGACACATTGAAAATTCAGGAAATAAACACTATCTTTTTAAAAGAAACTTTAGCTATAATCTCCGTTAATTGTAATTGTTGGTTTTTTTGTAAAAGAATTTTTAGTTTGCAGCAATACCTTTATAAAATTAAAAAATGGTGATTGCGTTTGCAAAGCAGATAATTATAATATAAAAACGAATAATAAAGATGATCAATGTTGGAATTTTAATTTTTGACGAAGTAGAGGTCTTGGATTTCGCCGGCCCATTTGAAGTTTTTTCGATAGCAACTGATGATAATGCTGTCAAACTATTTAATGTTAGCATCATAGCAGAAAATAACAGAATTATCAACGCAAGAAACGGATTAAAAGTCCTGCCGGATTATTCTTTGCAAGACGCTAAAGAAATTGATGTTTTAATTATTCCAGGTGGCTTTGGTGCAGAAACAGTAGAATTTAAAAATAAGGTATTGTTAGAATGGATAATTGAAACAAACCAAAAAACAATTATTACGGCTTCTGTTTGTACCGGTGCCATAATCCTTGCCGAAACTAAACTTTTAGACAATAGAAAAGCAACTACACACTGGATGGATACTGACCGGTTAAAAAATGACTATCCAGCAATTCAGGTAGTAACTAATACAAAATATGTGGAAGATGGCAAATTCATTACTTCGGGTGGAATTTCTGCAGGAATTAATATGTCCCTTTATATTGTTGGAAAATTGTTTGGAAAAGAAACTGCTGTAGATACAGCAAAAAGAATGGAATACGACTTGCCTTTTTAGAAAAAAAAAGTAAAAATTAATTACTGAAAATGAAATACAAGATTCTTAATACCGATAATTCAAAAACCACTATCCTAATCCGACTAATGGTTGGAACAGTCTTTCTTTCAGAAGGCGTTCAGAAATTTCTATTTGCTGAAAGTCTGGGAGCGGGACGATTTGCAAAAATCGGATTGCCCTCGCCTGAATTTTTAGGGAATGTTGTTGGATCTTTTGAAATTATTTGTGGTATTTTTGTTTTACTGGGTTTTATTACAAGGTTATCCAGTATTCCTCTTATTGTAATTATTTTTATTGCAATCGCAACTACAAAAACAGAAATCTTAGCCAATCAGGGTATCTGGAAAATGATGCACGAAAGCCGAACCGACTGGGCTATGCTTTTAGGCAGTATTTTTCTTTTAATAAATGGTGGCGGTTTCTGGTCTCTTGACAGAACTTTAATGAAGTGGGAAAATAGCGCTGAGGTACGAACAAAGAAAAGCGAATATTAAAATTCTAGAAGCATTAGAAATTGGCAGACTTGCCTATAATGAATTAGATAAAATCAAATCGTAGATAAGCCTTCTGAAATAATTTTTCAGAAGGTTTTTTGTTTTATTCTTTGCGTATTTGATTAAATTATGATTTTTCTACAAATAAATACCAATTATGTAAGTTATTTTGAAAATTATGAAACAGATTTGAATTACATCGAATGTAATTTCGCTTATATAAATCAAATCATAATTTTAAACACAAACAAACATGAAAACAAGAAATTTTTTATACGTATTAGCACTAAGCATTGGATTATTCGCAACTACATCTTGCAGCAGCGATGATAATGACGGAGAAACAATTGTACCAATTCAAGGAAAATACGAACTTAGTAAAACAGGTGGAATTGTCAATGGAAATGAAGTTTTAATTGATGCAATTGGAAACACAAGTGGATGTGCCAAAGATTATTTAGAACTAAAATTAAGTAACGTTGCAGTTATCGGTGATTATACACCTGGGAATAATTGTACTGTGAGTGAAACTGCAGGTACTTACGTAAGATCCCATAATGATTTAACTATTACTATTGGTAATGTCAGTACAACTAGTGATATCATGAATCTTACTAATAAAGAGCTGAAATTGAAAAACAAAGTTACTGGTGAGATCACGGTTTATACCAGATAATTGAATTTTGAAGAAATCTGATTCTTTTGAATTGGAATGAAACGGAAATAACTGATAAAGGTTGTTTCCGTTTTTTTTGCTTTATTTGAAAAAAAATAAGCCGAATTTTAGACGTCATCTATTTTAAACAAATTGCTTATATGAAAAAAATACTCTGCTTTATCTTGATTTTTAGTTCAATACATATATTTGGACAAGTTAGTTATACGGGATTTATAGATAAATATCCAATCGAATTATGGGTTAATAACAGTGATTCTGCGAATGCTGATGGTGTGTATGTTTACTCTGTATTTGACGAACCTATACTTTTGGAAGGAAATCTCAAAAATGGATTATTAACTTTATTTGAAAAAGATGTCAAAGGAAAGAATAGTGCCAGCGTGACTTTTGAAAAATTTACTGCTGAAAGTGAATCAATACAAGGAATTTGGAAAAATTTAAAAACGGGAAAACAGTTACAGATTCTTTTATCTAAAAAAACGGATAATGAAAATGGCATTATTCAGTATACTTCCATGGATGATTATTATTTTAGATTGGTTACAGATTATCAAAGTGTAAGTGAAGTTAAAATATTTCAAAAAAAGACCGATAAATTGATTCAGAAATTTGATATTGATTGTCAATATAGAGGACTATACAGTATTTCAACCGGTGATTTTAATTTTGACGGAATCACTGATTTTTCCATATTTGAATCCAGTTATGCCGGTCCCAATACTTCAAGTTTGTATTTTTTATACAATCCAAAGACTAAAAAATATTTTGAAAGCGATTTTACAGGAACATCTCTGGAATTTGATGCCAAAAGAAAAAGAATTATTGAAACCAACCAGTGCTGTGCCGGAGCAAGCGTTATTACTGCTGAATATAAATTGGTTAATAACAAAATGGTTTTAGAGAAAGAACGCTGTTTTAAATGGAGTGAAAAGAAGCAGGCGCTGGTGGAACAAAAAGCAAGTCAGTGCAGGTAATTCAATACCTTAGTAAACTTTAAAAATAATTTTGCAAGTTGGATCAAACAGCCTCCCGAATATATTTTCGGGAGGTTTTTTATTGAAATTACTTTTGGTGAATTCAGGAAATAAATCAAAAGAATCAAATAATAAGTCAAAAGGAGCAAATAATAATTCATGTTATGATACTTAAAAACATATTATACATTTGTCTGGCAACAATTTAAATAATACAAGGTGAACCTAAAACTACGCAGATTAATTTTATTTGTATTTATTCTCAGCAGCAGAGCCAATGCACAATATGTTGAGATCGACAGCTTAAAAAGAGTTTTGGATATCACAAAGACAACTACTGTAAAAGCAAATCAGTACAATAAACTGGCAGATTTATACAAGGAAATCAATCCTGACTCGACTCTTTTTTATGCACATAAAGCCGGCGTAATCAGTTCAAAAGCAAATTATACCTCAGGTCTTGCCACCTCTCATATAAATAAGGGAAATGCCTATATCATACTTGGTAATTATTCTGAAGCTCTGAAATATTTCAAAAAAGCGCAATCGGAATTTAAAACAGCTTTACAGCAAAATCCAAATGACAAGCAGTTAAAAAGTGGTTTGGCTCGTGCTTATGCAAGTTCAGGCGTTGTTAATTCAGAACAAAATAATTATGCATTGTCTTTGAAAAATTACGAACAGGCCTTGCAATTGTATCAGGAAATCAAGGAACAAAGTAGTGTTTCAAAGGCTCTTAATAATATTGGGGTTTTATATGAATCAACACAGAATTACCCTAAAGCATTACAATATCTCAAGGAAGCTTACAAAATACAAGTATCCCTGGGTGAACAAAACGCACCAATTACACTCACCAATATTGGGTTTATTTATTTTCAATTAGGTGAATATAAAAATGCTATTCAATATTATGAGCAGGCAAAAAAGGGCTTCAACAAGAATAATAACAAGCGTGGTTCTTCATTGTTAAACAATTACTTAGGGGATTATTACAGAGTACAAAAAAATATCCCGCTGGCGCATGAGTACTACCAAAAATCATTGGCTTTGTGTGAAGAAATTCAAAATAAATTTGGTGCTACATTAGCTTTATATAACATTGCATCATTATTACAAGAGGAAAAAAAATACCGTAAAGCCTTGCCTTTTGCATTGAAGTCATTAGAATATGCGAAGGAAATCGAAGTGCTGGATCAAATTTTCGATACGGAGAGATTGCTAAGTGAACTGTACGAATCTTTAAATGACCCAAAAGCGGCCCTTCTGCATTATAAAAAATACATCGTAGTCCGGGACAGCCTGAATAATCAGGAAACATCTAAAAAATTTGCTGTCGCTGAAATGAATTATGAATACAAGAAAAAGGAAGCCTTGCTTTCTGAAAAGCACAAACGGGAAATTCAATTGGTGATATTTTCTATTTTGGGAGGTTTATTGTTGATAGCCCTCAGCCTTGTGATTTATAACCGAATGCAGGTGAAACGCCAGCTGACACTTAAAAAAGAAGTAGCCGAATATGAGCAGAAAGCATTGCATTTGCAAATGAATCCGCATTTTGTATTCAACTGTCTGAGTTCGATATCAAGTTTTATTGTACAAAACGGAACCGATTCAGCATTGAAATATTTATCGAAGTTTTCAAAATTAATGCG
>Ga0247812_10002307_pt1 | contig 10712 bp, 9 predicted proteins | sample UWRJL149409B1_FD_178011 | JGI IMG/M metagenome (GOLD analysis project Ga0247812, IMG submission 178011) | Plant litter microbial communities from Arlington Agricultural Research Station in Wisconsin, United States - UWRJ-L149-409B-1 | ecosystem: Environmental > Terrestrial > Plant litter >...
CGCGGCAAGGCGTCATCGCTTCATTGGCGTCGAATGCGACCATTCCTTCGAGTCTAACAACACCATGGCATCAACGTCCTCTTCCCTGTGCCTTTTGCGTTTGTCCGCGCTGGGTGATGTGACCCATGTGGTGCCGCTGGTGCGGACCCTGCAGGCCGCGCGTCCGGGCACGCCGATCCACTGGGTGATCGACAAAATCGGGCTGAAACTGCTCGAAGGCCTGCCCGGCGTCACCTTCCATGCGTATGACAAGAAGACCGGGCTGGCCGGTATGAAGGCCCTGCGCGCGCAGCTGCCCGAGGGCCGATTCGAGGCGCTGCTGCAGATGCAGGTGGCCTTCCGCGCCAACGTGCTGTCGGCCTTCATTCCCGCTCGTCGCCGGATCGGCTATGACCGCAGCCGCTCCAAGGACCTGCATGGCCTGTTCATCAACGAGCGCATCCCGGACCGTCCGGGCATCCACGTGCTGGATGCGATCGGCAGCTTCTGCGAGCCCTTGGGCATCAAGCAGACGGAGGTCAGCTGGGGCGACCTGGCGGTGCCGCCTGCGGCGCACGACTGGGCGCAGGCCCAGTGGCAGGATGACGGGCGCCCGGTGCTGATGATCTCGCCGTGCTCCAGCCATGAGCGCCGCAACTGGTATGCCGACCGCTACGCGGCCGTTGCCAACCATGCGGCGTCGCGCGGCTGGCGGGTGGTGCTGTGCGGCGGGCGCAGCGAACTTGAGCGCAACACCGCCGATGCCATCCAGGCGCAGTTGCAGCAGCCGGCGCTCGACCTGGTGGGCAAGGACACGCTGAAGCAGCTGCCGGCCCTGCTGGCGCGCGCCGCGCTGGTGATGACCCCGGACTCGGGCCCCATGCACATCGCCAACGCCGTGGGCGCGAAAGTGCTGGGCCTGCACGCAGCCAGCAATCCGCACCGCAGCGGCCCGTATTCGGATCGCCGCTACTGCGTGGACCGCTATGACGATGCCGCGCGGAAGTTCCTCGGCAAGCCGGCAAGCGCGCTGAAATGGGGCACAAAGATCGAGTTCGACGACGTGATGCAGCTGATCACGGTGGAGGACGGGATTGCCGCCTTCGAGCGCTACGTGACTGACCGGCCAGCCCGGTAGGGGCGGCCGCTGGCCGTCAGGTTTTCCGGTTTGACGGCCAGCGGCCGTCGCTACCGGGCGTACCGTGGCGAGTCAGCTGGCGCGGTAATCCTTGTACGACTTCTCTTCCACGTACACCGAGCCCAGTGCCAGGTTGATGGCCTTCTTGATCCGCGCACGTTCGTCATTGCGCAGGTAGACGCTGCGCGCCAGCTCCACGAAGGTCGGACCGAAGTCGCCGGCTTTGTCCTGCAGGCGGATGGTGTCTTCGATGTCCCACAGCTCCTCGTTGACGGCCTTGAGGTCCGCGCGCAGCTGCGCAACGTCCTTGCCCCCTGCGGGGTGGGACATCCAGGTGCTCTCCAGCGCGGAAAGCTCTGCACGCACGTTGGCCAGCTTGCCTTCGTCGCTGATGCGCTCGGACTTGATCTGCAGGATCGAGATCTTGTCGAGCAGCTCGCCGAAGGCGACGGGGACGAGGATTTCAGCAGTCATGGCGGCACTCTCTGGAAGCAGAGGGGGATGATAACGCGTGGTGCATGCGTCCCCGGTGGGCGGAAAAGAAAAGGGCCACCCGATGGGCAGCCCTTTTCTTTTTTATCTGGCGGAGAGGGGGGGATTCGAACCCCCGAGGCGCTATAAACGCCTGCCTGATTTCGAGTCAGGTACATTCAACCGCTCTGCCACCTCTCCGTTTCCCCGGCGTACCGGGGACGCGCATGATACGAGGATGCGCGGATATTCACAAGTCATCACGCGCAGGAAAGTGAAACTTCCCTGACTACCGCGCTTGTCGGATGTCCGGCCCGCCGCGATGATGGCGTACTGCCTGGTAGACCCCCCTTTCGCTGCCCCCCACTCATGATCGAATTCGGACACCTGACCCACCCCGGCCTGCGCCGTGCCCTCAACGAGGACACCTATTACGGTGATGGCGAACTGGCGCTGTGGCTGGTGGCCGACGGCATGGGCGGCCATGCCTGTGGCGAGGTGGCCAGTGCGCTGGCGCGGGAAACCATCGTGCGCGAGATCCGCCGGGGCGCGCCGCTGGCCCAGGCCATCCGTACCGCCGATGAAGAGATCATCCGCGCATCGCGTCGCCGCAACGACACCCTGCCCATGGGCACCACGGTGGTGGCTGCCCGCGTGCAGGGCAACCGCTACGAAGTGGCCTGGGTGGGCGATAGTCGCGCGTACCTGTGGCGAGACGGCCAGCTGGCGCAGCTGAGCCAGGACCACAGCGTGGTGCAGGAAATGATGACCCAGGGCAACCTGACGCCGGAACAGGCGCGGGCGCATCCGCATCGCAACGTGGTGACCCAGGCACTGGGGGTGACCGACCCGGCGCATCTGAATGTGGCGACCACGGCCGGTGAGCTGCGGCCGGGCATGCAGCTGCTGCTGTGCAGCGATGGCCTGACCGAAGAGCTGGATGACAGCGGCATCGCGCGCACGCTGGCCTTCGACGATGCGAGCGCGCAGGAGTGCGTGGATACGCTGGTGGCGGCGGCGCTGGACGGCGGCGGATCGGACAACATCACCGTCGTGCTGGTGCGCTGCCACTGAGCAACCGCCAGCCCAAGCTGCGCTGGTAGAGCCGACTTCAGTCGGCTGCCCTCTTGCCTGGTAGAGCCGACTTCAGTCGGCTGCCCTGTTGCCCGGTAGAGCCGACTTCAGTCGGCTGCCCTGTTGCCCGGTAGAGCCGACTTCAGTCGGCTGCCCTGTTGCCTGGTAGAGCCGACTTCAGTCGGCTGCGCTTGGAAGCAGCCGGCTGAAGCCGGCTCTACCGCCATCTGAAGCAGCCGGCTGAAGCCGGCTCTACCGCAACGGCTGAAGCAGCCGGCTGAAGCCGGCTCTACCGTCCGGGCGCTTTCAGGCGACGGCGGCTTCTTCGATCTTCGGGCCGTCCCAGATGGCGTGGCCGGCTTTCTTGCGCAGGCGCTCCAGGCGGGCGGCGTGGGCTTCCAGCTCCGAGGCGGTGGCCTGTACGCGCGGGCGCGGCAGCAGCTTGGCCGGGTCGAAACCCTGCATGGTGGCCACGCGCTTGATGCCGTCTTCGTCCATGTCGAAGCCCAGGTCATCCTGGCCCGAGGTCAGCGCGATGTAGACCTCGCCAAGGATCTGCGCATCGAGCAGCGCGCCGTGCAGCTGGCGGTGTGCGTTGTCCACGCCCAGCCGCTTGCACAGCGCGTCCAGCGAATTGCGCTGCCCCGGGAAACGCGCGCGTGCCAGCGCCAGGGTATCCACCACGGTGCAGCGGTCGGTGATCTTGCCGAACTGCGGTCCCAGCCGGGACAGTTCGTTGTCGAGGAAGCCCAGATCGAACGCGGCGTTGTGGATGATCAGCTCGGCGCCGTCGATGAAGGCCAGGAAGGCCTCGGCCACCTGGGCGAAATCCGGCTTGTCGGCCAGGAAATCCAGGGTGAGTCCGGTGACTTCCTGCGCGCCGGGCTCGAAGTCCACGTCCGGCTTCAGGTACTGGTGGTAGTGGTTGCCACTGGGCCGGCGCTTGAACAGTTCCACGCAGCCGATTTCGACGACGCGGTTGCCCTTCTGCCAGGCAAGACCGGTGGTTTCGGTATCAAGGATGATCTGACGCATGAGCTCAGTTTACCGCCTTGCCGGTCGCGCGCACCTGGGTGGCCGCCTCGCGCGCGAGCACGTCCACGCGCTCGTTGTCGGGGTCACCGGAATGCCCCTTCACCCAGCGCCAGTCGATCTGGTGGCGCAGCGTGGCCGCGTGCAGGCGCTCCCACAGCTCGCGGTTCTTCACCGGCGAGCCGCCCGCGGTCTTCCAGTTCTTGCGGATCCAGCCTGGCATCCACTCGGTCAGGCCTTGGCGCACGTACTGCGAATCGGTGTACAGCACGATCTGGCAGGGTTCGCTCAGCGCCTCCAGGCCGGAGATGGCCGCCATCAGCTCCATGCGGTTGTTGGTGGTGTCCGGCTCGCCGCCGCTCAGTTCGCGCTCGTGCGTCTTGTAACGCAGCAGGGCTGCCCAGCCGCCCGGGCCGGGGTTACCGAGGCACGAGCCGTCGGTGTGTACTTCAATGGTCTTCATTCGGTTCCAGAATCGATCGGGTCATGCCGGGCGTGGCCATCGGGCCGGCCCAGCGTACCTTCAGGGGCGTGGGCCCCGGCAAGGCAAAGGTGCGTTTTTCCGCACTGAACAGACAGGCCGCGCGTAGCGGTGTGAGGCGGGTGGAGCGCGCGCTGCCGGCCGGCCACATCGGGCCGATGTAACGGGTGTCGCCACATGCCAGTCCCACCCGGTCGATCAGTTGCCGCAAGCGCTGCGGCGTGCGCACCACCATCCCGTGACGGCGCCACTGCGTGCGGTAGGGGCTGAACGGGTTGAGGCTGCTCAGGAACAGCCGGCCACCCGGCATCAACACACGCTCGCACTCGGCCAGTAGCTGGGCCGCATTACTGGCCGTCACATGCTGCAGGACGATGGTGTACACGCTCTCGTTGGGCAGCGGCAGCGGCAACGCGCAGCGCGCCTCACCTGCGTAACCTCCGCCTTCCGGATGCAGGCGCAACCCGCGCCCGGTCAGGGCCGCCCCCTCCAGCCATCGCGGGCTGGGGGCAACCCACAACCAAGGCTGGCTGGGCAGGCTGGCAAGCTGCGGCAACAGCAGTTGTTGTTCCAATTCATAGAGAAGCTGCGCAGGTTCACTGTCGAACCACGAGGCGGGCGTTGCTTGACGGAGACTCGGGAGGACGGGCATGGTCCGATTCTATGCGACTCATGACCCTGCCCGCATTCGCGGACAACTACATCTGGTGCCTGGTCGGCGATGACGGCACGGCCGTGGTCGTCGATCCCGGCGATGCCACCCCCGTGCTGGCGGCAGCCGACGATGGGCTACGCCCGCAGGCCATCCTGCTCACCCATCACCACGATGACCACATCGGGGGCGTGGCCGCACTGCAGGCCAGATTTCCCGGCATCCGGGTGATCGCGCCGCAGGAATCGCGCATTCCGCTGGCCACCGAGCGCGTCGCCGACGGTGAACGCGTTCAGGCAGCAGGACGGACGTTCCACGTAGTATCCGTGCCCGGGCACACTCTCAGCCATGTCGCGTTTCACACTGATGAACATCTTTTCAGTGGCGATGCCTTATTCAGCCTGGGCTGTGGGCGCCTGTTCGAAGGTACGCCATCGCAACTGCTCGCTTCCTTGAGCAGGTTGGCGTCCCTGCCGTCGCAGCTGCTCCTGTGCTGTGGCCACGAATACACCGTGTCAAATGCCGTCTTCGCGCGGCATGTCGACCCCGCCAACGTTGCCCTGCGGCAACGCCAAGAGGAGGCCCTGGCCATGCGCCGCGATGATCGCCCTACCCTGCCGGTTTCCCTGGCAACTGAACTACAGTGCAACCCGTTCCTGCGTACCCACACCGCGCCCGTACGCGCAGCGGTGGCGGCTTTCCTGGGGCGGGAGGTCAACGACGATGTCGACGTAATGGCCGGACTTCGGCACTGGAAAGACGGCTTTCGCGCATGATGCGCCGAAGTCTACCGCTAGCCCTGGGGATTCTGCTGGGGCTGGCCGGGACCGCAAACGCGCAGTCACTCGGTGCTGGCATCAGCCAGAACATGGCCGGTCTCGGCGCCCTTCCGCTGGATCCTGCGACCCTGCCGCCGCCCAGCGTGCGCAATGGCCAGGACATCTTCGCCAGCTTCCGCGAGGGCCTGGCTGAACCGACCTGCGACGCCGAGGCGACCAGCCCGCGCTGGCAGAAGCAGTTCGCTCATGCGCCTGCGCGGCTGGCGAACCAGAACGACGATGCGCTGGTGCTGTTTGGCTACGTGGTGGAAGAGCTGCGCAAAGCAAGCCTGCCCACCGAGTTCGCGCTGATTCCCTTCGTGGAAAGTGGCTACCGCCCCAATGCGCGCAGTGGCGCCGGCCCCGCAGGGCTGTGGCAGTTCATTGCCAGCACCGCGCGCAACCACCGGGTGCCGATGAGCGAGGGCTACGACGGCCGCCTGTCGGCGGTTGATTCCACCCAGGCGGCGGTGCGGTATCTCAAGACGCTGCACGGCATGTTCGGCGGCGACTGGCGCTTGGCCACGATGGCCTACAACGCCGGCGAATACCGGGTGTTGCAGGGCCTGCGCAAGGCCGGCATGAACTCCACCAACGCCGTGCCGGCCGATCTGCCCGGCATGTCACCGATCACCCATGCGTATGTAGAGAAGCTGCATGCGCTCGCCTGTGTGCTGGAGAATGCCGAGGAACAGCCTGCGGTGATGGCGTCGCTGGACCGGACGGTGCCCGTACTGAAAAGCCACACACTGCCAGCCGGCACCAGCGTGCAGCAGTGGGCCGCGCAACGTGCGCTGGACCCGGCACGCATCGCGCGGCTGAATCCCGCTGCGGATGGCCGTGGCCGCCCGCAGAATGCGCCGGTACGCCTGTTGGCGCCGGTGAACGCGCCGGAGACGGCGTCGGTGGCGGCGATTGCTTCGACAGGCAGTGTTGCCGGCCAGACGGCAACGGCCGCTGTGGCGGCCGTGTCGCCCGCACCGGTGGTGGCACGCACGGTGGCCAGTGCAGCGGATCGGCCACGTAATCGCCGCCACACGGTACGCAACGGTGAGTCCGCATGGACCATCGCGCGCCGCTACGGCATGCCGGTGAAGGCGCTGCTGAGTTTGAACGGATTGAGCGGCCAGAGCGTGTTGAAGCCTGGCGCGCAGTTACGCGTCGAAGACTGAAGGTCGCCGCGATTCTTTGGTAGCGCCGAGCCACGCTCGGCGGAATGTATCCGTGTGCAGGCCCCCGCCGAGCGCGGCTCGGCGCTACCGGGCTTGGTCCGTGTGCAGGCCCCCGCCGAGCGTGGCTCGGCGCTACCGGGCTTGGTCCGTGTGCAGGCCCCCGCCGAGCGTGGCTCGGCGCTACCGGGCTTGGTCCGTGTGCAGGCCCCCGCCGAGCGCGGCTCGGCGCTACCGGGCATCGTTGCGTGTGCAGCGCGTGGCGCAGCGGCAGGGCGCGCGCACACAAAAAAGGCCCGGCGTTGCCGGGCCTTTTCGTTTCGATGTCGCCCGTCCCGTTACAGGTTGGCTTCGGTGGTCTGCACCAGGAAGCGCTTGCGGGTGGACTTGATGAACGCATCCGCTGCGGCCATGCCATCGAGCTGGCTCAGCTGCTGCTTGAGCTGCTGGCGCTGCTCGGCCGTCACGTCCTTCAGGTCGCCCGGGGTCACCTTGGTCACGGCGAACACCACAGCGCGGCCCTGCACGTCGATCTTGCCGTAGCTCGGCTTGCCTTCGGCCGGCAGCGCGGCGCTGAACACCGCGCGGTTGATCTCGGGCGTCGGCACCGGCTGGGTGCGCGGCAGGCCGGGCATCGGGCTGACCTGCAGCTTTTCACTCTCTGCCAGACCCTGCAGGGTCTGACCGCCCTTCAGCTTGGCCAGCAGCGCATCGGCTGCCTTTTCTGCCGCCTGGCGGGTACGGTCTGCGCGGATCGCAGCGGTCACCTGCTCACGCGCCTTGTCCAGCGGGATCGCCTGTTCCGGCGTGTGCTCTGCCACGCGGATCACCACGCTGTGGTTGCCGCTCTCGTCCAGCGCGATGGGGTCGCTCGCGGTACCGTCCTGTACCAGCACGTCCGAGAACGCAGCACGCAGCACGGCCGGATTGGCCGCAATGCCGCTCGCGTCCTGGCGGGTGAACGGGCCCACGGTCTGCAGCGGCAGACCCACGGTCTTCGCCGCCGACGCCAGATCGCTCGGGCTCTTGTTGGTGGCATCGACCACGCGGCCGGCCAGCTCGGTGTAACCGCGCTCGCCATCGGCCTTGATCTGCTCGGCCAGCAACTGGTCGCGCACTTCCTCGAACGGCTTGCCTTCGCCACCGCGCACTTCGCGCACCTGGATCACGTGGTAACCGAAGTCGGTCTTCACCGGGCCGATGATGTCGCCAGCCTTCGCTGCGAACACCGCGTCTTCGAACGGCTTCACCATCGCGCCGCGATCCACCCAGCCCAGATCACCGCCCTGCTCCTTGGAGCCGGTGTCATCGGAGTTGGCCTTGGCCAGTGCCGCGAAGTCCGCGCCCGCTGCCTTGGCTTCGGTCGCCAGCTTGGCGGCCTTGGCTTCGGCACCGTCGGCGGTGCTGATCAGGATGTGCGAGGTCAGACGCTGTTCGGGCGTGGCGAAGCGTGCCTTCTCATCGTTGTAGCGCTTGCGCAGGCTGGCCTCATCGGGGGCTGCCGGCGGCGGCAGCGTGGCCCCGTTGATCTCCACGTACTCCAGCTTGACCGACTCGGCCTGGCGGAAATCCTTGGTGTGCGTGTCGTACCACTGCTTGATCTGCGCATCGGTGACCGGTGCGGTGTCGGCCGGCTGCTCTGGCAGCATGGCGATCTCCACGTCACGCGTCTCGCCGAGCAGCTTCAGCAGGCGCTCGGTTTCGGCCTCGGTCACGAAGCCGGAATTCTGCAGCGCGCTGGGAATGATCGACTGCTGCAGGCTGGTGCGCACCAGCTGCTCGAACATCGCCGGCGTGCGCGGCGGATTGCCGCTGGCCAGGGCGATGCGGTACTGGTCGCCGTTGAACTTGCCATCGGCACCCAGGAAGGCCGGGATCGTTGCGATGTACTCGCGCACGGCCACGTCACCGATCACCACGCCAGCCTGCTCACCCGCCAGACGGACGACCTGTTCGTCGACCAGCTGGTCGAGCACGGCGAGCTTGTTCTCCACGCTTTCGAACGCACGCGGATCGAAATCCTCACCCTGCTGCTGGCGCACGCGGGCACGCTCTTGTTCAAAGCGTTCGCGGAATTCCTGCGAGGTGATTTCGTTGTGCTTCCAGAACAGGCGGGCCGGCCACCAGGACGGAGCGGAGGACCACCAGGATGGCGGTGCGGATACCTTGGCCACGTTCTGTGCGCCGACACCACCCAGATAGCTGGAGTCGATGACGAACAGGAACGGGATCATCAGCAGCCCCAGGATCACGGTGACGATCCAGCCCGAGGTCTTGTCGCGAAGTTTCTGCAGCATGGGAAAAATCATGGCCTGAGTGGCGAGCCGGGCAGTGTAACCCGCTTCAGGGCAGGCTCCAAAAGAGGCGCGCACACGGCGTGGGGCCGGATCCGTCACGCTCGGCGAAAGGGATCGGCTCCCATCGCAAAAAGCATAAAAAAAAAGCCCCTGGCTTTCACCAGGGGCTTTCCATTCGTGGCGGAGCGGACGGGACTCGAACCCGCGACCTCCGGCGTGACAGGCCAGCATTCTAACCAGCTGAACTACCGCTCCGCGTTGAAACTTTGCAGGCGCTCATTCTATCCGAAGATAATCTGATTGCCCAGCCCGATGAACACTTTTTTCAGAAGTTTTTCACAAGGCCTTACTTCGATGCAGTGGCGGAGCGGACGGGACTCGAACCCGCGACCTCCGGCGTGACAGGCCAGCATTCTAACCAGCTGAACTACCGCTCCATACTGCAAAACCGTGTTTCCGCATCGGCCAGGCCGGTGAGAAAACAAAGCCCCCAGGATGAACCCGGAGGCCTCGTTGAAACTGGCGGAGCGGACGGGACTCGAACCCGCGACCTCCGGCGTGACAGGCCAGCATTCTAACCAGCTGAACTACCGCTCCACATTTCAAACTTTTACTGCGGTGCTGTGGTGGGTGCTGAGGGTTTCGAACCCCCGACCCTCTCCGTGTAAAGGAGACGCTCTACCACTGAGCTAAGCACCCCAGCGAGCCGCTTAGTTTACAGCATCCTTCAGGGCCTTACCAGCCTTGAACGACGGATTCTTCGAAGCCGCGATGGCGATGGTGTCGCCGGTCTTCGGGTTGCGGCCGGTGCGCGCAGCGCGGTCACGGACCTGGAAGGTGCCAAAGCCGACCAGCGTCACAGCATCACCGCTCTTCAGTGCCTTGGTGACGGCAGCAACGACGGCGTCGACGGCGCGGGCGGACTCGGCCTTGGTCAGGTCGGCGGTCTCGGCAACGGCGTCGATCAATTCGGTCTTGTTCATTCTCTACAACTCCTTATGCGGGGGTCCGCGGATTAGCCAGGGAAGCCAACGTTCGATGCAGCTGGAACGCAGGCGTTGGATCGGTTCGCTCAATTCGGTGCAGCTGATTCGCGAGTGTTGCTTTTATACCAGTGGCCCTACACCCACGCAAGCCGAAACCCAGCAATGACGCGGGTTTCGGCCGATTACAATGCACCAATCAGTGCTTGACTCGCGTGGTGGAAGCTGTCTTGCCCTTGCTGCGAACCGTGACACGCTGCGCGGTCTTGCGTGCCTTCTTCGGCGCGAGAGGACGCTCCAGCGCCAGCTCCAGCACCTCTTCGATGTACTTCACCGGGATGATCTTGATGTCGCGGGTGACGTTGGCCGGGATGTCGGCCAGGTCCTTGCGGTTTTCTTCCGGGATGATGACCGTGCGGATGCCACCGCGCAGCGCGGCCAGCAGCTTCTCTTTCAGCCCGCCGATCGCAGTGACACGGCCACGCAGGGTGATTTCACCCGTCATCGCCACATCGGCGCGCACCGGCACCTTGGTCAGGATGGACACCAGCGAGGTCACCATCGCAGCGCCGGCACTGGGGCCATCCTTCGGCGTCGCGCCATCCGGCACGTGCACGT
>Ga0247812_10002308_pt1 | contig 10709 bp, 7 predicted proteins | sample UWRJL149409B1_FD_178011 | JGI IMG/M metagenome (GOLD analysis project Ga0247812, IMG submission 178011) | Plant litter microbial communities from Arlington Agricultural Research Station in Wisconsin, United States - UWRJ-L149-409B-1 | ecosystem: Environmental > Terrestrial > Plant litter >...
ACTGTGTTACAGCTCCCGAAGTTTCCGAATCAGCAGACTACTTACTGGTGAGGTATGCTCGAGCTGGTCTTGCGGCTGGGTTGGCCTCTAGGTATGCCTCTTCCTGGACCAACGCAGCAATATCAAGATTGTCTTGAATTCCACCTTCGTTGTGATACTTTGTAAATATCTGACCTGACGTGGAGATTGCTTTCCTGCAAGAAGGACAAGCTCCATCTGTCGCAATTTTTGGAGACTCGTCGAGCAGACATTGCCTATGATGATCTTTTAGCGCAGTTCTGATCTGGTGATTACTTGAACGCAATCATCCTTCTTTGATGGATAGAATCTTGAGAAGGTAATGAGTTCCAAAACATCAGGCCAAGCATAACGTAGTAAGTAGTATGGAAGTTGAGAGAGACGGCTATGCCTTTAGGGTGACTTTATGTAGCTCCAACTGAATGGTATTAAACCTCATGTCCACAGAAATGCGTGAGGCTGCTCGGTTGAAACTTTACAAAAAAAACAATCATAATGATGTAAAGACATGGTATTTACCAGTGAAAGTGGCATCCACAAGTTAGGAGCAAATCATCAGGGACGCTGGATGGCGCACCGCCTGCAGCAGATGAGGTCGCTTGGTCAAAACTAGATTGGAAAGTTAGATCCATTAAAATACAATAGAGTCAGTTCATTACTCCTCTGGGTCGAGTTCAATTATGAGCTCTTGTGAGCATATCTTGCAGGTTGCCATTGTTCTGGTTTACTTGGAAAGTTGGAGTGAAGCTGAAAAGTTTGGCGAGTAAATTTTTTTGAGGAGTCTGGAAGCTACAGAAAATATCAAAAAATCACACCCATAAAACTCTAAGTATCCATGCAGCCATGTCACATCACAAAAGATGATTACCTTTTAATTATACCATACAATCAAAGGTTTAATCATCACGTCAAAATACACATGTTCTTTGCCTAGCTTACCGTATACGCTCAGTTCAGGCCAATATGTCAAACAGTTTGAGGCTTGAGCAGGGCATGCACGGGACGCTGTCATTCTTGTCACTTCATATTTACATTTTATAATCATGGAACGGAAGTTGCTTCTTTTATGCCATTTGACGCAATCAGTAGGCTTATCAAAAGTTTGATTCTCACATTAATCACTTGAATTTTTCAGACTTCGGTGTCCCTTGAGCTCTGTATTCGTGATTATGGCTTAATCAATTCTAGTAAATTCAATTCTGCTAATGATACAGATCTTGGTAAACCCAACTATGTCTTAGAATGTAGTCCTTTACAATATACCAGTACCACAACCATATGAGTTGGGTAGATATCTAAACATAAGTAAGAGGACAATCGATATCCGCCATCCGAGTGAGCTCAAGACATTCATAGAGATTGTGAATCATGTCGATCTCAAAGAAGATGGCGGGTTAAAGGGACCATGCAGTCCACCAGATATCTTTCTGTGCCAGACCAGCTTAAGGTTTGACGGCTGTAGCCTGAGAAATGTACTTTGTATGAGACGCCGTTGCCACCATTGGACCTGGCGCTCCATCCACAAGCCTATATATTCTGATTGTCGTAAATGCAACACTTCGACCCACCTTGTTTGCGATTGCTTCTACTTGAATGGTATCGCCAATCTGCGCTCCTCCAATGTATGTAACGTGAATATCGATACTCGCGCCAGTCTTCTCGAGCCCATAGGTAGCGATTGCCAAACCACCACTCCAATCCACAATCGTAGCGCTGACTGCTCCATGTATTGTACCTCTTGAATTGACGTGGTTCTTCTCGAGCAGGAGGTTTGCAACTACCGTACCTTTTGTGGCCGAGATGAGCGTTGCATTAGAGAGCAGGAAATCGTAGATAGGACTGTTCCCCTTCATTCTCTCAGCTACGCCTCGAACATGTTCAAGCTCGGAGGGGGAAGCCATGGCTCGAGTAGGTGTTTGTGTCTGGCTCTAGTGAGCGGCGCAATTGCAACGGATGCACTTGGTGGATCCGACTGAGGATCACTTATTTGGATCTTTAAGTGAAACAACTTAGGACTCTTGTCTATTTGGATTGGTGCCTTGCCTTGAGAGTACGAATGCTTTTAGTGGTGATAAATACAGAATTTGTGCCGCCTGGCGAAATGACGAGGAATGATGTGGCTGAGCTCGATTTGCTTGGCGAGGGGCATCTACAGTACGACAGCCTTGGAACACCACCATGCCACCAAGCGCTTCTCAGATCCCATAATCTATTCCAACCCGCAACTATTCAAGGATTGGGTTCAGCAGCGTGCCTACTGATCCCCCTTTGTCGCCTATATATAGGGACAACATTACTACATAATCTAAAGACACCCACTTTACCAAGCGCACTTCCCAGCGAGCAGAAGAATACCCCTCATCACAGTTCCTTGAAGATCCGTCACTTCATTGTTGACATTATTTGGCTTCTTCTTTGCCCAATTTGGTTCGTATCTCTACAAGATTAACGCTATGAATGTTATCAAGTTGCAGAGGTAAGTTCCAAAAAACAATTGCCAAAAGGCTACGAAGGAGCTGACTGATTGTGCTATAGGAAATATCCTCAATTTCAGCAAGATGAAATCTTCGGCTTACAGGATGCCTTTCGAAAGCTCGATGTTGACGACAAGGGATATATCGAAGAAGCAACCGCTATCAAGGCAACTCAGGCGAGCGAGAGAAAGCCATATGATGTTGTCAGACAGGCATTAAAAGAAGTTGAGCTAGACTCCTCGAGGAGAGTGGAACTGGACGATTACGTCGGAGTGAGTTGGTATAGATTGTTTGCATATGGAAGCTGCTAACTATATACGTTAGCTGATATCGAAACTGCGAGATTCTTCACCTGCCCAGCAACGAGTATCTGCTGGCCCAACCACACCAAGCCGTGGAGGAGTCGTTTCGCAACAAACTGGTGGCGCACATGCCTCAAAGGGCAGCGTGAGTGGTAAAATTCAAGTACAAGGATCCTCGTCCAATGTAACGCATACTATCAATGAAGATGAGCGGACAGAGTTTACTCGTCACATCAATGCAGTTCTGGCGGGAGATCCGGATCTTGGATCCCGCTTGCCATTCGCAATCGACACCTTCGAGATGTTTGACGATTGCAAGGATGGGCTTGTGTTAGCAAAACTCATCAATGACAGTGTTCCAGACACTATCGATGAGCGTGTGCTCAATCGAGTTGGCAAAAAGATCAAGACCCTAAATGCGTTCCATATGACTGAGAACAACAACATTGTCATTGAGTCGGCAAAAGGTATTGGTTGTTCAGTGGTAAACATTGGCAGCGGAGACATCATGGAAGCCCGAGAACATTTAATCTTGGGTCTTATATGGCAGGTTATCCGTCGTGGTCTACTAGGAAAGATTGATATCAAACTTCATCCGGAATTATACAGACTTCTAGAAGATGATGAGACTTTGGAGCAGTTCTTGAGACTACCTCCTGAGCAGATCCTTTTAAGATGGGTCAACTATCACCTGAAAGCAGCCAATTGGCAACGAAGGTAAGCAACACATCTTTTATTGCATGAAACTCGCTAATAAATTCTTAAAGAGTTGCAAACTTCTCCAGCGATGTCAAAGACGGCGAGAACTATGCCGTTCTTCTCGCTCAGATTGCTCCAGAGCATTGTGATCGCGGTCCTTTAAAGACGAGAGACTTGCTGCAGCGAGCAGAGCAAGTGCTGCAGAACGCCGATGCTCTCGGTTGTCGAAAGTTTCTCACTCCAAGCTCCCTTGTTGCTGGTAACCCAAAGTTAAACCTTGCATTTGTTGCAAATCTTTTCAACACATGGCCAGCTCTTGACCCAATCACCGAGGAGGAAAAGCTCGTAGTTGACGACTTTGATGCAGAAGGGGAGCGAGAGGCCAGGGTGTTTACCCTCTGGCTGAACAGTTTAGACGTGCAGCCCGCTGTAAATTCTCTTTATGATGATCTTCGAGATGGTACTATACTTCTTCAAGCTTATGACAAGGTTATCAAGGGCTCCGTCAACTGGCGACATGTCAATAAGCTTCCAGTGAGCGGCGGCGAAATGGGACGATTCAAGGCAGTCGAAAATACCAACTATGCCATAGAGCTGGGCAAACAAAATCGTTTCTCCCTCGTAGGAGTTCAAGGTGCCGACATCACTGATGGTCAGCGTACCCTCACCCTCGGCCTTGTCTGGCAACTTATGCGAAAGGATATCTCCGAAACCCTATCAGCCCTTGCTCAGCGATTAGGCAAGCGTGAAATCACTGATGCTGAAATGGTTAAATGGGCCAACGATATGTCTCGCAAGGGCGGCAAGAACTCATCTATCAGAACCTTTAAAGATTCAAGCATCGGCCAAGGAATTTTCTTTCTCGATGTCCTTAATGGCATGAAGAGTAGCTATGTAGACTACGATCTCGTAACTGCTGGTCGAACCGACGATGATGCTTACTTGAACGCTAAGCTAAGTATCAGTATCGCACGGAAGATGGGGGCTACTATCTGGCTTGTACCCGAAGACATTTGTCAAGTACGGAGCAAACTGGTGCTTACATTTATTGGTATGTTCTCTTAACCATGGTCGTTATATATAGTTGCTAATCCGTTCAGGTTCCTTGATGGCCACATATGAAAAGATGCAGTAGGCAGCGACACACAACTTTATAGGGATAAGGAATCGCTAAGGCGGCACTTCATGGCTACATAAAATTAAAATTATTCATTGGGTGGAAGCTTCGTCGATCAACAAATAAGATGTGAATGCAGACTAGTTTGGTCTAATCACTTTCAAGCCTTTAGCAATTGATTTTGATTTGTTGTGGTTACATGATCAATACGAAGCTTACGCTGCAAAGTAACGATGTAACGATGTGAACGTGATGATGGTATCCCTTTCCATCAGAAAGCCCTGACAGATCAACTAACCAACTAACCATACATACATACATACATACATAATATTGACAAGGAAATTTCAGACAAGATACATACAGTCTGTAGAAAGAATGAGCATATCGTAGAAAGCAGATAGCTACACACACACCTAACACACACCTAACCAAGATGGAAGGAAGCTATTTCCAGCAGCGAGCTGAGAAAGCTATCGAAGTAAAGTACTAACTATACCGCCAGGAGCAAAAAACCACCCCCACCCCCCCTAAAAACACTGTAAAACCAAGGACGCACTTCAACACCGCATTATAGAAGATTCCATCTTACGATAAAAATGAAGAAGCAGCATGTAGATAGCTTTCAAGGGTTATTTGGGAGTAGTGTTAGTCTAGAGTTCTTATAGTTCTTGTATTGTTGGTTTGTGACTTAGAGGTTAGGGAGGTATTAGGAGATGGCTAAGCTGCCTAGTTTCCTTGTTAAGTCAATAGGAGAGTTTTAAAGAGCTGTCGTTGATGTAGTGTTGACTCCAGGCCAGAAGGTAAAATTAAGGGCATTGCAATGGACCATGAAAGATTAGTTTAAATTAGATACTACGGCGTCTACTACCTAATGTCTCGGTATTGGATTGGTTTCCGCTCAATTGGCTGTTCAAACAGGTATTGCTGTCAAGCAAGTTGATTCGATTGAGTTACCCTTTGTTAGCTAAGCCACTTGAAGGTGACAATGCTCGAGTCGATTTTAAATAATCACTAGATATCATTCAGTTCAGCAAACAGCTTGCCCGTTCTTTCTTCTCGCATTCGAGAGAGATTATGTTCAATTTGTCCCTCCCATATACATCCATATCTGCTCTCCACCTCTAAATAACGGGAACGCCTCTTGTGAGTTGCTATACAAATACATCTTAGGTATAGAATGTCCCAATGCCCCCTAAACCAAAATAAACAATCATGTTACGCTATGGTATCAATCATGTTAAGTCTTCCTTGGACGCCATACCCATCATAAAATAAAACAAATCAGTTCGTCATACTAACAACAATCGTCAAAAACGACGTTAGCAAAGCGTAGGCCGCTCAATGTCAACTCAATCCAAACAACACAGCCAAAGCAAGCCTTCATACCAATACCCACTCACTTCCTCTTTTAATGAACTTGTCCAAAAGCATTCCGACATCGGTAAGGACAAAGCGGCATATATAGAAACCAAAGAACTCAGCAGCGTGGCGAGTACAGAGCTCAAGTCCAACTTGAGTTTTGTCAGCATGTCGAAGTCCCGGGTCCTCAACTTGACGGGCGATTTGATCTATGATGCGATGTTAGCTGTGTCTCTTGTAAAAGTGAATGATTTGAGGTTAACTTACCCAGGGCTTGCGCGGCATCGAAAAGCCTTGCCAGCGCTCCCATGTAATTCGCATTCGGACCAGAGAAATCGACCTGGGTGACATCTCGCTTTACAAAGCGGACCTTGGAGACAGCCGTTGATGTCATGGGCAAGGTAGCCATCACCAGTCCCTCTTTTGAACTTTCCCCAGTCGTTGGTTTATTTGAGTAATTATTCGCTAGACCGACCGCGGAATTTTTCGTCCGCAAACGACGCCAGGAAAATGATGAAGGTTTACTGGCGATGCTACCTTGTTTACTGATATTTCCAGGTTCTGGCTCTCCTGGGGCGTCCTTGAACATACCCCCGGAACCCTGAGACCCAACCTCATTACCCAGCTTTTTTGCTAAGACCACTTGAACTTGGTCGAGAACACCTTCCAGAGCCTGCATCTCTTCTAATACCGCATCAGCATCGTATGTATCCACCTGAGCAAGCTTCAGGAGCGCTGCTGTTAAAAAGTCGCAATTTGTGATTTTATCATCTAGATTCTTGATCTTAACACCTTTTACTCTCCAGACATCACGAGGCACAAAGAGCTTGGTGGAAAGATATCCGCCTTTTGGATGGGCGATAGTCTGATACAACGCACGCATTAACCAGAAGGGTCTGAGGAGAAATTCTGTGGGACAAGGCTCCAGGGGTATAGGTGCACCTTCTCCCATAGGATTTGGGGATCCTGGACTATCCGGAGTAGTTATATCACTATTAAAGAGATATAAGCCGCCAGTTGGGGCACCATTCATTTTTTGGTTGAAAGCTGCTGCAATTGGAGTAGGAAGAGTGGGCATGGCTGGAAGTCTTCCATTGGCATCCCTATTGCTAAATTGTGAGCTCAATGGAGTGGCTGGTGATCTGTCTCCATCCTCGAGATTAGTCACGGATAGGTTGCGGCTCTTCATTTTTTGCAGACTCGAGGAAGAGAAGTTCTTTTTCAATCCTGTTCTTGATGGTGCGCGCCCAGGGGAGCCTGACCGGGGTACCTGCCCGTTAGAGTCCATTTCGTTCGTGAATGTTTTGAAAAGGGTAGGCGTAGGTGGTGATAAAATCTCCGTTGGACTTGGAGCTGGAAAGGGAGAAGAAGCTTGGCGACCAGACTGTGGCATAGGGGGCGGAAACGTTCCCATTCCTTGCGATGGTTGACGCGTTCGAGGCAAGCTAGCGGTCTTTGGGTAGATTGAATCATTGCCGGTAGGTATCCTTGGTGGAGGCATAGAAGGCGGTAGTGTTAATGGTCCCGTTTCTGCAGGCGCGCTGGTCTCAATCTTCAGCTGCTTGGCATTCTGTCCAGACAACCTACGACTTCGGACGCCTTGTGACATGGAAATTGGTGGTTGACTTGTTGTACCATTGGGTGGAGGTGGAGGTGGAAGTGCTTGCGCTGGTGGCGGATGAATGGGGGCCTGGCTTTTGGAAAGCAATGAAGGGATCTGAGGTAGAATGGATGCTTCAGTGACTGTCGATAGTGTTGTACCTGCGGTCGTTGGATTCGATCCTATCGAGCTATGCCATGTGCGCCCTGAGAAACCGCTAGAATCAGACTCTCTGGGTAGGGCAGATTTTGATTGCAAGCCAAATTCAAAGTCATCCAAAACATAACCTCTAGTCATCTCTTCCAGCATCCGTTCTTCTTCATCAGAGTCGTTTCCATCGTAAGCATCCTCAAAATCCTGAGTTGGAGTGTTCTTTTGGGCTAACTGCCTCCTTCGTTCACTTTCAAGCGCATCTTGTATCGCAGTCTCACGCTCAGACTGGCGTACCCTTTCCTTTGCTAATTCTACCCTACGCCTAACGTTTGCAACAATCTCATCATCATTCTCATAATCGTAATGCACTCGATCTGGCTGATTCATTGGTTCAAATCCATCATCATAGGCAGCTTCTACGGCAGCATCCAGCGCAGCATCAAACTCAGCCTCTGTCCCGCCGCTTGCGGCACGAATATGCTTCCTTCTAACTCCCATAGAGGGTGTTCTTGAATGTACAGATGAAGCTAGGCTTGAACCCCCGGATTCGTCGATGGTGTCTAACCAGGACATGGATTCGTTACTAGGCACTCTATTGTGTCCCTTGGTTGGCACTGGTAGGACAAAGCCTGGGTTGGCCAGCTGCGTCGAGAGCTGCGAGGACTGAGGTTTCTCATTAGTTTTGTTATTCGATGGTGGTTCAAAGGTCATTGGTGATTGAGGTCGCCGTGGAGATAGAGGTGGAGGCATATACAAAGTCTCCATTGGCGGTGGAAGACTGAGGTTCCCAGCATTGGAGTCTCGCATGGGTGATTTGGAATATGAACGGCTACTGGGCTGTTCCTGTGGAGTTCTCGACCTGTATTGTCCCGCTTCTAAGCTGGATGGTAGTAGTGATTCTCGCCGTCGAGGCACCTGTGATGCAGGTATTGCTCGACTTTGAGAATACTCATCAGGTGAGTAAGAATTATCGTTAACTATCCTCGTCATCGTAGCTGTCTCTATTATCGCGGACCCGTCCTCGTCGGACACTGATTGAGAACCACTTGTAACAAAACTTCCACTTTCTGGCCTCGCGGGAAGTGCCTTGCTGTCCATGTTTTGCGGAGAAGGGGTTATTTTCTTTAATTCACTTATTCGGCTAGTGTAGGTGTTTCGCTATATGCACTTTAGTTATACATCCCCACCCAAACTATTCTATGTAACTCACGATTGCTTCGAGCTTCCGCCTATCATCATCTCCCGAATTGCGAAGCATTACGTGTTGTAAAAGTGCACATGCTTCTGAGTAAGCCTGCGTGGCTCCTTCAAAGTTCTGTGCATTGTCAAGAAGCACTGCGGTATTGGCCTTCTGCAGCGCTTTTGATAACATGGCTTTTTGTGAAGGTTGCTTCGAGCTTCGAAGCGACCCGCTACTTTTCCCTGATCGATTTCGAGAATGCCCGTTTGATATTTCCCTCGCTTCCGTTCCGTTTCCTTGATCTATACGTTCCCCATTCAGCCCAGCTGCCGGCGGAGATAGGCCTGCACTCTCAAATCCTGTTCGGGGAGGGGACCTCGACCGAGAGAAATCGCGTGGGGTGGAATTTGATTTGGAATAATAGTCCGGAACAGATGAACTCACAACAGCTGATATAAATCCTGCTGTGGAAGGTGACCCTGGGAGTGAAGATGAGGAAGAGGTGGTGGGAGGTATTTGCAGACTGGGCAAATTCAGAATAGGTGGGAGTTGGCTCACGGAGGACTCAAACACTCGAGTCGTTGAGAATTGGCGCACAGGGGAGTTTCCTGTAGACGGCCGACTTTTCTGTAGGCGTTTCGAGGCCGACTTATCTTGCTCGGGTGATCCAAAATTAAAGGAAACCGGGGCTCCAAAGCTCATCCGCCTCGACGCTGACCGTTGCGCAGAATTGTTATCCCTTGATGAAGAAGTTGAGCGAGACCAGCGATTATGATTGACCGCGCCGTCTGCAGCTGGATCTCGACGGTATTCAGGAGGGGTTAAGAGGTGGGAGTTGGAAGAATTCTCATAGCCATTGGGGGGTATTTGCGGTGTGGGTTGACCACGGCTCCGGGAGCGCGACGTGAACGATGGAGGGCGTTGCAAACTAGGCTCAGGATTGCTGAGAGGAGGATTACTGAAGTTACTGGCTGTATTGGCAGTCGCGAAGGAGGATTGATTATTTGCCTTGGTTTTCTGCTCAGGGGCAGTCATCGCGATTAGGGTGCCTTCCACCAGCGACGTTTGGAAATCACTAGCCCAGCCACGACCCCTGGTATGTGCCTGGTAGCTCTCGCATAAATTTTGATGTAGCAAGTAGTGTTCCACGCAGAATAATGATGTTGAATACTGGATATCTGCCGGTCAGAGGATCGAGGATGAGGATGAGAATTAGGATGGAATGAAGAACTTCAAATTCGAGCAGGCAGAGCTGAGGGATCGTCGGGTCGTTCGCGGGTTCTGTGTCCTGGCTTGGATCAGCATTCAGTTGAGAACGTTCAACCGCCAACCCCCCCGTAAAAGGTACGGCTAAACTGCCGGAGGTATCCCAGCCCAGCCCAGTATGAGAGATGAGATCAATGAACGTCAATCGAAATATTAGGTTCTCTAGTTACGCTACCGTACGCAGGATGAAATTGCTTGGGTTGATGATAAGGGGTTGCGAACGTACTTTTTCTACTTTGTATGTTCCTCGGGGGAGAAAGGGGCCGTCTCGCGTTTCCCGTTCCCGTCCTCGAGACTTGCTTGGGTGGTGGTCTGAAGCAGTTCAGGCCGTCTAATGCGCCAGCCGAAATACTTTGTATGATTTCGTATCCTCCTGGGGGACTCCTGCTCGCAGGGTATGTAGATAGCTATGGGATATGGATATGGATATGGATACCAGAATCTGCAGATTGGTAGTAGTCTAGAGGGTCTGCCGGATTGTCCCCCAAATATCGAACCTGGGGTGGGACATATGCGGTCCAGCGCCGAACAATAGCAG
>Ga0247812_10002309_pt1 | contig 10709 bp, 6 predicted proteins | sample UWRJL149409B1_FD_178011 | JGI IMG/M metagenome (GOLD analysis project Ga0247812, IMG submission 178011) | Plant litter microbial communities from Arlington Agricultural Research Station in Wisconsin, United States - UWRJ-L149-409B-1 | ecosystem: Environmental > Terrestrial > Plant litter >...
CCCCGACTTCCTTCATCGACGCGTTGACATATATCGGTGAGCCGTGTGGTTGTACGAATGGGACTTTCTTCGTAAATGCAATATAACTGACAGCGAATTGAACCTCTTTAACACCCCGTAATATGGAGCTTATAAAATCTTTCGAGTCTGACACAGTCTGGACAAGATCTTCCTGTTGACTCCCTGGTTGGTCAAGTTCCTCGATAAGGTTTGTAACTGAGATGTCTGCAAAATCATGGTTGGCTGGTCTAGGCGTACGTAGCTTTTCCATAGCTGTGAGACGAGTAAAACAGTCATTTATGTCATCATAAGGTATGTGTATCCGCCCTAGCTTCAGCGCAATTGCAGCATCGCGGAGCCCATCAAGCTCTTTATATAATAGCCCATGTATATTAAGCGTTGCATGGTCGAGGACTTCCAGAGATTCGCGTCCGTCTGGTGTGAATAATACGCTTCTGATTGTGAGCATCCATTCCGCTGGTCTCTGCCCCTTGTTGCCACCCTTAAGATGGGCAAACATGCGCCCTCTGTCCACCATCTTGCGCCGAGTATCTACAGCCATCGTAAGACTCCCCACTTGTATTTGTCCGACATCTACCACCGTGAGTGTTGTATTTGTTGCAATAACATCAACCATCCGTACCCAGTTAATTTTGCGGTGTAGTCGTTTGATCTTTTCTTTCATGGCCGTCAGTCGCTCCCAGCTCTTGCTTCGCTGTGTCCCAAAGCTCTCGGCACGCGGCAGGGATTTCTTTCTCGGTTCAGAATCGTAGCTGAGCTTATGAGCCAGCTCTCCAACCTGTGTGCCATCTTCTTGATCTCCATCACTCTTCTCTACCCGCAAGTCCACCGTTATTGCTAACTCCGTTAGAACAACACTCAACCAGGTCGGCTGCGCAAATGTCGGGCGATGCAAGACCAAACCCAGACCTCTGATCTCAATCTTAACGCCATCCTTCGGTGTGTATGCAATCCTCCGCAGCGAGAAATATCCAATACGTTGGATCGATACACCAGTGACAATTCGGATAAGGGCGAAGAGAACAAAGGAGGAGAAGTATAATAGAACGAATACACCGAAAATGAATGTGGGGTTGATGAGTGCCATTGCTACCGTCGATCACCTCATTCCGTTCGGAATTTGGAGGCTTGCGTAGCAACACCAAGAGCACCAGTTTTCGAATCCTCCCCGCTGTGGTAGAGCTGTTGCGCACAATGCCACTCAAGTTCCCCGAAATCTATTTCTGGCCAAGCCGTTATATCACAGCGATGTTTGCCCTTCCCAGTATATTGAGCCGTGGTTCTGCCGACTTTGCGTGGTGTATTATGCTCAGCATGCTTCAAGAACACCGCATACAGTTGGGTTCGGGGAATTAGAGACAGCCGTAGATGGAATGAATTAGACCGCGGCCATTGACCACAAGACCGAGGAACTTCGAATGACTGGCGTAGGGGGGGATGTGCAGGGCATTCATTCGTATTCTCGATTCACTCGCACACACGTCTGATTAGAGATATAAATGACGTCTAGTCAAAGGAAGCTCAAAGGAAGCGCGAACACAAGCTTCCGGCGAGCGTGCTAAATCTTGGCGTGGATTCAACAACAACAACAACAACGCCAACACAAAAACACAAAACACAGCGAAAGAGTGGTAATTGTAAGTATCCGCGGCGACGAGGTGGTCGTGAAATTGAATTTGTGTCGAGAGGTAATCTGGCAGAATCTGAGGGATGCGATAAAGCCACGCCAAGTGCCACACTTCCAGCAGTGCGGCGGTCAGCAGCAGGTATTCTTACCAATCACCGCTGGGCGTATAAAGAGCGGAACACCAATTTAGTTGGGGATGTGGCTATTCTGCCGCCTTTCATTTGATGTTACAGGGTCAATCGTGTGAGTGACAGTAATACGACATATCACTTAAGCACAGGGTTCGGTCTCATTCCCGGACCAGTGCTTTCCTGCTCGGTTCACCGAACGAACTGTTGCGAGGACGACCTCGCACCATACAAACACCACGACAACTAGCCCTGAACAGAATTCATCCTTGTTTTTCATTAGTATTTCATCCAGAGAAACATATATGAATGTATGGTGAGGTCTAAGCAAATGGTCGAGGAAAAAACAAGCCAAGTCTCATGTCAGCAAGAGTATGGCAGATATAAATACCTTCACGTAGTCAGCTGAGTAGCATTTGGTAGCTTGACATTAAGTAAAACATTCATATCTTTCCCAAGTGAAGAATTTAGAAGCTGTCTTCCAGGAAAATACACTATATTGGATTGAACCTTGGATATGTACGAAGTAGACATTCAGGGATTTGTGACGTTTTCAAGTCACTGCTGTCAAATTATTCAACTAGAGATTGAGTGGAAATTTTGGATTGAAGAACAAATCGTGTAAATTGTTATGCTATGCTATGCTATGCTCTTTCTATCTAAATTAATTTGCCGGTGGTTCACATTATCAATCATTTAATATCTCCCACCTTATAAATTGGATGGTTTGGGCTTTATACGGTGTATAATAAAATATATCATCCTCGTAGCACTAAAAACACCATCGCCCAGTCAGCAACTCAAACAACTCGACAGTTTCCCTACATTCAGTAAACCTTATGCCCCATCATACCTGAATTATATTCCCTGGCCTGGTAAGCTAGTCTAATAGGGAGCTATCCCCATTTAGTTACAATACCATTTTTGCCCATCAAAGCATTCACACACGTAATTCTTAAGAAAAGCCAGGAACCCTTTGACATCCTTATGCAACCCCCCCAGTATACCTTATTCTATCATTTAATGTTGAAATGCTCCTCATAATAAATCAGATAAATTGTTTGTAGGGCTAATGTCTGATCTTGATCTTGTTGATTTTATTAAAACTTACCATCAGAACTCTACTACTCAGAAAAAATTGTTTTCAGCTTGCTCAGATTTGATTCATAGGCATAGAAATATGTATATACGCGAAGCAACTTTCATGTGGCATAAAATAACATAACTACTTACACGTTGTTTCCTATGATTATAGTAGTCCGCGCCAAATCTCAGCCTCCTCGCGTTCAACGCGGTTAACCTTATTAGCCATCTATTGCTACTGTACACACCTTCGCCTTACTACCTGCTCAAGTTGCTTAGTCAAGTTCTTGCTTCTTTCTTCTAATAACTAATCACAATTTACTTATTGTTCAGTTCTGATATACAAAATTGTTAAATCCGCACGGCTAAATTTGGGGGGCCCAAGTTGGCTCCAAGGGAGCTCAGACAGACTGCTTTGGTTTCAAGTGTGAAAAGTTGATATACTGCAAACTCCAGCAGACTGAACCCGCATCCTCTAATAGACTGAAGCAGACCGAATTGTAGTAATACGTTCGAAGTACCTTCATTTCAGGCTGCTTTGGTTCAATCACTAGGAGAGAGCTTGCGGGTCCAAGACGAGCGAAGATAACTTTATATGGAGAATCACGATCAAGTGATTTTCATTTATGGTGGTAGATGTCTGATTCTTATCTTCCAGATGTTCCGTCTGGCTAAGTACTGTATATGGGGAGTGTAGGAAAGGTTCGATCGTGATGTCTCCTAACACTTTACCTCCTATCCTAGCGACGATCAAATAGGTACTGAACAACTTGAAGTCATACACTTAAATACTATAATGAAGTTCTTGTAGCTTGCAGCAACAAGCTGTAAAGTCTCTATACGGCCTACTCTAGGTAGACTCGTTGGATAGTGCCTCGCTGGTAAGAGGACTTCCTTCTTGGGTGATCGACTTTTCGGCAAAAACAGCGCATTATGGCAGAGTTCATGAGCCTGTGGGCTTATTATTTCCAAGTATTTGGCTCATATATTCAAGATTTACTTGTTTCTCGTAGTTTGATTCACTTCCCAAGTGACTCGATTACGACCAGCCTGTCTGGGTAGAAAGTTAACTCTGAGCAAGTATACCAAATTTTATATCGTGAAGCATTTAGTCCTTGAATCGACAGATGCGAATATGCAAGATATTTCCCGCTTTGTAGTCTGTCAAGCATGTTTTTCGACATATATATCTCGAAGCCCACACTTTTTGGAGAGCTTCGAGGAGTATAAGTTTCCGGATGCTGATTCAGACGAACCTGCAATTCCAACAAACAAAGGCATTTGTGAGTTCTGGCTACTAACCGTCACACACATTTTCAATCAATGCTTATATCAACGGTCAATTGACTCACTTATCGAGGTTGCTAAAAAAAAAAGGTTAGGACACTGCTTACATACATATCGTGGGAACGGTGCTGTGAGCGGTGGAGAGTTATTTACAGCCAAGTCTATCCCGAATGATAGTGTATGTCTAAGATGCCACCGGATTTCCCTTAAAACAAACTCATTTGGTATATACTTCACCAAGCAAACCGCCGAGTCTTATTGGGGAATGCGACGTTGGAAAAGACCCGAGCTATGTCCACGAAACTTTAATGATAGCCATTGAATCCCCATCTCCAAACTTCCACGCCTTTGCTCGTGAGACCGCCAAGCGTGTCCAAATGAAACCATGCCCAGGAGTTGGAGAGCCGATACCGGTATGCATCGATGGTCAGATCTACGTCTACGGCAAGAACGGAGGAAACATAACTTTTTCTGAATCATGCTATTACGACAATGTCAAAAACACGAAGTTCGAACGACTCTTCACAACAATACTTTTCAACCCTAATAAACACCAACTAGCTTGCGATCTCGCTTCAAATGTATCCAAGTACTTCCTAAAACATGCTCTCGAGAAGAACGACCTCGTTCAGTGGGAAACACGACTTGAAACGTTTTAACGTCCTCCCAAAGTGTGTTGGCCTTATAGACGTAGGAGAAGAACAGTTCGAGCAGCATAGGAAACAACTCGATCAAAAGGCTGACTGGTATCACATCAAAAACTGTCCAAGTATAAAAGTCTGCCCAATCTGCTACCTCTGCTTCGTTATCCCCACCGCTTCCAATCACATCTTCACACGTATCACCGTCCACTTCGTGCCGGCGTCGTGTGGACATGCTCCTTCTTCATTTGTTCCGGCAAAGTCCGGTCTCTAAACTGGCGAGACTTTTCCGAAACTCTTTGAGTTCCGCCGTTTTCGTCCTACGTACTGCTCTTGATACAAGGTACAAAATCTCCTCTTTGTCATCTGCACTATATGAGTGCTTCCTTGCTACAAGTAAAGTTTTGCAAGTAGTCGGTCTAACATGCGGTGCCGATATCAGAGGAAATGGAGCGAATAGTGGACGGAGGTGGTTCGGGAGATTTGCAAGGGTCAAATAGTAGATAGTGATAATGATACAACTGTGGTTATGTGTGAAGCGCGTTATAGTAGATCCGTTCTAGATACCTATCTAAAGGACTACTTAGGGACAGAGTCGACAATCGTGGTTTATCAGAATTCCTAAGGGCAAGATATTAAGAGATCGAAAGCCGTGTTAAAACGGGCGGCTGACGCGAAGGATATCTAGATTTTTGCGAAGCATTGGAATTTAAAAACGTACACACCTTTTTCTTCATTTTTTCCATACTATATTCACTTTTGTTCATATCCGTTGACACATCGCTAACATAAGACATAGACACGTGGAAAATACACTCCTCCCCCAAATTGCGCTCCTCGAAGAGCAATACCACGGGACACAAAGAGACAAACTCATGAAATAATTCAATACTACTCAAACCCGTGGTACTGCACTTATCGCCAAGTCAACTAGATGGAACGGGTGGTTTATGGGAACTCGGTTGTTGGAGGGGCCTATAGATTTCTGCAGGGGTCAATGCCGCTATGAGACAACTTGCATGTTTTAATCATCTTGCTCTACTTCTCCTTCTTCTGTTATTCCGTTACTCGCTTCTTGGATGAGGAGGAGATGCTAATAGCTTGAATAGGAGGCGAATAATGCCCCAGAAGCAGATACATCGTTATTGTTCAAAATCGCTGAGTATAAGAGTATGTGGCAGCAAATAGAGTGATCGAAGGTACTTAGTTGCTTGTTCCTTTTGGTTGAAATATTCCGGGTATTGTGGAAGACTATGTCTAATATATTCTGCGGGGAACATTATTGATTTTCGCTATTCAAAGCCATTTAGTTATTGACGGCTCGTTCCAAACGGATCCACTCGTCAAAAGTATTCAGGTATTTGATAGATTGAGACTGTATATCCGTATATAACGAAGCTGGCTTTCTGATGGCAAGCATGAGGCTCGATACTTCGTTTCGTGCGGCTCTTGCTAATAGGGATTGGAAACCGCTGTTGTGACATCCTAAGGTGGATAGGAGAGCCATAACTGTTGGCTTAACCAACATCACTACTATCTTGATAGTTGAAAGAAGCGGTTGGGTTCAGGGCAGCAGGCATTAGTAACATCTGAAAATAGATAATAGGAATAACTATAACGGGGTCAAAAGAGGATCCCATGAACATGATCCAGCTGACTCATAGAGTTCTCAGGGCTCAGGGCTCAGTACTCAGTTCGCGTCAGAGAAGTGGCTGATCAGATCTAAACACAAAAAAGGACTTGGTGAGTTCAAGATTGGGCACACATTATAGTGTTAATCTGCACCGAAACGGATTCAACCTCGCTCCCTGACGCGATTAGTTAACATCACCGCTCTGCTTAGGCGCTACACAATTGTACTACAATCGAGAGAACTTAAACTCTGTAATAAGTCCATCCAGCGAACTAGCGATTAGCGCAGCAACCTCAGGGACTGATCTTCCGCCCTCTATGGGCTTTCACGGGTAGCTCCCACTATTTGCTTTCCTCCCCTAAATAAAAAAAGTGTCTCACTTTGTGACTTCTTTCCTCTATAGATATTGAACTTATGAATAGATAGCAACGTTGTTATAAGTAGCAATACTGGAGGTGTGATTAGATAGGCTAGATGGAGTTTAACAGGTGTGTCATTTATCTAGTAACAGAGATCGTTTAAATTCAGCATATGCCAAATTCAGTAATTGGTATAAAATGCTTGATTATGAAGAGAGAGAATATGAAGAGAAATGGTAGAAGCTAGATATATAGACGACAGCTGATCCCGTTTGCCCCCTACCAGAGCTTACCTATCTTGACATATTTCACTATATTGTATTCTCAATCTATTTAACATACCATGCCTTAGCTACTGCTATTTTCCCGTCCCCTAGAACAGAAGATGGGATTATCAAAGTGTGGCTTGGAACTATTCAGCAGTCTTCGAATTCAGCCAAAATGCAAACTGCTTCGGCCATGTTAACTACATGATCATGCACCCCGGATTTTTGATTTTGATCAGAAGCCGGTAACCATAAAGAGATAATTTAAGAGAGATTTTGTTCAAATTATTCTCCAACTTCCCTTCAAATGGCACGTGATTTATTACTTTCCAATCTTTTCTTGGTTCCCGCGCATTCAATCTAGATTTGTCAGGAGAGTCGAGGAATGATATTCCAGGCCGGCCAATGTTTCCGCCAATTCCTCTAAGGGTCTGTAGCCGATAAGGATCAGTGAAAAGAGACTTAGATATGTGAAGAGAGTTCTCGGATGCTAGTCTAGTTATGCTTAAGAGAGGTTCCGATTTCATATTAAGGTAGCCTTTTACGAAACTAGCAACTATAGATAGATTTAAGCTCCTGTTGAATCGTGGTATATCTTTAGGTTTTCGGGTTGTCCAATCGAAATCGAGAAGGTGTGTGCTAGTCAAAGCAAGAATGCACTTTTGTATTTGGGAGATTGGTGTAAACGATGACTGGAATGCCGAGACTCCGAAGCGAACGAAGATACTGCGGGTTAGAAAGTAAGTCCTCCGCAACCTTTATCAAGCCGAAGCTTATGTTGTCTCAATGCAACAGTAATCTGTTCAAGGTTGGTGGAAAACCGAACCGTAACTTGGATGGATCGGCGTGTGACAAATTCGCAAGAAAGTTTGGTCAAAGTTTGCCTAGCTTTAGAAGGCGCAAAGCACCTAAACCTCCATGGAAGTTGCTATTATCTCCTTCCACCTCTTCATAAGCAACTCTACCTAAGAGAACTTGCTTTGATCCAGTGGTGTGCGATCAGCCAACCCAAGCTCTAACACGGCCTTGGCATCATTTCTATGTTGGCTTCATTGGTTAAGTGTGCTCCCAAGGCCACAACTACAAGTTGATCAAAAGAAACCTAAGAATTAACTCAACAAACTGCTCCGTGGGAAAGGACTGATGTTCCGTAGTATCCGAGGTGGTCAAGGGGCATTGCCTCGAGATTTTGATTGACTGGACATTTGAAGGCCAATTGCGGAATTGCCTCCTGGGAGCATTAGAAGATCTTTCTGGATTACATATGTTGTTGTACAGTACTCCCCAGAATAGACATGTCAGGGTGGATCAAAAAGCTAACCGAGCTAGTAATATAGATTCTCCTGTGTGACAAATGGTTATAGCTTTATTGGAGATGCTGAGTATTGTAGAAGCGATGAGATCTATAATATAAAACTATGAAAACGTGAATAAGTCGCAGATAATACTGTCTATCCATAATTCGATAGTAATCCTTAAATGTATGTAATGAGATCTATTTTATTCTATAAGTCCAAGTATAAAATCAATGCTAAATTATTAATTCAAAGCCAGAGAGAGACCTTCTTCGGTACTTCGGTTCTTCGGTGCTTCTTCTCGAAAAGGAAGCACAATCATGTATTTGGGATAAAAGAAAACTATAAAAGTACGCGTCCGAAAAAGTCAAATGTAAGCTTGACAGGTTAACTAAACGTCATCGTACTCACCGCATAGAATAGAGTTACGTTTGCCGTTGCATCCGGTCTCAAAAAGACTGGTGGTAAAATGTCAATAGTGTAGATAGGTCACAACCGCCTGCCTAAAGTAGTAAAGTAGTACAAAAACTGGAGTTAGGCCCTGACCCCCCTTCTACTCCGCTGGCTAGGATTTTATGCCTCCCCCGCATCGCTCCGCATCAGCAGTAACAAATCCGTCATACGGCTTTGAGTAAGCGTGAGTAAGATGTTGGGGGACCAACAAGGATCAGTAAGGCAGAACAGCAACCAGCTGACCGACATGTCATCCCATAGAAGAAAAGCTTTCGTCACAAAAAATATACATTTGATGTTGTGTAACTGTAGCAGGAAAAGAAGTGAGAGAAGCTTACTTGCATTTTCCCCAATACCATGGGTTACATACAGACAGACTGCTTTACTGTAAGCCGATCATTTTCCTTGCTTGTCTTTATTATTCGAGCTTATAGGCTATCTAAACTTGGTGCTGACACAATTCCGTGTTGTGACTTGATAGTATTGAGGCTAGAGGGCCAGAGTTAAAATTTGGAGTATGAGCTAGAACTTGGAGAACATTTGATGAGTTATCGGTGGCAGTATTTTTTGAATGGATGGATGTTCCCCGGGGCAGGTAAATTCTTGCTGGTGGTTGGTCGGATTTTCACGCTTTATGTTGCACACAGCATCACTTTGTCATGTAGACCTAGTATACTGAATTTTCTGACTGTTTCCAATTCCATCGAGAAAGCCTAGAGGACATCGTTTGTCTAATGCCCCAGGAGAGACTGTAGTATTCCTTCACTCTTGACTTGAAATTTGAAAACATAGTCAAATCAGCCTTCGAAAGTATTTCCATTTCAGATTTCAAGCCATTTTGAATATTGGAAGCTGTGAAAGACTTTGCTGAAAAAAGCGGGGTTGATTTCGATGCATCGGCCGTGAGAGCATTTAGTTTCCAAACCCGATAGCCTATTTTATCCAAACCAGCATCGAACTACTGCCGATCGAAAAGGTGATGTCTGGCGAGTTTGCTGGGGATTCATCGGCACTTTTGTCCAACCCTGCTGTATACTTTAGTCATAATCGTCTAATTTCGGGATAGATCCAAAACCGTTAAGTGGTTTCTATTGCAGTGAGGATTTGAGAGAAAAACATAAATACCACCTTTGTCCTCAGCTTTTGCCAGTTCTCTACTCCATTATCATCAAACAGAACTTCCACAGCCACTTCGCCAACCAACTACTCAGACCTCTTTTCAACCAACCCAACCACATTCAAAATGTATTTCGCACGCATCCTTCTTGCTATCGGCTTTGTTGCTGCCTCTGCACAGGCTTGCACCCCCAGCGCCTTTTCCTGCGGTAACCAGAACGGTGCTCCCGGTCCAGATGGAGCCATTTTCGTCTGCAACTCGTCTGGCAACTGGGTTGAGTCTGCCCAGTGTGGTGGTCCAACCTGCTGCCACCAGTCAAGCACGACCTCCGCCTTCTGCGAGTGTTAAGCGATATTGGATAAGGAGCCTGTCCTCGCGCAAATTTATGTGGTTAGTAGGATCTTCAGCTAAAACAATAATCTAACAATGACAATGACACTGACTTGCAACGTTCTCTGCTTAGAAATGTCCCTGCTATGATAGACGGTTTTCCTTGTTGAGATGGCAGAGGTCTGAGTGAAAGGGCAGATTGGGGAGAGAAGGTTATTTGTTGCAGAGGATGCGGGAAGGAGTGTGCCTTTTGTTTGGTATGATGGTCGTTGGGTACAGACAAAGCTTTCTTGCCGTCATACCAATTTCCTTAATGTCATGAGCACGATATATAGGCCCACAGCCAAATGAGAACATTCTTTTGACCCGGGTCACAAAACCAGAGCTTGCCGAACCTCTAAACCTGTGATGAGTTGTTGCCTCTAAGAATATGAATGTGTTGTTTAGCACGTCAAGATTCGATGTCCCC
>Ga0247812_10002310_pt1 | contig 10708 bp, 15 predicted proteins | sample UWRJL149409B1_FD_178011 | JGI IMG/M metagenome (GOLD analysis project Ga0247812, IMG submission 178011) | Plant litter microbial communities from Arlington Agricultural Research Station in Wisconsin, United States - UWRJ-L149-409B-1 | ecosystem: Environmental > Terrestrial > Plant litter >...
GCCCCTGGCCGCCGAACAGCAGGCGCGCCGCGACGAGTATGTCGAACTGATCAACCTGCGCACCTCGCAGGCCGAACTGGCCGAGCGGGCCGAGGGTCTGGCCGGCGAGAACCATCGCCTGACCACTACCCTGGCCTCGGTCGAGAGCCGCCGCGAAGAGGTCGAGGCCCAGGCCGCCGAGCATTCGGCCGCAGCCCAGGATGCCCGCCTCGAGATCGACCGTCTGCGCACCGCCCTGTCGCAGGTCGAGGCCCAGGCCGCCGCCCACCGCACCGCCGAGCAGGACGGCGCCCAGCGGATCGCCCAGCTGGAACAGGACCAGACCGCCCTGCGCGACCAGCTGAAGGAGCTGGAGACCCACCGCAACGAGGCCGAGACCGGCCGAACCCGCGCCGTGAGGGACCTGACCCTGGCCACTGACGAAAACGGCGCGCTGAAGAAGCGGATGGAAGAGGTCGGCGCCGAGACCGCCCGTCTGGCCCGTTCCGAAGCCTCGCTGGAAGGTCAGCTGACCGCTGAGCGCGCCCGCGCCGCCGCCGAACAGGCCGAGAGCATCCGCGCCCTGCGCGCGCTGGAAGGCCAGGGCGAGACCAGCCGGTCCGAGGCCGCCGCCCTGCAGGTCAAGCTGGACACGGTCACGGCCCGCGCCGACCGTCTGGAAGCGCTGAACGTCGACCTGTCGACCCGTCTGGCCGAACTGCAGGTCTCGGCCCAGACCGGGGACCGTCGCGGCGCCGATCTGCAGACCAGCCTGTACCGGGCGCTGGAGCGGGTCCGCGAACTGGAGGCCGCCGCCGAGGAGGCGCGCCAGCGTCAGGCCACGATGGACGCCGCCCGTCTGGCCGCCGTCGATCGCGCCGAGCACCTGACCAAGTCCACCACCACCCAGGAAAAGGCCCTGGCCCGCAGCGAGGAGCGCGTCGCCAAGCTGCAGACCCGCATCAGCACCCTGCAGGCCCAGCACGAGGAACAGGTCCAGGGGTTGAACGAACAGGTCGCCGGCCTGCGGTCCAGCCTGGAAGGATTCCGCGCCGAGTCGGCCATGATCAACGCCGCCCTGGAAACCGCCCGCCGCGAACGTCCGGGCCGCGAGGCGCCGCTGCGCGTCGGCGACACCAGCGGTCTGGCCCGCGCCGCCGGCTGATGGCTGCACCGGGTTTCCCGTCGCGGGAACCCGGTCGCCGACGTCGGGTTAGGCAGGACTGACTTTCCCTGAAGGCGCGACATGGACATCACCCAGCTCATCCTCGACGACCATGCCGAGCAGCGTCGACTGTTCGCCATTCTCGAACAGATCGACCCCTCGGACGTCGACGCCCTGACGAAGGTGTGGACGCGGCTGGCGGCGTTTCTGGACGTCCACGCCGAGGCCGAGGAACGGTTCTTCTATCCGGAGCTGCTGAAGGTCGGGAAATCGGCCAATGACGCCGAGGGCGATGACGCCGGTCCCGAGACCGAGGACGCCATTGAGGACCACAACAAGCTGCGCGACGCGGTCAAGGCCGCCAACCAGCTGAAGATCGGCACGGGCGCCTGGATCGAAGCCGTAGGCAAGGCGAACGTCGTCAACTCCAAACATATGGGCGAGGAGGAGCGGCAGGGGCTGACCGACTTCCGCCGCCACGCCGCCGTCGAGACCCGCCACGCCCTGGCCGTCCAGTTCGCCGCCTTCGAGGCCGAGCACATCACCGGGATCCGGCCCGTGAACAAGGACCCCGAGGCCTATATCGAGGCGAACAGCTAAGGCTTCGGCCGTCTACTCAGCCAGCGCGTAGAGCTTCACCAGTTCGAACAGGAAGTCGCGGCCCTCGTACAGGGACCGCACGCGGATGCGTTCGTTCAGGCCGTGGACCCCGTTGCCGTCCGGGTCCGTGAACATGCCGGTCACGCCATAGGTCGGAATGCCCGCGGCGTTGGTGAAGCGTCCGTCGGTGGCGCCGGTGGACATTGTCGGCACGACCGGAATACCGGGCCAGAGCGCGGCGGCCGTGCGTCGGATCGGGTCCAGTATCGCGGGCGTCAGGGCGGGCGGCGGCGAGGTCGGGCTGGGCTTGCCCACCGGAGCGATGGTGATCGCCGGATTGTCCAGGACGGCGACGATTTCGGCCTGGGTCCCGGCGATCGAATGCCCGGGCAGGATACGGCAGTTGACGTTGGCCGTGACCTTTTGCGGCTGGGCGTTGGGCGCGTGGCCGCCATTGATCAGGGTCGGGATGCAGGTCGTTCGCATCGTCGCGTTCCAGATCGGATTGGCCGCCGACAGGCGGGCGGCCGCGGCGATGTCCGGCGCATCCTTCGCCGTCAGGGCGAGCAGGTCGGCCGCGTGGGCCGGCGTGGTCGCCGCGATGGCCGCGAAATAGGCCCGGGTGACCGGGTTCAGCTCGAGCGGAAAGTCATGTTCGATCAGGCGTTCCATGGCCGCGCCCATGGCGGCGATGGCGTTGTCCTTGCGCGGCCGGGCGCTGTGCCCGCCGGGATTGGTCAGCTCCAGCGTGAAATCCTGATAGACCTTCTCGCCGCCCTGGACGTTCAGGGCCACGCGATTTCCGGCGGCGTCCAGCTGACCGCCGGCTCCCTCGTTAAGGGCGAAGCCGGCCCGAAGGGTCTCGGGACGGTGCTCCAGCAGCCATTCGACGCCGTTCCAGTTGTCGGCCGTTTCCTCGCCGCAGGTCAGGGCCAGTTTGATGTCACGGCGAGGCTGGAAGCCCTGCTGTTTCAGACGCGCCAGACTATCGACCCAGACGGAGGCCTGCGCCTTGTCGTCCGAAGCGCCGCGCACATAGAAATAGCCATCCTCCTCGACGAGGGTGAAGGGGTCGCGGACCCAATCCGCGCGCCGGGCCTCGACCACGTCGATATGCGCCAGAAGCAGGATGGCGGGGGCGGATCGATCGCTACCGTGCAGGACGGCGGTCAGGGCGCCGAATTTCGGCTGGTCGTCGGGCACGATCACCTCGACATCCTCAGCCGGATAGCCGGCTGCGCTCAGGCGGGCGGCCATCCGCTGCGCCGCCAGGGTGCAGCTGCCTTCGGACAGGGTGGTGTTGGTCTCGACCAGTTCTTCGTAGAGGGCGCGAAACCGGACCTGATCGGGGCGGAGTGCGGGAGGCGCAGGCGCCCGGGCTTCCGGCGTCTGGCCTCCTGACGTCTGGCCTTCCGGGGTCTGGGCCCGGGCGATGGTCACGGCGGATACGACGATCAGCAGGGCGGCGACGCCGAACAGAACCAGATAAATCCGGCCGCGGCGGCGTTCGCGCGTCCCGTCGTCGGGTCCATCGGTCGTCATCGCGCACTCTCCAGGGGGTTCGCCTTACGCTAGCGCGACGCGTCCTGCCTGTCGCGCCTTCGCCGATTGCAATCTTCGTCATTTTCGCCACCCTTTCGGTTCTGCCGGAGGGGGCGAGATGAAACAGGAACCGCCGCTGACGCGCGCCGAGGCCTCGCGCTGGATGCTGATCAGGGTCGCCGGGTGGCTGGCGGCGATCCTGCTGCTGCTGGCGGTGGCGGCCGTCGTCGCCCTTGCATTCGGCAACTTCCAGCGGGTGGCTTCGACGTTTCCGGCCGGCGAAGCCATTACCGACATCGACGAACAGGAGACTCTCTCGTTGACGCCGGGTGTCATGTATCCCGTCCATGGGAATCCGGCCGCTGCCGGATCGCCGGTCACGCCGCCGATGGAGCCGGCGCCGGCGAAGAAGCAGGTCTCGTTCACCAATCCGTCCTGGCTCAAGCCGCCGGTTCCCGAATTTCCCACGGCCGCCCAGCGCGCCGGCGTCGGGGCGGGACGGGTGATCCTGACCTGCAACGCCATGGCCGACGGCCGGATCAGCGAGTGCAGTCTCGAAGAGACCCCCACCGGCGTGGGCTTCGGGGCGGCCGCCCTGGCGGCCACGAAGGCGGCGAGGCTGAATCCACGCCGGGTCGATGACGTTCCCACCGGGAGCCAGATCCGTTTCGCGACCCGTTTCAGTCTCGCAGGACCCGACGATCAACCGCCGGCGGAACGGCGCACTACGCCCAACCGTTGACGGGGCCAACGAAAGGAAGCGCGCCATCTTCGAGTTCCAGTCCTATGCCCTCCCTGTGCTGGGCGCCGTCGTCGCCGGCGGCGTCATCGGGCTGGAGCGCGAGTGGCGCGGCAGGGCGGCCGGGTTCCGGACCCACATCCTCGTCTGTCTGGCCTCCGCCCTGCTGATGCAGGCGGCGATGTCGCAGGGGTCGTGGGCGTTCGAGGCGCTGCCCGACGAGAACATCGTCACCGACCCGACGCGGATGGCGCACGGCGTCCTGACCGGCATCGGCTTCCTGTGTGCAGGCGTGATCTTTCGCACCGGCTTTTCGATCCACGGGCTGACCACGGCGGCGTCGCTGTGGATCACCTCGGCGCTCGGCATCCTGTTCGGGGCGGGGCTGTACGGGCTGGGCGTGCTGGGGACGGTCGTGACGGCGGTCATCCTGGTCGTCCTGCGACTGGTCAGTTCGAAACTGCCGGGCCGGACGGTGATCGACGCCGAGGTCTGCTGGCGGCGTGACGATGTGTCCCCGGAGCCAGTGGTCGAGGCGGCCCTCCATGCGATCGATCCTCACGCCCGCCCCGACCGGTTCGAACTGATAGAGGACGGCAGCGTGATCCGCCGCAGCTGGCGGCTGAAGGTGCGCGGCGAGGCGGACCTGAAACGGCTGGCCAGCGTGCTCGGCGCCGAGGCCGGCGTCTGTCGCTATTCGCTGGATCCCCGCAACGACTGACCCGGCTCTGGTCATTGTTCGTCAACCTCGTTTGAGGCAAACAGGAACGAATGACGAACGCAGCGACTCACATTGGCGGAACGCGAATCCTCGGACTGGACCCCGGCCTGCGCCGGACCGGCTGGGGCGTGGTGGTGGCCGAGGGCTCCCGGCTGCGCTGGATCGCCCACGGCGTGGTGACGCCGGACGAAAAGGCGCCCTTCAGCGAGCGGCTGCTGCATCTGCTGGAAGCCGTCGGCGAGATCTGCGCCGCCCACGGCTGCGACGAGGCGGCGATCGAGGAGGTGTTCGTCAATGTGAACCCGGTCTCGACCCTGAAGCTGGGCCACGCCCGGGCGGCGGTCATGCTGGCGCCGGCCCGCTGTGGCTTGTCGGTGGCGGAATATTCGCCGAACCTGATCAAGAAGGCGGTGGTCGGCGCCGGCCATGCCGACAAGTCCCAGATCGCCTTCATGGTGAAGCGGCTGTTGCCGGCGGCGGGGGATGTGAAGGCTGATGCGGCCGACGCTTTGGCCGTGGCCATCACCCACGCTCAGTTGAGGAAGCGGACGTTGCTCGAAGCGTTGAACCCGGCGCCGTCCGGCCTGAGGGGCGCGGCATGATCGGTCGTCTGAGGGGCGTGCTGGCCGAGGTCGAGGACGGCCATTGCCTGATCGACTGCGCCGGGGTCGGCTATGTCGTGGCCTGTGGCGCGCGGACGCTTCAGCGGCTGCCGGCGCCCGGCGACGAGGCGACGCTGCATATCGAAAGCAGCTGGTCGGCGGAGAACGGGCCGAGGCTCTATGGATTTCTCAGCCGGGACGAGCGGCGCGCTTTCACGACCCTGATCGGCATCCAGGGCGTGGGGCCAAAGGCGGCGCTGTCGGTGCTGGATGTCCTGCCGCCCGGCGAACTGGCTGGCGCCGTCGCGCGCGATGACAAGGCCGCGGTCGGCCGGGCCAATGGCGTGGGCCCCAAGTTGGCCTTGCGGATCGTCACCGAGCTGAAGGGCAAGCCGCTGGGCGACGTCTCCTTCACCCCTTCGGCCCTGGGCGTCCATGCCGAGGTCGCGCCCCCGGCCCCCACCGTGGCGGGCGAGGCGGTCTCTGCCCTGCTGGGTCTGGGCATCGCCGAGGTCAACGCGCGCCGGGCCGTGGATCAGGCCCTGATCCGCCTGGGCGAGGACGCCGATCTGTCCGCCGTCATCCGGGCCGGGTTGCAGGAGTTGGGGCGGTGACCGACGACCGCATCATTTCCCCCGAACCCGCGCCCGGCGAAGCCTATGACCGGGCGCTGCGGCCCCAGACCCTGGGCGAGTTCGTCGGGCAGGAGCAGGCCAAGGGCAATCTGAAGATTTTCATCGACGCGGCCCGGGCGCGCGGCGAGGCGCTGGACCATGTCCTGCTGTTCGGACCGCCTGGCTTGGGCAAGACCACCCTGGCCCAGATCGTGGCGCGCGAGCTGGGCGTCGGGTTTCGGGCCACCAGCGGGCCGATCCTGGCCAAGGCCGGGGATCTGGCCGCCATCCTGACCAATCTCGAACCGCGCGACGTCCTGTTCATCGACGAGATCCACCGGCTGGCTCCGACGGTGGAGGAGATCCTCTATCCGGCGATGGAGGACCATGTGCTGGACCTGATCATCGGCGAGGGTCCGTCAGCGCGGTCGGTGCGGATCGATCTGGCGCCCTTCACCCTGGTGGGGGCGACGACGCGGGCCGGGCTGCTGGCTACGCCGCTGCGGGACCGGTTCGGCATTCCGTTGCGGCTGGAGTTCTACACCCCCGACGAACTGGTGCGGGTCATCACCGGCGCCGCGCGCAAGATGGGCGCCCCGATCGACGACGAGGGGGCGCGGGAGATCGCCTCGCGCGCCCGGGGCACGCCGCGCGTCGCCGGACGGTTGCTGCGCCGGGTGCGGGACTTCGCGACGGCGGAGGGCGCGAAGGTCATCTCCAAACTGGTGGCGGCGCGGGCGCTAGCCCGGCTGGAGATCGACGAGGCGGGTCTGGACGCCAACGATCGCCGTTTCCTGAAGGCTCTGATCGAGAACTATGGCGGCGGGCCCGTCGGCATGGACACCCTGGCCGCCGCCATCGCCGAAGCCAGGGACGCCGTCGAGGACGTGATCGAACCCTATCTGCTGCAGCAGGGCTTCATCCAGCGCACGCCGCGCGGACGGATGGCTTGCGCAAAGGCCTATACGCACCTCGGCCTCAACGAGCCGCCCAGGCCGGCGGGGGCCGCCGATCTTTTCAGCGGGTGATCGTCAGCCGTGAAGGGCGCGGCTGCCGGGAGGCGCCTGACCGCGGTCGTCGAGGCCATAGTCGCGCACGACCTCGGCGACACGCAGGCGATAGCCGGCGAAGATATGGTCACGGCCGGCGGCCTGGGCCCGGCGATGAGCCGTCAGTTCGCGCCAGCGGGCGACTGCGGATTCGTCCTCGAAAAAGGACAGCGACAACACCTTGCCCGGGGTCGTCAGACTTTCGAACCTTTCAACCGAAATGAAGCCTTCCACCTGGTTCAGCAGAGGCCTGAGCGCCGCGGCCGCATCGAAATATGCGGTCCGCTGTTCGGGGTGCGGCTCGACCTCGAAGATGACGGCGATCATGGCCGTTCGACCGGCCGCAGGAACGTTCGTTCCTCGCGCAGGATGAAGCGGTCCTTTTGCGCCATGGCGAAATTCTGCGCGCCATCGGGCGATGCGCGCAGCCGTGCCCGGTAGGTCTCGTATGCAGCGAGATCGGGAAACGAGATCAGGCCCCAGGCGATGTCGCTGGTCCCCTCGTACGGCGCGAAATAGCCCAGAAGGTCACCCCCGCAGGCGGGAATGACATCCAGCCATACCCGGGCGTAAGCCTCGAAGGCGGCGGCCTGAAAAGGGTCGATCTGGTAACGGATGAATACGGTGACGGTCATCAGGCCTCCTTGCGATGGCCCGTTCTAGGTTCTTGGTGGCCGTCGATGGTTCGGTTATGGTCGAACCATGAAGGTCGGGCCTGACATCGCGGAGATCGCCGCCCTGCTGGGTGATCCGGCGCGCGCCAATATGTTGATGGCGCTGTTGTCCGGCCAGGCCCTGACGGCCAGCGAACTGGCCGACGAGGGCGGCGTCAGCCGTTCCACCGCCAGCAGTCATCTGGCGCGGCTGGAAGCGGGCGGTCTTCTGGCCCAGGCCCGGCAGGGACGCCACCGTTATTTCCGGTTGTCCGGACCGGACGTCAGTGATGTGCTGGAGCGGCTGATGGTCCTGTCGGCGCGGGCCAGTCGACCACGCACTCGCCCCGGCCCCCGCGAGCCGGAGCTTCGGCGGGCACGGGTTTGCTATGACCATCTGGCCGGGGCTTTCGGGGTCCGGCTGTTCGAGGGTCTGACGGCGCGGGGCGTATTGACCGCCGCCGAACAGCCTGAACTGACCGCCGGGGGGCAATCGTGTCTTCGCGAACTCGGCGTCGACCCGATCCCGGGCAGCCGTCGTCCGTTGTGCCTGTCGTGTCTGGACTGGAGCGAGCGCCGGCCGCATCTGGCGGGCGCGCTCGGCGCCCATATGCTGACGATGCTGTACGAACGGGGACTGGCCCGCCGCAAGGAGGGATCGCGCGTCGTGCAGATCACCCCGGCAGGCGTTCTCTGGTTCGACGAGACATTTCCGCAGGATGCCGAGGAAGGTTCGCCGTGGCTCGACGCCTGACCATCCAACGCGTGATCCTCGCAGTGGCCGGGCTGGTGATCGTGCTGGGCGCGGCCTGTATCTGGCTGGCCTTTGGAGGCGTGAAGCCTGCGGTGCAGGCGACGGCCGAGGATCGCGCAGGGCGGCAGGTGCGCGAACAGCGCGGTCGCGGCGCCGAGGTTCGATACGCCGAAGCCGGAGCGGGACGCGCCCTGTGCGGCTATGCCGGGATGAGGGGCGAGGCCGGCGTGGTGGCCTTCGTGTCGCGTCCCAACCGTATTCTGTTCAGCGACGATCCCCTGCCGGTGGAGTTCCGTGAGATGCAGCAGCGGTTTTGCCCGAACTTTCTCGTTTCGCCGGAGCCGCCGTCATGAGCGACCAGCCCACAGCCGGTCGGTTCGTTGGCCGCGATCACCTGTTGCCGGTGCGGGTCTATTACGAGGACACCGACTTCACCGGTCTGGTCTATCATGCCAACTACGTCCGTTATCTGGAGCGGGGGCGGTCGGATTTCATGCGGCTGACGGCCAAGGGGCATGCCGAACTGCTGGACGAGGCCGAGCCGATGGCTTTCGTCGTATCAGAATTGAACCTGAAATATCTGAAGCCGGCGCGGATCGACGACGCCCTGGTGGTGCGCACGACCTATGACGCCATCAAAGGACCTCGGCTGTTGATCACCCAGACGGTCGAGCGTGGCGACGAGGTCCTGTGCCGGGCCGAGGTGACGGCGGTCTGCATTCATCTGGACGGGCGGCCCCGGCGTCCAACCAAGGCGCTGGTGGATGGCGTGACGCCCTGGCTGGCGCCGATCGCGGGCGGCGAATAGACTTCAACCTGTAACGAGGGAGACGACCATGAATTCCGATCGCGCGACGATCAGCGCCTTCATCACCGTGGCGATTCTGGCCATCATCCTGTTCGGCGGCGCCCTGGTCGGCTGCCCGTATTACAAGGTCTGGGAACGCAAGATGGCCGGTCAGGCTGAGCTGCAGTACCAGCAGGGCGCGCGTCAGGCCCTGATCGCCCAGGCGGCGGCCGAGGACGAGGCATCGATCAAGCGGGCCGAGGCGGCGACGCGTCGTGTGCGCGGCTGGGCCGACGCCGCCAAGCGCGGGTGCGAGGATCTGGGCCGCACCGACGACCGCACCTGTCAGGACCAGCTGCTGCGCGACGCCGCCACCTATTCGATCGCCAAGGAAGGCCACGAAGGCGTGATCGTCAGCGTCGGCGCACCGGTTTCAGTGGCCGTCGATCCGACCGGCAGGGGCGCCGAGTAAGCGAACCGTAGCCTTAACGACACGCCTGTCACGCGCGTGCGGATGACGTGACGGAAGAAGCCCGCTAGATCGGCCTTGCGCCACACAATGGTCACGTCGGCCCGCACCATGGACCGACCCTGACCGCCGACCTCAGCCTGCCCTGAAGGATGACCGAATGACTGTCGCCGCCGACGCCTCGATGCTGAATCCCGTCGAGCTGTTCATGACCGCCGGCTGGGTGGTCAAGGGCGTGATGATCGGACTGGCGATCGCCTCGGTCTGGTCGTGGGCCGTCATCATCGACAAGGCGGTTCGCTTCACCGCCCTGAACAGCCAGGCCGACGCCTTCGAGAAGGCCTTGGGCTCGGGCCGGTCGCTGGAGGATGTCGCGGCCCAGGCCGGACCCAACCCCGCCCACGCCTTGCCGCGCATGCTGGTCACGGCCCTGTCCGACTGGCGAGAGACCCGGGCGCGGGGTCCGCTGACGGACACCCAGGGCAATCTGCTGATCTCGCGCATCGACCGGTCGCTGGACGCCATCATCGCCCGCGAGGGGCAGAGGATCGAGAACGGTCTGGGGGTCCTGTCGGTGGTGGCGACGTCCTCGCCCTTCATCGGCCTGTTCGGCACGGTCTGGGGCATCATGAACGCCTTTGGCGCCATCGCCTCGGCCGGGAACACCAATCTGACGACCGTGGCGCCGGCCATCGCCGAGGCCCTGTTCGCCACCGCCATCGGTCTGGTCGCGGCCATTCCGGCCTATATCGCCTACAACAAGTTCTCGATCGACGCGGGCAAGTTCACTGGCCGGCTTGAAAGCTTCGCGGACGATCTGCAGGCGGCCGTGGCCCGTCGGCTGGGCGCGCCCCCGGCGCCGCCTGCGCCTGCGGCCCCGACGTCGGACTTCGCCATCCGCAGGGCTGACTGACCATGGCGATGGGTGGAGGCGGAGGCGGCGGCCATGTGCGCGGACGCCGTCGCGCGCGCAAGCGGCCGCTGAGCGAGATCAACGTCACGCCTCTGGTGGACGTCATGCTGGTGCTGCTGAT
>Ga0247812_10002311_pt1 | contig 10705 bp, 10 predicted proteins | sample UWRJL149409B1_FD_178011 | JGI IMG/M metagenome (GOLD analysis project Ga0247812, IMG submission 178011) | Plant litter microbial communities from Arlington Agricultural Research Station in Wisconsin, United States - UWRJ-L149-409B-1 | ecosystem: Environmental > Terrestrial > Plant litter >...
CCTCGCGCCGCGCCCCAACTACATCGAACCGCTGTTCACCCGCGATCCGGCACAGATCTCCGAGATCCAGGTGCTGATGGCGATGATGGCGATCAAAGGCATCTACGCGGAGTACGGGGTGCAGCGCCTCAACCATGGCATCGGCTTCGATACCGCGGCGATCGAACTGCTGCTGCCCACGTACGGCGAATCGCTGGGGCTGAAAGGCAAGATCGGCAGCCACTGGGCACTCAATCCGCATCCGGCACTGATCCCGGCCATCGAATCCGGCTTCGTCAAATCCGTGCATTCGTTCGGCTCGGAACTGGGCATGGAGAAGTACATCCAGGCACGTCCCGATGTGTTCTTCACCGGTGCCGACGGCAGCATGCGCTCCAACCGGGCGTTCTCGCAGACCGCCGGCCTGTATGCCTGCGACATGTTCATCGGATCCACCCTGCAGATCGACCTGCAGGGCAACAGTTCCACCGCCACGCGCGACCGCATCGCCGGCTTCGGCGGCGCGCCCAACATGGGATCGGATGCACGCGGCCGTCGCCACGCCAGTCCGGCCTGGCTGAAGGCGGGCGCGGAAGCGGCACTGCCCGGCCAGATGCCGCGCGGTCGCAAGCTGGTGGTGCAGATGGTGGAAACCTTCCGCGAACACATGGCGCCGGCCTTCGTCGACCGGCTGGATGCCTGGGAGCTGGCCGAGCGCGCGAACATGCCCCTGCCGCCGGTGATGATCTACGGCGACGACGTGACCCACATCCTGACCGAGGAAGGCATCGCCAACCTGCTGCTGTGCCGCACCCTGGAAGAACGCGAACAGGCGATACGCGGTGTCGCCGGCTACACCGCCGTGGGCATGGGCCGCGACAAAGCGATGGTGGAGAACCTGCGCGACCGCGGTGTGATCCGCCGCGCCGAGGACCTGGGCGTACGCAGCCGCGACGCCACGCGCGATCTGCTCGCCGCCCGCTCGATCAAGGATCTCGTGCACTGGTCCGGCGGTCTGTACGACCCGCCCAAACGCTTCCGCAACTGGTAAGGGACAGCATCCATGGAAACCCTCCGTTATCGTTTTCCCGGTGAGCGCCTGCTGGGCGCCGCCGATCTGCACGCCCTGGTCGGCGTGGTCGCCTCGGGCAATCTGGAAGTGCTGGTCGAAGCGGTGCCGCTTGATGGCGACATGGAGATCGACGTGATCACGTCGGCCCGCGGCTTCGGTGAGATCTGGCAGGCGGTGCTGGCCGACTTCGCCGCACGCCATCCGCTGCGCGATGTTCGGCTGTCCATCAATGATGCGGGGGCGACGCCGGCCGTGGTGAGCCTGCGCCTGCAGCAGGCGCTGGAAGCCCTCGACGAGCGGGGAGGCCAGCCATGAGTCAGCGCAGCTACTACGAGGCCGATGCACGCGAGCGCATCGATGGCCTGCTCGATGCTGGCAGCTTCACCGAGTACTACGGTCCGCGCCGACGCACGATCAGCCCGCACCTGGCCCAGCTGGACGTGCCCGGGGCGTTCGACGATGGCATCGTCGTCGGCGCAGGCAGGCTGCGGGACCGCACGGTCCTGGTGGCCGCGCAGCAGGGCGCCTTCATGGGCGGCGGCGTGGGCGAAGTGCATGGCGCCAAACTGACCGGCCTGCTGGAGCGCGCCCGCAGCGAACGCCCGGATGCGGTGCTGCTGCTGCTCGACAGCGGTGGTGTGCGCTTGCACGAGGCCAACGCCGGCCTGATTGCGATTTCCGAAATCATGCGCGCCGTGCTGGCGGCACGTGCGGAAGGCATCCCGGTGCTGGCGCTGGTCGGCAGCGGGAACGGGGCCTTCGGTGGCATGGGCATCGTTGCCCGCTGCTGCACCGCGGTGCTGATGTCCGAAGAAGGCCGCTTGTCATTGTCCGGCCCTGAAGTCATTGAAACGGTGCGGGGCGTGGAAGAGTTCGACTCGCGCGACCGCGCCCTGGTGTGGCGGGTCACCGGCGGCAAGCACCGTTACCTTATCGGCGAGGCAGACCAGCTGGTAGCCGACCGGATGGACGCGTTCGTCGACGCCGCCGTGGCGGCCCTCGATGCCGGCGATGCGGCAGGAACCGACGACCCCCTTGCGTCGCTGGAACAGGCCCAGCGCATGCTGGAGGCACGCATTGCCGCCTACGGCGCGTGCCGCGATGGTCTGGAGATCTGGACCCTGCAGGGCATCGCCCATCCCGAGCGGCTGCCCCTGCTCGATACCCCCGCCTTCCTCGATGCGGTTGCCGCGCGGAGCCTGCCATGAAGCTCGATCAGCTGCTGCCTGCCCTGTTCCCGGCCGGCCACGCCATTGCCCGCAACGATGACGTACTGACCGGAACCGCCACTACCGGCGTGGGCGAGGTCACGGTCATCGGCACCGCCAACAAACTCGAGGTGGGCGTTGATCACGCGCTGGCGCTGTCGGCCTGCGTCCTGGCCAGCACCGGTGCGCATCCGCAGCGCCCCATCGTGATGCTGGTCGATACGGCGGGCCAGCGGCTGGCGCGCCGCGATGAACTGCTGGGCATCAACGGGTGTTTCGCGCACCTCGCACGCAGCCTGGAGCTCGCGCGTCGGCGCGGTGCGCCGTTGATCAGCCTGGTGTACGGCGAGTCCGTGAGTGGGGGATTCCTGTCCTTCGGCCTGATGGCCGACCGTATCTTCGCGCTTCCCGAGGCCCAGGTCCGGGTGATGGATCTGCGCGCGATGGCGCGGGTCACCAAGCAGCCGCTGGAGAAGCTGCAGGCGTTGAGCACAAGCTCCCCGGTGTTCGCACCCGGCGTCGACAACTATGTACAGATGGGCGCGGTGGAAGCGGTATGGGAGGGCGATCTGGCGGTCGCGCTGGAGGCAGCGCTCGCTTCGCCACCGACCCGCGACCTGCGCCGCGAACGCGGCCTGCAACGCGGCGGACGCCTGCTGGCATACGACGTTGCCCGCGCCGTAGCGGCGGGCGAGGCCTGATCCATGCAGCGCCATGATCTGGCCTGGATCGACCCGCAGGCGGACTTCACCGCCCTGACCCCGCAGGCCGAACCCCGTCTGCGTGCCTGGCTGCGGGCGCGGCTGCCGGTGGTCATTGCGCGACGTGATCCGGCAACCGATGGCGATCAGCTGCGGCTGGGCGTGCCCTTGCCACTGGCCGAACAGCGCCAGCGGTTGGCCTTGCGCGCCCCGTGCGGTGCGGTCCTGCGTCACGCGCCGCCGCCATCGCTGCAGGCAGTGCTGGAAACCTGCTGCGGCAGCTGGCGGGCCCCCCTGCACGCGCTGCAGCAGCAGTGCAGCAGATTGGGGCTGGCACCGCGCGTGTTCGGCAGCCACGGCTGGCAGGCGGTCACCGGACGTGAGTACGTACATCCTGGCTCGGACCTCGACCTGCTGTGGGAGGTCGACGATCAGCTCGCCGCGACAGCGATCTGCACGCTGTTGCAGCACTGGGAATCGGTGCACCGGCTGCGTGCCGATGGCGAACTGCGATTCGCCGGTGGACAGGCAGTGAACTGGCGCGAATACGCCAGCGATGCACCGCGGGTACTGGTGAAGGCCGACGCGGCCTGCTGGCTGGCGACGCGCGACATGCTGGGCGCCGTGGCGTGCGCCGATAGGCGGCAGTCTGCATGAACGCCCTCGCGATCCCCTGCCCTGCCGCATTTCCACGCGCACCCATGCACCGGCTGGGCCGCATGGCCATCGCTGCGCTGCACGCTGAACTGGCCTGCAGCCCGAAACCCGGGCTGGTGACCCCCTTCAGTCGTGGCAGCCACCACGACATGGATGCCGGCACCTTCGTGCGCAGTCTGTTCGCGCTGCGTGGGTATTTCGTGGCGATTGCCGCACAGGGACCCACCGCGCAGCGATTCGCGTCGCTGCGACAGCTCGGCCTCAGCGCGGAACAGGCGATGGGCGCAGCGACCGGCGGCATCAACACCCACCGCGGCGCCATCTTCAGCCTGGGCCTGCTGGTCGCACACGCGTCGCGGCTGTACGCGCGACAGGGTCGCCCGGCCCCGGCCGACGCGGTGTGCGCCGATGTGGCACGGTGGCGCGATGACCTGCTGGACGCCCCCCTGGATCCAGCCAGTCCGGGGCAGCGTGCGCGTGCCCGGCACGGCGTTGCCGGTGTCCGCGAACAGGCCGCCGCTGGATTCCCCCTGCTGCAGGAGGTCGGTGTGCCAACGCTCCGCGCGGCGTTGGCCCACGGGCTGGATCCCGCAACCGCGCACGTGCAGACCCTGATGCAGCTCATCGCGGTGACAGACGACCTCAACCTGCTGCATCGCGGCGGGCGCGAGGGACTGGAGTTCGCGCAGGCGAGCGCTCAGGAATTCCTGGCCAGCGGGGGCGTCCATGCGGCGGGCTGGTCGGCACGCCTGCGGCGTCTCGGCCGTGCATTCGAGCAGCGTCGGTTGAGTCCTGGCGGCAGCGCCGACCTGCTTGCCTGCAGCGTGTTCCTGCTGATGCAGGAGCGCCTGCCATGACGCTCGCGCTCCTGTGCCCGGGCCAAGGTGGACAGCAGCCCGGCATGTTCGATCGCCTTGCCGCGTCGGCGGCCGCCGCGCCGCTGCTGGAGGCGCTTGCGCAGCTGCTCGGTGCGGCACCGGCCACGCTGGCGGCGGACCCGGACCGGTTCCGCAATGCCATTGCGCAACCCCTCGTCTGTGCCGCGGCGCTGGGCCATTGGCTCGCCCTTCGCGACCACCTTCCTCCCCCACGGGTGGTGGCCGGCTACAGCGCGGGTGAACTCGCCGCCCATGCGGTGGCCGGCAGCCTTGAACCGGCGCAGTGCCTGCAACTGGCCATCGACCGCGCGGCGGCCATGGACGCCGCAGCGCCGGCCGACGGCGGCCTGCTGGCGGTGATCGGGCTGGAGCGCGGCGTGATCGATGCGCTGTGCCGCGACCACGGTGTCTTCGTCGCCATCGTCAACGGCGACGACCACGTCGTGCTGGGGGGACAACGCCCTGCGTTGGATGCGCTGCAGGCCGCGGCGGAATCGCGTGGTGCGCGCAGCGTGCCGCTGCCGGTCTCGGTGCCGGCGCACACCCCCTTGCTGGCCAGCGCGGCGGCAGCGTTCGCCCAGCGTCTCGCCGTGACCTGGTTGCAGGCGCCGCGCACGCGGTTGTTGGCCGGCATCGACGGTCGCAGCGTGGTCACCGTGGAGCAGGTCCGCCGATCGCTGGCGGAGCAGATCGAACAGACCGTGCAGTGGCAGACGGTCATGCAGCAGGCCGTCGAACACGGTGCCCGCGTGTTCCTGGAGCTCGGCCCGGGCAGTGCATTGAGCCGGCGCGCCCGTGAGCTGCATCCGCAGCTGCAGGCACGCTCGGTGGAGGAGTTCCGCACGCTGGAGGGCGTGCTGGAGTGGGTGCAGGCGGCCTGTGCGCGCGCATGAGCGCACGCACCGGTCGGAACGTACACGCATTACCCCTGGATGGCGGGCCGCCATCCGAGCTGGTTGACCACGTGTCTCGGGAGGGCGCATGAGTCCAGAAATCGCAACGATCATCGGACTGGTGATCATGTTCATCGTGGCCACGGCCCTGCCCATCAACATGGGGGCCGTCGGCTTTGCATTGGCGTTCATCGTCGGCGGCATCTGGGTCGGGATGGACGGAAAGGAAGTGCTGGCCGGCTTCCCGGGTGACCTGTTCCTGACCCTGGTCGGCATCACGTATCTGTTCGCGATCGCGCAGAAGAACGGCACCATCGACCTGCTGGTGCATTGGGCGGTGAAAGCCGTACGCGGCCACATCGTGGCCATTCCCTGGGTGATGTTCGTGGTCACCGCGGTGCTGACCGCCTTCGGTGCCCTGGGCCCCGCTGCGGTCGCGATCATCGGGCCGGTGGCGCTGCGCTTCGCCAAGCAGTACCGGATCAATCCGCTGATGATGGGCCTGCTGGTGATCCATGGCGCACAGGCCGGCGGCTTCTCGCCGATCAGCGTGTACGGCGGCATCACCAACCAGGTCGTGCAGAAGGCCGGGTTGGAAGTCACGGAAATGGCCGTGTTCCTGACCAGCCTGGGCTTCAACACCTTGATGGCCTTCATCTGCTTCTTTGCGTTCGGTGGCATCGCGTTGATGCGCCGCGGGCCGGAGGTGGCGTCCGAGCCGCTGGTGGCCGGGGTGCAGGCGTCGTCGCGGCAGTTCGCCATCGAAGGCCATGGCGCGGTGGTCAGTGCCGGCGGTGGCACGCTGTCCAACGATCCTCTGGCGCTGGAAGACGTGCGGCTCAACCGCGACCGCCTGATCACCCTGATCGGCCTGCTCGGCCTGGGGGTTGCCGCACTGGTGTATGACCTCAACGTGGGCCTGGTCGCGATCACCGTCGCGGTGGCCATCGCGTTGGCGTCGCCGAGTGCACAGAAGGGCGCGGTGGATGGCATCAGCTGGTCCACGGTGCTGTTGATCAGCGGTGTGGTCACCTACGTTGCCGTATTGCAGAAGGCCGGTGCGGTCGATTTCGTGGGCCATGGCGTGGGCGCCATCGGCATCCCGCTGCTCGGCGCGCTGCTGGTCTGCTACGTGGGTGGCATCGTCTCGGCATTCGCCTCGTCGGCTGCCGTGCTGGGGGCCACCATTCCGTTGGCCGTGCCGTTCCTGATGCAGGGCCACCTCAGCGCGGCCGGCGTCATCTGTGCGCTGGCGGTGTCCTCCACGGTGGTGGATGTCAGCCCGTTCTCGACCAATGGTGCACTGGTGGTGGCATCGGCCGCGAAGGAAGAGCGCGAAGCCCTGTTCCGCCGCTTCCTGGTGTACAGCGGGCTGGTCGTAGCATTCGGTCCACTGCTGGCATGGCTGTTGTTCGTCGTGCCCGGCTGGATGTAAGGCCCATCGATGCCTCGAGGGTGGCGCAACGGCGTCACCCTCGATGCCAGCGATTAAACTATCCCTTCCTGCATTCGATCACCTGACCATGCCCTTGGCCCCCGGCCCCCGCAGAAGCAACCGTCGCGTGCCGCTCTACGAAGAAGTCGCCGAGCAGCTGCGGCAGAAGATCTACGACTATCTGTTGCCGCCGGGCGAATGGATCGATGAGCCGGCGCTGGCGGAAGAACTCGGCATCAGCCGTACGCCGCTGCGCGAAAGCCTGAAACTGCTGGCCGCCGAAGGCCTGGTGCAGATCGACGCGGGCCGTGGCAGCCGGGTGACGCGGCTCACGCTGGAAGATTTGAACCAACTGTTCCCGGTGATGGCAATGCTGGAAGGCCGCTGCGCGCACGACGCCGTGCGGCGCATCGACGATGACGGCATCGCGCATCTGCAGGCACTGCACGACGCCATGGAAAGCGCTGCGGCAAGCGGCGACCTGGCGGAGTACTACCGCAACAACTACCTGATCCACGAATCGCTGCAGACCCACGCCGGCAACCCCTGGCTTATCCGGGTGACCCATGATCTGCACCGCATCCTGAAGATGCACCGGGGGCGGCAGTTGCTGACGCCCGGGCGCATGGCCCAGTCCTTGGCCGAGCACCGCGAACTGATGGCCTGCATCCGCCGCCGCGACGCGACGGCGGCCGAAGCGACGATGAACCGCCACCTGCTCAGCCAGGGCGAAGCACTGGCCGCCTATGTGGCCGCCGGGGGCCAACTGAACGTCCCCGCCCCGCTGCCCCGCGAAGGCGGCATCTGAAAGGTAGTGACGGCCGCTGGCCGTCAAAAACCCGGTAGTGACGGCCGCTGGCCGTCAAGCCCAGCTGGCCATCAAACACCCGGTAGTGACGGCCGCTGGCCGTCAAGCTCCAGCTGGCCGTCAAGCCCCCGCCCTCCCGTCAGCGCAGCGCGACACTCACTGCACGCAGCAGCTCGGACAGGTTGAACGGCTTCGGCAGCAGCGCCATGCCCGGCCCCAGGAACTCATTGCGGACCGTCGCGCGCTCGGTATAGCCGGTAATGAACAGCACCGGCAGGCGCGGCCTGAGTTCGCGTGCGGCATCGGCCAGCTCGCGTCCGTTCATGCCCGGCAGGCCGACATCGGACAACAGCAGGGCGATGCTGTCGTCGTCGCGCAGTTCGCGCAGCGCCTGGCGTGCATCGCCCACGGCGACGACGTCGTAGCCGGCCTCGCGGAGCATGTCCTGCACCATCTGACGCACCGAGTCGGTATCGTCCACCACCAGCACGCGCTCCAGCCGCCCACTGGGTGTGTCGCGGTGCTCGTCCACCGGCAGTATCCGCGCGGCATCGCCCAACGGCAGCAGCAGTTCCACTTCGGTGCCCACGCCGGGCTCGCTGCTGATGCGCGCCACGCCGCCACTCTGCCGCGCGAAACCATAGGTCATCGACAGGCCCAGCCCGGTGCCCTCGCCCTGCGGCTTGGTGGTGAAGAAGGGCTCGAATACTTTCTTCAGCAGATGCGCCTCGATGCCACTGCCGTTGTCCATCACCTTGACGCTGATGTAGTCACCGGCCGCCAAAGCGTAATCGCCGTCCACCCGCGCGCGCTCGCCGCGGATGCGGATCAGGCCGTTTCCGCCCAGCGCATCGCGCGCATTGATCACCAGGTTCAGCACCACGCTTTCGAACTGGTTCGGATCGGCCAGCGCGACCAACGGTTCGTCACCCAGCTCGAACTCGAGCTCGATGTTCTCGCCGATGGTCCGCCGCAGCAGGTCTTCCAGCGAGTGGATGCACGCACTGACATTGAACGGACGCGGATCCAGCGGCTGCTTGCGGGCAAACGCCAGCATCCGCTGGGTCAGCGCCGCCGCGCGCGTAGCGGAACTGGACGCGGCTTCGGTATAGCGCCCCAGGCGCTCCAGCTTGCCGGTGCTGGCCGCCAGCTCGATCATGTCCAGGCCGGAAATGATCGTGGTCAACAGATTGTTGAAATCATGCGCGATGCCGCCGGTCAGCTGGCCCAGCGCATCCATCTTCTGCGCCTGCAGCAGCTCGGCTTCGGTCCGTTCGCGCTCGGCGATCTGGTAGGCCAGTTCGCGGCGCTGTTCGCGGTCGCGCTCATGGTGGGCGGTGATGTCTTCCACCACTACCAGGCCCAGGTCCGGCTGTTGGTACGGGGTCAACCGCCACTGGGTCATGCGCGGGCTGCCCGCCGGATTGGGCAGCGCCACGGTGCCTTGCCAGCGTTCGCGCCGATGCAGCGCGTCACGCAGGCCCTCAATGAACTCGCCCGCATTGCCCAGCCGTTCCAGCGGCATGCCCGTCGCCGCCTGGCTTCCCAGCAGCCGGACGAACGCCTCGTTGGCGTCGTGCACCTTCAGTTCCGCATCCAGCACGGCGATCGGTGCATTGATCTGGCGGAAGATCTCACCGAAACGCGCCTCGGCCTCACGCAGGGCATCTTCGGCACGCCGTGCACGCAGCAGGCTGCGCAGCGTGGCGAGCAGCACATCCGGGTCAACCGGGTGCACCAGATAGCCGTCGGCGCCGGCATCCAGGCCGGTGATCATGTCACCGGTGCTGATCGAAGCCGCAGACACATGCACGATCGGCAGCAGCGCGGTACGCGCCTGCGCACGCAGCTCGCGCACCACGTCGAAACCGCTCATGTCCGGCAGGTTCACATCCAGCACCAGCGCCGCGTAGTCGCGGGCGGCCACGGCATCCAGTCCCTCCTGGCCGGTGCCTGCTTCGTCTACCTGGTAGCCATGGTGTTCCAGCACGCGGCGCACCGAATAGCGCGTCGCGATGTTGTCGTCCACCACCAGCAGCCGGTCACTCTGCTGCACGGGGCACCTCCGCGCTGGCCACCAGCTTCACCGGCAGCACCACGAAGAACTCCGAGCCCTCGCCGGGCACGCTGTTCATGCCGACATGGCCACCGAGCAGGGTAGCGAATCGCTTGCACAGCGACAGCCCCAGACCCGTGCCGCGCAGGCGCTTCTGCAACGGCGAATCCACCTGCATGAAGTCTTCGAACAGGGCCGCCTGCATGTCGAGGGGAATGCCGATGCCGGTGTCATGCACGCTGAAGCGCACCGCGTCGGTTCCCTCCATCTGCGCAGAAACCACCACCCGGCCACGCGGGGTGAACTTCAAGGCATTGGAGATGTAGTTGCGCAGGATCTGCGCCAGCTTCTTGTCATCGGTGTACAGCATCGGCAGCCGCGGCGGAGCCACGAACTCCAGGTCGATCTGGTTGCCTTCCAGCAGCGGCCGGAACATGCCGCGCAGCGCGGTGAACAGGTCCATCAGATCGAACCAGCCCGGCGAGATGGTGATCCGTCCCGCCTCGATCTTGGCCAGGTCCAGCAGGTCATCGACCATCTCGCGCAGCTCGCTGGCCGCGTTGCTGATGAAGGTCACCTGCTGCCGCTGGCCGCTGCTCAGCTCGCCGTCCATGCCATCGGTCAACAGCCGGGTCATGCTCAGGATCGACCCCAGCGGGGTGCGGAATTCATGGCTCATGTAGGACAGGAAACGGCTTTTCAGCTCGGACACCTGGCGCAGTTGTTCGGCCTGCTGGTCCAGCTCGCCATACAGCGCCACCACGCCCTGGTTGGTTTCGTCCAGCTCTGCGCGCAGCGCTTCGTTTTCCTGCCGCAGCCGCTCGAGCTCCTGCGGGTCCGGCACGTCGTTGACGGTCATTCAAACGCTCCTGCACGCAGCGCGACGACGCAGACATCGTCGCGACCACGATCAAAATCACGGTGCAGCACGGCCACCACCAACGCGGGGTGGCGATGCTGCAGCCCCGGGTAATCACGCATGCTCCAACGCGCCTGGAGCCCGTCGCTGTGCATCACC
>Ga0247812_10002312_pt1 | contig 10701 bp, 9 predicted proteins | sample UWRJL149409B1_FD_178011 | JGI IMG/M metagenome (GOLD analysis project Ga0247812, IMG submission 178011) | Plant litter microbial communities from Arlington Agricultural Research Station in Wisconsin, United States - UWRJ-L149-409B-1 | ecosystem: Environmental > Terrestrial > Plant litter >...
CTAAAAGCTGTTGCGATAAGGTTTTTACTGTTTTCGTAAACATTTACATGTCCGAAATTATGCCACAAGCCAAGTGATAATTCTGGTAGTTTTAAGCCGCTCTTTCCGCAACGACGATAATTCATTTTTGCGTAGCGGTCTGTTAAATCTATATTACTCATTTTAAGTATTTTGTTTTATTAGATGGGATTGATCAGTTTTTTTCAAAGAAAAGGAATAATAGATCAACATTATTCTGCTTACTTTACGTATTCTTTAATAAACGTTTGAGGATTGTAATAACGCTCATTTAGTTGAATTTTATTCATCGTTAACCAGCTTGCACAGCCATAATCATCGAACTTTTTCCTAATTTCTAAATGAAGATGATGGTAATCACCGCCGTATTTTTTACTTTCTTCTTTTGTAAATAAGCGAGCTATTTTGGTATTTGTATTAACCTGTTGACCTGTGTTTACATACACATCTTTTAGATGTTTATAAGTTGTAAATACGATTTGATTATTTTTTAATTTGTGTTTAACCACAATTGTTCTTTGGTTTTCGCCAAGATGAATAGAACAAATTACTCCATTGGCCATTGGGTAAACATTTATTATTTTACCTTTTGGTTTAGCAGGGTTTATATCAATAGCGGTATGAATATGTCCTTTAAAAAAGCTGTCGCGATGATCGCCGAAAATACTTATTATTTTAATGCTGTTGATGCTTTTTCTGTTTTCAGCTTCGAATGGCATAAGCCAGTTTTCGGCCACTTGCGATGGATTTGCATCAATATAATAAGGCTTCCATCTATTTCTATCGGTTTCGATTGTTGGATTTTGAAAAAATAGCAATGCGAAAAAAATAAAAGATATAGCGTTCATTATTATCTGATTTAAGCAACAAGATAAAAATTCTGATTTACTAATTCACTTTTCTTTTCAATTCAATTACGCTAATTTCTGGCCAAATTCCAATACGGCCAGAAAAACCAATAAATCCAAAACCTCGGTTTATATTCAAATACCTTCCATTTTCTGATTTTAACCCTGCCCAATGTTTATATCTATATTTTACAGGGCTCCATTTTATACCAAATGCTTCAATTCCGAATTGCATACCATGTGTATGACCAGCCAAGGTGAGTTGAATTTTCGATGGAAATTGTTTTACCTGAGCATCCCAATGCGTAGGATCGTGAGACAGGAGAATTTTAAAATCACTTGTAGATGTGTTTTGCATTGCTTTTTGCAAATCACCACGCTCGCCAAAACCAATTCCCCAGTTTTCTACTCCAGCAAGAATAATTTTTTGTCCGTTTTTGTGTAGTTCAACGTGTTCATCAAGTAATAACTTAAAGCCTAAATCGGCATGATGGGCTTTTAATTGTTGAAGGTTTTTGATTTTATCAGCTTCGCTAGGCCAATTTACATAGTCGCCATAATCATGATTTCCCAAAACTGAAAATTGTCCGAACGGTGCTTTTATTTGAGAAAAATGACCAATGTAAGGCACAATTTCAGATGCTGCATTATTAACCAAATCACCAGTAAAAACAAAAAGGTCACTTTTCTGCTCGTTTATTAAATCAATACCTTTTTGCACTGCTTTAGGGTTTGTAAAACTGCCCGCATGTACGTCTGATATTTGTGTCAAAGTAAAACCATCAAAAGCTTCTGGCAAATCATCAAAATATAAAGTATGCTTTATAATGCGATACGCATATTTTCCGTGAGTTATTCCATAAATAAATAAAACAATGGTAAAGGCAAACATAGCCAATGTAAAATCTATCCAATATGAGCTTCTAGCCAGCCAATGGAATCCTTCTGGTTGAAAATTAGATATTATACCTAAAACTAGGCGATAAATATCTCCTAGAAACAAGAAAATTGCGAAGATCAGTTCAGCAACAAATAGAATTAAAAATGCATGGGCGGTAAATAGAAAAAATTTATCCACTCCCTTTGCTCGCATTCTTTGTATCGCAAAAAGTGTGGCGCAGGTTAAGCTTACAATAACAATCCAAAAGATTGGAGCTAAAATTTTAGAACTTATTATAGTGGTTAATCCTGATAGGATATAGGCGTTTAAAAAAATAAATAATGCGGCAAATATTGCGAAGGGTAATAGATTGATCTTTCTTTTCATCAATTAAATTTCTGGTAATACTGTAAATGTAAACCTAATGACGATCAAAACGTAGCTAAGTTACGGTATGGATATTTTTTGACTAAAATTTGATTATTAATTTAATCCTTCTTCAGTTTTAGTCCATTTTATCATAATAGTCCTCAAGTCGTTGAGTGAGAAAGGTTTTGTCAGGAAATCCTTCATGCCTGCATCTAAGCATGATCTTTTATCCTCTTCCATAGCGTTGGCGCTACAACCTATAATTATTGGGGCTGTGTGTTTTTTACTTTCATAATATTTTAAAATCTCGATGGTAGCTGTTATTCCGTCCATTTCGGGCATTTGCATATCCATCAATATAATATTATGGTGTTCTTTTTCAACTTGTGTTACGGCTTCTATTCCATTATTGGCAACCGAAAATTGATAACCAGATTTTTGAAGCATTTTTGAAGTAATAATCTGATTAAAAACGTTGTCTTCGGCAATTAAGATTTTTATCCCAGCAACTGGGATATGGTTTTTAACTTTAATCTCACTAGTAGAGGCTAACTCTTTATTTGGCTGGTTTAATTCAATTGGTATTTTAAAAGTGAAATCAGAACCTTTGCCTTTAATGCTAAATGCAGTAATATTGCCGCCCATCATTTCGGCCAGCTTTCTGCAAATTGCCAAACCTAAACCAGCGCCTCCGTATTTTCTGGTTATAGATGGGTTAACTTGAGAAAACGGCAGAAATAATTTTCGCATATCTTCCTCATTAATACCAATTCCAGTATCCTTAATTACCGATATTAATGTGCCAATTCCATTTCTGTATTCATATTTAATAGATAAATTAACTTCACCAATAAGGGTGAATTTTATCGCGTTACTTAATAAGTTAATTAATATTTGCTTGTATTTAATTTCGTCGGAAACAATAATTTGAGGTAAATTTTCATCGATATTGATGTTAAGCTTAAGGTTTTTGTTTTTAAGCATGGGTTTAATAATATTTTCAGTATCTATTATAGAAGCCCTAATATTAAACGAATGCTTATGTATTTCCATTTTATTTGCCTCTATTTTGGAAATATCAAGTAAGTCGTTAACAATATCAATCATTATATTATTACTTGCCTGTAAAGTATTTAGAAGTTGTAATTGTTCATCATTAAGCGGCGTAAGTTTAAGTAATTCTGAAGCCCCAATAATACCATTTAAAGGTGTTCTTATTTCATGGCTCATGTTGGTTAAAAAGTTCGATTTTGCATTTGTTGCAGCTTCAGCTTTTTCTTTAGCTAGTATAAGCTCTTGTTGCGAAACCTCTAATCGTTGCTTGCTTTTTAAAAGTAAAAAACGCTCGTACTCTGTTACATTTCTATATGCAGCTAACATGAAAATCATCATAAAGCACATATTTAGTAGAGCAAAAAGTAAATCTAATTTTTGTTCATAATCACTTGGGTAAGGGGTTACTAAACTGGGGAACTTATTCTCTAAAACAATACAAGAAACTGCAATAACGAAAAAGATAGATATAAAAATAACCCTTAGTTTTTTAGAAAGAGAAAGCATGGCGATGCTCAAATAAAAAATTAAGAATATAGGCGTAGAGCCTAACGCGCCTCCATTTAAAAACCATGCAGGGAACATGGTAGCGCAATTAAAGATGAAGTACCAAAAACGACAAGTTTCTGAAACCTTGCCTTTTATAGCATAATAATAAAATGTTAAGTGAACTAAGATGCCAAGAAATACAGTTAAATTGATTGTCCATGTTAGCTGTAGAATGAAATTTGTAATTATTGCAATAACAGAAATTATTGTAACACACAAACATAAAACCGCAAAGAGCTTGGATTCTACATTTATTTTACGATTTCGGATGTTTAATAATTTAAAATTCTTTAACACATCAAATCAATTTTAATTTTTAAAGATAAATAATTTAATAGATCTTTAAAATGGCTGGTTATATTGCATTCAATATTACTAATTTTAAAATTATACTTAATTTACTAGCTTTGTACGATATATGCTATCTAAAAAGACTAAATATGCCATTAAAGCACTCGTTGCACTTGGTAAAAATGTAGAAAAACCACCCATGCAAATCTCAAAGATTGCCGAGGAGGAGCATATTCCTAAAAAATTTTTAGAACAAATCCTTTTAGATTTACGTAATGCAGGCTTTTTGTACAGTAAAAAAGGTGCTGGAGGCGGTTATAGTTTGAATAAAAAGCCCGAAGAAATTCTATTGGTTCAGGTTATGCGTGTTACTGATGGGCCGATTGCTATGGTGCCGTGTGCAAGCTTAAACTTTTATCATAAATGTGATGAATGTGTAGATGAAAAAACATGTGGCATTAGAAGTGCATTTATCGATGTTAGAGATGCAACACTTAAGGTTTTAAGCGAAACCAGCATAGCTGATGTTATTGGTAGAGAAGATAACCTAAAGTTAGGTTTAAACAATATTTAAATTTTTTAATAAAAATTACTACTATTCCTATATACTTTATATATTTGGCAGATGAACATTAATTTTATACATAGCCAAATTAATACCCAAATGATGCACTATTGTTGTAAAACAAAGTAGGAGAGGGTATTAAGATAATTTATAGGTATAAAATATTGGATGCTTCTCAGTTAAAGAGAGGCATTTTTTGAATAAAAGCTAACAACACATATGCAAAGTTTCAGAACAGAACTCGAAAACAATATTGTCGAGCAGGACATTATCGATTTAGAGAATAAGATTAAAGCTTTTCGCGATGGAACCATTCACGATGAGAAATTTAGAAGTTTACGCTTAGCCCGCGGTGTTTACGGACAAAGACAGCCTGGCGTACAAATGATTCGCATTAAACTGCCATTTGGAAAGGTAACTTTTAAGCAATTATTGCGTATCGCCGATATTGCTGATGAATATGGAAGTGGCAATTTACACTTAACAACCCGTCAGGATATTCAATTGCATTATGTGAGTTTAGATAGAACGCCAGAACTTTGGGCGAAACTGGAGCAAGACGATATTACCTTGCGTGAGGCTTGTGGAAATACCGTTCGGAATGTAACGGCATCGCCAAATTCAGGCATTGATAAGGATGAACCTTTTGATGTTTCGCCTTATGCCCACGCAGTTTTTAAATACTTTTTACGTAATCCAATTTGCCAGGAAATGGGCAGAAAGATTAAAATTTCTTTCTCTTCGAGCGATAAGGATACGGCTTTTAGTTATATCCACGATTTAGGTTTCATTCCGAAGATTAACGAGAATGGCGAACGTGGTTTTAAAGTTTTATTTGCGGGTGGGTTAGGTGCTCAGCCATTTTTAGCGAGTGCAGTTCATGAGTTTTTACCTGAACACCAATTGATTCCTTTTACGGAATCAGTTCTACGTGTTTTCGATCGTTACGGCGAACGTAGTAATAGAAATAAGGCACGTCTAAAATATTTGGTTCAGAAGCTTGGCTTGGAAGAAGTATTACGTTTAGTTGCTGAAGAGCGAATTGCAAACAAAGTGAAAACTTTTGCAATCGACAGAGATACCGTTCCTCAACCAGCTTTGCCTTTAGAACAAAAGTATTCAGCTGTCGAAATCCTGAATGAAACGCATTATAAACATTGGTTTGCAACAAACGTTGTACCGCAAAAGCAAGATGGTTTTTATTCGGTTTATGTTAAAGTTCAGGTTGGCGATATTAAAACAGATAAAGCTCGGGCTTTCGTTGATGCGATTAAACCTTACGTTGCAGATGAAATCAGAGTGACTCAAAATCAGGGCTTGCTTTTAAAATTTGTTCGTGAAGAAGCTTTGCCATCATTATACAACGCTTTAAATAAAATTGGTTATACAACAGCTGGTTTCGATAGTCTGGCGGATATTACCACTTGTCCAGGAACAGATACTTGCAATTTGGGGATTTCGAATTCCATGACTTTAGCAGAAGTGTTGGAAGATGTGATTTATACAGATTTTCCTGAGTTTATCTATGAGAAAAATATCAAGATAAAAATCAGCGGCTGTATGAATTCTTGCGGTCAGCATGGTTTAGCAGAAATTGGTTTCCATGGAAGTTCGGTAAAAGCAGAGGGGAAAGTTGTTCCAGCGGTTCAGGTTATGCTTGGCGGTGGAACAGTTGGAAACGGCGTTGGCCGTGTGGCAGAACGTGTAATTAAAGTGCCATCGAAAAGAGCAACCAGCGTTTTGCATTTCATTTTAAATGATTTTAAAACCAATAACGAAGAGAACGAAAACTTCCACCAATATTATGATCGAAAAGGTAAAGATCATTTTTATCAACTATTAAAGCCATTGGCCGATTTAACCAATCTTCAGCAAGAAGAGTTTGTTGATTGGGGCCATGTAGAGCAATTTGTTACCGCGATTGGTGTTGGAGAATGTGCGGGCGTTGTAATTGATTTGGTAGCAACTTTGCTTCTAGAAGCTGATGAAAAATTCGGTTGGGCAAAGCAAAATTTAGATAAGGGGGCGCACGCTGATGCGATTTATCATACCTACAGCACTTTCGTTAGCGCTGCAAAATCATTGCTTTTAGATAAAGGCGTAAACAGTAGCACACAGGTTGGCGTAATCAGAGAGTTTGATAACCACTATGTGGAAACAGGCGAATTTAATTTATCGACTAATTTTTCAGATTTGGTTTTACAAATCAATAAAAACGAGCCAACAGCAGAATTTGCAGCAAAATATTTTAGCGAAGCTGAAGCATTTTTAAATCAGATTAAAGAAAAAAGATCAGTAGTAAAAGCTTAATCATGAGTAGTCAAAAAAAATATAAAGAATCAAAAATAACCCTTTTAGGCGCAGGTCCTGGCGACCCAGATTTATTAACCTTAAAGGGCGTAAAAGCATTGCAGGCTGCTGATGTAGTTTTATATGATGCATTAACAAATGAGGCATTATTAGAACATGCACCAGCCGATGCCATCAAAGTTTACGTAGGCAAACGTTCTGGAGAACATTCTTACCCACAAGAAACGATTAATAAATTAATGATTGATTACGCCTTAAATTATGGTCATGTGGTACGCTTAAAAGGCGGCGATCCATTTGTTTTTGGCAGGGGATATGAGGAATTGGATTACGCAGCATCTTACAGTATTCCTGTTGATGTAATTCCAGGTATTTCGAGTTCAATTGGCGTTCCGGGATTACAGCAAATTCCAGTAACACACCGTGGATTGAGCGAAAGCTTTTGGGTAATTACAGGCACTACAACCTCTGGCGAAGTTTCGAATGATATTTATCAGGCAGCAGAATCTAATGCTACTGTTTTGGTTTTGATGGGCTTGAAAAAACTTTCTAAAATCGTCGAAATTTTCAAAGCAGCGGGCCGACACAACTTACCAGCGGCTGTAGTCCAAAACGGATCATCAGCAGATGAAAAACTAGTTGTTGGTGTGGTAGAAACCATCGAAAGCTTGGTTAAGCAGCAAAATGTTAAAGCACCTGCGCTCTTGATTTTCGGCGAAGTGGTTTCGCTACATCCATCGTTTAAAAACTTAGTAAAACAATATGCAAGTATTGCCTAACCAATCCGGTAATGCAGCGTCTTTCTCTGAAGAAGAGAAAGGAAATCAACTATTTCCAGTTTTTATAAAGCTGAATAAGTTGCGTACATTATTAATTGGAGCAGGAAATATTGGTCTTGAAAAGTTAACGGCAATTGTAAATAATAGTCATCAGGCTAAAATTACCATTGTTGCAGAGATTGTTTCGTCAGATGTTTATGCGCTTATTGCAAATTATCCACTAATTAAAGTGAAACAAAAGAGTTTCGATGTTTCTGATTTAGAAAATATCGATATCGTTTTCGCAGCAACAAACAACAATATTTTAAACGAAGAAATCAGGGCAGTTACTCATGAAAGAGGTTTACTCATTAATGTGGCCGATAAACCTGATTTGTGCGATTTCTATTTGGGTTCCATTGTTCAGAAAGGGGATTTAAAAATTGCCATTTCTACAAACGGTAAATCGCCAACTATCGCAAAGCGATTAAAACAGATATTAAACGAGGGAATTCCGGCAGAGCTGGATGAAACCTTACAAAATATGAGTGCCTTACGCCAAACTTTGAACGGCGATTTTTCAGCAAAAGTTAAAAAGCTGAATAAGGTTACGCAGAGTTTGATTAATCCACGCAAAAGCTTTGCCGAGCGTAATATCAAATGGTTAATCTGGTTGGCTGCGATATTATTAATTGGCGCCATTGGTTTTTCTTTATGGAATACCGAACCAGAATTTCAGGCTTTTCTAATCAACATCGATCCATTATTTTACTGGTTTTTAGGTGCTGGATTTTTATTCGCATTAATTGATGGTGCAATTGGTATGTCTTACGGCGTAACTACTGCATCTTTTTCTTTGGCGATGGGTTTACCACCTGCATCAGCCAGTATGGCTATTCACATTTCTGAAGTAATGAGTAATGGAATTGCAGGTTGGATGCACTACAGAATGGGTAACGTGAATTGGAAGTTGTTTAAAATTCTAATTATTCCAGCCGTTATTGGGGCCGTTTTAGGTGCTTATATTTTATCATCCTTAGAACATTATAGCGCTTATGTTAAGCCAGTTGTTGCTGTTTATACACTGTTTTTAGGCGGCATAATTTTAATGAAAGCATTTAATATCAAGAGAAAAAAAGGAAATGAAAAAATAAAGAAAATTGGGTTTTTAGGCTTTGTTGGAGGTTTTATAGACGCGGCTTTTGGTGGTGGTTGGGGTTCTATCGTACTATCGAGTTTAATTGCAGGTGGTCGACACCCACTATTTTCATTAGGAACGGTAAAAATCAGCAGATTTTTCATTGCAACCTTGAGTTCCTTAACATTTTCTACGATGTTAGGAGGCAAACATTGGGAGGCTGTTTTAGGCCTTATTATTGGTAGTGCTATTGCTTCGCCAATTGCAGCTCGGGTCTCGAATAAAATTTCAGCAAAAACCATTATGGTAGCCGTTGGAATTATAGTAATGATTGTAAGTTTGCGCAGTGTGGTTATGTTTATTTTAAAACTAATTTAGTGATGGGAATTGAGGAGCTAAAGGCAGAACTTTCGGGTTTAAATGCCATAGATAAATTAAAATATCTGGCAGATAAATATGCCAATAAAATAATTTTTTCTACAAGTTTCGGATGGGAAGACCAGGCCATAACACATTTAATTTTTGAAAATAATATTCCTATAAAAGTATTTACTCTAGAAACAGGTCGACTTTTTCCAGAAACGTATTATGTTTGGAATCGAACTTTAGAGGTTTACAACAAACCGATTCACGCTTATTATCCTAAAAACGAATTGCTGCAGGATATGGTAAACACAAAAGGACCAAATAGCTTTTACGAATCGGTAGAGAATAGAAAAGAGTGCTGTTACATCCGTAAAATTGAACCTTTAAAACGAGCATTAAAAGGCAACGAAATTTGGGTAACGGGAATTAGGGCTGAGCAGAGCGCTAACCGAGAAGATATGCACGATTTAGAATGGGATGAGGGTAATCAATTGATAAAATTCCATCCAATTTTTGATTGGACTTTGGATGATGTGAAAACCTATATTAGAGAAAATAATATCGTTTACAATACTTTACACGATAAAGGTTTTCCAAGTATAGGCTGTGCACCTTGTACACGAGCTGTACAACCAGGAGAAGATTTTAGAGCAGGAAGATGGTGGTGGGAAGATCAAAGCAAAAAAGAATGTGGCTTGCATGCTACTGAAGCAGAGGTTAAAGGCTAAGCTGAAAGATTAAAGCGAAAAGACTAAAGCGAAGGTATTACAGTGAATTGCAAAACCAAATCGTCATTACGAGGAACGAAGCAATCTTAATGCGAATAACAACAACAAACAACAAATGAATATAACATTTGAAGACGATAATGATAGATTATAGAAAGTCACAATCACTCATTCTCTCATTCAAAATTCAAATATCAATAAATGAGTACATATAATTTTGATTACTTAGATGAACTAGAGGCCGAGGCCATTCACATTTTACGTGAAGTAGCAGGGCAATTTGAAAAACCCGCCTTATTATTTTCCGGCGGAAAAGACTCCATCACTTTGGTTCGTTTAGCAGAAAAAGCTTTTCGCCCAGGGAAATTTCCTTTTCCTCTGGTGCATATCGATACGGGCCATAATTTTGAAGAAACCATTACTTACCGTGATAAAATGATTGAAAGAATTGGGGAACGATTAATCGTTGGTTCGGTTCAGGAGTCTATCGATCAGGGTAAAGTGGTAGAGCAAAAAGGTAAAAATGCCAGCAGAAATGCTTTGCAAACGGTTACCCTTTTAGATACCATTGCTAAATACGAGTTCGATGCTTGTATTGGTGGAGCCCGCAGAGATGAAGAAAAAGCCAGAGCAAAAGAACGTATTTTTTCTGTTCGCGATGAATTTGGTCAGTGGGACCCAAAACGCCAACGGCCAGAACTTTGGAACATTTATAACGGAAAAATCCATAAAGGCGAAAATGTGCGTGTTTTCCCAATCAGCAACTGGACAGAACTTGATGTTTGGAATTATATCCGCAGAGAAAAAATAGAATTACCAAGCATTTAT
>Ga0247812_10002313_pt1 | contig 10696 bp, 10 predicted proteins | sample UWRJL149409B1_FD_178011 | JGI IMG/M metagenome (GOLD analysis project Ga0247812, IMG submission 178011) | Plant litter microbial communities from Arlington Agricultural Research Station in Wisconsin, United States - UWRJ-L149-409B-1 | ecosystem: Environmental > Terrestrial > Plant litter >...
CTTGGCGGAGGTGTCCATCGTCTCGGCCCGCAGCCCCGCTTCGCCGAGCGCCAACGACAGCGCCATAGTGAAGCAGGCCGAGTGAGCCGCGGCGATCAGTTCTTCAGGATTGGAGCCCTTCTGCCCCTCAAAGCGGCTGGCGAAGCCGTAGGGATAGGCCTCAAGGGCGCCGCTCTCGGTCGAAATCGAGCCCCTGCCATCCTTTAGGCCGCCGCTCCAGGCCGCCGAACCGGTCCTAACGATCTTCATCATGTTCTCCTTGCATTACCGACTTCGATCGACAGGGCCATGATCGGGTCTGGCTGGATTGAACGAATGCGGCCAATCGCGTCGCGCGGAGCCAGCAGATCGCGGGCTACAGGCCCAGGTCGCTCAAGCCGGGGTGATCGTCCGGCCTGCGCCCGAGCGGCCAGCGAAACTTGCGCTCGCTCTCGGCGATGGGGTGCTCGTTGATGCTGGCGTGACGGTTGCGCATGAGGCCGTCTGGGTCGAACTCCCAGTTCTCGTTGCCATGGGCGCGAAACCAGTTGCCGCTATCGTCGTGATATTCATAGGCGTAGCGAACCGCGATGCGGGCGCCGCTAAAGGCCCACAACTCCTTGATCAGACGATAGTCGAGCTCCTTGGCCCACTTTCGCTCCAGAAAGGCCTGAGCCTGGTCGCGGCCGCTGAGGAACTCGGCCCGGTTGCGCCAGCGCGTTCCGGCCGTGTACGCCAGGGCGACCTTGGCCGGATCGCGGCCGTTCCAGCCGTCCTCGGCCAGGCGAACCTTCTCGATGGCGCTCTCGCGAGAGAAGGGGGGAAGCGGCGGTCGCGACATTGAGGTCTCCAGTACGGTTGGTGAATGGCGTGGCGATCATCTCGGGCAGGCTGGCCAAGGTCTTGTACAAGGGCTGCGATGGCGCGCCGGTGGCCGCGGAACCGACGGTGTCCTATCGTCTGGACTTATCGCGCGCGGCGATCTGGGTCCGACCATCCGCCAGTGGGATGAGGCGAACGGGGTAAAGCGTCACGAGGGTTGTCGCAAAGCGCATGGGGTCGTCGGCGCGGAACGCGCCGCTTACCCGCAAGGCGCCCACCTTCGCATCGACCACGACCAGCCCCTTGTCGGTGTAACGGTTCATCTCTTCGACCGCCTCGGCGAGGGAGACGTTGTCGAACTGGACCACCTGCCGCTCTCCAACCGGCGTCGCCTTCTCCTCGACCTGGGTGATCTGGTCGGACTGACCGCGCCGCGCCACGAGCTCCTGGCCGGGGACCAGGATCTTGGCCGCGCCGGTCGCCGTGTAGGGATCACTCCCCACCGTTACCCCAAGCGACCCCTCGTCCAGCCGCACGCGAGTCTCATCGTCTCGCAGGCGGATGTTGAAGCGCGTGCCGAGGTCCGACACCACGCGCTCGCCAGCCGCGACCCGGAAGGGATGGGCGTCGTGCTTGACGTCGAAAAGCGCCTCGCCGCGCACCAGGCGAACCAAGCGCTGGCCGTTCACATAGGCGACGTCGACCGCTGTGGCGGGCTGCAGCGCCAGTTTGGTCCCGTCCTCTAGACGCACATCCAGTCTTTGACCGGCGGCGGTCTGATAGTCGATCCGCCCAAATGCGCGGAGGTCGGGTTGGCTGACCTTGGCCACTTGGCTGTCGACCGGACCCTGACGCTCACCGCCTGGCCCCGACACCAGCACCCCGGCCAAAATCGCCGCCGCGACCGATGCGGCCGCGAGGCGCCAAGTGATCGCCGTGGCGGCGGGGCGCGAACGCAGGGAGAAGGCGTCTTTGCGAAGGCTCGCCAGGAGCTCATCGCTTTGGGGGTCCTCAAAGACGTCCCAAAGGGCGCGCGCATGGTCCCAGGCTTGACGATTGGCGTCGCTCTGGGCGAGCCACTGGGCGAATGCGGCGTCGCCCTCGGGCGAGGGCTCGCGCTGGAGGCGTTCGAGCCACAGCGCGGCCGCCGCCCTCGGCGCCAAGCCGCGCAAGGACTGCGGGGAAGGCAGATCGGGGCTCATGCCTGGTCCTCCTCAAGCAGCAGGTGATCGATGGCGCGGGCCATGTCCTTCTCGACCGTGCTGAGCGACACCTTCAGGCGCGTGGCGATCTCGCTATACCGCAAACCCTCAAGGCGGCGCAGGACAAACACCGCGCGGGTCCTGTCCGGAAGCGCCATCAGGCTTGCCGAGACGGCGCGAAGCCTTTCCCTAGCGAGCAGAGCGCGCAACGCGTCGGCGTCCTCGGCCCGGTGCTCGTCGGGCTCCAGGACGATGTGCGCGTCCGCGCGTCGTACACTGCGCCGTCTGTAGCGGTCGGCCAGGACGCTCTCGGCGGTGCGGTAGAGGTAGCCTTCGAAATGCGCGACCTCGTCGGGCGCAGCGCGCTGGCTGACCCGCAGAAAGGTGTCCTGCAGGAGGTCCTCGGCTTCACCTGGGTCAGGAACGCGCCGCCGGATCCAGCCCAGCAGCTTGCCCCTGGCCTCGCGAAACCGGAGCGCGACCAGGTGGCCCGAACTTGGTGGTAAATGCCTGTCCGACATTGGCGCGACGCTAGCCCGATCATCCTGAAAAACCAGGGCTCCGTCAGGTGTGGCGAGCATGGATGGCGTCCCTTCATGCCATCCGTGACGCACGCCCGGCGAAAACCCGTAAAATGGCCGCGATTTTTAGAACCGGGCGGTGGCGCTCAGTTCAAACCGCCGACCGCGGGGATCCGCATAGAGACTGTAGCCATAGTCGGTGTTGGTCACGATCGGCGGGGCGTGGCCCAGCAGGTTCTGCACGCCAAACCTCAGTTCAAGGTCGCGCGCTTCCGCCTGTCGCCTGCTGATCTGGAAGCGATAGGTCACGGCGGCGTCGAGATAGACCTGGGGGGGAATGCGGAACGCCCCCAGGCTAGCGGGCCCCTTCGCCGTCGTGTAGGCCGCCTCGGTTGTGAGGTAGGCGCCATAGTATTGGGCTTCGAGTTGCGCCGTCAGCGGGCCATGTTCCCAGGCAGCGCCGCCAGCGCCCTTCCACCTCAGGGGACCCTCCGTGGTGCCGACGTATTTCACCACTGGCCTGTCAGCCGCGAGCTGCCGCGTTAAGCGCGCCGTCCAAGTGACGCCGCCAAACAACCGGAACCGTTCTTCTCCCAGGGTCAAGGCTTGGTCCGCATGCAGGTCGACAGCGTCGACGGTGGTCCTGCCGACATTCAGATAGGTCGCGTCGATCTTGGTGATCACCCCGGCTGTAAAGCCAGAGGCGATGTCGGCGGGCGACAGCGGCGCGCGGACGAGCCGGCCTGGATAGCGCGCCTCGTTGTTGAGAAAGTATGTGAGGCTGCCGATATCGACTTCACTGATCTCGCCGCGCTTTGCGGTGTGGGTGTAGTCGACCGATATACGCGGCCCTCGGCGGCCATCAGGGTTGAAGACGAGGCCCATAGCCAAGGTCCGCGCCTTTTCCGGACGGAGGTTGGGCGACCCATCGACGAACACCGCAATGGGCGTTTTGAGACCGATCAATTCGCCGCCGCGCGCCGGATCGGTGTAGGCCCATGGGCCGCCTTCCGACAATAGGTAGCTCCCCCCGATCATCTGATCGGGCGTGGGCGGTAGCACCCCCGTGGCCAGGCTGGCGCGCACCAGCAAGTGCTGCATCGGGAAAGCGCGCAGACCGGCGGTATAGACCGCGCCGGCTCGCCTATAGCTGCCCCTCGGTCCCCCGTTCTCGCGGGCCGGAATGTCCGCCTCGTCCTTGTCGTAGCGAGTCGCCAGTTGCATCTCCAGACCACGCAGGAGCGCGAGCTTGGAGTCCGGCGGCAAGAGGGGCGCGCGAAGTTCGCCGTAGAGCGACGTCGTCACGACCGAAAACGACAGATCGGCGTCGTCCGGTAGCATGCTGTGGCCGTTGTCGCTCCACGGCGTCAAGGTGGCGCGCTCTTGGCGACGTTCGGCCAGCAGAGACAAGATCCAGTCGCCGGCCGCGCGCCGCAAGACGGGACCGCCCGATCGTACGGCGAGATCGCGCAGGTGGAGCTTCCGCTCCAGGCGGATCGTGCTGGGAACCTTGTAGGCCTGCAAGGTCGTGACGAAGTCGTCCCAGGATCCAAGAGGTCTGGGTATCGGTTCGCCCTTGGCGCCCGTTTGCATCAGAAAGAACGACGTCAGGAAGTTCTCGTTGAAAGTATAGCCGTCTTCCCTGACGCCGTTTTGCATGGCGCCGGTGCTGTAAGTGGCCTCTCCACGCCAGGACTTGGGCAAGTCGAATATGACCTTTGCCGACGCCCTTGTGGTGCGGATGCGGTTGCGCGCCACGGCCTCGAGGCCAGGAAATGGGAAAATGACCTCGACGGGTTCGCTGAACGGGAAGGTCTTGGCCTGCGCGCCACCGTTCTGGGGCTGTGTCACGGCGGGCCACCCTAATTGCCACCCGGTGACGGCGAACCCCGAAACCGAGCGGCCCTCGTTTTCCCACCCGACAAAATCGACGACCGCTTCGACATGGTCGCCAAATCTATGGCGCGCGTTAAACAGCAGCGATGTCACGCTCGTGGAGCCTGTCAGACTACGCAGATCGCCGTTGCCGTCGGGCGACAGCTGGCTAGGGTATTTGCCGGCGTTGGCCAGCAGGACCGAGCCATCGCCAACGCTAGAGGCGCTCAGCGGCAGATAGGTGAAGGTCGACCCCAGCGACGCCCCGCCAAAGGCGGCGCTGAGCTTTAGAGGAGCGCCCCAGATACTCTCGATAATCACGCCGTTCAGGAAGGTGGGCGCCCCGCCCTTGCGCGCTATTTTCGATTGAAGGGCGCGTTCGGCATAGTCTCGCTGCCCAAAGCGCAGCCCTTGGCCCTCCGCGCGAGAGATGTTGATCATTATATCGGTCGCGCCACCGTCGGGCGTGAATCCGATCCTTCCATCGACGCGCCGGCGCGTGGCGTCGCCGCGTCCCGTCGCGCCCACCGTGGTGCTAAGTTCGGCGCCGCGGTAGTCGCGCTTCAAGATGATGTTTACGACGCCGCCAATAGCGCCCGGCCCATAGATGCCTCCGGCTGTCCCCGTCAGGCTTTCGATCCGCTCGATGGCCAGGAGCGGCAAGCCGTTCAGGTCAGGCTGATAGAACTGCGAAACATAGTTCAGTGAGAGCGTGCTTGGCATTCTGGCGCCATCAACGAGCACCAGGGTCTGGCTAGGACCAAGGCCGTGAAAATCCACTTCGGAACGATTGGTCGCGTTTTGCCCGCGAGGGTCACTGGTGGGGCCCAAATGCTCGGCGTTGTTGGATTGCCGGGAGCGAAGAAACTGGTCGAGATTGTCGACGTGCGAGCTGCGGATGTCGGCGGCGGTGGACACGCGATAACCTTGGATATCGTTCTGCGTCCGGCGAATGTCGGTGTTCTGGGCTTTCCTGCCGACCACCAGGACCTCGGGCAGCGCCGTTGGTTGGTCCAGCTCGGGTCGGTAGACGATGTAGGTCCCGTCAGCGACGCGGCGATAGCTGAGACCCGTACCCTCGAGCAGACTCAACAGGATAGCTTCGACCCGCAACGGGGCGACGATGCGCTTGTTGCGAAGATCGCCCACCACGTCAGGCGCAAAAAGAAGGTTCGAACCGCTTCGAACGGACAGGTCCCTCAGGGCGTCAGCGAGTCGGCCTTCCTGCAGAACGACTTGGCCGCGGCCAAGCAGGCCATGCCCATCTGCGCTCGCCGCGAGGCTTAACGCCGTGGCGAAAGCCAAGATGGAAAGTGTGCGCCGCCCCAAAATCGCCATCCCCAAACTTCGCGTGGCGGCCGGCGCGCCTTCGCATTAGGGAGCGCTGCAGATCCACGAGCACAGGCTAACAATCTCCACCCCGCGGCTCTGGTAAAGAGTTGTAAAAAACGTCGTTCGCTTACGGGTTTTTCGAAGTCCTGCGTCTCCCAGTACCAAGTCGCCTGCTCATCCGCTGTGGACGGGATAGCCGATGTCAGGTGGCCGGAATTGTCCGACCGCGCTCGAGTCCTGGACCGGAGGCAAGCTGATGGCGCCGCTTTTTCAACAGCCAAGGTCGTTCGCTTTTGGCCCCTTCGTCCTCAATCCCGAGCGGCAGATGCTTGTCGCCGATGAGGCTCCGGTCGCGCTGGGTGGGCGGGCTTTCGATATCCTGACGGCTCTGGTCGAGCGGCCCGGCGTCGTCATCTCGAAGACCGAGCTGATCGAGCGCGCTTGGCCCAATCTCATCGTCGAAGAGGCTAACCTCAAGGTCAACATCGCCGCCCTGCGCCGCGCCCTTGGCGAGAAGGCTGGCAGCCTGCAGTACATCGCCACCGTGATCGGCCGTGGCTATCGCTTCGTCGCGCCCGTTCGGTCGGGCCAGCCGATGGGTAGCGTCTGCGAGCGCGGTCTGCCTGGCGGGCAAAGCAACCTGCCGCCTGCCGCCGCCGGCATTGTTGGACGCGCCCAAGACATCGCGCAAATCGGCGAGGACCTGGAGGTCGAGCGTCTGTTGTCGATCGTCGGCGCCGGCGGGATTGGCAAGACCACCGTGGCCGTCGCGGTCGCTGAGAGTTTCGCCGCACGGGTCAGCGACGGCGCCTGGTTTGTCGATCTGGCCAGTCTGGACGATCCAGATCACCTACCCGGCGCCATCGCCAAGGCTCTTGGCTTGACGACGCCATCGTCGAGCGTGCTGGGCGATCTTCTCGACCACCTGCGCAGCCGCGACATGCTTTTGATCCTGGACAACTGCGAGCACCTGATTGAGGCGGCTGCGCATTGCGCGTCGGAGATCCTCGCCGAAACCTCTCGCATCCGGATCCTGACCACTAGCCGTGAACCCCTGAGGATCAACGGGGAACGCGTCTATCGCCTGGCGCCGCTCGACGCCCCGCCGCTCGAAGATGAACTTCAGCTCGACGCGCTCCTGTCGTTCCCTGCCGCGCAGCTCTTTGTTGAGCGCGCGATGGCTAGGAACAGGATGTTCCAGCTTCACGATGGCGATGCGCTTATCGTGGCCGAAATCTGCCAGCGCTTGGACGGCTTGGCCTTGGCCATCGAAATGGCGGCCAATCGGGCGAGCGCCTTCGGGGTGCACGAGCTTCGAGGCCTGCTCGACAGTCACTTCCGACTGACCGGGGGGCTTCGCTCCTGGCCTGAGCGCCATCAGACCCTGACGGCGACGTTCGACTGGAGCTACAACCTGTTGCAGGCTGACGAACGCGCGCTGCTACGGAGCCTGTCAGTATTCCCGGGAGCATTCAGCCTGCAGTCCGCCTGCGCGGTCGCTCGAGCGGCTTGCGACCACACCAAGACGATCGACGATCTGGCCAATCTCGTCGACAAGTCCCTCGTCACGGCTGAACTGGTTGGTAACGCGGTTTGCTATCGCTTGCTGGACACGACGCGCGCCAACGCTCTGCGGAAGCTGGCCGAGAGCGACGAGGCCGACCAGGTCCGACGGCGCTATGCCCATCATCGCAGCCCGACCTAACGTTGAGCCTTGCTCCAGGCCGTCAGATAATTGAAAAGCGCGTCGATATCGGCGGGCGGTAAATCGGCAAGGCGCTGGCGGGCGGCCTTGCCCATCTCACCAACATCGCGACCGCCCCGCCCTCGACCCTCGCGGATCAGGGCGTAAAACTCATTGCGGGTGTAGCCGCTCACCGAGGCCAGATCGGGCGGATCACCTGGCTGGCCGGGTTCGAAGCCGCGCAGGCTCGGCGCGTGACAACCCGCGCACACCGTCCTGGCTAGGTATCGCCCCCGCGCGAACGACGGGCCAAGGTCGAGGGGAGGGTGCGCCAGATCCTTCGCCAGGGTGAGCGATTCCGGCGCAACCTGACCTTCCAACACCAGACGGGTGAAGGTGGGTGTCGTTTTGATCCGAGGACGAGGTTGGGCGACCGGCGGAAGCGCGCGAAGATAGGCGATCAGATGCGCCATATCTTGGCCCGACAGCACCGCGTAAGGCGCCGCGTCCATCTGCCAAAGGCGCGTCCCGTCCGGCCGGACACCCGTCGTCAACACCGTCTTTAGCTGCGGGTCGGTGTAGTTTGGCACGGCCCGGGTCAAGTTGGCGCTGTAGAGCACCACGACGTCGTCATTGTGCGACACCTTGCGGCCGCTGAGATCTGCGCCATGGCAATCGGTGCAACCCAGCATGCGGGCAAGCGCTCGACCCTTGCCTGGATCGGCGATCGAAACCGGCGGCGCGCATGCGGCCACGTTGAGCGTTAGCGCCACAAGCAAGGCGCTGAAGCCGAAACGCATTGGCATGATCGCCCCCTGTGCCTTACTCAAGCAGCGTGACAGCCAGCTTTACGACCGACAAGCCAGCTCGCGGGTGAACCATGTGACCGGCGAGCGGTTGTTTCCTTTAGCGGCGCCAATCAGGACATTCGCATGATCGATCTTAACCACGCCACGGCGCAGGACCTGGACGGTATCGAGAGCCTAAAAGGGCATGGTTTCGAGATTGTGCGGTATCGCCAAGAGCGAGGACGATTCACGAGCCTTCGTCAGCTCGACGAGGTGCCCGGCCTGGCCGGCAAGACTGAGGGCGTGGAGAACTTCATCGTTGTCACCAAAAGCTAACGCCACGCGCACACAGTCTCATGTAAGGCGTGATGGCTTGGCATTAGGGCGGACCCTGCGGTCTGCTCTTCGAAGTCACATCCATCTCGCTTAGGTTTTAGCCTCAACCAGCGTTCTTGACTGCTCCTTCATGAAAACCTGCATAGACGCGGGTCGGGTCAACCCTTCAAACGCTGAGTTCTTTGGCTCAGCAGAGAGTCCCCAGCGTCGTCGCGTCTCAGCGGTCACGGGGCGTGCGAGTAAGCTCGCTGATAAGGAGTTCCATATTCGCTGCGTTGGACCAGGCGGCGGCGCGGATTTCCTCGCGATTGAGTATGTCGGTCGTCACCAACACGCCGCCGCCTTCAACGCGTACGGCAAAGCCCCTGTCGCAAAGCTTGATAACGTACCGGCGCGTAGTCTCAATCGAAAGGCCCAGCGACCGAGCTAGGCTGGAAACGCTGGCGGCGCGGCGTAACTCGTTGGGGAACAACGGTCCGTCCATGTGATCGACATAGTCCAGGCGACGCCGCAAATGTTGCGTCTTGGCCTGGGCTGCGGCCAAGAACACCATCGCCAAAACGAGATCGCCGCCGAAGAGGTCGGTGAATAGACGCACCAAGCGAAGAGCATAGTCAGCCCCCAGGCTCAGGTGATGGCGTTTAACGAACGGCGTGCGGTCACGCTTCATACGTTGCATCTCCTCAGGATCAGCCTAGGCGCTGGACGGCGTGCAGCGATCTTGCCGCGCCTCCTGGCCGCGGCAAACGCGCTAAGCCGGATGTTGATGGACCGCCAACCGACGTTTTGTCGCGCTCATTCTGAGCAGGCGAAGCCACTCCTCGCAGGCAATTGCATCTATCGATGTCGCAGAGGCGCGCTGATCGCGCACGTAACCGCGGGCCGCAAGAGCCCGTTCAGGGAGGCTGCGATGGGGTTAAGGGCGCTGATTGTCGACCAAGATGTCGAATATCGCCGAGCCTTGGCGTCGGCTCTAGAGACCCTTGGCTATGGGTGCTTAGCCGCAGACCACGGCTGGGATGCGCTCGGGATCCTCGAATACTTAGACTGCGACCTGATCTTCATCGACCTGTTCAATCCGCGAATGGAGGGGATCGACGCGATTATGGCGCTGCGCTTCCGCCATCCCCGAGCGCGCATTGTAGCGGTGGCGGGCGATTGGAGAACCTTGCGGGCTGAAAAGCTGCTGGGTTTTGCGCGCGAGCTCGGCGCCGACGCGGCCTTGCTCAAGCCGTTCGATCCAACGGCAATGGGAGCTGTGGTCGCGCGCTTGGCGGTTAGGATCGCGGAAGACGTTGCGCATCAAACTCGAACTGATGCGCAGGAGCGCGATGTGTCGCAGCGGGTGGCTATTAGGGCGCGCCGAAATGGCCCGGTAGGGGTCTTGGCGCAGCGACCGCGTCTTCGCGCGACTGAACAGCTGTAAGCGGACGTCTTCATCACCCATGGCAGTTGGCCGGGGGGCGCCATCGACCCCACAATCGCGCTTAAGCCGCCTGACGGCGGCCGTTGTATGGCCAAGGCCCGGTGTGCGAGCGAGCGCCACGGAGTGTTAGGGCGAACAAATCCAGCGCCATCTCTCGACTTTGCCGAGCCGCCTGACGCTGCTCTAAGCGAAAGTTGCGATGACCGATGCGGGCACTTGCCCATCCACACCGAGGGTCGACGCAATAGCGGCCCAAGCATTGGCGCTGTCTGCGCTCGACTGCGCCGCCTCGCGCGTCGCCACTTTGGTGACCACGTCGCCTGCGCGATGGATGACGAGCCAAACGCCCCCTTCGGTGACTACAGAGTATGCCTTGTCCATCCGACCCTCGCCTTGTCCAAGATGTAGTTCGCCGCGGCGGAACGCCATCAGCCCAATTGTCGCAAGGTCGGACCCGTTACGGGACCGCCGAGAGGCATGGCGCGACAGGGCCTTGGATCGGCGCGAGAGGGACTTGCGGTGGCAGGAGGAGGGTTACCCCTCATCCGTCCCGGCCTGTTGCCAGTTCGTACAAGATGTCGGTCGACAGTCCGACACCGATGGCAGCCAGGGCCGCACGAGTGCAAGGCGCTTCAGGTTCGCCAACGCGCTAGGCGGAGACTCATTCAGAACGCTTTGGCAGCATGTCGCCCCCCTGGTCCCCGAAGTAATATCCGGCGGCTGCTTGGGCT
>Ga0247812_10002314_pt1 | contig 10694 bp, 9 predicted proteins | sample UWRJL149409B1_FD_178011 | JGI IMG/M metagenome (GOLD analysis project Ga0247812, IMG submission 178011) | Plant litter microbial communities from Arlington Agricultural Research Station in Wisconsin, United States - UWRJ-L149-409B-1 | ecosystem: Environmental > Terrestrial > Plant litter >...
GTAATTGAACTGAAGTACTTCTCATGTTTACTGTAGTAATGCAAATTTAGGTTCTTCCTTCTTCATAATGGAATTTTTAGGTTGCAAATGGGTAGCTTTAACGGCGCTGTTGTTCACGCTTACTTCTAGCAAATCAACGTCAAACAACACCTATTTTGACTATGTTATCCTCGGTGGCGGAACCGCGGGACTGGTAGTCGCATCGAGATTGTCCGAAAATCCACATATTACCGTTGCAGTAATCGAAGCTGGTGACTTTGAACGGAACAACCCTAATGTCACGAATCCATCTATCCTTAGCCTTGCGAAAAACACTCGCGTCGATTGGGAATATAAAGGCGAACCCCAGATCTTCGCGGATAACCGAAGCCTTGTTTGGAGTGCTGGAAAAGGGGTGGGTGGCTCAAGCCTTATCAATGGCAAGTTACGAGCTCACCTACGAAAATACTGATGCTAATGATGTACCTTAGGAATGACTTATATCCGTCCTGCTAGCTCTCAAATCGATCTTTGGCCTTCGCTCGGTCTAGAATTGGACTGGAAGAAGTTATTATTTTATGGGAAGGTGGGAGAGCATTTTCAACCCCCATCACCATCTTTAGTTGCTTGTGAGTGGGCTTCCTGGAGTGAGACAACATGATCCCTGCCTTAGCCCGGCTTGATCTATGCATCGGATTATAAATTTCTAAAGTTAAAAGCAAAAATAAGCGAATACTGATCTGTCTGTGCTGTAGTGGGTGCCTCCTATGAAGCATCTGCTCATGGCTTCCATGGTCCCCTTTCAACAACCACTTCAACGTAAGTTTAAAATTTCAGGGGATAAAGCAATACGGTTCTTAGGAAAAACTGACTTCCCCGATCTTCACAATCAGGCATCTCACAGCGGGTGATATACACGACGTTTTCAATACTACAATGAAGAATTTGGGGGTAGAGCCAAACCATGAGTTCAACAATGGCGAGCTAAAAGGCTTTGGTGTTCAACAAACAACTCAGGATGCACTTGCCGATGTCAGGGAAGATGCGGCGAGGGCATACTACTATCCTGTAATGAATCGGCAGAATTTAGTTGTGATTGCCAATACAACAGCAACCCGGGTTCTATGGTCACAAGATAGCCCAAGTGGTAAAGCAGTGGCTTCTGGTGCTGAAGTTATTGATCGAGAAGGCGTGGTTTTCACGATACATGCAAACCGAGAAGTGATTCTGTCAGCAGGTGCAATCAGAAGCCCTGCAATTCTAGAGCACTCTGGAGTCGGTAACCCATCTATCTTGAGTCGACAATCCATCAATGTTAAAGTCAATCTTCCAGCCGTCGGTGAAAACCTCCAGGACCAAACTATAATGATCGTGACCGCTACCGCCATAAACCAGAACTCATCTGGACTTCCTGGGTTTGTCGCACATACTTCTTTGCATGACCTCTTTAGCAATAAGACCTCATCGTTCTATGAGTCTACCAAAGCGAAGCTGTCAGGCTATGCTCAATCAATTGCTGCACAAAATGGAGGAGCAAGTAGTGCAGCTACGCAAGAGTACATCCTCAAAACCCAACTAGACCTACTAATGAACTCAAATACACCAACTTCCGAGGTTATTCCTATTGCATTAGGCGATTTAATAGGAGTTGCTTTCTGGGCTCTTCAACCGTTTAGCAGGGGAAGTGTGCACATCAACAGCACAAATAGAGTTGCACAACCAATGATCGATTCGAAATTCTTTCAATTCGACTTTGACGGAATTATGGCTGTCGAAACAGCTAAATTCGCTCGCAAATTTCTAACCACCGAGCCTGTTTCGGGGAGAGTGAATATATCTACCATCAATCCCAGCTTTGAACTCGTACCAGAAGACGCTAGTGATGATATATGGCTAGATTGGGTCAAAACAAAGTCTTTATTCGAACCCAATTATCATCATTTAGGTACTTGCGCCATGTTACCTAGGAAGATGGGCGGCGTTGTTGACAACGACTTCAGAGTGTATGGGACTGAAAACGTTCGTGTTGTGGATCTGAGCGTGGTTCCTCTTCAGGTTGCAGGACATTCAACGTCTCTTCTTTACGGTATTGCTGAGTGGGCAGCGCAAAAACTTCGGGCTAAACATTAGAGTGTATCGTGATGAATACGGGATTACTAAAAATAGGTTAAAAACTAATTACTACGGGACTAACGATTTTGCTCCCTACGATAAAGTAGATATCTTAACCTCAAAATGCGTATTTTAGTAGGGCCAAAACCTGTTATTCTTGTAAATGCTACAATTGAGTCGTCATTGCCAAAGTCAGACATATCATGCGTGGAAAAGAGATATTGTTGAGTTTCTCCCAACATGGAATTTTCAAAGGATTATATGTTGCACAAAGTGTGAACTGAGAGCAAATTGTTTGTTTCAAGCTAGTAAACGTTATAGCATACAGAGCAAACCCCCAGGCAAATTTATTACCACTCCTTCTGGCGGCAAATGCATAGTTAAACTGTTTGAACCACCCATTGTAAATTCCAGGACACTGCTAAAGCAACAGAAGAACAGCCGGGCTGTAGTTCATAATGAATAAATCCTCGCATCCATATGTTTTCATCTTGCATACATTCCCACCAGTTTTAGACATTCAGGAGCATTGGGCGTGGGTTCTCAAGCGGTTCTGTGCAATAAGTCTTGTGTCTCTCCCAGTCTGCAGCCTGACATTCCTTTCTACAGTAAAAGACTATTCTGCATTTGGCACAGATCTTCAATTTTCCTTTCATTACCCCCTCAGTCTTTCCACAGCTCGGACCCTTGCAATGAGCTACGTCGAAGTCCCATGGCTTTCCGTCATTCGGGTAGCATTCAACTGCAGTCTCGAATTGAACATATGCTGGGCGTCTGAAATTAGAGTCGAAAATGGCCAACGTGTATTTGGGTGAAACTCGACATTTTTGGTACGAGTCACGAAGTATTTCCATTTGTTGAGCTGAGATATTTGCACCCACACGCATTGCAAGGGCACCTGTAGGATTCAGCCAAGACCTCATGTTATGCTTCAGATCTAGTACACACCTAGCAAGATATAACGTAGTTCTTTGCTGACGCAGCCGAACCAGAATACCGCCTTATATGTTGCGTACTTCTCAAAGAGACGATTCAAGACACCGTTATTGAGATGCGCGCGAGTGGCTTCAAGACCTTTGCCTTCGCCTCCGTCCTCGATTTTGTACCTGTAAAGCTCAATACCAGCGTCTGCTGAGATGTCAGAGATGTCATCCTGGTCCATATCTCCGGCAAAGAGTTCCTCGCCCCAGCGACCCATTTCGACCAGAGACAGCGTTAGAGGGACTAGAAGTCGTTATAGGGCTTGGGTTGTGTTTTAGTGGCTCCTGTTGCTTCCTGTGCCGTGATCTGCGTTGTGTTCGTTGTAATAGAGTGCTGGGTGGAGATGGAAAGGCGATGTCACCCTAGAAACAAGAGAACTGGCTGTGCAGCCCGGAAATAGAGTATGAGGTTTACTATCTGGAAAGGTGTGAAAGGTAGAGAACTGCTGAGGACTTTAATTCTGATATATCCCGTGCTAAATTATGTAGATTCATCTTAGGAAGGAGCTGTCACCTTCAATGCATGCTTCCTGCGCTTACCCAAAACAGACAAACTCATTCCTTCCTGGCATAGCAAGCACGATTTCAAAGGCAAACCTGTGTAGTAACTATATGTCAATGTTCCTTAGTATTGAGAACAATTCGCTGAGGAAAACTCTTTACTTCTACCATTTTGGACAAGATCCCCCAATTAGTAGATACCCTGCTCTGGAGCTTACTGTTGGCACAACTCGCAACTCACGACAACTAAGGTGTGTGAGAATTAACTGATTAATCTTCTTAAGTTCACGTCAACCATTTTGTTGCATTCAAAGGATTTAAACCCTATCAACAAAACTCCTTTTAAGATCTCAAATCCTTCACTATACATGCCGTTCTAATTATGAATGTCTCTTTATAATCCTATTGTATATTAGCCGATTTAATCATCACTAGGAAAAACTCTAGTCTCACCTTGTGATTCAATATCTATCACTATCTCTCTAGACTTTTAACTCCCCTTCAAAACTTGTCTCCCAGTCATCTTTTAAGTGGCAATATAGGCGAACCAAACATCTCAAGTTATATCCTTACACAGAATGACATAATCACATTCAACCTTTGTCCCATTTCGTAAGATCCTCGGCCCTGGCGTGTCTTCGTATTTCTCGTACCCTAATCTCTCATAAAACCTCACTCCCCTCTTATTAGCAATGAAACAAGTTAGCATTGTCTTTGCCGTTCCCTCGATCCTTTTGCCGATGCTTTCAAGAAGCTTCATCAGAATCATTCCTAAGCCCGTGCTATTCTATCGTCAGCACCACCCACTTCGATACAATCTACTATCCCAGAGAAGTTAACAGGAACTGAAGAGAAGGAAGAAAACTTGCCCTTGAAGCTCAGTAGCAAGGTGAATTTCATAACAATAAACGACCCTTAACCCATCTTCATATGTCGGCATCAAGCTTGCGAAAGCTTTGATTTGTTCCCCATCTTTGACTAGAAAATACTTGAGATCCAATAGCTTCATTTCTTTGCGTTTAGATTTGGGTTTCCAGCCATCACTTGAGTTTTTGTAATCCTGGGAGCTGGTTTCGGAGATGAGGTTAAAACAGGCTTCGAACTCAGGAGTACTAAGCGCTGACGATGATATGAGGGAGACCTGGAATTGAGATTGGGTCTTTGGATGGGTCCAGGTGGTCCATGGTGGGCTGTAGTCAGAGAGGTCAGGAGACTAAGTTTTGAAGTGAAAATATACGACTTTCGTGAGAGAACTCTGTGGTGGATTTCGCAAAAGTGGTTGTGGAACTTTTAAATCATTATTGGGGACATACCTAGGAGGCAAATAATCCTCAATAAACTCCTCTATCGGCTTTGAATTTGCGACCTCTATAGGATCGTTTTGATCTATCTTCTTTCGAGGCATTTTTGAGATTAATTGCTTGGATATGGGAGACGCGTCGACGCGACGGCCTCGCTTGCATCATGAGAGTGCTGAGCGGCTTTGTTCCGCTCCTCCAAAATTATCCCCATCATCAAAAAAAGAAGACAATCTGCACCACAGGCTTCCCTCCCTCCAATGACCACACAAAGATGATTCTTCGGCCGTTGTTCATTTACCGCACATATGCGACGGTAGCCAAAAGGCCAAGTCGGCTGGGCAAAACTGTCGACCTTGACCATGTTCGTGCCCTCCCCGATTGCGCCTTTTGGACAACACCACCTTTTCTATGCCTTACAGCTACTAATTTCACTTTGACGCTACAGTTCCTGCAGCGAAATAAAGCCATAGCATTATGGCGATCAATTGTACGGGGATGTAAAAGGATTGAAGATCCAAATACGAGGAAGGATACTTTGAAGTTTGCCCGGGACGAGTTTCAGCGGAATAGGAATGTAGAGGATATCGTATGTCATTTTCCTTTGCTAAACTCTACAGATGGGCTTGAGGGAAGGCAGATAGCTAATGGGTACGAGATAGTCACAAATTCGATACTTGATATCAACAGGCAAGACGGAGTGGGAGACAATGGAGAGGTATATCGATGGATTATGACACATATTTACCATCACAGCTTCCACCAACGTGTGACAGTGATGCCCAATATGCCATTGAGAATATCATTCCCTGAACGCCTGCCCATGCTTGCCCTCCTCTGTATTTGTACAAGTCTCTTCTCCCAATGCTCTATGCTAGAGACAATCCCCCATCCGGCTCCCTGCCACAAATCTAAACAGTTCATTATAGATTCATCTATTTCCCCTGTCGTTGCTTATGCTTTGGATTCAGCGAACATATGATATACACGGACCCAGGTCCCTTTTTGCCTCCCTTCCTCCTAACGCTCTGTTTAGAAAATTAGTATTCTATTGCTGTCCATGTAGAATCACCTTTGATACATACCTTGCAGCCCTCACAGAGCTTCTTGACCGAACTCCTAACCTTCATCCCTCGCACCTGTCCAATACTATCCGCGAGGCTCCGTTGCGCGACGCCAGCTCCTAAGAGGTTGGCCTTTCGTAGTATAGCCATGGAAGAATTGGTGGTGAGAGTAGAGAGACATCGCGAGGGCGCCGTGAGAGGGCGGAAAAGGAGACGGGCAGTGCGAAGGAGGCTTGTTGCTGGTATCATCGTAGCAATTGGTATTTGAAGTGGTGGGCTGTATTGAGTAGGCAATTGAAGATTGGGGATGGGAATTTAGGGTTGTGAGGTTATCGCCGATTTTTGGAATTGACGCCTCACATTTAAGGTACCAATTTGACCTCAATCAGGTCACCTATTTAGGTAGGAGGAAAATATTTATTCTCTTCTATGTTGCTATAAGGTCAAATTAGAGTGTTGATAGATTCGCCTGTAAGGTTGGACAGGGTCTCTGTAGTTTTATTTATATCTTGACACATTCTTTCTCATTACCACTATTGTATTGTATTAGGAGACTGCGAATCAGGAGTATCCGACACTTGACATTTTTTCTTCTAGATTAACTTTGAACGCAATAACAGTGAGCGAGTTGGTCCAAGTGTTTGTTTTTGTTCATGCTGAACAATTGTTAAGAAGGTTTGTCATAATTTTACCCCTTCGAAGAAAAGGGGGTTAAGCGAGAGATTTTGATTACTAGAAGTAGACAAAGTCAAGGATTCGCATTTTATTAAGCTAAACTTCTAGAAACCTTACAACGTTTAGACATCCGTTATATTGTTTATACCTCCTAAATAGATGGCCACCAACCAACGCCATGCTAAACCAGCCACAAATTATCCCACTTGAGCAAATGATCCCAGTATACTATAGACCCTCAAGATCTCAAGAATGTCTCAAAGACAGCTGATTTTGTGCAGTCTACCCATGGATACCCAATGCGGTTGAGAAAGCTGTCGAGCTCTTTCACTTCTCCATCAGGACATAATATTCCAGTAAGCACTTTCCCAACATCAGACCCTGCATTACGGTATTGGAAGAGCGAGATGTTGTATTTAGGTCTCAGAGTCGTGAGGAACTTTTCGAGAGCCCCAGGCCGCTCAGGGAAGCTAAACATGTATAACCGCTCATGCTGAACGCCGGAGCGACCTCCAACCATGTATCTGATATGGGACTTTGCCAGCTCATCCCCGGACAGATCCGACGCTGCCATACCAGAGTTAGAGATGCGAGCTAAGAGAGATGCGAGCTCTCCTTGCCGTTGCGATGCTGGAGCGTTGAGAGAGATACCGATAAGGACATTCGCCACAACGTCTGTTGCATATCTGTAGGAGAACTCGGTAACAGCGTGTGGGAGGACATTTCTGATAAGTTCTGAGAAGGCGCCGGGTCTTTCGGGGATAGATACACTAATCAGTGCTTCCTTCTTTTGACCGAGGGCCGCCCGTTCAGCTACAAACCGAAGACGATCAAAGTTCATATTAGCCCCTGAAGCGATCGCTACAAAGTTTCGCTTTGTATTGGCAGACGGGTGTTGGGCAACATATTTTTTGAGACCCGCCAAAGCCAAGGCCCCCGCTGGTTCAACGATAGATCGGGTATCATTGAAGACATCATCGATAGCCGCACAGGTCTCATCGGTCGTGACATGAATCATCTCATCCACAACTTCTTGACACAATCTGAAAGTCTCCTCGCCAACGGTCTTGACTGCTGCCCCGTCCGCAAAAAGACCAACATCCTTCAATAAAACCCTTTCTCCCTTCGCCAGGGACTGTGTCATAGCATCCGCATCATAAGTCTCAACCCCGATGATTTTGACATGTGGTGCTATACGCTTCATGAAAACTCCGATTCCGGAGATGAGTCCCCCTCCGCCTACACAACAGAAAATAGCTTCCAAATTTCTCAAATTCGTCTGCCGGGATATCTCCAACCCAATAGTACCTTGACCAGCAATAACATAAGGGTCGTCAAATGGTGGAATGTTTGTCAGCCCATGAAGTTTCTCCAACTTGCCGCATTCTTCCTTTGCAGAATCGAAATCCGGTCCATGCAAAACCACCGAACCACCCAACCGACTAACGTTCTGATGTTTGATACTGGGTGTTCCCTGTGGCATGACAATGGTAGCGGGAATTTTGAGTTTCCGTGCTGAGTATGCGACTCCCTGTGCGTGGTTTCCTTACTTTAATCAGCTAGGTTTTAAAGAGTGAAAGTGAAATATGCCTACCTGCAGAACAAGCAACGACGCCCTTCCAGCAAACTTTTGGATCCAGATGTGCCATCTTATTATATGCCCCTCTCAGCTTGAAGCTGAACACAGGCTGCAGGTCTTCTCTCTTTAGTAAAACTTTGCAATCCAAACTATTGCTCAGGTTGACAGCATGTGTCAGAGGGGTCTCTTCCACCACATCATAGACTCTTGAGCTGAGAATCAGTTTCAAATACTGAACCGATTAGCTTGGACGCTCAATTGAGGAGTCCATCGTACATCAGGATAGCCAGTTGGCAATAAATCTTCTTCCGGAACTATCCCCTTGACTTTGGATCTTGGTGACGAGCTCGGCGGTGAAGGATTGCTGGAGTATTCAGTCAAAGATAACGAGTTGACGTTTAAACTTGGGGTTCTTGATCGAGAGTTCACCCCGTTGACCTGGGTACCGCTCTCCATGTTGCTTGTGTATTGTAATGCCAATTGATTTTATTTCCGAATTGAAATGTAGAAGCAGCGAAGTGTAGAAGCTGCCACAGAGCTGTTCGTTTGGTGGGGTTGTTGATGACTCGCCGAGCTCGCCCTCGAAATTTATTTCTGGCAGGGATAATATGTAGCTACCCGTAAATCGGATCGGGTATTGTACGGGGAACTGCACGGCCATCACCCGTTGACTTGACTTCAAGAGTCTATAACAGCAAGCAAGACATGTAGAGTGAATTTCCAAGGTCGATACTAAATCAATTCCTTCAAAATGTCGAAGGCACCTATGCCATCGTCTTTCGATGGTAACACGTATGAATCCACACCATCTTTCGAAACCTTCTAGCTCTCTAAATCTTTTATATTAACTAACATGCCATTATAGCGAATTCTACGAAGAAAGTGGTTGGCAAAAAATCTCGCGTCGTCTGCGCGAAGAACCCCTCATCCCCTTTGGATGTCTCCTCACCACTGCGGCCTTGATAGGCGCCTCCAAGTCCATCCGAGCTGGCGACCATAACCGTGCTCAACGCATGTTCCGTGCTCGAATTCTCGCCCAAGGCTTCACACTCGTAGCTATGTTGGCAGGCAGCGCCTACTGGCAAGTGGACCGTGCAAAGAGGAAGGAATTTGATGGGTTGATGGATGAGAAGAAAGCGCGGGAGAAACAAGCGGCTTGGATCAAAGAGTTGGAAGCGAGAGACGAAGAAGATAAAGAGATGAGAGAGGCGATGAGAAGGAGGAAGGAGAGGGGTGGGAAGGGGATTGTGGGGGAGCTGAAAGATGCGGATACTAGGGCGCAGGTCCAGAAAGCTGTGGATGAGGCAAAAGCTGTTGCTGAGAAGGCAGCAAAGGTTGTGGCGGATAAGACAGGGAAGGAAGGAAACCAAGTCGAAGGCATAGCCTCTGTAGCTCCAGAAGACGGGAAGGGAAGGGGAATTCTTCAGTCAGTACAGGATTTGATATGGAAGAAGAAATAAGAAAAGACAAAATGTATATCTGGCACAGACGGCGTTTTGGGATAATCATATAAGGCGTGGGGAATCTTGGGAGACTTGTAAGTATACCATGCGTCGGTGAAAATCTCAGTTCAATCCTATGGAAATAATGGTTCGTACTTCTGTTTAGGCTATAAGAGTCGTTTTTACCTTGTTTTCTTTGGCACAAATGCGTTGTCTCGAGTATGAACTGCAACTTCTGTACGCATCACACCGGTCGCCCAGTGGTAAAAATTCGGACTTCTTCACCAACGACTACAATTGTTTACAAGGTCAGAAATCTAAACAAGAGAAACTGAGCCACAAATTTGCTAGAATGGTTTTATCTAAATGTAAGATACGACAGCGATCCCCTTGAGCTCGACCAAAAAGATCGCCTAAGTTTCTACAACAAAAGGCTATTTTTGAGGCTCGTTAATGTTACGTATGAATTTTTTTATAAAAAAAATTATGGTTTTATCTGTTTGATCTCGCCGACCAGATATGGGGGGTTTGTGCATCCATATTTCCACGTTGTGCCACTAGTTTAAGTTCAAGTATTTGGATCTACATTTCATCACGAGTTGGGCTTCTAATGGGAGCACTGCTTACTTAGTCCTAGGTGTGACTAGACTAGTGATCAGGGGCATTATGTAGGATATTGGGGAGAAGGAGGTGGAAATGGAAACAAGGGAAATCTCTGTAATGCTTCTTAAAAAGGGCATGGTAATTTCTTGACTTTTCTTTTGGGATTGTTCTTGTTTTCATTTCTCGTTGAAAGATGTGTCAGGAGGGTTTTGTCGTAAACCCATTATGGTCAAGCCAAAACTCCATGTTTTATCCAACCATGCGCCATTTCCTAAATTTTAAACCACCAACACGTGCTTCAAAACACTACATTGTAATTTATTCTCAATTCATCGATCCTCCGCTCCGATTCCCACCTATGAGGCCGGCCATCTCCAACAGCGCTCTGTCAGCTTCAATATCGCCCTTCCCTATATTAATCCTTCTCCTAGCCTCAGCTTCCTTCTCTTCCCACTCCCAGC
>Ga0247812_10002315_pt1 | contig 10691 bp, 9 predicted proteins | sample UWRJL149409B1_FD_178011 | JGI IMG/M metagenome (GOLD analysis project Ga0247812, IMG submission 178011) | Plant litter microbial communities from Arlington Agricultural Research Station in Wisconsin, United States - UWRJ-L149-409B-1 | ecosystem: Environmental > Terrestrial > Plant litter >...
AAGCCGCAGACGGCGACACCCCAGTGTCCCATGGATAAGGCGATTTTCAGCGGGCCGAGCCTACAACTGGGGGTGCTCGAGGCGGCCTTTGCTGCTGATTCGTTACCGAATGTAGTGCGGATTGCCTTAGCGGGCAGTGAGTTTCTTCGCGGTCGATCGGGACGTCGTGTAGAGCGAGTTTCCCTTGTAGACGACCCGGATCGAATACGTGCCGCCCGTGCGGAGTTGGGGTATCGAGATCGTCACGCGCCCCTTCGCTTTCGCGGTGAGCCTGTACGAGCCGAGCTTTTTCTTGTTCGCGTACACGGCAAGGGTTCCGGTCGGCGCTTTTCCGGAGCCGTACGTGACCCGCACCTTCGCCTTCGCGCGCGCGGTCTTCGAGACTTTCTTCTTCACCAGGACGACCGTTGTCTTCGTCCGCGACTTCGTCACGATCTTGGGCGCAGGCGCAGGCGCAGGCGCCGTCGCGGTCGGTGTTGTCGTCGGTGTCGTCACCAGAGGGGTGACGACGGGAGTGGGGGCGACAGGTGGCGTCACGACGGGTGCTGGAGTGACCGCAGTCCGGGTCGGTGTCGGTGTGGGAGAGACGACGGGAGCAGGCGGTCGCGGGCCGAACGCGACGGTGACGGATGCGCCGGTTGTGGCGTTCACGGAATTGACGGTGATCGTGAGGTCGTCGTCGTAGTTGGTGAACGACTCACCGGCGTCGAGGTGGGTGTCGCGCCGGGTAGCCGAGCCACCGGAGTTGAGCGGGCCGATAGCGAGAAGCCTCGTCTCCACCGAACTGGGCGCGCCGCTGGCCGATACGCGAAGAATGCGTACCCCGCCGATGCTCCCCTCGGTGTCCATGTAACAGCGCGAATAGGAGCTGGCGTATGTGGCACACGTTGTCGGCCCGGTGTACTCAGCGCTGTTCGCGTCCGCATTGTCGGTGACGCGATACTCCACGTAGTAGGTCTCCCCGTCAGGATCGGTGACGGCGAGTGCGCGGATCCCGCTGGTGCCATCGGTGCCGAGGGGTTTGATCGTTGCTGTCGTCGTCCCGCTCGACAGCGTCGAGTAGTCGCCCATGTAGCCGGTGCGGATGCGCTGGGGTGAGGACAGGTGGGGCACCGAGTCGCGTACCGTGTAGCCCATGATGTCGAGGTAGTCGGAGTATTCCGACGTTGCGCACGAGCGCGCGAAGGTCGATGTCGAGGCGTCGAAGGTCGAGGTGGCACAGATCGAGGCGTTGCCGTGGCTGAAGCCGAGGTTGTGACCGAACTCGTGGAGCACGGTGGGGAGGCCCAGGCTCGCGCTGCTGCCGAGACCACTCACGAGAAGGCCGCCGTCCACGCCGACACTGCCGAGGCCCGTTCCGCACTCCTTGGTCGACAGGGTGACGAGGTGCTTGTATGAGCCAGCCCATTGGGAATCGCTGAACGCACCGGAGAACGCAGCGTTTTCCGACGCTGAGTAGATGGCGTTCAGATTGCAGGAGGAATCCAGCGCGCGTGTCTCGAATCCGCCGAAGGCGAGCGAGATCTTTCCGCCGGATTCGCGATTCCAGTAGGTGTTGAGCTGGGCGACGAAAGCTCGCGCGGCAGTTTCGTTCGCGGGAACGGCGACGGCAGGCTGGGTAGTGGCTCGTGAAATCGTTGCGACGCTGATCCAGATCGTGTGCACCTGCGTGGTGGCTGCTGCCTTGGCCTCGGCGGTCGAGTGCTTCCGGGCGACCGGGGGAATCTCACTGGTCGGAATGGCGACTTCGTCATTGCCCAGGTCGACGACCGTCGGCGACGGAGCGCCCGGGTCGACGACCGCCGAGGACGGAACAACCGGGGCGGCGCTCGCCGGAACGGAGATGCCACCGAGCGAGAGCGCCGACACGAGCGCTATCGCGAGAGCGGGAAGAACGTAACGACTCGGTAGGTGCACGGCCTCCAAGGTCGCAGGTCGGGCCCGTTTCCGTCAGCCCCCAAGCGGGGCGCTCGGTCGGGCGCGCAAGTGGATGCGCTTGCCCTCCTTGCTGAAAATCATCAGGATCTCGACCGGAACGCGTCCCGCAGCGCCAAGCCAGTGCGGCGTCCTGGTATCGAACTCGGCGGCCTCGCCGACCCCCATGACGATGTCGTGATCGCCGAGCACCAGGCGGAGCTGGCCGCTCAGCACGTAGAGCCATTCGTAGCCGTCGTGCACCCGCAGCTCTGGCGGGACCACCGATCCGGGAGGCGTCGGCGGGATCGTCGCCTTGACCGTCTGCATCGGTGCGGAGTCGGGAGACAGGGTGACGAAGGTGCGGCCGTCGATGCGTTTCGTCACGGGGAGCACGCGGGGGTCGGGCGCGGGTAGCGGGATGATGTCGTCGAGCTCGAGCCGGAGGGCCCGGGCGATCGGCACGACGAGTTCGAGGTTCGGCGCCCGCTTGCCGGCCTCGAGCCGGGAGATCGTGCTCGCAGAGATGCCCGTCGCGGTCGAGAGTTCGTCGAGGGTGAGGTTCCGCTTCTGCCGCCAGCTCTTCAGTCGAGGGCCGACGTGGTCGATCGCATGGTCGGTCATGTGCCCATCTTGCCAATTCGGCATGGAAAGTTGCTGGCAGTTGCAACCGTGACCGACAGTATGACCATGACCGATCACACACACTCGACAATCGAATCCGACAAGCGCTGGGACGTAGTCATCATCGGCGGTGGCCCAGCGGGACTCAGCGCGGCGCTCATTCTGGCACGGGCGCGTCGCCGCGTTCTCGTGCTCGACGGCGGGGCTCCCCGCAACCGGTTCGTGAGCCACATCCACGGCGTGCTCAGCCGCGACGGCTACTCCCCGCTTGACCTGCTCGACGACGGCCGACGTGAGGTCCGTGCCGCCGACGGCGTGATCGCGACGGCAGGGGTGGTGGCGGTGCAGCACGCGACGGACGGGTTCGAGCTCGAGCTCGACGACGGCGCGCGCGTTCGTGCCGGTCGGCTGGTAATCGCCACCGGCATCCGAGACGACCTTCCGCCTATCCCCGGTCTCACCGACCAGTGGGGTCGCGGCGCGGTGTCGTGCCCGTACTGCGACGGCTTCGAGGCTCGCAATACGGCGATCGGCATGCTGCCGTCCTCCCTTGCGGGACTCCACAAGGCGCACATGCTCCGGGCGTACTCTGCCGACCTGACCGTCTTCACCGCGCTCATCGGGATGCTGCCCGAGGAGGATGCGCGGGCACTCGCGGCTCGGGGCATCCGTGTCGACGATCGCCAGGTCGTCCGTGTTCTCTCGGACGGCGATGTGCTCCGCGGTGTCGAACTGGCCGGCGGAGAGGTCGTACCCATCGATTCGCTGTTCGTCGATCCCGTTATGGTGCCGCTCGACGACCTGCTGCGCCAGCTCGGTGCCGCGACGACCGAGACTCCGGGAGGTCAGTGGACGTCGACGGATGCCACGGGCGCGACGTCCGTCGACGGCGTGTGGGTCATCGGCAACCTGGCGAGTCCGGCGGCACTGGTTCCGGTCGCGATGGGGATGGGGGTGGCGGCCGCGACGGCCATCAACGCCGCGCTCGTCGCGGACGACATCCGCGATGCCCTCGCCGCGTTCGATGCCCCCGCGCCCACCGCTGCCGAGTACTGGGAGGACCGGTACAGCGGTGCGACCCCGCAGTGGAGCGGCAACCCCAACGCAGCCCTTGTGCGCGAGATCGCCGGGGTACCGGCGGGAACCGCCCTCGACCTCGGCAGCGGCGAGGGCGGTGACGCCGTGTGGCTTGCCTCCCAGGGCTGGACGGTGACGGCCGTCGATATCGCTCCGTCGGCGCTCGCCATCGGTGCGGCTGCCGCTGAGCGAGCAGGGGTGGGGGAGCGTATCGACTGGGTGGCCGCCGACCTCGCCGACTGGTCGCCGGTGGGGGAGTTCGATCTCGTGTCCGCCCAGTTCCTGCACTCCTTCATCGACCTGCCGCGTGAGGACATCCTGCGTCGCGCTGCAGCTGCCGTGGCATCCGCCGGTCTTCTCGTTATCGTGGGCCACTTCGGCGAGCCGTCCTGGGGGAGCGGGCACGGACACGACATCGTGCTGCCGGGGCCGGAGGAGATGCTCGCCACGCTCGACCTCCCCGAGACCGAGTGGACGGTCGTGACGTGCGCACTCGTCGAACGTGCGGCGAGCGCCCCGGACGGCTCCGCCGGAACGATCGTCGACTCCGTGCTCGTGATGCGGCGCCGATAGGCTGTGATTCCCTGGACGGGAAGGACGAGCCGATAGTGACCACCCCGTTTCACTATCAGGTCGTCGCGACGGATGCCGCAGAGATCCAGGCCCTCCTCTCCCGTGTGACAGGTCGCGCCGTGCTCGCGGACGTCGAGGTGCCGTGGAAGTACCGCTACGAGCAGCATGTCGATGGCGAGGAGCGGTTCAGTGTCGTGCGACTGAGCAGTGTGGGAGCGAGCCGCGGGTACAAGGACCGCAACCCGACTCCCGGCGGCGAGGTCGTCACGATCGCCGTGCTCAACGGGGGCGAGTTCTCCGTGCGCGATGACACCGGTCACTGGCGTGACACGGCGGTGCCGATCCTGTTCACGACCGACAGGGCGCTCGTCGTGCACCAGGTGAACTTCGACCTGACGGTCGTCAACCTCTCCACGGCCTATCTGCTCAAGCGAGCCCGGCTCCGCTTCGGCGACGGCCTGGTGGCCCTCGACTTCGGCAACGCGGTGCCCCGATCGCCCGCCGCGATCACGAGCTGGCGCGCCCTCGTGCACCACGTCACGACGGTGATTCTCGACAGGACGTTCGATGACGAGAGGGTGCGGGACAACGCGCTGCAGGCACTGGCGGATGCCGCACTCGACCTGTTCGCGTTCGAGGGAACGCGACCGGCCCCGGGAACGGCGGAGGCGTCCGAACTCATCGCGAGAGCCATGCGGGAGATCGACGATCACCTCGACGAGGACATGTCGATGGAGGCGCTCGCCGCCGCGGTAGGCGTATCGCCCCGCACCCTGCGAACGGAATTCACGGCGCGGCTCGGCTGCACGCCGCTCACCATCGCACGGCGGGAGAAACTGCGTGCGGTTCGCGTCGACCTGCTCGCCGCCGATTCGCGGCGGGTCACCGTCGGTGAGCTCGCCGACCGGTGGGGGTTCCGTTCGCTCGGGCGCTTCGCCGCGGCGTACCGCGCCGAGTTCGGTGAGCTGCCGAGCGAGACGCTGCACCGCGAGGTCTGACGGATTGTGACGCGCGAGTCGCCCGCTCGATGTGATCGAACGGGCGACTCGACGGGTCAGGGAGCCAGGTACCCGCCGTCGACGACGAGCGAGGTGCCCGTGACATAACCCGACTCGTCACTTGCCAGGTACAGCGCGGCATATGCGGTGTCGATCGGAAGCCCGGGCCGGCCGAGCAGCGTTCCGCTGATGAGTGCGGCGTTGATGTCCGGTGCCTGGTTCTCGTTCATCGGAGAAAGGATGTAGCCGGGGTGGATCGAGTTGCAACGTACGCCATCGGGCCCGTGCGTCGCAGCGACGTTCTTGCTGACGTTGAGAATGGCACCCTTCGCCGCTTGGTATGCGTACGAGTTCGGTACCCCGGCAAGGCCCCAGATAGAGGACACGTTGATGATCGAGCCCTTCTTCTCCTTGATCATGTGCGGAAGCACGAGCTTCATGCCGTAGAAGATGCTCTTGAGGTCGATCGCAAGTACACGGTCGTATATCTCATCCGTGGTCTCGAGGATCGGCTCGTAAAGGCAGATCGCCGCGTTGTTGATGAGGATGTCGATCCGTCCGTGCTCCGCGATGATCCGGTCGATCACGACCTGCCACTCGTCGGACTTCGTGATGTCCATCTTCAGGAAGGTGACCGAGCTCTCGTCGGCTCCTTCCGCGTCCAGTACGTCGGCGGAGTAGACCGCTGTCGCGTTCTCACGGATGAACAGCTCCGCCATCTCGCGTCCCTGTCCGCGGGCTGCTCCGGTGATGAGGGCTACTTTGCCGTCTAGTCGTCCCATGATGTGTTTCCTTTCGGTGGTGATGGTTGGTCAGGCCTTGGCGTAGCGGCGGGCGAGCGTGGAGAGCCCGACCGCGAGCACGAGGATGAGGCCCTTGAAGATCGGCTGGAAGAACGTGGGGGCACCGAAGATGCTCAGCCCGTTGAATCCGACCGCGATGATGAGCACGCCGATGAGGGTGCCGAGTATGTGGAACTCGCCATCGCGCAGGGTCGCCGACCCGAGGAAGACGGCGGCGAAAGCGTCGAGCAGGTAGCCGTCCGCTGCCGCGAGCGTGCCCGAGCCGAGCAGCGATGACAGGAGTGTTCCCGTGATCGACGCGCAGATGCCTGCGGTCGCGAACGAGAAGATCTTGACGCGATCGACCCGGATGCCGGACAGGCGAGCTGCCTCGGGGTTGCCCCCGACAGCCTGCATCTTCTGGCCGAGGTCCGTCTTGTTCAGGATGACCCAGAGGATCGCGAGCACGACGAGCATGATGATGATGACGTTCGGAATTCCGAAGACTGCTCGACCGAGGGCGATCGCGGTGAACTCGGCGGGCACGCCCGAGGCGATCGGGAACGCACTGTATGCAAAGCCGAGCCCGACGAGCATCGTGCCGATGCCGAGGGTTGCGATCACCGCGTTTATTCGCACTTTCGTCACGAGCACTCCGTTGACGGCCCCGATTCCGCCGCCGATGATCATGATGAGCAGCAGCGCGAGGATGAGCGGAACACCGTCACGGGCGATGAAGCCGACGACGATGAGCCCGGAGAAGCTCGCCACGTACCCGATCGACAGGTCGAACTCGCCGACGACGAGTGTGATGGTGAGTCCCGCCGCGATGATCGCGGTGAGCGATCCCTGACTGAGGATGTTGAGGAAGTTCGGAAGGCTGAGGAACTGGTTCGGCGCCTTGATCGTGAATGCGATGATCATGATGGCGAGACCGACAAGGGTTCCGTAGCGCGACAGGAACATGAGGAGCGCGCGCCGACGGCGCGAGTCCGGGGCAACCGGCGCGGGTGTTGCAAGGGTGGTGGTACTCATGCGGGGACTCCTGGGATGGTCTCGTCGGTGCTGGTGTGGTTGGGGGCGCTCTGGTCATGGGCGTAGCTGAGCTCGATGATTTTGTTCTCGGTGATCTCGTCGCCGATGAGTTGTCCGCTGACACGGCCCTCGCTCAGCACGACGATCCGGTCGCAGAGCGCGGCGAGTTCTTCGACATCCGATGAGATGACGATCGTGCCGATGCCGTTGTCCGCGAGATCACGGATGGCCTGGTGGATCTCGTGGCGGGCGCCGATGTCGACACCGCGGGACGGCTCGTCGAGGAACAACACCTTGACCTTCGGCGTGAGCCAGCGCGCAATGAGCGCCTTTTGCTGGTTGCCGCCGGACAGGCGTCCGATCGGCTCGTTGAGGCTCGCCGTCTTGATCTGCAGGAGGTCGACGAGGCCCTGGGCCCGGTTTTTCGACTTCTGCGTGCTGATGAACGGGAGTGCCGACACCGATCGCAGTGACCGGAGTACGGCGATATTCATGTTGTACGACACGGACTTCTCGAGCAGGAGTCCCTCCGAGCGTCGCTCCTCGGGAACGAGGCCGAGGCCCTGGTCGACAGCGTGGGCGACATTGCGGGTCGTCATCGGCTTGCCGCCGAGTTCGAACGAGCCACCCTCGAGCTTGTCGGCGCCGAAGGCGAGTCGTGCTACCTCGGTGCGACCGGCACCGACGAGTCCGCCGAGCCCGAGCACTTCGCCCTTGTGGAGATCGAACGAGACGTCCTTGACGATCGACCCGCGGGAGACGCTGCGGGCCGAGAAGATCGGCGCGCCCGTCCGGTCGACGACGGCGTGAGCGCCCTCGCGAGAGACCACGGGCACGTCGCGACCGACGATGGCGTTGATGAGGCCGCGCTTGTCGAGGTCCCCGCGCACGGCGGAGTCGGTGACGCGACCATCACGGAACACGGTGATCCGGTCGGAGAGGTCGAGCACCTCGTCGAGTCGATGGGAGACATAGAGGATCGCAACGCCGTCGGACGCGAGGTCCCGGATGACGCGGAAGAGGTTCTCGCTCTCGTGGTCGGAGAGCGATGCCGTGGGCTCGTCCATGGCGATCATGTAGGTCTCGCGCACGAGGGCCTTGCTGATCATCACAAGCCAGCGCTCGGCCACGCTCAGTTCATCGACGCGACGGTCGAGCGAGAAGTCGACGCCGATGCGCTCGGTCGCGAGAACCGCGGCCCTGCGGGACGCCTTCCAGTCGATGACGCCGAAGCGCTTGACCTTGGGTGCGCCGAGCAGCACGTTCTCGATTGTCGAGAAATGGGGAACGAGATTGAGTTCCTGGTGGATGAAGGCGAGGCCGGACTTCTCGGCGTCGCGAGGAGTAGCGAAGCGTCGCTCTTCGTTGTCGATCAGGATGGTCCCCTCGTCGGCGGGGGTGATGCCCGCGAGGGCACGGATGAGCGTCGACTTACCTGCGCCGTTAGCGCCGACGAGACCGTGGACCTCTCCGCGGTGGATATCGATATCCACCGCGGAGAGGGCCTGTGCCCCGCCGAACTGCTTGCTCAACCCGCGAACCTGGAGCCAGGCGCCGGTTGTGTCGTTCATGTGGTGGCAGATCCTTTCAGTGGTGCTGGAATACGGTTGGCGCGACTCAGCTGAGGGCGTCGGGGTGATCGGTGAGGAAGCCGTCGATCGTGTCGGAATCGACGAGCACGCCGGGCACGTCGATCGTCTTGGGCTCCCAGTCGGCGCCCTGCTCGATCGAATCCGTGATGGCCGTGAAGAGCTCCACACCCTCGGTGTTGCCGTCCTGCCAGATGATCTGCGTCATCGAGCCGTCCTTGACCGCCTGCAGCGCATTCGGCGCTCCGTTGATCGCGTAGACCTTCACGTCGGTGCGACCCGCCTGCTTGAGCGCCGCAACGGCGCCCATGCCGGGCTCGTCCCACGCACCCCAGATGGCGAGCGGTCCGCTGCCCTCGGGGTGGCTCGCGAGCCATGCCGACGCGTACGCCGTGCCATCTTCGACCTGGCCGGGAATCGCCACTTCGTTGCTGGTCACGGTGATGCCGGACTCGCCCGCGAGAGCTTCATCGAACGCCATCCCTCGATAGAGGCACAGCACGCCCGTGTGGTAGGTCAGGGCGAGCACGTCCCCCTTCGTGCCGAAGTCGGCGAGCATGGCGTCGACCGAGTCCTCGCCGACCTTGAGCGCGCTCGTGGTGGCGACGATGCCATCGACAAGCTCACCGCCCCAGCTCACGACGGGGATCGAGGCCGCTTTGGCAGAAGCGAGCCCCGATCCGATCGAGGTCGACGCGAATGCCGAGACGAGGATCGCGTCGACCTTCTGCGTCGTGGAGAACGCGGTCATCGCCGCGTTCGCCTTGTCCGGGCTGCCCTGGGTGTCGGTGACCGTGACCTTCCAGCCAGCCTTCTCGGCAGCATCTGTGGCTCCGGTAATGACGGCGGCGTTGAGGGCGTCGGTTGCGACAAGGGCGACGATGCCGAGAGTCTTCGTCCCGTCATCCGCCCCCGTGCTGGTTTCGCTGCAACCGGTCAGACCGACGACGGTCGCGACGACAGCAACAGCCGCTATGAGTGTTCGCTTCATTGGGATCACTTTCTTTCTTGGAGTGGTGTGATGCGGTGGATCGCGCTACTTGATCGAGTTCGGGTGCTCCTCGATAAAGCCGTCGACCGTGGAGGCGTCAACGACGACGCCGTCGATCTTGATGACGTTGGGCTCGTAGCTGTCGCCGGCCTCGATCGCATCGAGCAGGGCGTCCATCAGGGCAGCCCCTTCGTCCTCGGACGGCTGCCACACGACCGAGGTGACCTCACCGGACTGCACGTCGAGGATCCCCGGGGCGCTGCCGTTGGTGCTGAATGTCTTCACGTCGGTGCGTCCGGCTTGCTTGAGCGCAGCGGTAATGCCCTCCATGGGCTCGTCCCAGCAGGTCCAGATGCCGTAGTTGCCCTCGCCTTCCGGGTGGGTGACGAGCCAGGCGGCGGTGAAGTTCGTAGCGGACTGCTGCTGCCCGGGAACCACTACCTCGTTGTACGTGATGTCGAGGTTGGTGTCGGCAACCGCGGCGTCGAACTCGTTCTGGTGGTCGAGGCACAGCTTGCCGGGGTGGAACGTCAGGGCGAGCACGTCGCCGGTGTCGCCCATCGCCTCGACGAGCGCCTCGGCCGAGGCCTTTCCGACCGCCTCGTTGCTGGTGGTCGCGACGATTCCGTCGGCTTCGCCACCGCCCCAGCTGATCACGGGGACCCCCGCGGCTTTTGCGGACGCGAGACCTTGGCCGATCGCCGTCGAAGCGAAGACGAGCACGAAGATGCCGTCCACGCCCTGGGTCGTGTACGAGGTCATGGCGGCATTCGCCTGGTCGGCGTTGCCCTGGGTGTCGGTGACCTTGACGGTCCAGCCGGCTGCCTCAGCGACATCCGTCGCTCCGCGGATCGCCTGCTGGTTGATTGCGTTGTTGCCGATGTACGCGACGATGCCGAGCGTCTTGTCGCCGCTGTCGTCGCCGTTCGTTGATTCGCCAGTCGAAGAGCCGGTCGAACACGCTGCCAGGCTGAGCGCGGTGGCTACCGCGATCACGCCTCCCAAAATTCGCTTCATTGCAAAACACCTCATCGTGTCGGGAAGAACGGGAGCCGCCGGCACTGGCGGACCCCGGTTGTACGATTGTCGGACAATCAGGTGAATTGTA
>Ga0247812_10002316_pt1 | contig 10688 bp, 8 predicted proteins | sample UWRJL149409B1_FD_178011 | JGI IMG/M metagenome (GOLD analysis project Ga0247812, IMG submission 178011) | Plant litter microbial communities from Arlington Agricultural Research Station in Wisconsin, United States - UWRJ-L149-409B-1 | ecosystem: Environmental > Terrestrial > Plant litter >...
CTATTAAAAATGTAGATGTACATACTTTCCATTGTATATATACTATACATCGGCGTGCACGTCAACATCAGGACTTTTCCGCTCATAATTTCTACAGCAACATTGAGCCCTAACACCTCGCTCAGATAAATGCCAAAAGCCAACCAGAGATATGGAACGAACAGAGCTTGTCAAAGAGCAACATCCTGGAAGCTGGCATTGCCTGGTGTGCGCGAGCCAGATTCTCCAACTTCACCTTCGCTCTCCGTTTCTTCCTTTTCTGACTCCGATTCTGATATAGATTTGGTAGGACGAAGTGCGACTTTATGCTGATCTCGATCTTCAACCCGCACCTTCTGCTCATCGGGGACAACACTCTTCTCGCCTTCTCCAGGTTTCATCTCTTCCCCATAGTCATCACTACTATCGTATTTTATGGGCCCATCTTTGGCTGGTGGAGTGGGTGGTATTGCCTTGCCACTGGAATCATCGCCATTTGTGACCTTGGGGGGTGTAGAAGGTCGAGGAGGTTCTTTCGCCGGTTCTGGTTCGGGCTCTGATTGTGCTGGTGGCGGCGCTGGTGCCTGGACAATTGTGCGTTGCTTTGGGTCGGCATCTAGATAGTACTGTCTCACTCCAACGATCCGCCCTCCTCTCTCACAACCTTCAATCCATTCTGGCCGTACCACAGGGATGTTCATCTCCACAGCTTTCTCCCACGCAATTCCTCTTCCTTCTGTGGTTACAAAATGTGTGGTATCGATCCTAACACTGTCTGCGACTTTTGCGCCAATCCTCTCTATTGCTCGTGTGAGGCTATCCCTTAACTGCGCAGGAAGAATGCCAGCTGTAACCGTGATGCCGCTCAGATCTGTCATCTTATGTGTCTTCACCACAACCTTCTCGCTACTGAATGTTCCCGCACTCGTTCTTAACACTAGGTGAAATGTGTATTCCGTATCAACAGCCAATCCACTTATCTTCGTGCTCTGCATTACAGTTGGCCGAGGAATGTTTCCCGCCTTCTGCCCATTGCGAAAAAGTGATAACGAGATCACGTCTGCAGTCGCATGCTCGATAGGATCCCATTCCAACACTACAGATGTTTGCGTCGCGTTTCGACACCGAAGTACTGGGGCCGCTGGTTCGGATTCCCCAAATGACGAATAGATTGCATCTTGGAGGGCAACGAAGGACGCTTGAGACTTTTGTTCAGAGGAAAAGTTGCGCGCGACAGTGATATCAACTATACTTCCAGAGGAGATATTGGGTGGTAATAGAATCGAAGGGAATTCGATCTGCATAGCTGTTAGAGATTGGCAGCTAAAGGGGTTCCAGGTTATCAATGCTGCTAGGACGTACGAGTCTTTTATCTTGTGTAAGCAGGACCGCAACTCCTGCATCAACCTTTCCGACAGTGAGAGAGACTAGCATTGTGATCAGATTCTTGGTTGGTATACTTCAAGAATTACGTTGCGACAAGTTCGGAACTTGGTGCAAACGCGTGAGCTAGGGCAATATGTCCTTCTGATTGGCATGTTACTAGACAAGGCTGAAAAGGTTCAGCCTTGGACGTCTGATAGGGCTTGGCATTAAATGTATCTCAAGAAGTCGCGTCCTGCAACGTGAAATATGCATCAAGGAGTTGAATTATGAGCAACTTCATATGAATAGATAGATTTTGTTTATATTTATTGCCTGAGGTCCTGACTGCTAGAACTGTCTGTATAGTAATCTTGCAAGAACAGCTACAATGCCTGTTTTTATTTCAAAGAGTAGAGTGAGTTACATGACCAGCAGCTAATCTGGCCATCAGAGATACCAAATCCCTACTTCTTCTGCTTTTTAATAGAAGACGATGAGCGAGAGATCTTCCTAGCCCTTGGGTTTGCGCCTTTCGCAGGCTTCACTTCTTCGCCGGGTCGTTGTTTGCTCATCATCTTCTTGACGCAAAAGTCCATTTGATTCCCAATTTCGGCCATCTTCAACTTCACAATATGTTCTTCTGCTATAAATTGAACTGTCCCATAGATAGGCGCCAAGGTTCCGTTGCCTTCTAGTGGTTCTCCATCTTTTGTAAAACCGTGCCTCTTCATTGAATCCGCAAATGCTATGCGAATCCTCCTCACCACCCAACTCCTCATCGTGCGCTTGATCTTGGCTTCCTGGCCTTTAAACTTTGTCGTAATGAAGCAAGACCAAAGCGGTTCCTGCCGTTGTGCCCAAGCTTGAACAAAATATTTCTTGAAGGGGCCTTCATGCCCAATCTTCATATTCTGGGATGTATAGGTGTACGCCTTATGATTCCCATACATCATCATAAATGCCCTTTCGATGCCTGGGGCCGGTACCGGGTTTAACCATCGTAATGTTTCTGGACCGCCAATGATCTTATTGGGGGCATAGTTGGTTGAGAAAGGGGAAAGTCGCCAAGTACCTCGTGGCATTGTATCAGAAACTCGAGCGAGGAGGAACTGGCTGGACTTTCGAGGAAAGTGATCAGCCGGATAGAATCTAAGAGAAGGCTACCATGACTGCGCTGCAAGACTGGATGCTACAGTAATGCTTTATTCGAGTGGCGATCGTGTGATTGTGTTGTTCTCGCGTGGATTATGGCACAAGATTGCATGTTCGTTAACTTCTAATAGAATGGGATTCACTGGTTGAGCACATAGACAGGGCTACCAACTTTACAGCTGAAGACGCTAAATTTATTCAGGCATAATAATTATGGGTCCGTTCTCACCCCACCAACATCCTCATTCAAAGTCAGACTCCATCAAACTTGCACTTTCACTTTCACTTCCATAATCACTTCCAGACTTTCAGCTACTCAAGTACGCTGAAGCAGTCAGAAATACGCACAGCCCATCTTCAAGTGAGCATATTATTTAAACTTAACTCCGGAAATCAGTCAACATGCCTAAGAATAAGGGAAAAGTAAGCCCCGCCACGTCGCAGCCTGGAATATCGCAATCTAACACACTACGACATAGGGAGGCAAGAATCGTCGTCGTGGAAAGAACGAGAACGATAATGAGAAGCGCGAACTTACATTCAAGGAAGAAGGACAAGGTACGACTTCTCAGCGCATCCCATCAACCCAAAGCTGACCCCTCATTTAGAATACGCACAGGTGTTGAAGATGCTTGGAAATGGACGTCTAGAAGCTCTCTGCTTTGATGGCTCGAAAAGACTTGCACATATTCGAGGAAAACTCCGCAAGAAAGTCTGGATCAATCAAGGAGATATCATCCTCCTCTCTCTCCGCGATTACCAAGACGAAAAAGGCGATGTGATTCTCAAGTATAGCGCAGACGAGGCAAGAAGTCTAAAGGCATACGGCGAGTTGCCAGAATCCGCAAAGATTAACGAGACCGATACATACGGCCAAGAAGGTGACGGAGACTGCAATTTCGAGTTTGACGAGGATCGCAGCGATGAGAGTGATGATGGAAAGGGTGGTAAAGATATTGATGTCGACGACATTTAAACGATGGCGCGCGAAAGACTGTCTTCTCTCTCAACCTCGTGAACCATGTACGCATCCCATCAACTACGTAAAGTTGTTACCAATACTAACTATACCATAGGACCTGTTCCTAACATGTGTTCCGAGAACCTCGACAGCATTCTCTTTTTGTCAACTGGTGATTGGTGTGCAATGGGAGAGACGTTGCGCATCTGTTTACTAGGCTTTTTATTCATCCTGGCCTTCTTATTATAATGGTCCCATACGCGTTTCAGCATCAGCCACGGCGCTTCCTTAGGAGCATCATCAGACGGTGTAAAACACCTACGATTATGAAGACTGCAATCCATTACTTTTAACGAGGATCTCAGCTTAAATGGCCTCAGGACTGTACATTTCCAATTGATTCAAATTGCCATAAAATCCATGGTAAGACCGTGAAGCATGTTGATGAAACCTCGTCTGGATCTTAATATAAAATGGTGCATTGTAACTCCGGCCTTTTAATCATCCATTGACCACATCCTCTCCCACCAATTCTCCTTTGCAACTATTAATAACCAGCAAGCAAGTGCTAGCCTAGGATGTCTCAGGGAAGAGTCTTAAAACTAGTCCAGTCAACAGATTCAGAAAAGGAGAAGCATTTAGTTGCACCTTCCAACTTCTCTACTTTATTCCAGTCCATTTAAGGTTCAAAGGACCCGATGAGTTTAAGTCTATTTGAAAAGATTAAATCATAGTATTTGTTCACAATGTTTTGGAAATGGGTCACAGTACTATACTAAATAATGTAAACTATATTGGTTGGTTATGGGCTAACTTAAAAAATATCGAGTAATGAGAATTTTATAATGTGAAAGTCGTATTCAAATTTAAAGTACTTGCCACCTGCTGGGCCGCCGCCCGTTGAGCTTGCAAGGCTGGCAAGGCTGTGAAACGATTTTAGTTGCCAAGGATTCCGGATCCCATGAGCTCTATCTCACAATCACTTATTATCAGAAGAATTGAGTAACCCACCCATGTTCTTGGACCATGGCTCCAGGTATAGGAGATGCTTCAAAAAGCTCTTCAATTAGCAAAAAACGCAAGGATTTACACATGTCGACGAGCCAGAAACTGAGTGATCATAAGAATGGAGGACAAAATAAACGCGTCAAAGTATACAGTGCCAGAACCATCTCGACCCAGCCAGCAGATGCTGCACTCAAAAATGGCGAATTGGATCTCCCAGCGTTCCTTAAATCCAGGGAGTTTGAAATCAAGGCAATGGAAGATGCCATGGTGAAATCCAAGAAGTCTCTTAACTTGAGAGCGTTCCAACAGATGCCCCAACACTTGCGAAGACGGACTGCGAGTCATAATGTCAAAAGAGTACCAAAGCGAATACAAAAGAGACATAAATTTGAACTGGAACAAGACAACTCGACTCTGGTTGATCGGAGTAAGAGGAAGCCAAGCAATTCGAGAGGACGAATCCGTGCAGAAACTGCCAAAAAATTGGGAATATTAGCTGCAAAAAAGAAGGCTACCAAAGAAAAGGACTGCGAGAAGAAACATTCTCCAGGAATAGTTGCGAGGATGCCTAGGCCAAAAATTCGATCCGACAAGTTAAACGATCCCCAGAAGCCCAAGTCAAAGTTCAGGAAACGCCAAATTCACAAGGCGTGGTTACCCACTCACTTGTGGCATGCGAAAAGAGCAAAACTCACAGAGCCTACGCAACCTTTGTGGAGATTTGCCATCCCTCTTACTTCTACGGAGAAATCATATAGACCGACTCACAGAGCTGGAGGAGCTCGTGGGGCTGTAGCATGGGACACGAGTTACATGAGCACAATTTGTCTTGAGGGCTCGCTCGATAATCTAGAGAAGGTTTTAAGGGCACTAGGTGTTACAGAAGAATACCTATGGGAAGAAAGAGGTCAAAGATGGAGATCTGGAAAGCGAACTTGGAGTGGGTGGTTAAGTAGAGAATGCAGGGACCAGAGAAACCAGATTGCACCATCTACTATTATTTGGTGTGCATCAGAAGAAAACTCTTCCCTTGCAGGTAGTCATAGTTCAAAGAGGCCAAATTTACGACTTTTCATCAGAATCCATCCTTCCGCATTTCTTGAGACTTGGACTGAGGTCCTTCGATTATCAAAAATGCGAAGGCCTGTCGTCCATGCTACAGATCTCCGGTTTGAGATTGGCAGTATACAAATCACAGGCCCTGGCTCTACGGAAGCTCTACTTGGAATTCTGCATCCATATTCCAAATCAAGCGAGGCCCGAGATGATCATGGCGAAACCTTCAGATCCCTAGCAGGCGTCACAAACCCAGCAGCATTGCCTCAAAACTCTTTGTTGTCCTTCTCAATCTCAGATCCCCGACTTCGTTATCCGCCTCGTACAGTCGCACTGCCAAATCCAGAGGAAGAAAATACAAGCTTCGCATTGCTTCAAATGCTATCTGCTTGGCCGGCTGACGCAACTGCTCCCTCATCCGCCTTGTTCGATCGAGACTCTCGAATAAATGCTACTCGTCTTCCCTCCCAAAAATCTATTAATCGACGCAAGTCTCTGGCTAAGCCCGGGGCCTATCCTGACCCATTGGAAACTGACCCTAAAATACCTGTAATGCTCTTCACCTCACGTACCACAACATCAGGATCTACGCAAGGGTTCTGGACTCTTATGGCTCCTTGGAAATGCATATTACCGATATGGTATGGTTTGGTGCATTATCCCCTATCAACAGGCGGAAACCCCAGATTTGGTGGGATCCAAGAACTTCGTCAAACTCATTTCGAACAAGGAGTTCCATGGTTTCCCGCCGATTATCTAGGTACAGTGGCTGGGTTTACATGGGAAGCCGAGGAGACAAAAAAAAGAAAAGCAGCATGGGAAAGAAGACCTAAAGGGAAGAGAGTCGAATGGGATTCTCTTGATTTGGGTGCAAAGAGAAAGGGAGAGGTGGGAAGAGGTTGGGCTTGTGATTTTGAGCGGTTGTTATGCATGCCCTTGAAGGGTGTTGAAGAGCCTGGCGGTACGAGTAAATATCCCCAGAAAACTCCGAATGATGACTTGCAGGGCTCCGAGACCCCTCTCGAATACATTCTTCCGAAGGCATTCATCGCGTTATTGTCAACTTTAGAAACAGCACTGCCCCCGCTCTCCAGTGTCGGCACTATCCGTATAACTCTCGTCACTCGTGGCGTTGCGAGTCCCTGTGCCCGGATATACCGACTGCCGTCACAACCATCATCTCAAAGCCCCGTAGCCAGCTCTACGCCTATAACCACTACAAAAGACTGGCTTTCCTTGTTGCCGCTTACACCAGGGCAAAAGGCACCACCAAGGTCAAACAAGGCTTCCTTCGGGCGCATACCTCTTAACACACCTCTACCACAGCGTATCCGATTACTAGCACAGTCACTGATTCAGCCACCTCCTTCAGAGAACGCGGAGGACTACCCTTTGGTTCCTGATGAGGAAGACCTCATTGGGTTTGTTACCACAGGAGAATTTAATCTTGCGGAAGGAAAAGGTATTGCTATTGGAAATGTTGTTGTTGCAAAAGCTGTAGAAGCCTGTAGACGAGACGGGAAAGTCGGAGGTAAGCATGGCAGACTATGCATTGTGAGAAATGCAGGAGAGAAGATTGGCAGACTAGCTAGCTGGGTACCTGTTTAGCCTCTGAGGGACCTATGAAGAATCATATATAAAATTGATACAACATTTGTGCAATACCTTCCGGTTATTTTAGTATATCAAAACCTATTATCACTCTTTCTAGGACTTACAACTAATAGACTTTAACTGAATATCTTAGGCTACTGGTTTAACTTCCATAACCACTCACTATAATGTGTTACGTTGAGCCTATGGGATAAAAGGGGACGTATCAGCTGTAGACCGAAATGGACTTCCGATCTGAAAATCAGATACACAAAAATAGCACCGCGACTACATAGGCAGAGGGATGAGCTCTCCTGGAAGAAGAACCCATGAATAAAGCTAATAGCTAATATTGGGAAAACGTTTGGTGCAATGCTTTTGAGTCTGCCTAATTCCCAGGTCCTATTTTTCTAATTCTTATATTCTCATTTGGATCATATCTATCGTGATTCTGAAGCGAACCATCTCATGTTTCGACATGCAGTTTAAAGCAGAGGAATTATTTGCGAATTATCTACCAGCTGAGAACCACTAGATATCAAGCATTACGATGATCGAGTACGAGAGTCTTGGACTACGTGTGATTCTACATTCTGAAAGATCTACCTACCTCTGGTAGGGGGCGCAAATTACGTCCACGCTAAACAATGTTTCCTTCCTTTCATTTGATACAATCTCGCCGAAAAATAGCATATTCTTAATATATGGAATGTTATGCTTGCTGCTTAGTACAGCTTCAAATTCGCCACAGTCCAGCAAGCATAGAGTGGGGCAAGCCGAACGACATCGTCGATGAATCTCTGTGAAGAGATTTTCATTCAAATCATCAGTTCTCTGCCATTATCAAAAGCAACAGTACAAAAGAAAACATCATATTGCGAGAAGACTGAATCAAATCACAAGTCAAAGGCAAACAAGCAAGCAAAAATGAGCAACCAACCAACAGCGGCTCCGTCGCCAATCCAATCACCACCAAGTGATGTAAGGTTCCTGAATACCATATCGGAAATATTTCACCAATTGACAATTTTTTGTAGCTCGAATCGATATCAAGGATTGACAACTCCCTGATATTCGAGCACTTCACCACGTCCGATGCGTGGGCTCTCGGCAGCGCGCTGCGCGAGCGACTCATGGCCTTTCCCACCCCGGTCGTGATCAATATCTCGCTCGCAAACCAGAACCAGACCCTCTTCCACTCATGTACCCACTCCGGCGTGATGCCGGACAACGACACGTGGGTTGCGCGGAAGAGGAAGACGGTGTTGCGCTGGGGGGTCTCGACGTGGTACATGCACTGTAAGTTTGGCGGCGACGAGGTGGCCTTTAGGGAGAAGTACGGCCTGGGCAACAGCGCGCCCGAATATGCTATCCATGGTGGAGGCGTGCCGGTGAGAGTGAAGGGTGTTGAGGGGGTGGTGGCCGTCGTTGTTGTCAGTGGGTTGAAGCAGGATCAGGATCATGCCGTGGTAGTGGAGGTGATCCAGGCACTCAATCACTAGGGATTATACAAACATGCAGTATGTACTTTTGCTACTTGTAAAATAAAAAAAATTCGTGATAAAATATGTATTCTCGGGATAAGATAGAAGAGCTTGTCGTGCCTTTTAACCACAAAAAGTCTATGTTTACTATCCTCAGGGGGTTGGGGGAAAATTACATGAAATAACTGAAATCATGGCATATCGGCACTGGACAAAAGAATCAAGCTGTCAAGAAAGAAGTGTGATTTTGAAGCCATGAAACTCTACTTGATTGCATTGCCTGCTCTTTTCGACTGCAAACTTAGGAACACTATTCCCACATGGAGGTAAACGTCACCCCTGAAAAAAGCCCCTTTATTTAGCGAGGATTGTTACCAATATCACCTTGATGCGAGAGATCTAACGTACTTGACATTATAATTACTCAGTATTCTCTTCGCAATATTCAGACCAACTGATGAGCAAGGGATAGTCATTTTTATAAAGTCGTAATATTTATGATCCGTGATATATACAGATTCCGTCTGAACGCCAGCAATGCATATGACTTCCGAACTAGAACTGACCTTCTGTGTTTCCGTCTCCCATACTTTTACTACTACTACTTCCGCTTTGAATGGCACCAAGGATACCATCTATGTAAGAAGCCCCACTCCATTTTTGATGTGTCAGAACATCAACACCCATTTCCTTCTCTCGCTTCTGCACAATATTAACATACGCAAGCATACCTTCATCCTTGAATGCCTTAGACAATTCGTGCGAGATAGTTGCTGTGCTGTGAAGTCCAGCCAGGGAAATGAGTTGGAGAACAAACCCGTGCTTGGCGATATCCCAGATGAAGGACTTGAGAGTTTCATCGGTGAAGCCTTGGGCCATCCAGTTGAAGGATGGTGACAAGTTATATACGAGTCCCTTGCCTGGATGTTTGGCACGAATTTCGCCAGCGAATCTTCCTGCGTCCTTGACGTTTGGATCTCCTGTCTCAACCCACAATAGATCAGCATATGGTGCGTATTCAATTGCTCGCTTTGTTGCAGCTGTCATGCCTGCTCGGTAATGGTAGAATCCCTCTCTTGTTCGTGGGATATCAATGTTGAAGTATATGGGTTTGTTGGAATATTTCGAAGCGAGTTGCTTTCTCTTGGTGATGGAGAGATCGCGGTTTTCTGAGGTCTGCTTTAAGTACTCATTTATAGAGCTTTCGGCGACACCCTGTTCTTTTAGTTGGAGGACAACAGCCTCGTCGCAAGATACTAGCTTTGTCTTCTTAACCCAATTTGCTTCAAAGATATCTATCTCAGACCCTGTTGCGCCTTCTAGTTCCATAGCCTGAAGAGTCTCCGCCAAAGGTTCAATTCCTTCCTCGGCAACTCCCAAGATAAATTCGTGGTCTCGTACATCTATTGCGCTACTCAGTAATTTGCCGCTTTCTGAATCTGTTCTTGCAATTACAAGATTCTCAGATCCCATAACATCCCACTGGAATCTCGCAGCTACTAGTCGATTTATGTGCTCGCCAACGGGAACAAGGACTTTGCCCGCAAGATGTCCGCATTTCTTTCCTCCATGCATTTGATCTTCAAAATGTACAGCAGCTGCACCGTTCTCCGCAAAGAGCTTGGCTAGCTTTAAAACAGCTGACAGCCCGCCATGTCCTGTATCTCCGTCCGCAATAATTGGACGTAGGTAGTCTGTATATGGTGTCTTAGCTCTCTCTGCTGGACTTAATTTTCTTCTCGCATCCCATTGTTTTCTATCGTGCATGGATTGTGCTTTCGAAAGGCGTTGCACTTGGTTTGGTACCGTGTTGTAGGGATAGTCTCCGAAATCTGGGGAAACTTCGTTCGTGGTGGTGAGTACAGAAGAGCAAGCCCAGCCAGAGATATAAAGTACTTCTTGATTTGCTGCTTGTTGTGTCATCTGTACGGGATCGATAGCACCCACTAGATACTGGTCAGAACCAATTTTGTGTTTTTAAAAAGGACATGCTTACTTGTATGGATGGGCTCCCCCGCCGCCTCTCTTTTTTTTATTAAGTTGAAGAGCTTCCTCGCCATAACCGAGCTTGGATACGATTGCATTTGACT
>Ga0247812_10002318_pt1 | contig 10686 bp, 9 predicted proteins | sample UWRJL149409B1_FD_178011 | JGI IMG/M metagenome (GOLD analysis project Ga0247812, IMG submission 178011) | Plant litter microbial communities from Arlington Agricultural Research Station in Wisconsin, United States - UWRJ-L149-409B-1 | ecosystem: Environmental > Terrestrial > Plant litter >...
CAGCTGCCTGTTTCAAGGTCGTTACGTCGGTAATGTCTGCGGCGAGAACGTGAACGTTGGAAATGTTATCGGCGGCAAGACGGGTTTGCGTAGCAATGGGGTCTCGCACAATTCCAATGACTGTATTGCGAGGGTCGGATGCAAGAACTTTAACGAACCCATACTACCAATCTTTTAGTATTTGCGTGATTTTAGATGGCTTTAAAAACATACGCCAAGACCTCTGCTTGCTCCGGTTACGACGTAGCTCGGCATTTTGAGATAAAAATGGTTTTTCGTCGATTATATAACGTTGTTGGCTGTGAGAGAAAATATATGTTTGATGTGTCCGCTACTATCTGAGAAGAAATGCCACTACCTTCTTTCCCTCTTTATATATATTAATTATCCAACTTATAACCCCGAACCGTTAACCCATTTGTAATATGTACACGGGAATGTATAAGCAGCAACAATTAGCTATAGTGCCATTAGTATTAAAGTACTATGCGTACGGAACTCCGAAGCCCGATGGGCTTATTTCCTGTGACGGGTATATTATCTGGGATTAAGTGGGTCTGGTTGAATCAAACATATTTTGATGGTTGATGGCACTCGGAACTCCATATTTCTAGGTACCCGGATCCAAATGAGTAAATTGTGCCCAGACGTGTTAACATAGTCCCTAGATATATCACTCACGAATGATACTATTCGGCCTGTCATCATGGAGCCGTTACCCGTTCCTTGGGCGAAGCGTGAATAAGGTAATCAATAGCCAGCGGGAACACTTGGGTCGGTGTACAGATGGAATCAATCAGAATCATCTTTTTGTTTTTAGATAAGTAGACCAAGGGAAAAGACATTGTTTCCTAGTCACAATTAAAGAGGGAAGGATGCAAGAAACCCCAAAGATTCTGAAAGCCTGAAAGTCAGACCTGCAAGTCTTTCTTGGTTTTTTTGGTTACACTTGACGTCAAAGGTTCAGGCTGTGGATGGTAATGGTCACCTCGAGGCAAATAGGACCGAAAGATTCCTTCCACACTACGATTAGGTGATATAACTTTAGCCAGTAAAACTCAAATGAAGTGCTTCCATTCATAAAGTACAGAGGTGGTCATTGATTTATAACTTTACAAGGGGCATATTTGGCCGAATGTACTGAGGGAAAAATTCACCGGCCCTATTGCTGGGATGTTACATATGGTTGTATAAATAGGTACCCAGATAAATATGTCCAGACCACTATAGCAAGTTCTATAATACTACTCTGTTCTATTAAGAGGTTGGGAATATCTCTCCCGAACATTCAACCTTCCGAACCCAGTGAGAGGCCGCTCAAAACCCAAATGAACTGCGCCAATGCAAATGATCCCCCTAGCAAAGAGAGAATCTGTCCAGACGAGCTTAGTGAGTGGACTCCTTGAACATGGTTCCAATATATCATCAGTTCGGCACCTAGTGCGTTGAAACAGATCGTCCAAAAAAGGGCAGCTAATAACGCAGCGGTATCTGGGCGTGTGCTAGGTCGCTTTGCAGGGGGAAGATAGGTAGGTATTTTATTCAGGTTGTCTGCAGCGCTCGCCGGGGTGGTGGTTGTCCTATGTGCTTCGGGATTAAGTGGAAGATGGGCAAGAGGAGGCTGCGAAAGCAGAAGAGGTTTGATCTGGTCCATAGGTGCAGGTATTTCAGTTTGTTCCGTAATCTTGCGTTCACTCGGTATTGAGTTAAATAGCAAACTCCGTAATCGAAGAACCAAATCCCTACACAATTGCCAAACTGTGCATAGAGCCATTCTCGCAATTCTTCGTCTCCATATCCATCTCAGCGTGAGGAATCCAATAGCAAATAGATAAAATCCTTTCCAAACATTCAGAGCCCAACCAGAATTTATCTGCTTCGAGAACACATATATCCAGACCGAACAATATCGGGCATTAGATGTCAAATCAATTCTCAAATCATTCATAACAGCCCAGCTTCCAAACCCTAGCTGGGAAACCATACAAGCTGTCTGCATCCATGTGACTACTTTCCCTCCTCTCGTCTCCCCCCTTCTCTCCCACTCCGCATTTTCCTCAAGCGGAGCAGCGACACCTAGCGTACCGACTGTGAAGAGCGCCAGCATTGTATCGAAGGGCCGAAGACGTCCTTGGAATGCTCGGAGAAACAGAACAGCATTAATAGCAACGCTAGAAAATAGACAAGGTATTTCGAGAATCATACGTGGAGATTTGGAGTAAGTAAGTGCGCACAGGTAGGCCAGCGCCTGAGCATAGACAACGAGTCGAACACCCAAACCATAGAGGTCTGGGTCGCCCACTATTTCGCATGATGGTGCTGGGGCAGACATGGGTTTCAAGTAAATAAGGCTGATTTCCTCCTCGTACAGCACGGAGGGAGTCTTTCTGAGAGAAAAGAAATAGATTGTGATCCTATTCGAAAACTTGCAGAATTAGCCCCCTGCCCCTGCCTCATACTGTAAGCCACGTGGCTGCATAAGAAATTTAAACAAAGGGTCGTTGCAGCATAAACCTTCGACCTGTTGCTTCACGATTGTAGATATATAATACATAGGGATATTAACTAATTCCATTCAAACTCTTCACTTTTAGTCGACTGTCGACTTTGCTGCACTGAAGCACCCCGCTAACCATGCGGTCGAGACAGAGATCTCCTCCTGCGTATGATTAAAGGTGATTGACAAACATGCATGAAGTATTACCAAAAATCTAAATTTCTTGCAACGCTACTACGCGAACATACTGTAAATTATGTTGCAAGTTCGTCAAGGGGAAACGATGGTGCCTTACATATAACGCAATCCCACCTAAATTTAAGGAGGTTGACGGAAGCTAAATAGTCCCCCATTTTCAGTGACCCGCACCGGCCATGAATGAATTATTTATGTGAGGTTTTATTCTACTTATAACGCAATGGGGCTCCCATCAAAGTATATCATTATCGTACTGTACAGTACAATAGGCAGGGGTTCAAGGGATGGATGGTATGGTATCGCTCTGTTCCGTCAACCATGGTGCCCCATTTTTAGGCAAGGCCAAATTGTTGACTACTTACCTTATTGACTGAATACACATACCAACTTGGTGTACACGGGTGTTATAAGTTATACAACTAAACTACCTTGGAAATAAGTATAAGCAAGAATAATTGTGAGCGATGAAGGTGTAGTAACGTTTCGGGATTTCCCCCTCCTCTCCCCGCCCTCCATAATCCATACACTTCATTATTCATTACTTACAGGAACTACTATTTGCATTACGAAAACTTGGGCTTATTATTTTCAATGAGTAGCCAATAAGGTATATATATTTCTTTTTAGAATAAAATATACAGTACAAATAATGGGTGCAGCATGGCTCTAGTTGCGATGTAACTAAAATTCCCCCGCACGTTCGAATATGCATGTCCATTAGTAACCTCCAGTCTCATCACATCTTTTGTACTGGGATTAAATAAAGTTCCACAAAAGCAGCAGCATGCACAATGACTTGTTAGATTAGTGAAACCAATCGGCTGAAACCCAGATAAGGATCGAGCAACAGATAAAGTAGAGCACTGCCTAATTGTTGCGGCGTTAATCAGCTTCTCTTGAACATATCTTTCTTGCGTCAAGTGATTGAATTTGTTCAGCTAATATCCCCTGTTAATAGGTAACTCAAGTGTACGACTATGACTTTTGGCGTGCATACTCACAGTTGACAGTGAATATGGAAGATCTAGCCCAAACTTGCGACACCCCTGATTGCCCCCTCCATTTTCATGCCCATGATTCTATATTTGTGAGCAAAGATGGGCCAAAACTAGAATCAGCACTACGGGAAGAGCAGCAAGACTCCACTTCCAGAGTTCTTGAACCAGCTGTCACCCCCAAGAAAATAACTGAAGACGGAGGACAAAAGAGAAGCGTTGACGTCAAGAAGAGCCCCGAAGAACATGGATTCAGGAGAATCATACGCAACTTCACTCCATCGTAAAGTTATATCTTTAGAAACTCTTGGTGAGCCTAACGGTAGGCTTTGCTAACTTGAAGCAGATGGTTTATTATCACCATGAGCACTGGGGTTCTATCAATCCAGCTTCATCAGCTGCCTTATAACGGAAACTGGCTCCAGATAATTTCCGTCATATTTTTCATCCTTAATCTAGTCCTATTTCTACTCTTCACTGTTATATCTTGCCTAAGGTACATTCTCTATCCCCAGATCTTTCCAGCTGTGCTTCGACATCCACACCAAAGCTTGTTCCTAGCAACTTTTCCAGTGGGCCTTGCAACACTCATCAACATGATTGTACTGGTTTGCGTACCTGTTTGGGGTCATGGTATGGCAATATTGGCATGGGTTCTCTGGTGGATTGTTAGTGTGTTAGCATTCACAACATGTTTTCATTTGACATTTGTGATGTAAGTCATTGCGTCCTTTATAATCTATGGCATGAAAACATGCTATTTCTGGTGTTCTGAACTTTTAATGTACAAATGACGCTTTGCTGAAATGAATCCCCAGAATGTCGAACCAGAGAAGCGAACTGGCAGAAATGACAGCATTATACTTCATCCCCATTGTCTCAGTTGTGATCGCTGCAACATCGGGAGGATTAGTTGCGGGAGCAATTCCCAACCACAATCATCAATTATGGACCCTCATTCTCTGTTACATTTTTTGGGGCATTGGATCCCCTTTGTCATGGATAATCTTGACTATCTACTTTCTTCGCATGACAATACACAAGCCTCTTAAACGAGAAGTCATTGTGTCACTTTTGCTTCCACTGGGGCCTCTTAGTTTGTCGGGTTTCTCGTAAGCATATTCTGTTATTCCTGATTCTCCTGATTTCTCTTGAATTACCGACCCACTAAACTGCCCCAGTTTAATTACACTCGGTAAACTAGCTCAACGTCTATTTCCCATTACTCACAGCCTCTCGAAAGTCGCCCGTGCCGGCGACATATTGTATGTCGTGGGATTCCTCGTGGGTCTCATTCTGTGGGGCTTTTCTATTGTCTGGTTTATTATTGCCATTGTCATGATAGCCACCTCTGGCGGTTTTCCATTTAATATGGGTTGGTGGGGCTTCATATTTCCCGTCGGTCAGTGGTAACTCTTCCTCTGGACAACGTAATCTATCTGAACAGGTAAATAGGTGTTTTCACGCTCCTTACGATATCAATTGGAGAAGAGCTAGAATCTCGAGTTCTCAAGGTTGCTTCATGTGTGAGTCGATCCCTTCTATTCAATGCTTCCAAAAACTACCTCTGATTCTGGGACGTTTGTTTTAGGTTTTGACAGGAATATGCGTTATTATGTGGCTCGTGATTGCCATAGGGACTGTAAAGCGTTCTTTAAAGGGAAAGATGTTTTTTGCACCTTGTCTTGGTACAGATCTGTTCCTTAAACAGCTTGAAGGTAAAAAAGGCGCTTCTAAAGAGCTGAAACACGTAGTGTGACTTTTGTAAAAAAAATAAAAAAAGTCTACAATCTTTCGTACAAATTTGGATTGAATCAATTTTCTTCCAATACTACTATTTAGTATGATATACGGAATGAAAAGCTTTTTCTTTTTTGCCAAGTAGTGGCTACACTACCAATGACTTTACTCCATAACCTCCCACGTTTAGATGGCCAAGTTACATTTAATATGATTATGAAGAATGACGGCCTTGCGCAACAAACGCGACTCGCTGTGATGTATATTCAAACAGTTCAAAGTTTTAATATTTAATTCATTCATTTGCTTGCACAAATTGTTTGTAGTGAACCAATATTACTGTTCACAATCGTCCAACCCAGACTGACTACTCTTTAATTTGGCTTGTCATATGAAAACTGCTTTAACTTCAGGAAAGAAAGTGTAAATAATTTCTGCGAAGAACCTCTGTGAGTTAGACATCAAAAGGTGCGGAAGAGAAAATATACAACTATCCTAGGTTTCTTCCCTATTCACGCCGTCTTCTCTGCAATGCAGTAAAGGCTTGGCAAGTGTTGAAAGACTTGTTCGCGTACAGATTCCTAGTCTCAGATGCTAAATGTGCTTTTATAATATCCAGTACCACAAAATCGAACAGGCATCTTTAAGTAAAACCCCTATTATAGAAAGGTCTTTCGGAGCGGTAAGATTCACGCTCAAGTTCTACCTAACAAGCTATTCGGTAATGTGACCCGCGACAGTTTTATTTATTCTTTTCGAGATTGCCGATTATCCTCGAGATTTCAAGTTGAGAATGTGCACCCCTGACCACACCTAAGTGAGCCTTGGGGAGTCTTGATACATGTGTGGCTATGTATTGTGATGTGCACTCCGGCAGTCCAATATTGCTAAAAACTGTGACATAATAATCCTTAGAGCATAGCCGAGCTCGGGCTCTAATTCAATAGTATGATGAGGATTTGCTTCTTTACTTGGCAATAGTATTGGCAATTGCACGTTGGCAAGCCTCTACCAAGGCTGGGCTATATTGGCTCAACTTGGCAGCTCTCGGCAATGTGCGATGTGCGGTAACAGAGGAAGCATCCCAGAGGTGCCGCATCAAGATTCGTGAGGTACAATTCCAAAAAGTGATAGATGTCTTAGCTAAACCATTAATGAGAATATCGTTTGAATGACTGATATGCTAGATAGATAATACTTTTCATACTTAAGCTGGAAATTTGTGTTAATGGGAAATTTAGCTTGTGCTTCCTATATCTATCATTCGCCAAGTGCTAAGGAAGCATCCAAGAACTCCTGCCAAATTTCTAAGAACTAACAATGGCCTATCATTAATATCCTCCCTTATTTATACCATCATTCGAAGTCTTCTCGTTCACATTTCGTTCCACGTTTCCTTGATCGTTTCTTCACCTTTATCCTGTTTCACTATATAATAGGCGAATTGTTACATTGGCACATTAGCACAAGTAACACTCCCAGCAACCCCACGTACATTGGCCGAGCTTTTTGGGTGGTTGTCCGTGTAGGATAAAAGCTGGAACGGCTTGTCTCGTTTCAGAGGCCGATCCAACGACTTAGCATGAGGCTTCTAGTCGCACCGTAATAGTAAGATTGGAAATGCAGATCTTTCACAGATGCTTATAAGTCCAACTTGCGTATGACGCGAGTCTTTGATTCCAAAGTTTGCTGATCGTACTGCTGGACTGGATCATTTCTCTACTACTTCTTTAGTCATTTTTAGGGGCGGGCTCCCTTCTTCTCTTCCACATTTATCTTTCGTCAATTCTGGCAATTGACGATTTACCAACCCTTTTCGGAGCTTCTGGTGTATACTTGTGATATCTAAATTTGGTGTTAAAGAGTGTTGGTGGTATCTTCAATCACTCTGGAAATATCTGCGGTCATTTGACAAGGAGTTGAAACTATCGCTATCGCTATCGCTATCGCTATGCCGACTCTTGACGTGAGTGAACTCAATGTCGTGTTAGGTGTATTAGGTGAAAGATCCGCCAGCCCCCAGTGTGAATGTTTTTAACAACTTCGCAGGCACATTTATTGTCGCATATGGCATCATCTCAGTCAAAATAAAAGCAGAATGGTATCTTGGAGAAGCACGTGAGTACAGGTCAAAAGATATTTCCATCTCCAGAAATTGACCTTCCGTTAGTGCCGGCAGTATTAATCGGAATTATTCTGGGTCCTATCGCCGCGAAATTTCTTGATGCGACTCAATTTGGAGCAGCAGTCAAAAGTCAACAAGATGCAATTACTCTGGTAGGTTTTTCGGGTTTGTGAACCAGCAAAAACTGATAACTACTCTAGGGAATGGCTCGTGTTGTTATTGGAGTGCAACTTGTGATTGCAGGCTTCCAACTTCCAGCTAAATTCTTACAAAAAAAGTGGCTCCCTATGTTTATCTGCTTGATCCCAATCATGACTATAATGTGGCTGTTCACAACTGGATGTATTCTTCTCACTGTTCCAAATTTGACGCTGGTAAATTACAATCACCGATTAGATATTGGATATGTCACTAATACATCTCCCAGCTCACCGCATTGGTTATAGGTTCGTGCGTTACTTGTACCGACCCTATTCTCTCACAGGCCATCGCTAAAGGCCCCTTCGCCGATAAATACGTTCGCCGTCCACTCCGCGAGATAATCTCAGCAGAAGCTGGTGCAAATGATGGATTTGGATTTCCGTTTCTCATGCTTGCAGTCTACCTCCTGCGGCATGCTGATTCTCCACTGGTGGGACATACTGGTGGAGAGAGTGCTAGTGCTGCTGTGGAGACTGGGGTATCAATACACACTAGAAATGAAGAAGTTAATCGACTTGGAGGAGGTGTGGGGAAAGCATTGGCAATGTGGACAACAGAGACCTGGCTCTATGTTGTCCTTCTCTCTGTGGTTTATGGTGCCGTTGTTGGATTTGCTAGCTGCAAAGCTGTAAAGTTTGCCCTTCGCAAGTATGCTGTGTGATTGACATTCATATAAATAGTTGCTAAAATAAGACTAGGAAGTGGATTGATACCGAAAGTTATCTGTTATTTCCTACTGGCCTAGGTGTATGTGTCATATCTTTGAGATAATCTGGTCTTGTGTTAACAGTATCTAGCTTTTCCTTGTAGGAACCTGTGGTGCAATTGGCACTGACGACTTGTTGGCTTGTTTTATCGCAGGTAATTTCTTAAACTGGGATGGCAACTACCTAGCCGAAACTGAAGCTCTTCACGATGAGGTAAACTCTTGCATGGACGTCCTTCTGAACTTTGGTGGTTTCATGTATATCGGTACTATAATTCCATTCGCAGAGTTCCACCAACCCGACACAACCGGCCTCACTATACCAAGGCTACTCATCCTAGGTTTTCTTATTTTAATATTTAGACGTATTCCTGCCATCATGGCAATGTACAAGACGATGCCCGGTTGTGTTAAGGATTGGAAGGAAGCACTTTTCATGGGCTACTTTGGCCCCATTGGTACGATTACTGTTATCCTCCGTTATCAGAGAAAGATATCTAACAATATATAGGCATTGGTGCAGTCTTCTACGTGGAACACACCAAACATCTTTTCCCCAAAAAGGAGGAAGTGGGTAACGACGAAGAAATATCACATCTAGTTAACGTCATGGTTCCAGTCGTGTACTGGCTAGTACTCTTCTCCATCGTTATTCATGGTCTTTCCATCCCAGCCCTTAACCTAGCATACAAACTAGCCGGTGTCTCAGCTATCGAAGAGGAAGTACCGATTGAAATCGCAATTCTCTCCATCAACGCCCCTCTGCCCAAGAACTCTAAAGTCAACCCAAACAGAAAATCTGTGATTGTTAATAATCGCTTCTCGAGAGTGTATTCTACACAGCCATACGGGAGTCAGGTAAACACCGGTAGCACTAGGGAGCTGGCAATGTGGAATTCTGATGGCCAGAGCCCAAAATGGGGCCGTGATAACAAGGATAGTCTAGAGATTATAGGGGGTTTAAGAAGTGGTATTCCCAAGGAATTTGTTTGACATTACGAGTTCCCAGGAAGGGGTCTCGGAAGTGGGTCGAGAGTGTTTGTTACGAGGGAGCAGTGGATATTTGGGGAGATAGAGAAAGATCGATCCGTTCTAGAGTGGGATTACCAGGTATTTCAACATGCTGGGACTTTTATCCCCTGTTTGAAAAGATGGCACTCCTCTGCGCGGAGTGCTTTTCATAGTTTCCTGATAGAATATAAACAATGGAGCAGCGTTTTGAAAAGAGTCATATTTGTTCTCCTTCTTTCATCCCGGCAGTATCACAGTTTCGTGCCTTCACGTTTTCGATTTAATCCAGAGATCCCGAGTAAACTGCTGTGTCTTTCTAATTATATGTTGACAAACAAATCAATTCTTCCCGAGAATCTTATATAAATATGAGAATAATGAATAAAACCGAAGACCAAAACGCAGATTTTGGATAATCCAAATAGAAAATACAATATGGATAACATCTCAAGAATATAAAGAATATAAAGTACCGCAAATTGGTAATATCCGGACAATATGTCTTGGAGATTCTCACTTCTGAGACGTTGGTAATCAGCCTTAGTATTATGGTTCTTTCTTGCAAAAGTTTGCAATTTTAAATCGCGAATTTAGTTAATCAAAAGCATCCTTAGCCTTGTTAACAGAACCTTTTAGTGGCTATCTACGACTGCCACCAATGAGATGTCTGTGTTATTGCTTCAGACACATTGAACTTAGCCCCCTTATCAGCAGTATTCTATCTTTCATCTCCAAGGATTGAAAAGATATCGGGGGTATCTACGTTAGGTTGACCCAAAAGAAAAATGTATTTAACACTCCCGAACAAACACCACATATCAAAAGAAAATTGTTACTCTCAAGACACGGCTATATATTAATGTAATTTCATTTTTGCCCTAATATCATGATAACTGTTCAAAACGCTTATATAATCGCTATGTGAAACATCTGTAGCATTCGAATGAGTTCCTGCGCATGGTCTAATACTTGGTCTATAAAGCCAGTCATGAGACTATATTCTCAACACTATTCGACTATTAACTACGGGTCAGTTTCTCAATCTCTATCTGCTCCGGCATTAAAATTTCTATAGCATTAATTACCAAATATTTAATACGGAGCTTTAAAAATGTCAAAGTTTGCCTTTCGGCAGTCTCCAACACTACCAGTAGTAAGACGCTCAAACAAATAATAAAACGTACACTTATAGTATATTTATATTGAGCGGCAT
>Ga0247812_10002319_pt1 | contig 10685 bp, 6 predicted proteins | sample UWRJL149409B1_FD_178011 | JGI IMG/M metagenome (GOLD analysis project Ga0247812, IMG submission 178011) | Plant litter microbial communities from Arlington Agricultural Research Station in Wisconsin, United States - UWRJ-L149-409B-1 | ecosystem: Environmental > Terrestrial > Plant litter >...
GGTTCAGCAATACTCACCATCGCCACTACCAAGTATCTCAACATAACATTAGTAAACAGTTGGTTGGCAATGATAGTTTCATATTGGTACACGACAGCCTGTTACAACAGACTATTGATTAATACATGAGTTGCATGTGAGAATTGTATCTCACATTGTCTCCGATACGGTAGCATTCTTATTTGCCAATCTATAGTAAACTATCGTTTGGTGCTACAAATCATAACCAGCCCGCATTGCTTTTTGAACTTCCATTTCGTTCGGTAGACAATGTGAATTGCGGTATATCGCATTACGGAGCTGAACAGCCACCCTCCTCTCTTCAGATTACTAACACATCTTACTTCTTTGAAAGGCGTTGAACATGAATATAACCTTATGCTTGCACTCATATGCTCCCCGCTTTGAAGCAGAATTCAACGCCATAGGCAAGTACATTAAAGATGCTTGCCTCAAAACGCCTCACTAAAAGACATACTTTTTGCGCTGGACTAGAACAAGTTAGGCTCAAGTCCTAAAGGGATATAAACTTTTATATTAAGAGCTTTGGCTTCAACTATTTAACGCATCCAGTTATTACATACTAGTAATTGTAAGTCTGTCAATAAGATAGGTATATTATAATTTAGACATATTTATTTTATATATATATCAATATGAAAATCTATCATTTATATAAATCTGAATATTCTAAAATAAACTACGATATGTAACTCCTTCCCATATAGATTTAGACCTAAAGGGAGTAAAAGCAATTTGGGAAATTAGTTACGGTAAGTAATACTTTTAGCTTGCATATATATAAATTCGTAAATAGCACAAGCCCTGTTGTTTTAGAAATTTACCTTTCCCTCGACAGCCCCGGCAGCCATTGAAAACGTTGCCTTTAAGCGAATGCGCCACAGTAACTGTTGGAATCTAGGTAGCCCTATTAAGCGAACGTGTAATAACAAACGATCTGATTCCGTGAGCGAAGTTGCCGATTACCCCGAGAGCGAGGATCAAACCAGGTTTTCTTTTGGCCGCTGGCGCTGACCCCTCAACAACGATTTTCGTTGATTGGGTAGCCAAATGACTTAAGCCACTGAACCACATCGGTGGAAAAAGAGTGCTGGGAAAATGCCATGCGCTGTGCGTATGTGAAATCGATCATTGGCATCGATCATATCTGAAGATGGCTATGTCTCAAACGCTGCATTTCCGGCCACATCTTACTTCACAGGGCAACTTAATGTTAGTTTGCCAATACTGCCAGGTACAGCGCTTTCTGCGTTGATCCGACATGGTGGTGTTTTCTTACTGCGTTGAACAAGTTGCACCACAGATGGTGACAGGATACGTGAATTCGGAACACAAAACCAACGTAATACAACAAGAATCAACGGTCCTTTTTCTTAAAGACAACTCCGGTACCGGACTAGGTACCTACTCTTCACAGGCGATGAATTTGTCCTTATAATATTACTCTAGTGGTCTGCTCTGGGCCATTTGGATAGCTGTTTAGTTAGGAGGCGGTAGAGGTCCAACTGATCTATCTTATTAAACTTTCGCAACCTTAAAATGCAAACGCTGCCATTTTAACCGAAACATGTCAATTCGTTGTCGTTCACTGTCCGGGCCGATATAACCTTATAACAAAAGAGAGAGCCCACACACCACAAGTACGCAGGTACGCGTCGCAATCCCCTGCAATTTGCTGCATTGTCTGACTTCACCATTACATCTGGATGTTGCCATCGAGGCGGAGCACCAGTGAGTTTGATTGGGAAGAAGTGGCCGCAGTCTGTCGAACAGATGTCATATGTTCAACTTGTTGCGTTAATATTGCATCAAGGGCCGGTTCTTTTTGGGAAACATGTAATGTGGCTGCAAATGCGCGACGTCGGCCAACTTGTTTTTTCTTACCTTCTCAACAGTACGGAGTACATTCTACAGTGTGATGAGAATTAGGACTGCATTGCGACGTTTCATGGCATCTACTTCGATGTGGAATAGCTTGGAGATCGAAAGGCTAGGGTGGTGTGCGCGCTAATAGGTACCTGCATAGCCATCGTTCGTATTCCGCTTTCTTTTGGCAGAAGTGCTCTGAATCTGAGGAATAATAATCTAATAGCAATAGCAATCAACATCCTTTCTTTTTTGTACTCTATGCCGAGGTTTCAATACTTTAGTTCAAAACCTTACGGAGATACGTCCGTACGCTCCTGAGCTTCCATTAAGTATTTGGCCTGGCTTTGAGGAGCATTAATGCAAGCCTAGAATTTCAGCAAGGATAGCCCCTCAATATCCCTTTGTGGGTTGCTTTTTCTCCAGGTCATATTTTCAAGATCCGCCCTACGCGCTGGGTTTTCTGCAATCGAGACCAGTTTTTTTAGTATCCAGGTAGATTATGTAGGCACTGTGCATTGGAATATCAGACCACTCTTTTGTGGTAATAGCTCGTACGAGAAATAATATCACTTTTGTCTATATCTTATGTAAGTTCAGTTACAGGAGATCGAAGCACTGGGTGAGACCGAGGGATTACTGCACGTCTCATACTCGAATTATCATTCTCGGTGGCTCTACAGAAGATCTGAAGCATCGACTTAGTAGAGTACAATGCCTTGGTGATAATAGGCTTAGGTATCTGCACATGTAAGATTCCCTTCCGTACTGTCTGTTGTATCATTTAACTTCCTTCTTGCTCGAGAAAGTACCAGGTGCTTGTTATAGGTGCAGAAATTCTGGATTCATTCAAAAATCTAATCTTTGATGATACATCCCTCACTAAAGGCCTTCCGTTGACCTACTTTCATCCCTGATACCCGTTTCCAACACCAGCTTGATCGCAAAGGTACTCCAAAGCACATAGTGCTGATAGCTCGCTCTTCACATCCCCACATCCCCACATCTCCGGAGAAACCTGTTCTCCATTCCCTCAGTCAAAGATTACTCTCAAGAGAAATATTTCACGCCGTTGTGCACCACTCATTTCCTCCGCTTTCGGGTTTTGACGGCTTCTATTTTATCGTTTTTTTGGCCAACTGCCACCACCGCGACTTCTTCCCCATCAAAGTCTTCCAAGGAAAAGAGCGGCGCAACAACCGTCACGAAACGATCTTCTCAATCCTCACTAGTAGTAAACCATCGGTTGCCATACCCTTAGCATCCATGAGACGCACGAAACGATATCCTGATTGCAGGCGGTCGAGACGAATACATGCCCATGCTGCTAGGGTATCTACAGTGAAATTGTTGTCTTCGATTTTGAATCTGCGCACGCATTAGCTTGATCAGCAGGCTGTTGCAGTACAGATAGCAGGTTGATGGGATAGTGTCGGTAAGCCTTGTGGTACGGTTTATAATTAATTGTACAGTAGTGAATGAAGGGGCTCTTAAAAAAGAGGCAAATTAAAGGGGAAAATTCAGGTCAAAAGAGAGTAGAGATTCGCCCGATACGTTGTCAAGTAGTTACTGCGTTTGATGTGCAACGATATGTGGCTCGCCGATACCGCCAGCTATGTCATTAGCAGATGATCTGGAGTACGACCAGTAAAACTGCATGCTGCTAATGACGGGCCGTTGCGTGACAACGCATATTCAAGGGGAAAGAGTAGCACAATCGCAGATGCGAAGTACACTGCCAGCAGAAGACCCGAGGATTTGGGCACTTTTTCATGCTGTGAAACCACACTCTCAATTCCAAAAAAGAAGCTCAAGCCGGAGAAATGGGAATGTATAATACGTACCTGACGAAACTCAATTCCTCCACAATTCCCTCAACAAGTGGGAATTCGAGAGTTACCCCGTTTAAACCACCAAATTCTGGCGAGATTCCTTTCCCATGGGGAGTCTTATGTTTCCACTCTCCACTTTTCGATTTTCTCACTCCCTCGATGGGATCAGCTTGGTTTCGTTCCTCGGGCTTTTCTGCATGTAGCTCACACTTGACTTGCGGATGAAACTCTTTCTCTTTGGTATCGGGAGGTAACGGAATATGCTGTCCACCATATATCGTAACTTTCAGCTGCAATTTCTTGTATGGGATGGGTTCCTTTGGATCACTACGATATCCTTCTGGTTTCAAGACCCAGCCATGCTCACCTGCGAACATCCCTTCGTTCAGCATCATGCCCTCATCAATATTCTGCCAATTGAGGGCTACCATCTGTATCCCTTTTCGCCAATACGCTGAAGCTTCAAGATTTGAGGAGTCAATTCGGAAGCCAGCGGGGTATGCTCTCATAAAATAGTTGCGATTGTGAGCAAACATTTGTTCTCGGTTTCTTTCGTGAAGATCCATGACTTTTTTTTCTCCTACGGAGTAGATATGCGATGGCTTTTTGGCAGACTCGGCTTCGAAACCGTCGAAATGTTCACTGTGGGTGTAAACCCCAAGGTTACTCAAATTTGCACAGATTTTGGATATCTTTTTCTTTGCTGTTTTCTCGTCTTCTGACGAGCTGGAATCGCCCTCTTGATTTGTCGGAACAGGTACGAGAGCAGAGTCCTCTGTAAGTGTTTGTTCCAATTTACCGCTTGAGGCCTTCTTGACTTTGACTAGGATCTTGCCGAGAAGTTCATCAAGTCGAGGCAGCCTCTCATTAGGATCACATGTTTCATGTGCCTCGTCAATAAGATATCCTGCCCACTCCTCCTTCATTATGTTTACCATAATTTCCTGCTGCTCTAAATTTGCATGGACCTCCAAGCTGACGATGAGGGGCAATTTGCTCGTAATGAATGCATTTTCTCGGACTACCTTACAGACATCTCTAAAGGCCACCGACGTTGTGAAGGTCCAACCATGCATAACAACGGGCTCTCCATTTCGCATTGACCGTATGGATGGTGCAATTGAGACGGTCTCGGATTTGCTATCATCGATTTTCAGGTCCTTGATGCCGAGTCCTGTAGCGGACCCACCAGACTTATCGGAGGAGATCATACTCTTCATCTCCTTGTATTTCGAGCCACCTTTCTCTATAGCTTCTGCGGCTAGACTCGACAGTGTCACACTAGACAGGTGACGCTTATGCTCTTGTTTCGGGGAGCCAGGAAGTGATGGCAGTGAATCGGACGGTTTAGCCTCCTCCCCATTATGTACATCGATCTCAATGCAACGACATCCGCGAAGTAATACCTATCTTCAACATTAGTCTTCGTTTGAGAACTCAAGAGATGTACTCACATTTTTGTATCCGTCCGTAGAGCTCTTGGAAGTTAATTGGTTGCCTGACAAATATGTGTTATGACTGCTGCTGATAAAGTAATTGCTAATCGGTTTTGATAGGTCTTTCTCTTCTGGTATCCGCATAGCCTCAAACCCATTGTTAAAGTAAACCACCTCCAAGAACCCCTGAAACTTGTAGCCTCCTTTTTGCAAGTCACTTAGAGCTTGTCCTTGCACTGCTATCATCCATTCTGCCAACTTCTCTGGTGATAGCGTTGCATCTTTCCCACGTAACTTATCAAATACCTTTTTGAGGTGGGTTTCCGTCCCGTCGGACAAGATGAGACGTTGTTTTTGAGCTTGCAAAGTCGCAGTTCCGCCACCAGCTTCAGCAGAGGCATGGGAACCGTGGAGGGGCGGAGAAACCATGGTAGACATTGCTACCAGCTTATGTAGATGAGATTGTTTGCTATGGGAGGAGGAAAAGAGTGGCATAGCGCTTATACCAGATTCACACGGCCTGCAGATCAACGTCAGTAGTGTCTTGCGTTTGACCATTAACAGGTTATTGCAAGAGAGAGTCTCCACACTGGCCCTTGGCCGTAGGTCCAACTTACCAACATCAGACCTCACATTCACCCCAGAATTGATTAAGAGCTTTAGACTCATGAAGAAATCATGGAGGGTTTGAAAGTAAGAACCAGAATATGAGCTGAAGGAAGACGGTGGTGGAACCTGGGGGCGGAGGATCTCAGCCCCAGTGTGTTGTTGGTTTGCTGACGGGCTATGGCCACCCGTCGTCTAATTGGCCATATTTTTGACCCGTTGTGCTATCCGAAGCTCTTGAAAATGGTTTGTATAGACAGACCAGGTGTTAAGGCCATCGCGTGTACTCGCTATGTGAAAATAAAGAGATTTGGATTATATTAGGGGTTTACTGACGAATTGTGTATGTTCTTACGTACCCTCTGTAAAGCTTGCTTGCCGTGTTTAGGTTACTGCGGCCCGATCCAGGGTCAAGCTTATCCGTCCCGATACCCAGCCGATATTTTAGCCGATAATATGCGCTAGTCCGGATAATGGCTTCACTTCTACGACAGTACACCAGGTACACTACAAACCTTTCACCACCTAGTATAACCGAGAAAATAGTGAGATATAGAAGCAAGAAAACGGCATATATGACGGAGATGGAAATGCCAGCCAATCCAGAAGCCCAAGTCAAAGCGTGGGGTTTCAGTCATGTGTTCAAATGGACTGATACGCCGTCAGTAATCTTATCTTCCGTTTGATTCTCAAGGTTGAAATACGAAGGCTGATAAATGTGGATATTACAGAAATACCCATTACCCCCCACATTCTCATCAAGTCCTTACGACTCACTTGATACTCAAAGGCCAACTGACGATTTCCTACCCAAAAGAAAACAATGCGATAAAAACCACGTTTGGTGTGGGGGACAGAATTGATGTTGACGCTGAGCGTATTCATGAAGTTTGGATTGGTGATCAAGGATGCACTTATATCATTGGGGAATGATGTTATATTCAACTTGAATTTAAGCAGTAGTCAATTAGATAATAGCTCACTGCCCACGAACTCGGTCTCATAATAGCAACGCAACTGTGATATCGTGCAGAGCCTTGTACATCAGCTCATGGATTTCATCTTGACTGGTCATACATCATTATGTACATATGCTATATGATTAGCTTTTTTTCCTGAAATCCAACAAAAAGAGAACACAGGAGCGTGCACGAAAGTATCCTTATCCAATTAGAACATGGCTTCGTAACTCTCACTATATTAGCATATAATATAACTTAGATATCTTTACTATCGGTATTGGCTGTATATTAAAAGTGAAGATGGATTCTTACCAGAAACATCCAAGAAAAATGGTTATTCCTACCGATGTGTTGATTAAGACTTCCCCGATACATATTTGTTTTGATAGGACCGAAGGATACCCTGCTCTCCCCTATCCATTCATCAGCCTCCTCACTCCCTCTCATATGTCGGACGAGTCATGTACGCTTACGAAATCACACAATAAATATCTCCTATAAGAGTAATGAGCTGCTGTTGGTCTCTTTCTCAACGACACTTTTGGAAGCTGTTTCAGGTCAGATATTTGTAAAAGGCATAGAAGAATGCAAGAAGCTTTTAAAGAAAGGGTGTGGAGCAACGAAGTAGCTTTCAATCAACATGGTTAAGCTTATCTAAGTAATACAAGGGAAATAGCAACAAGGAATACAACATGACATTACTCAAACGTGTTCGCTAAACATGGAATCTATTTTCACATAACCTAGAATTACTCAGCTCACAAACGCTGACACACCATACGTTACCTCTTTTTATCAAGTTATAACCAACTATGAATTTAATATCGAAATGTCCATTTCGCCATCCACATCCACACCCGGTCTCCCATTAGACTTGCATATCTCTGAATCGATCTACAAGTTACTCTTCTCGGTACATTCAAAAACTAGTTTTTTTGACTACCACGAATACTCAAATGCAGAATTTGGTGCTTTTATCCTCTGACCGTCTCTCAATTCTGTTATGACCGGGTTATTTGGGCAACTGTAAGCAGGCAATGCAGACTGAGGGGAAATGATGCGGTGGCATCAAATGGGATGAGAACCTGGATGGCGCATTCCTTTCAATATTGGTAAACACCACTGGATCGCCTATCAGAAACATATGTGCTATCGTTTCAGACTCCAATTGAGACTTTTCCCGCAGAATCTTTGACATAACCTCCTTAAGAAAAGATCCGGAAATAAAAAATTACTTTCTCAGCTACGTTTATATATTCTCTTCAGCGATTAACTATTGCTACAAAAAAGGTTTTATGGGGCTTCGAAGATGATTTGATGGGATATAATAAGAATATATTTACTGTGGCATGAACACCTGTGGTAGCTCTGTTGTAGGTATTGTTTTGTAAAGCAAAGCTGTGCTTTAATTGGATTGAGTGACATTATTCTACTAACGACATTTCTAACTTTCTGCATCTTCGCCTAAGTCATAAATAAGTAGCTAGCTCTCCTAAAGTTGCAGATTTTCTATCCTTTCCATCCCTAGCAGTATGTATATATGTTTCTTTTCATATAAATGACGCATGCCTCTGCGAAAAAGTAGGCAGCCAATGCCAGGCCATAAAGATGCAAATACCAGTATGACCGTCCAGTTTCAGTTTAACTTAACTTCCCGGGTCGTTAATCTCCACGAAGTTTCTGGGGTGGGGCAGTGCAGTTCACTACAGGTTGACAATACGCATAACAACTGTCACGAGGATCAGTTCTCTTCAATCGATCCAACAAGCGTACATCCTGTAAAGGTGTAGTCGCACAAACTTTCTCGTTTAGTCGAAATATTAAAACACTTCTCTCCTAAGTCCGTGAAACATCCCTTAGATTAGTTGCTCGCCATGTCTTTGTAACCACATTGATTGAGTATACTTGGCCCATCTCGACTTGAAGCCACGAAATAAGGCAGCTTAGATGTTATGCAGCCGATCTTCGAGTAGTGTACAGCCTTGAAGTGCATTCGTGAAAACTCCGTAAATGAGGATACCATATACTGTTAGGTTTTAAACTTTATTAATAACCTACAATATGCATTCATGTTCAAGATTGGACTGCGATCTCATAACCTATGAGAACTTCAGTATTGCTGCCTTCCCATCCACGATTTCCAGCTGCAGAAATCATGTATTTACAAGTTGGATCGATGTGAAGGGCTGATATAACACCCGCTCTTGGAGGCCCAGGAACGATTAGGAATGGCACGGTTGAATGTTTGCTGTCAGTCGATTGCTTTAAGTCATAAAGCCGAAGAATATCATGAGAAGCACTATAATAAGTCAGCAAATCTGTGGAAGGCTTACAGGTTTAAAAGTGCATACCAAATTAGGTGTCTTCCATTGGGCATAGATCTTACAGCACTGACAGCATTACTCCCTTGAGGAAACTTAAAAGTTCTTTCGGGTGCTTTCAAGCCTTTATGCAAACTAAATTCCTCGACTGTACCATTCCTACGACCAGCATAGATATAATTCCCATCTGGCGACCAACATGCAGCCATACACCAAGGCGGAACACCTGTTTTTGTTGGAATACGTGCAATTGGATTTGGCTGTCGTCGATCCCAAATACAAAGTGTTCCATCTATTGATGCTGTGAGAAAGGTGGAGTCGGAGGTTGCGACAGCATCTTGGGTCTCTTGCACAACAGCCACTATCGACGGTTCCGTAGCGCTTTCTGGGTGGAATGCTAGATTAGCCTGCGACACAGACTCGTCTTTGATTGTGGCATTCAGCTCTTGCACTTCCGAGACAGACTTTTCAACCGTAGTTGAATTATGCAGGGTACTAGAGTCATCGTTTCCCATAGTGACATCACCTTGAGTATCGTGCTCTGGATTGTCCAAGCCAACGCCCATTGCTCTGGAGAACTCGTTATCATCATCACTAAATTGGCCTCCAGAAGGAGCTCCATCACCTGCAGTCTCTCCAAACAAAGAGTTAGCATCACTTCCACCACCAAAAAGCGAGTCATTGCTAGGTGACCCAGGAGCATCTTCATTGTTCTCGTCCGGAACATTCCCATTAGTCAAGCCCCCTACTCCATTGGCTCGTGGATTGTTGCCATTGGTAAATGTAGTGGTATCTTTGCTGCTCATTTGTACATCGCCAGATTCTTCAGGTACTGGCAAAGTTGAAGCGGGTCGGACTTCGATCGCCGATATTTGGCCGCCACTGCCCTCGAACGTCCTTTTAACTTGGCCTGTATTGAGATCCCAATCGAAAACGTTCTTATCCCAGCTACCTGACAGAACAGACCTCTCATCCTGTGCCAAGGTGAGAACCGAGACTGCAGATTTATGTTTTAGGAGGTGTGCAATCCGCTTCCCTTCATCATGCCGTACCGAATAAAGATTTATTGCACCAGATTCAAGTCCTGACAACATCCAGAGCGCTTGCGATTGCACGGCTAGCGAATATACCGGAGACAGTGGGTGGTCATCCGGGCCACCCCCAGGACTCCTCAGAACTGGCTCTTCGTTATCCCAGTAGTTCATCAAGACACCTGCCTTAACTACACTATCCACGAATGGATGCCTTTGTGCTACCGTTAGGAGAGTTTTGCCATTAATAGTTGCAGCTCCGTCGTATTTCCTGACGTAGCAATCCGACCCTCCTGAAAACCAATATCTCATATCTGGTGTAGCGGCAATCGCATTTATAGACGTGCTCTGTGGTGCAGCCATGGTAGGTACAATATCGTATGATGCAGCCGTAAGAGCTTCTGGCCGAACTTCAAAGCGCATTCGAGGTGATTGGAGGGCCGTCGAATCTTGTCGCGGAGACGCTGAAGTGCGAACCAACGTGGGATGAGGATGTGATGTAGGTCCACCATTCACTTGACTCAGAGCTGGTCCACCATCCGAACTTGAATTCGTATTAAGACTTGGTCTTCTCACATGTGGCCGATCGGGGGAGTCTTCTTCATCGTCG
>Ga0247812_10002322_pt1 | contig 10681 bp, 6 predicted proteins | sample UWRJL149409B1_FD_178011 | JGI IMG/M metagenome (GOLD analysis project Ga0247812, IMG submission 178011) | Plant litter microbial communities from Arlington Agricultural Research Station in Wisconsin, United States - UWRJ-L149-409B-1 | ecosystem: Environmental > Terrestrial > Plant litter >...
TGATTAACGCAGCTTCACCAACTCTAAGATGATACGCATTTACCAATACATCATATTTGTTCATTCTGATCAAATCTGCGCGGCGTTTTCCTTCATAGAAAAATTCCCATCCTCTTTCTTGTAAAATAGCGTCTCTTAAAGTAGATTGATTGTAATCAGCTAAAACCAATAATTTAGCGTGTGATCTTCCTTTAACTTTATTAATAAGATCTATAGCTTCTGTCGTTGGACCGCTAATTTCGTTTAATGCTTCAGCTCTGCTCAATAATACATCAGCATAACGAAGGATATTTACGCTGTGACCATCATAATAGGTTGTAGTTTCATCATCAGCATATTTTCTTGTTGATACATCCTGCATGTAAAATACACCTGCTGGCGGCTCTGCACCCAATGTAGGTGGTTGTTTGTGTAATAAGCCATCAATACCTTCATATTCAGGGAAGAAACACTGTTTTCTTTCGTCTTCATTACCAAAAGTATTATAGAAATCCCAGTTTACGGTATAATACTGCCATCTGTTTTGAACAACCGGGTGATCAACTGGTCCAAAGTGGTTTAATAATTCTGTTCCATTTGTATTGGCATCACTTAATGAAGAAAAAATATTTTCATTACACCATTTATTACTTTCCTTAAATAATCCTAAATAAGAAGGATAAAGACTGTATTCATTCAAGTTTATTACCTGTTGTGTAAGCGCAACTACTTTTTGCCAATCGTGACTACGTAAATATAATTTTGCCATTAAAGTAAGTGCAGCACCTTTTGTGGCGCGTCCCACATCATTAGTACTATAAATGGCATTATTTTTATAATTAACCGGTAATACTTCAGCAGCTTCAGTCAATTCTTTAACCAAAAATGCATCAATTTCTTCTACAGATGAAGGTGGAGTCTGATCCAAATAAGCCGGATTTCCTAAGTTAGCTTCTGTAATTAAAACTACTGGTCCCCATGAATCTGTTAAATCCATATAAGCAGACGCTCTTAAAAATTTGGCTTCAGCTATAAATTGTGCTTTCTCGGCAGCTGTAATTCCAGCCATTGGTGCAATATTGAAAATAGCACTATTGGCGTTGGCAATTAACTTATACATGGCAAGCCAATCTTCTTTAAGCAATCCATTAGTGGAATTCCACGTTCCTAATGACAATTGCCCAGGATCTCCACCAAATTGGCAATGTCCTAAATCTGTTGCAATATCAGTCAATGCAAAATGTCGTGTTGCCCAATAAGAAAAGTTATCAGTTACCGAAGGTCCTTTTAATCTGCCATAAATTGAATTGACAGCCGCCATAGCATCGGACTTTGTTTGATACCCATTGGTATTGGTCAAACTACTATATACCGTTGGATCAAGATCCTGGTTGCATGAAAATTGTGCTCCCGCGGTAATTAAAAGTAATAATAATGTATATTTTTTCATTTTAATAAATTTAATGTTACTAAAAAAGCTTTTTAGACTAGTGAATTGCGACTTTTATTCCCAAGATAAATGTTCTTGAAGCAGGGAATGAGTTGAAATCGATTCCTCCTCCTAAATTGTTATTTGAGTGTCCATTTATTTCAGGGTCATTTCCAGAATAGTCTGTGATAGTCAATAAATTTTGACCTATTGCATACAATCTGATACTGTCTATAAATTTGGCCTGTTTTAAAGCACTTTCCGGAATAGAATATCCAATAGAAAGGTTTTTCAAACGCAGGTAAGATGCTTCTTCGACAAATTTTGAATTCACATAACTTCCGTATGTACTTTTATAATAACCGTCTCTTGGTATATTTGTATTTTCATTTGTACCAGCAACCCAACGGTTTAGAGCATCTGTACTTGTAGATGATTCACCAACCATGGCAGTCATATTATATACTGAATAATCAAAAGCACCCTGGAAAAAGATATTCATATCAAAATTTCCATATTTAAAATCATTATTAAATCCGGCAATATAATGAGGTATAGAATTTCCTAAATACGTTCTGTCATCTGCAGTGATTTTGCCATCTCCGTTAACATCCTCATATTTTGGATCCCCTGCCACAGATAATGGTTGTGCAGCATAAGTTTCTCCGGTTTTTATTACTCCGGCATATTTATATCCAAAAAGTACTCCCATTTCTTTTCCTGGTTCTAATCTTGTGAATTCCTGTCCGGAAACAGTTCCGCTTGGATTAGAAGTATTGGTACTAATGATTTTTACATTATCAGAAAGAGAAATTATTTCTTGTTTGTTATAAGCAACATTTAATGAAGTTGTCCAGGTGAATTTATCATTTCTATAGTTAGTACTGCTAATTCCCAGTTCAATTCCCTGGTTTTTAATTACTCCCGAATTAACTCTTTGAGTAGTAAAGCCCCACCATCCTCCAACAGGAACATTTAAAAGTGCGTCTGTAGTTCTTTTTTCGTAAACGTCAATAGTAGCAGTAAGTCTGTCATTAAAGAATCCCATATCTAAACCAATGTCAGTTTGAGCAGTTTGTTCCCATTTTAAGTTAGGATTTGCTAAGTTGGCTGGTTCAGTTCCAGGAACAAAACTATCAGGAGCAAGTGAAACACCCCAAGAAGTCAATCGGTTCATATAAGAATAATCTCCAATACCGTCTGCCCCTGTAATACCATAACTGGCTCTTAATTTAAGCTCAGAAAAAGTATTTGAATTTTGCATAAACTGTTCGTTAGATATCTTCCAGGCAACGGCTCCGGAAGGGAAAATTCCATATCTGTTATTTGGACCAAAACGAGATGAACCATCTCTTCTTAAAGTAAAAGAAGCTAAATATTTATCATTGTAAGCATAATTTAGCCTTCCAAAATAAGAAGTCAGTTTAGTTTCTGTTTTCTCTGTTTCTGGTTTTAAATTAATTGCTGCACCCTGAAGGTTGTAATAAGTAAGCAAATCGTTAGAGAAACCAGTACCTGCCGCTTTTACTCTTTCATAAGTATCTTTTTGATTCGAAGTTCCGATCATTGCCGTTATAGCATGTTCGTTGATATTAAATTTATAAGTCAAATATTGTTCTGTACTCCATCTGAAATACGTTTTGTTCTCTTCAGATCCTGAACCTTTTAATGCGGCTCCTGCGACCAATGTACTTGGAGTATATTTTCCCTGAATATTTTCCTGCCATTCAGCACCTGCGCCAAAATGGTAAGTCAGACCTTTAATGATTTCATAATCCAGGAACATATTTCCATTCACCAATCTGTTGATTATGTGATCTGTTGGCTCTAATAAAAGTGCTAAAGCGTTGTCTTTTCCTTGATATTTATAATAAGATCCATCTGCATTATAAATTGGGATAGTAGGTGGCGCAGTTTGAACAGAGAACATTGGTGATAAAATGTTATCACCAAAATCACTGTTATTTCCTTCGCTTGAAGAACCATAAAAATTAGTGCCCATATTTAATTTTTCATTAAATCTTTTTTCACCGCCCATTCGCACACTATATCTTTCGAAATCAGTGTTTTCAATCGCTCCGGTTTGTTTGATGTAGTTTCCGGAAAGAAAAAATTTAGATGTCTTATCGCTTCCGCTAAAAGTAAGTGTTCTGTTCAATACTTCACCCTGGCGAGTTGCTGCATCAAACCAGTTGGTGTTGGCAATTGGGAAACTTGACGGGAAAACCGGTGGTCTTCCATTTTCTTTTGCGATTGCATTTTGAATATCAGCATATTGTTGTCCGTTTAGCAAAGATGGTTCTTTGATGATGTTTTGAAAACCATCAGAGATTTCAGCTTCAACCTGCATTTTTCCTAACTTTCCTTTTTTAGTTGTAATTAAAATTACTCCATTTGCTCCTCTTGCACCATAGATAGCAGTAGAAGACGCATCTTTTAATACCTGAATATTTTCGATATCGTTTGGACTAATAGAAGCACCAGTACTTGTGATAAAACCATCAACAACATACAATGGCGCATTAGAGTTATTGATTGAGTTTCCTCCTCTAATTACAATTGATGGGCTGGTTCCCGGAGCATAACTGTTTTGCTGAACCTGAACTCCTGAAGCACGTCCTTGTAAAGCTTGTCCAACGTTAGAAACGGTTCCGCCTAAATTCAAATTGTCTTTTCCAATTGAACTCACAGAACCGGTAAGATCTTTTTTCTTTGCTTTTCCATATCCAACAACTACTTCATCTAGTTTTTGTCCAACTTCTTTCATAACAATTTTAAGTGGAGTACTAGATATTGTAACTTCCTGATCTTCCATACCAATATAAGTTACAATAAGTTTGGTAGCATTATCGGGTACCGTAATTGCAAAACCTCCATCAACATCAGTTTGTACACCTTTGGTGCTGCCTTTTACAGTTACGTTTACACCAGGTAAAGGAAGACCGTTTTGATCTGTTATTGTCCCTTTTACCGTTTTTTCAAAAAACAGCACCGTATTGTTTTTGTGTGATGTCGTTATTGTTGAAACCGCCGAAGCTTGAAATGTAAAAACTAATAACGAAAGAACGGTTAGTTTGATTTCTTTTCCGGATAAATTGTTAATCCGAAAATCTCTTGGCTTTTTTTGGGTTAATAATTTCATACTTAAAATTGGTTTTGGTTAATGTTTAATTGTTTTTTCTTGATTGTAAGTTTTAGATTTCTTTTTTGACTCGGAAATTCATTATTGTTTTTTATTTGACTTCTTTTTTGAATTATTTGTTTTAAAACAGAGGCTTTATTTTTCAATCTCAAAACAGGTTATTTTATCAGTTTTTATTCTTTTTTAAAGCCTCAAAATCAGCTTAAATTTTACTGAATTAACTTAGTTTTAAGATTAATGTCTGACGAAACTATAGATTATATTTTTATAAAACAAGAAAAAACACAAAAAATGTGCTCGAACACACAAAATTTATGTTCTCGAGCACATAAAATTATGCGAAACGTTTTTTTTGACTTAAAATGATGTGATTATTATAAATATTTTTGGAAATAAATGGACTTCTTTATTTGGGCTTATTTTATGCGAAATTGTTGTTTAGATGAATAATAAATGATGTTTTAGTAAAATCTTAGGAAATTCGCAATCATGATATTTAAAATCTAATAATTAAACAGGATTTTCTTATGGTTTTATTTAGTAAGAAAATCGCTTTATGGCAATTTTATTTTAATTAATTTGAAGTGTTTTGTTCGCGATTTTTGAACTATATTAGACATCTTGAAAAATGACTAAAAATCATATCCGATTTAAGGCTATTTTAGTTTTTCAGAAAAATAAAAAAGAACAAAATTCAATAGTTAAAATTGTGAAAGAATATCAGGTAATTTTAATAGATAAAAATCAAAAAAATGGAACCGGAATTCCAGATTTATTTTCATGGGAAAAAGCAAATTGTTTAACTGATTTTTCGTCCCCATGGAAAAATGATCCAATTTCAAAAATTGAATTTCGGGCACTTTATGATTTTGAAAATTTCTATTTTAATTTCCGTGTCTTTGATGCAGATATTTACATCGATCAAAAAGATGATAGTTTTGATAGTATAGGAAACTCAGATCGGGTGGAGCTATTTTTTAGAGCTAATGATTTACTAAATCCGTATTATTGTCTTGAAATGGATACTTTGGCAAGAATAATGGATTTTAAAGCGAAACCAAATAAGGATTTCGATTTTGATTGGAATTGGCCTAAAAATGATTTAGAAGTGAAATCTTCAAAAAATGAAAACTTTTTTGTTGTTGAAGGAAGAATCAGTATTCAATCCTTAAAAGATTTAAATTTAATTCAAAACAATACAATTGAAGCAGGAGTTTTTAGAGCCAAATTTTCTTTAGTTGAAAATCTGCAATACGACGCAACATGGATTTCCTGGGTAAATCCAAATACACAAGAACCCAATTTTCATATTGCTTCTTCTTTCGGAAAATTTATTTTGATGAAGTAATCTGCCACAAAGGCGCTAAGTCGCAAAGAAATATACTTAGTGCCTTTGTGACTTCGTGGCAAACTAGCTAACGTAAAAAGAAGCATTCTCTACATTAATAATATCTATTGGAAGCAAAATTGTTTCCGGAATTTCTTTTCTAAATAAAAAATGATCCACTAAAGTGCTGACTCCTAAATAAGCCTGTCTCTTTTGATTTTGATGAATTAAAAAATGAACCAATCCCTGATTTAAGAAGTTTACATTCTTCTCAATTAAGTCATAGCCAATAAGCGCAATCTTTCTATTTTTTATGGAAGATAAAACAGAGGCAATTTGGTAAGCTTTAGAAGTTGTGATGAAGATGCCTCGTAAATTCGGATTTTCCTCTACAAAAGCTGGAAACTTAGTGTCAATGTTCGAATATTTTAACTTTAAAGTGGTTAAAGAAAAATCAGATAATTTTTTTTCATCAAAATAATTCCTGAATCCTCTTTCTTTTTCCTGCATGTGCACTGCATTTTTAAGACTTTCATCAATATGAATAATGGCAATTTGACCTTCGGATAAAATCAGATTCATTAAGCTGGCAGCCACACGACCGCTTTTATACAAATCTTGTCCAACAAAGGTTTTTATAGACGACGATTCAACCTGGTTATTAAAGGTGTTCACCATAATTTCCAAGTCATCATACTGCTTTATAATTTCAACGGTTTCTTTATGAAATAATGGTGCAATCAAAACAGCATCTGGCGATCGTTCAATTATTTTAGAATTGGTAGTTAAAAACGATTTAGTACTTTCAGGATTAAAGTAGTAGGTTTCTATAATAACACTATAGGCTTTAAATTCAGTTATGGCATCCTGAATTCCATTAACACATGGAAGCCAATAAGGATCAATTTCAGGATCCGGAAGTAAAACACAAATGCGATACACTTTAGTGTTTTTTAAATTTCGGGCAATTAAGTTGGGTTCATAATTAATGACATTTAATACTTCATTGATTTTTTCCAATGCAGTAGGAGAAACCTTTCCTCTATTATGCAAAACACGATCTACAGTTCCTTTAGAAACTCCAGCCATTTTTGCAATATCCTTAATTGTGTACTTTTTATCCATATAAGCAAATATAGAAACTTTGATTTAATTAGAGTAAAATTTTTTATAGAAATTACATTGTGTGCTCGAGAACATTATTTAAGTGTGTTCGAGCACATTTTTTATTTTTTTCTTGTTTTATAAAAATATAATATATAGTTTCGTAGAATCAAAACCGAAATTATAAAATAAATTCATAACCAAATGATGTTGTAATTATTTGAATTACAATGTTTTAATGTAAAATTTTCAAGTGAGAAAAATTACTTCATTAGCCCCCGGCCGAACATGTCTCTTTGGTGATCATCAGGATTATTTAGGGTTGCCCGTTATAGCCTGTGCTATAAACCGCGATATAAAATTAACTGCCGAAGAAAATCAGACCAATACGTTTGTTCTTAATATGATTGATATTAATGAAAAACGCGTGATAAATATTGATGCAACTTTTGAAAAATTGCAACCCCGCGATTATTTTGCATCATCGCTTCGTGTTTTGCGCAGACATGGTTGTATTCCAAAAGTAGGATATGATATTACTGTGACAGGAGATATTCCAATTAATTCAGGAACATCGAGTTCGTCAGCTTTATTAATGGCCTGGATTCAGTTTTTAATTACAGCATTTGGAGTTGATGACGAAGTAACACCTGAGTTCATTGCTAAAATTGGATATGCTTCGGAAGTTTTAGAACACGGCGAACCAGGCGGAATGATGGATCATTTTAGTATTGGAGTGGGGAATATTGTATATATCAATACAAAAGATCCTTTTTCTTATAAAGTTATCGGAAATCATTTAGAAGGTTTAATTACAGGAGTTTCCGGTGTTCCTAAAGAAACCATTGGGTTAATTGGTGAATTAAAAGGAAATGCTTTAATGGCAATTGATATTGTAAAGCAGAATTTTCCAAATTTTGATTTGAATACTTCTGAAATTGAAGATATAGACCGTTATAGAAATTGCTTACCAGATCGATTAATTCCGTTTTTTGAAGCAGCTTTAAAAAATTACCATTATACGAAAGAAGCATTAAAAGAGTTCGAAAAACCAGTTTTGAATCTTAAAAAAATTGGTGAATTAATGAATCAGCATCATGAAGTTCTGCGTGATTTATTAAAAATTACAGTTCCAAGAATTGATAGCATGATCAATGCAGCTTTGCGCGCAGGTGCATACGGAGCTAAAATTGTAGGTTCTGGCGGTGGTGGCAGTATCGTTGTAATTGCTGAGCCTGAAAAAGAAAATTTGGTTATCGATGCTATTTTAAAAGCAGGAGCTTTAGAAGCTTATTCTGTTAATGTAGATCCCGGAGTTAGAATTATTGAAAATATTGAATTTTAAAAAATAAACATGCACAACAATTTAGTAATTCTTGCGGGCGGAGCATCTTCCCGCATGAAAAAAGAAGCCGTTTTAGATAATTTATCACCAGAAGAAATCGCACAGGCTAACGAACGAAGTAAAGGTTTGATTGGAGTTGGCGCAAGTGGAAGGCCTTTGTTGGATTATCTTTTATTAAATGCAAAAAAAGCGCAATATAAAAACATCTATATTATCATAGGAGAGCAAGGGGAGTTGTTTAAAGAATTTTATGGAAACCAAGATACAAATAACAATTTTCACGGACTTAATATTTCATTTGCGGTGCAATATATTCCTGAAGGGAGAGTAAAACCATTTGGTACTGCTGATGCCTTGTTTCAGGCTGTAGAGCAATTCCCGGAATTAAATACACAGGAATATTCGGTTTGTAATAGTGATAATTTGTATTCGGCGAAAGCCTTGTTGGCATTGAGAGAAACACAAAGTCCGAATGCTTTTATCAGTTATGATCGTGATGCTTTAGAATTTCCTTCTGAAAGAATTTCGCGTTTTGCGATTGCCAAATTAGACCAGAATAATCAATTACTTGATATTTTAGAAAAACCTACAGCGGAAGATTTAGAACATTATAAAGATGTGGATGGAAAAATAAGAGTGAGTATGAATGCTTTTAAATTCAATGGAAACACTTTATATACACACCTTAAAAATTGTCCTGTAAATCCGGAAAGAGATGAAAAAGAATTACCAACGGTTCTTTTAAATTCGGTTAAAGCTAATCCAAATACAACTATTGGAATTCCGTTTTCAGAACATGTTCCAGATCTTACTGCCAAAGAAGATATTGCAGATGTGAAGGAATATCTTAAGAAACATTATCCTGCTTTAGACTGGAATGTTTAACAAATATTAACAAAAAATTGTTGTCTAATGTAGTGCGTATTACTTTACTTTTGTTTTACTTTGCAAAAAAAACGCAAAATGCTGTTTTTTAAATGCAAAATTATTGCAATCGTGTTGGTGCTATTTTTAGATTGATAAAAAAATAAATCTATTAACAATCAACCCAAAAGTATTATGTCAAACATTGAAAGTATCATACAAGTAGAAAAAAGGAGTGCAATTCTGCCGATGGTTATCCTGACCGCATTGTTTTTTATTCTCGGATTTGTAACCTGGTTAAACGGACCTTTAATTCCATTTTTTGAATTAGCTTGCGAGCTTTCTTCTTCACAGGCTTACTTTGTAACTTTTGCCTTTTATATTGCCTATTTTGTCATGGCAGTTCCATCATCATGGGTGATCGAAAAAGTAGGGTATAAAAACGGTATTTCGTTAGGATTATTGATTATTGCATGTGGTGCATTTATGTTCTATCCTGCCGCAGAAAGCCGTACTTTTTTATTGTTCTTATTAGCTCTTTTTGTTATGGGAACAGGTTTGGCAATTTTGCAAACCGCTTCAAATCCATATGTGGTTGTTATTGGTCCAAGAGAAAGTGCTGCAGCGAGAATTAGTGTTTTAGGAATCGCGAATAAATTGGCCGGATTTGTAGCGCCAATTATATTGACAGCATTGGTTTTATCTAATATGCAGGAGTTTACAGCAGACAAGATTGCGCTGCTGGATTCAGTTTCAAAATCAAATGCTTTAAATTCTCTTGCATTACAATTACAAAGACCTTATCTTTATATGGGATTGATTATTATGGTGTTAGCTTTATTAGTGAAGCTTTCTCCGCTCCCTGAAATTGATTTGGATGAAGAAGGGAATATTTCAAATTTGAGTATTTTTAAACAAATTAAAAATGCATTCAGACGTCCTCAATTGGTTTTAGGAGTGATCACTTTAATGTTGTATTTAGCCGCCGAAGTTTTAGCTGGAGATTCAATTGGAGGCTTCGGAAAACAATTAGGAGTGTATGGTGAGGAAGGGAATTTTTATCTAAAGTTGACTTCTTTTACTATGTCGGCCATGGTTGTTGGATATATTTTAGGAATAACTATGATTCCAAAATATCTTTCACAGGTTACGGCTTTAAAAGGTTCTGGGATTTTAGGAATCATCTTGGTTTTAGCAATTGTTGTTATTTCACCTAAATTAATGATTCAATTACCTGGAATTCCAAATCTACCAATTGTAATTCTTTTAGTAGCATTACTTGGTTTGGCAAATGCACTTTGTTGGCCGGCAATTTGGCCAATGGCGCTGGAAGATTTGGGAGGGTATACTAAAATTGGAAGTGCCATTTTGATTATGGGAATTATTGGAGGAGCTATTTTTCCTTTATTATATGGATTAATTACAGAAACCATAAATACATCAAATAGTGCAGCTGGAACTCAGGATGTTTCAAGAAGCGGAAATCAGCTT
>Ga0247812_10002323_pt1 | contig 10681 bp, 11 predicted proteins | sample UWRJL149409B1_FD_178011 | JGI IMG/M metagenome (GOLD analysis project Ga0247812, IMG submission 178011) | Plant litter microbial communities from Arlington Agricultural Research Station in Wisconsin, United States - UWRJ-L149-409B-1 | ecosystem: Environmental > Terrestrial > Plant litter >...
CGCGAGGTCGTAATATTTCAGATCGATATCGAGATAGGGAAGGATCAGACGCTCGCGAATCCATTGCCAGATGATTCGGGTCATTTCGTCGCCATCGATTTCGACGACAGGAGTTTTCACCTTGATCTTGGCCATGAACGCGCTCTTTCTTCCCGGGGAGTGGTATGCAACACCCCCTAAGCGGTGGATCGCCGTCGATCAACCGGGCACGCACGGCTGTTCGCCCTGCGGGCGCGTGGTCGCGCCCCTGTCGTTGCGCGTTGTATCTGGCGGACGCCCCGCCTAAAGAATGGCCATGACAGATATTTCAAAGCCGGAAAGCACGGCGGTCGGCGTCAAATGGCGTTGGCCCGCGGTTCATCCCGAAGGCCGCAAGTTCATCCTCATTGCCGCCGCAATCACCGCCGTGTTCGCCTTCATGGCGTGGGAGACGCTTGCCTGGCCCATGGCGGGCATCACCCTGTGGGTCGCCGCCTTCTTCCGCGATCCGATCCGCACCGTACCGCAGGGCGCGGATTTGATCGTGGCGCCGGCGGACGGGATGGTCACGCTGATCCAGACCGTGCTGCCGCCGCGCGAGATGATGGGCCCCGATGCGCTGGGCGACCTGCCGATGACGCGCGTCTCCATCTTCATGAGCGTGTTCGACGTCCATATCAATCGCACCCCGATCGGGGGGACGATCAAGCAGGTGACCTATATCGCCGGCAAATTCCTCAATGCCGATCTGGACAAGGCGAGCGAAGATAATGAGCGCCAGCATCTGCTGGTGGAAAGCCAGAGCGGGCTGCGCATCGGCTTCACCCAGATCGCCGGGCTGGTCGCGCGGCGCATCGTGCCCTTCGTCAAGCCGGGCGACATCGTCGCCGCCGGCCAGCGCATCGGCCTGATCCGCTTCGGCAGCCGCGTGGACGTCTATTTGCCCACGGGCACCGCGCCCACCGTGGCGCTGGGCCAGCGCATCGTTGCCGGCGAGACCGTGCTTGCCGTGATCGGCAAGGCCGAGCGGCTGAGCGGCATCGCGCAATGAGCCTTGCTCCCGAAGACAGCCCCCGCAAGGGCATTCCATTGCGCGCGCTGGCGCCCAATGCCGTCACCGCTTTGGCCTTGTGCTGCGGGCTGACCGGAATCCGCTTCGCGATCGCGGGAGACTGGGAGCGCGCGGCGATCGCCATCATCGCCGCGGGGATCCTCGACGGACTGGACGGACGGATCGCCCGGATGCTCAAGGCCGAGACACGCTTCGGCGCCGAACTCGATTCGCTGTCGGACGTGATCGCCTTTGGCGTTTCGCCCGCGATCATCCTCTATCTCTGGTCGCTGCAATTCCTGCCGCAATTCGGCTGGGTCTTCGCGCTGTCGCACGCCGTGTGCTGTGCGCTGCGGCTGGCACGGTTCAACGCCAATATCGATGCGGCCGAACAGCCGCACAAATCGGCGGGCTTCCTGACCGGCATTCCCGCACCCGCCGCAGCGGGGCTGGCGCTGCTGCCGCTGTTTATCTGGATGTGGCTGGGCCCCGATCTGGCCGCGCCGATTCGCGCGACCTGGCTGGTCGCGCCCTGGCTGGCCTTCGTTGCTTTCCTCATGATCTCGAATGTGGCGACGTTCAGCTGGTCGTCGCTCCGGCCGCGGCGGCACGTCCGGCTGGAGATGCTCGCGGTGGTCGGCCTGCTGGGTGGCGCGCTCTTCTCCGCAACCTGGGCGACGCTCTCGATCATCTGCATCGCCTATCTGGCGATGATCCCGTTCAGCATCGCCAGCTATGCCAAGGTCAGGCGGCTGCGTGGCGCAACTGCTGGCGGCTCGGCCCGCGGCTGAATTCCCGGCGCGGTGCGCTCAGGCGCACCGGCTGGACGAAAACCCGGATGACCGGCGCGGGCTGCGGCTCGCGATTGAGCGCGGCGGCGATGCGATCGCCGTGCGCGATCAGGCTGTGAACGATCACGCCCAGCGCGCCGACGAGCGCGCCCATGAAACAAATGGCTGCCAAAAGCTGGACCATGCGAACCTCCTGAACCGTCGTGCGACCGACTTCCCGACCCCGGAATTCTTACACTCGTGTTAACCACTGGTGCCAAAACCGGTTCCGAAAACGACCGTTCAGTGCATATGTTCCTGATATGTTCCCGTGTCAACGCTTGATTTCGCAGAAAGAGGGGGGTATGCGCCCGGCACCATCCCACATGGGAAGCGCACATACCGGTGCCGGGGCGACGTTTCACGTCATCACCCTGGTTCTTGCTTCCCAGCGGACTAACCGGAAGGAACATATTATGGCGGCACCTGTCGTCTCGATGCAGCAATTGCTTGAAGCCGGATCGCACTTCGGCCACCAGACCCATCGTTGGAACCCCAAGATGAAGCCGTATCTCTTCGGCGATCGCAATGGCGTTCACATCATCGATCTCTCGCAGACCGTTCCCCTCTTCGCCCGCGCGCTCGACTTCGTCGATCAGACCGTCGCCCGCGGCGGCAAGGTCCTGTTCGTCGGCACCAAGCGCCAGGCGCAGGAGCCGATCGCCGAGGCAGCCCGTCGTTCGGGCCAGCATTATGTCAACCATCGCTGGCTGGGCGGCATGCTCACCAACTGGAAGACCATCTCGGGTTCGATCAAGCGCTTCAAGGCGCTGGAAGAGCAGCTTTCGGGCGACACGCACGGCCTCACCAAGAAGGAAGTGCTCCAGCTTACCCGCGAGCGCGACAAGTTCGAGCTTTCGCTGGGCGGCATCCGCGACATGGGCGGCATTCCCGACGTGATGTTCGTGATCGACGCGAACAAGGAAGAGCTGGCGATCAAGGAAGCCAACACGCTGGGCATCCCGGTCGTCGCGATCCTCGATTCGAACGTCTCGCCCGACGGCATCGCCTTCCCGGTTCCCGCGAATGACGATGCCAGCCGCGCGATCCGCCTCTATTGCGATGCGATCGCCGCAGCCGCCACCAAGGGCAACCAGGGCGCGCAGCAGATGAGCGGCAAGGATTTCGGCGCGATGGTCGAGCCTCCGGTCGAGCCGGCGCTTGCCGAGCCTGTGGCCGAGCCCGCTGCACAGCCCGTCACGGAAGACGAGCAGGTTCCGGCCGCAGCAGCAGCCGAAGCCGAGCGCCAGACCGACGCGTAAGCGTCGCTTTGACGACCGACGCCTTGAGGGCGTCGCTTTAATGTAATGCGGGCGGGGTAGGGCGCGGCAACGCCCCTGCCTCGCCGCGTTTTCATTCGAACGAAAAGGAATTTATCATGGCGGAAATCACTGCTTCGCTCGTGAAGGAGCTGCGCGATCGCAGCGGCGCGGGCATGATGGACTGCAAGAAGGCGCTGTCCGAGACCAATGGCGACATCGAAGCCGGCATCGACTGGCTGCGCACCAAGGGTCTTGCGGCTGCCGCCAAGAAGGCCGGCCGCACCGCGGCGGAAGGCCTGATCGGCGTTGCCGTTTCCGGCACCACCGGCGCCGTGGTCGAAGTGAACAGCGAGACCGATTTCGTCGCCAAGAACGAGCAGTTCCAGGAATTCGTGCGCACCGTCTCGACGATCGCGCTCGAGACCGGCGAAGACATCGCTGCGCTGGCTGCCGCAGCCTGGCCCGAAGGCGGCACGGTCGAGGACAAGCTCACCAGCAACATCGCCACCATCGGCGAGAACCAGAATCTGCGCCGCGCGCATCGCCTCTCGGTCGGCAAGGGCGCGATCGTCTCCTATGTGCACAATGCCGCGGCCCCCGGCCTGGGCAAGATCGGCGTGCTCGTCGCGCTGGAGAGCGAGGCTTCGGCCGATGCGCTTCAGGGCCTCGGCAAGCAGATCGCCATGCACATCGCCGCGGCCTTCCCGCTGGCGCTGGACGAGGGCGATCTGGATCCCGCACTGATCGAGCGTGAGCGCGCGATCGCGTCGGAAAAGGCAGCCGAGAGCGGCAAGCCCGCCGAGATCGTCGCCAAGATGGTGGACGGCTCGATCGCCAAGTTCCGCAAGGAAAATGCGTTGCTCAGCCAGGTCTTCGTGATCGACAACAAGACCAAGATCGCCGACGTGGTGGCTGCCGCCGCCAAGGACGCGGGTGCCGCCATCGCGCTGACGGGCTATGTCCGCTTCCAGCTGGGCGAAGGCATCGAAAAGGCCGAATCCGACTTCGCGGCCGAAGTGGCTGCAGCTGCCGGCGTTTCCTGATCGATCGTCATTCCCGCGCGCGCGGGAACCCATCACGCACCGGATTGCGGTGAAAAGCGCCGCGCCGCGCGCTTGATGGGTTCCCGCCTTCGCGGGAATGACGGTTCATTGTGGCGGCATTCGGTGCATCCTTTCTGCACCGCAAATCCATGCCACTAACCCTTGGCATGACCGCGTGGCCTGACTAAGGTCCGCGCCACTTCATTTCCCCGATCGGACACTTCGCACTGATGGCCAGGCCACGCTTCAATCGCATCCTGCTCAAGCTTTCGGGCGAGGTGCTGATGGGCTCCGGCCAGTTCGGCATCGATCCCGTGATGGTCGCGCGCGTGGCGGGCGAGATCAAGGCCGCCAAGGATGCGGGCCATGAGCTGTGCGTCGTGGTGGGCGGCGGCAATATCTTCCGCGGGCTGGCGGCGGCGGCCGTGGGCTTCGAGCGCACCAGCGCCGATTATATGGGCATGCTGGCCACCGTGATGAACGCGCTGGCGGTGCAGAATGCGCTGGAACAGATCGGCGTCGATACCCGCGTCCAATCCGCCATCCCGATGAGCACCGTGTGCGAGCCCTTCATCCGCCGCCGCGCCGAGCGGCATATGGAAAAAGGCCGGATTGTCATCTTCGCCGCGGGCACCGGCAATCCCTATTTCACCACCGACAGCGCCGCGGCGCTCCGCGCGGCCGAGATGAATTGCGATGCGCTGTTCAAGGGCACGTCCGTGGACGGCGTCTATGATGCCGATCCGAAGAAGGTGAAAACCGCAAAGCGTTATGATAGCGTCACGTTCAACCGGGTTCTCTCGGATGATTTGAAGGTGATGGATGCCAGCGCGGTGGCGCTTTGCCGCGACAATCATATTCCGATCGTCGTGTTCAACATCCGCGACGAGGGCAATCTTGCCCGCGTCCTGCGCGGAGAAGGCACGGCAACGATCGTTCAGAATGAGGAGAATTGAACATGCCAGCCTATAGCAAGGCCGATCTGGAACGCCGCATGGCGGGCGCGCTGGAATCGCTCAAGGGCGATCTTTCCGGCCTGCGCACCGGCCGCGCGAGCACGTCGCTGCTCGATCCGGTGACCGTGACGGTCTATGGCGCGCAGATGCCGCTCAACCAGGTCGCGACCGTCTCCGCGCCCGAGCCGCGCATGCTCTCCGTCCAGGTGTGGGACAAGGGCAATGTCGGCCCGGTGGACAAGGCGATCCGCTCGGCGGGCCTTGGGCTCAACCCGATCGTCGATGGCCAGACTTTGCGCCTGCCGATCCCCGACCTGACCGAGGAGCGCCGCAAGGAACTCGCCAAGCTCGCCAGCCAATATGCGGAAAAAGCCCGGATCGCGGCTCGTAACGTGCGCCGCGACGGGATGGATTCGCTCAAGCAGGACGAGAAGAAGCACGAGATCAGCGAAGACGAGCGCAAGAAGCTCGAGACCGAGATCCAGAAACTGACCGACGCGACCATCGCGGACCTGGATGCGGCCGCCAGCGCCAAGGAAAAGGAAATCCTGGGCCAGTGACGCTCGCGCACGCCAGGGCGACGGTGCGGGCGTCCGGCGGCGGCGATGTCGCACCCGTGCGCCATGTCGCGATCATCATGGACGGCAATGGCCGCTGGGCCAAGAAGCGGCTGCTGCCGCGCATCGCCGGGCACAAGAAAGGCGTGGAAGCCGCGCGCAATACCGTGCGCGCCGCGGGCGATCTGGGCATTGAGGTGCTCACCCTCTATGCCTTTTCCTCCGAGAATTGGCGGCGACCCGAATCCGAGATCAGCGATCTCATGGGGCTGCTGCGTCATTTCATCCGCACCGACATCAAGGAACTGGCCGAAAAGGGCGTAAGGCTGCGCGTGATCGGCGATTATCGCGCGCTGGCGCCCGATCTTGTGACGATGATCGACGATGCCATCGCGCGCACGGCGGAAAACACCAGCACCACGTTGGTGATCGCGCTCAATTACGGATCGCAGAACGAATTGGTGCGCGCCGCGCGGACGCTCGCCAGGCGCGCGGCGGACGGCGAGATCGATCCCGCCGCGATCGACGAGGGCGCGATCGATGCGCTGCTGGATACCCACGGCCTGCCCGAGGTGGATCTGGTGATCCGCACCTCGGGCGAGAAGCGCCTTTCCAATTTCCTGTTGTGGCAGGCGGCCTATGCCGAACTGCTGTTCGTCGACACGCTCTGGCCCGATTTCGGCCGGGACGATCTGGCCGCCGCGCTTTCCCATTTCGCCCAGCGCGAGCGGCGGTTCGGCGGATTATGACCCCGCCGGCCAAGCGGGCAGGGATGGGCGATCTGCCGCGCCGCGCGATCGTCGGCGTGATCCTGATCGCCATCGCTTTGGCCGCGCTGCTGAGCGGGGGCATCGCCCTGTGGATCCTGATGTCGATCGCCGGGCTGCTGATGATGGACGAATGGGCCGATCTCGCCAAGGTTTCGACCCAGCACAAGCGCCTCTCCGAATTCGCCCTGTCCGTGCCGCTGGCGATCCTGTCGCCTCTTGCCGCCGGGCCGGGCTTTTTCGCTCTGGGTCTGATCGCGGGCGCGGCCTTCTTCGTGCTGATCGTCACGCGCGTGCGGCGGCTGGGCTGGGGCGTGGCTTATGTCGCGCTTCCCGTGGCAGCATTGCTGTATCTGCGGTTCCAGCCGAACGGGCTGGTGCTCGCCTTCTGGACGCTGGCCCTGGTCTGGGCGACGGATATCGGCGCCTATTTCTCCGGCCGGCTCATCGGCGGGCCCAAATTGTTGCCGCGGATCAGCCCGAGCAAGACCTGGGCCGGGCTGATCGGCGGGATGATCGCGGCCTTGCTCACCGGACTGGCGTTTCACCATTGGGGCGGACTGCACCTGGGGCTGGCGCTGGCCAGTCCGGTGCTGGCGGTGGTGGCGCAGGGCGGCGATCTGCTGGAAAGCGCGCTCAAGCGCCAGGCGGGCGTCAAGGACAGCGGCACGATCCTGCCGGGCCATGGCGGCGTGCTCGATCGGCTGGACGGGGTGGTTCCCGTCGCGCCGATGGTGGCGCTGCTCGTATTGCTGGAGGTGTTCCTGTGAGCGACGGCCGCAAGAGCCTGACGATTTTGGGCGCGACCGGATCGGTCGGCAGTTCGACGCTGGACCTGGTCGAGCGCGAACCCGATCGCTTCCGCGTCGAAGTGCTCACTGCCAATGGCGATGTCGCGAAATTGGCCGATGCCGCGCGGCGGACCGGGGCGCGGCTTGCCGTGGTTGCCGACGAGACCTGCCTGCCGGCCTTGCGCGAGGCGCTGGCTGGGACCGACACCGAATGCGCCGGCGGGATCGCCGCGATCGACGAGGCCGCTGCGCGTCCGGTGGACTGGACCATGGCCGCGATCGTGGGCTGCGCGGGCCTGCCGCCGGTGATGGAAGCCGTCCGCCGCGGCGGGACGATCGCGCTGGCGAACAAGGAGGCGCTGGTCTCCGCGGGCGTGCTGATGACCGAGGCGGTGCAGCGGCATGGCGCGCGGCTGCTGCCGGTGGATTCCGAGCACAATGCGATCTTCCAATGCTATAACGTCGCCGCGACCGAGAGCATCCGCCGGATCGTCCTGACGGCCAGCGGCGGCCCGTTTCGTACAAAAAGTCGCGAAGAAATGGCCCAAATGTCGCCCGAAATGGCGGTAAAACATCCAAATTGGTCGATGGGCGCCAAAATTTCGGTCGATTCGGCCACGATGATGAACAAAGGGCTCGAATTGATCGAGGCGCATCATCTGTTTCCGATCGGATCGGACAAGATCGAGATTATCGTCCATCCCCAATCCGTGGTCCATTCGATGGTGGAATATGTCGACGGTTCGGTGCTGGCCCAATTGGGCACGCCGGACATGCGCACGCCGATCGCCCATGCCCTCGCCTGGCCCGATCGGATGGCAACCCCCGGCGAACGGCTGGATTTCGCCGCGGTGGGCCGGCTGGATTTCGAAGCGCCCGATCTGGAACGCTTCCCCGCGCTGGCGGTGGCGCGCGCGGTGGTGAACGGCAATCCGGCGGCCTCCGCCGTGCTGAATGCGGCGAACGAGATCGCGGTCGCGGCCTTCCTGGCCAGGCGCATCGGCTTCCTGGAGATCGTCGCCATTGTCGAGACCGTGCTGGAAGGCTATGACCCGCCTTCTCCCGCCTCGCTCGACGACGTATTCGCGATCGATCGCGAAGCGCGCGCCAGGGCGGGGCAGGCGATCGAGGCGTTTTCCCGATGACCCCAGTGCAGGTGCATTTCCCCACGTGATCGAAACTCCCGGCTTCCTGCTGACGATCCTCGCCTTTGCGCTGGTCATCGGTCCGCTCGTGTTCATTCACGAGATGGGCCATTATCTCGTCGGCCGCTGGTTCGGCGTGCATGCCGAGACCTTTTCGATCGGTTTCGGCAACGAGATCAGGGGCTGGACCGATAAGCGCGGGACGCGCTGGAAGCTCGCCTGGATGCCGCTCGGCGGCTATGTCCGCTTCGCCGGCGACATGAGCCCCGCGAGCACCCCCACGCAGGAATGGCTCAGCCTGCCCGATGCCGAGCGCAACCGAACCTTCCAGGCCAAGCCGGTGTGGCAGCGCGCGCTGATCGTGCTCGCCGGCCCCGCGGTCAATTTCCTGTTCGCGCTGATCGTGCTGGGCGGTTTCGCCCTGGCCTATGGCCAGAGCCAGACCCCGCCCGTGGCGGCGCGCATCATTGCTCAGTCCGCGGCGGAAAAGGGCGGGCTTCGCGAGGGCGACCGAATCCTTTCGATCAACGATCGTGCGGTCGCCACGTTCGACGATGTCGCGCAGATCGTCCAATATCGCCCCAATGAATTGCTCGATCTGGGTATCGAGCGCGCCGGCAAGCCGATGAACCTGGCGATCGCCGCCGGGGTGCGCGTGGAGCGCGATCGCTTCGGCACCGAATATAAGCTCGGATCGCTCGGGATCGAATCCGCCAAGCCCGTGGTCGTGCCGGTTTCGCTGCTGGAAGCGCCCGGGGTCGCGGTCAAGCGCGTGGGCCAGATCGTCCGCACGATGGTGGATACGCTGGGCCAGGTGATCACCGGCCGGCGCGCCGTGAAGGAGCTTGGCGGGCCGCTCAAGATCGCCCAGGTCTCCGGTGAACAGATCACTCAGGGCCCTGAGGACTTCATCTTCTTCGTCGCTCTCATTTCGATTAATCTGGGATTCATCAATTTGTTGCCAGTGCCCATGCTGGATGGCGGACATTTGCTCTTTTATGCGATCGAAGCGGTGCGGCGGAAGCCGGTGGGCGTGGCGGCGCAGGAATGGGCCTTCCGATCGGGTTTGCTCATGCTGCTCGGTCTGATGGTGTTCGTGACGTTCAATGATTTGTCGTCTTTCGGTGTTTGGGATCGGCTGTCCGGCTTGATCGGGTGACGCGCTTGATGCAGGGCAATCCTGCGAAAAATTCCGTCGCTGTGGCGGTGCATATTCTAGGGTGGGACGCGTGACTGCGAACAATTTGATGAGCTTCGGCAAGCGCAATATGGCGGTCCTGCTCGTCGGCACGATGCTGGCGGGTTTATCGCCAGAGGCCGTGCTCGCGCAGCAGGCGGCGCCCGTCGCGCCGCCGCCGGTGACGGCCACCACCAATGCCACGCTCGGCACGATCCGTTCGATCGAGGTGATCGGATCGCAGCGCCTGGAGCCGGATACGGTGCGCTCCTACACCACGCTGCGCCCCGGCGCGGCCTATAGCCGCGAAAGCGTCGATCAGGCGCTGAAGGATCTCTACGCGACCGAATTGTTCGCGGACGTCCAGATCCGCGACAATGGCGGCGCATTGGTGATCGAGGTTCGCGAGAATCCGGTGATCAACCGCATCATCCTGGAGGGCAACAAGCGCCTCAAGGCCGAGAAGATCAATCCGGAGATCAAGCTGGCGCCGCGCCAGATCTTCACACGCTCGAAGGCCCGCGCGGATGTGGCGCGCATCATCGAGCTCTATCGCCGCCAGGGCCGCTTTGCCGCGACGGTGGAGCCCAAGATGGTCCAGCTGGACCAGAATCGCGTGGATATCGTCTTCGAAATCCACGAGGGCGACAAGTCCAAGGTCCGCCAGATCAACATCATCGGCAATGAGAAATTCTCGGACGGCGAATTGCGCGGCACGATGGTGACCAAGCAGGCGCGATTCTATCGCTTTTTCAGCTCGGGGACGAGCTACGATCCCGATCGCCTGGCCTATGACCAGCAAAAGCTCCGCCAATTCTACCTGACCGAGGGCTATGCCGATTTCCGCGTGATCTCCGCAGTGGCCGAGCTCACGCCGGACAAGAAGGACTTCATCATCACCTATGTGGTGGAGGAGGGCGACCGCTACAAATTCGGCGACATCAAGTCCGAGAGCGAGCTGCGCGACTTCGATACCGCCACGATCCAGCGGCTGGTGAAGCTCAAGAAGGGCGAATGGTATAATGCCAAGGCGGTCGAAGACACCGTCGACGGCATCACCGAGACCGCCGGGCTGTTCGGCTATGCCTTTGCCGACGTCCGTCCCGAATTCAACCGGGACAAG
>Ga0247812_10002324_pt1 | contig 10681 bp, 7 predicted proteins | sample UWRJL149409B1_FD_178011 | JGI IMG/M metagenome (GOLD analysis project Ga0247812, IMG submission 178011) | Plant litter microbial communities from Arlington Agricultural Research Station in Wisconsin, United States - UWRJ-L149-409B-1 | ecosystem: Environmental > Terrestrial > Plant litter >...
TTTAAAACTTATAATACGGAATCAGAAGGAAACAATTTCCACAAATGGCTATTAAAAGGAACCGGGACTTTTTCTAACATCCCTAAATGATTTAGACCCTATAGAGTAACTGGGCCGAATTTACCTGGGTTTGCTGAAGCAACGTTAGACCTAGGCTGCTGCCATCCTTATCTCTCGCGTACCGCTTCCGCCGCTTATTATACTTAACCGAAACCCCAACTTTTTGAGACAAACTTCCACGCGACAACGAGACGCTGACCATGTTTTATTTAAGTTTGGAGTATAATACGTGCTGATAATGCATATAAAACACCAGACACGACGTGCAGCTGGCTCTCTTTTTAGACTAAGGTTGAGGTCAAGACAAGGTTCTCACCATGCCAGTCTAAATTTGTCATCAACAATTAGTTTCGAATATAAAACAAATCTGTCTCTCTGGCGTAAGCTTTCTATTTATGCAACCTAAGAACTAGCAAACAACCGCCAGCAGAGATCTTTTGTGTTGGGTTGTCAGTATTTTCTCTCTTGAGTTTCTTTTCCTTTACTTGAAAAACAACCGAGTTTGCTACTTTACCTAGTAATAATATTTACGGCGACAAGCGATACTTATTAGTATCGCGACAGCATTAACAATGATAGTTGGACAAGATAAACAAGATATTTAAGCCATATGGAAGCTAGGTCTAGTATTAGTAGGGGGAACCTCAACTAGGTTTGAAGGGTTTATACAAAGCTTAATGCAGACGTTTTGATATAGAACACTGCAAGAAATTAATCTCTTTATTTCTAGAAGACAGGCACCTCGGTAATCAATATATGTTCATCAGTAGTGTCTTGCAACCAGATCAAAGCATTCTGCACAAGGTTGGATTTACAGTTTTCTTCTAATCTGTTCAGCAACCCCTTTGTAGAGTGTTTCCCTTATACTCTCTGGCCAATTTTCGTAGTTTTTTCGTGTTGGAATCAGTCGCCTGAAAAAGTGTCTTCCAACTTGATATAGTATACTTCACCTACCCTCGTATTGAGCTACGGACTACGAGAAGCATGTCTTTGGGAGAAATACTCGGATATCACACTTGTAATTTTGTTCTTATACAATCCAATTACAAACTACCTCTAGTGGAAGTCCATATTTTCCTCAGAAGTATTTCATTGATATCGTCAGCCAAGACCAAATATTGTCCCACCTGAGCATTCTTTGAAAGTAGTGTTTGCCTTCTTCAAAATGTCTCATGCAGTAGCCCGTATAAGGTTAGATCTCTGTGGTGATTGGAAGATACGATTAACTAATAGAGGAAGTTACGAAGGTCGAATGGATGGCAATGGTTATGTCTAAATAGCACCCGTCTCCTCTTCTCTCTGCCAGTAATGTACAAGGTATCCTTCCTGGCATTGCATTTATATTATACGAACATTCTCATCATGGAACTTATATTAAAATCAAATGTGTTTTTAATCTTATATAATTGTAGTTCTATTCAGTTGCTTGTTGAAATATTCCTACATGTCAAGAGACACGAATGGTCCTTCGTCTCCTATATCTAGCACTAGACTATATGGCTAAATGTTCCGTCTGGAGATGGAAGTATTAGACATAATACCACTTTTCTAAGAACAACATCGTGATTCCCTATACTACTTTAAACTTCTATCAGTGATTTTGATTTAAGTTCATAGACACGCGTCTACAATATGTTGAATATTGCGTTGAGGATCAGACGAAGTAAGGAAAAGAGTCTGGCATACCAGACCTGGGAGAAACATAGGTCGAGGAAGTTGTTGCAACTGTACCAGAAAGGAGATAACCACGCAATTATATATCTTTTAAGCCCTAGAAGTATTACCTCCGAAGCAGAAGCTTCCCTTTTGCCAAAAACAAAGCAACAGTGAGCTGTTAAAACCCAATCTGAGAAGACTCCTAGTATTGCATATCTTGATTCAACGTCATGACATGAATATTATGTTAACCTTGGCTCTATAGAATTCACTCGAAAAAGAGAAAGCTACCTGCATAAAAAGACCCGAGGTCATCAAGCTAGCAATGTATCTGAGCTGCAAAGATAATTCAGCGTCTGTATGATTGCTTCATATGGTTTAATTGCTATAGTCATAGAATGAATCCTCCCAGAATAGAGAGGAAGTGATATAGCAAGTTCAAATACAAACAACCTGGCAGAGGCTCCTCCAGAACACTTAGATACCTTGTTTAGACTGACTGGCTTTAACCATTCAAGTAATGCATCCCGAGAGTATTGATGATGGCTCTTGTCTCCAAGTGTTGTCGGTTTGCTGACCGGATGCCCCGCCCCGCATTTGCAGTAAGCTTTATGTACCTGAGAGTACAGTAAAAGCTTAAGCTTTACTTGGTGCAATAACCTTTCACTTTGTATGTATGCAGCAAAGTAGTGGTGATGATCTCTCTGTTGGTCTTACATTGCGTGCTCGTGTTACATAAGTTCACCTAACCCATGGCAGGCATCCTTGGCGCCCACGGCACCTCCTCTCCGCGGGCTCCTCGATCATTCGTACGCCATGTCACAATTTGAGTTGGGAATAGCCTCATCACCACTTCACCTCCGTCTACTTCGTAGATGATCTAAAGCGGTTGTTGGCCAATTGAAAGACCGCCTTCGCCTCCCCCCACCATCTCTATCATCAGCCAGTCCACCCCCACTTTTTGTCGAATCCACGCCCTTTTCCCTCTTGGGAGGCTTGCGCCGCGAGCTCCGTCTCCGCGACCTTATATCCGAAAGCATTCCGCTAGTCGTTAGGTGGTGGATGATGTCCCGAACTCCGTGCTTGGTCAGAATCGATGACCACTGTCTCACCCACTCGCTCGCTATCTTATCAGGAAGCTCGTAAGCTGCTGTGGTTTCTGGAGGGAATGGTACTGTAATACTCTATCTTTCTCTGTCCTCTTCCTCTTCCACTTCCTCTTCCTCCATCTACCAACTATCGTTGCCATATCAACCTTCGTCCACATTTGGCATCCCTTCATCTCTTCATTCCTTTAACTCTTTATCTTTGCCCGCACCCAGTTTGCGATTCCCATCATGGCAGATTTCGAATTTGTATCCCCAGGGGATACAATGCCCTTGAGCTCTGGTCCAAAGCCACCTTTGGACTTTTCCCATTACTATTCTCGTGTAGCAGCTGCTAGACAGGCCAGCAGCATGAAATCATTCTACAAATACTTCGCTATTCCAGGAATTGGCAATTTGGCCGGAGGTAGGTTGCCCCATCAATTCGACGAAAAGCACCTACTAAATTGGTTACCATGCAGGACTCCCCAATCGACAGTTCTTTCCCTACGATACCCTCGAGGCTCAAGTTGCACAACCCGAGCGCTGGGAACCGACTCCTAATGACCCAAATGCCTTGTCGGAGAAGCTTGCTGCAACCTCGATCAAGAAGCACGATTCCAGTGCCCCCTTTCACTTGACAGTGCCACACGGCTCGAAATCCTCGAATCCTCTTACCAAGATCGACTTGGATACGGCATTGCAGTATGGAACCGCACAGGGCTACCCGCCACTCTACTCATTCTTGCGCCAATTCACACGCGAGCACCTGCAACCAAATATACCCTACAAGGATGGAGCAGAGGTTATCTTGACTGTGGGCAATACCGATGGGTTGGCCAAAACGCTGGAATGCCTAAGCAATCCCTGGAGCGAGGCTCACGATTGGATTGGCGAACGGGAAGGTCTACTTGTTGAGTCCTTTGCATACATGAATGCTGTTCAGGCAGCAAAGCCCCGTGGTTTGAGCATCACGCCGGTCAAAATCGATAGCGAAGGATTGGTCGCTGACGGTCCTGGCGGCATGGAAGATGTGCTCGCCAACTGGGATACTAGCTTAGGAAAGAGACCCCACCTTCTCTATACTGTTACGTATGTATTCGCCTATGTGGGAGAAACTTGAGCTGACCATTTCAAGCATTGGCCAAAACCCAACTAGTGGTGTCCTTTCTCTTCAACGCCGGAAGGATCTCTACGCTGTCTGTAGCAAATATGATGTTATCATTATTGAAGACGAGCCATATTGGTACCTTCAATTCCCCTCGGCAGCTGTCCTAGAAGCATCTGCTCGTGGTATGCCAGCTCCTCCGGCAGCTCCGGTCCATACATTTGCCAAATCGTCTGGCTATCCATATCTCGACAGCCTAGTCCCTTCATTCTTAAATGTTGACACCGATGGAAGAGTCGTCCGGCTCGATACTTTCTCCAAAACTGTTGCTCCAGGTTGCAGAGTTGGATGGATTACCGCTCAGCCCGCCATTGTAGAGCGTCTCCTCCGCATCACCGAAACCTCAACTCAGCAACCATCTGGATTTGTGCAATCCATGCTCGCGGAGTTAGTCATGGGTCCACAAGCCTCCCTGGACGAATTCAAAAAGAAGTCTCGTGCCGAGCAAGCAGCATTCTCAGGATGGAAAATGGACGGATGGGTACGCTGGCTAGAGGGCCTTCGTGGTTCATATGAGAGGAGGATGAATCGCATGTCGCGAATTCTTGAAGACGGTCGTTATTGTGTCAAACAAGGCACCCCCAATAAATCCTCCGAGTGTGAGTGGGCTGTGATTTCGAAGACGCAAATGTATTCCTTCGACTGGCCTCGTGGAGGCATGTTTATTTGGATAAAGATGCATTTTGAGACCCACCCTCTTTTCAAATCAGTACCACCACAGCGACTTGCACATGCTTTATGGATATTCTTCACGTTGAAACCATATCTCGTGCTTGTGGCCCCTGGAGCAATGTTCAGCCCTACCGACGAGATCAGAGAAGACGAGGGATACAAATTCTACCGACTGTGTTTTGCGGCGGCCGAGGAACCAGAAATTGAGAGATGCTCCCAGAGTTTTGCAAATGCTGCTCAGAAATTCTGGTTAATCAAGACTTTGGATGATCTTGATAAGATTGATGGAGACGAGGACTCCTACAAGACTCGTGCTGGAATGGTGGACTTGAGTATGGACATGGCGTGTTAGGTATTAAATGTCGGAAATAAGGAGTAGAGGTATTTTCGGGAGTTCGGACGCAAATATATGACTTTATGATAAAGAATCTGAATGTGTTTCAATGAGCGACCGAGTGTAGGTGATGCTCTGATTTCTATGGATTGTCTCTGATGCCATGTCGAGAAGAAGATTTGACATACGTCAGAAAAAGGGATTATTAACTCTAGGCTGATATCAATTGTGGAGAAGGCTGGTCTCTTCTGTCTCTAATTTACATCATTTACTTCACCTTGATTTAACACCTCGTCACAGTGATTCAAGCACTTAGATGCGTTTCATAAACCTAAAATTCAAGACCGAAACTTTCTCCCAGGCTGATTTCCGCATCATTTTCCCTCTTTAAGGGGATAGTTAGCTTGAGAAGCAAGTTCTTTATAGCACATTCTATGGACCAACTGAGAATCGAAACAATGAAGCAAATTCTATTTTAAATCTAGGATGATTGAGAGAAAGGAAAAAGAAAACAATATCTAGAAGGCCTGAACCAGCAGGCGCTTCTCAATCAGCAACAGCATTAGAACCACTACCAACCTCTCATGCAACATTAAACACCAATCTCGAACCACTTAGTGTCCTAGCCGCCACTTCTGCGAGTCTAAAGTTGGTTAGCACAGACTTCAACAAATTCGACGTGCAACCAAGGGGAGGAGACGTACCCATCTGGAATAGCCTCAAGCCCACCCTCCTTCACAGTTGCAGGATGAGGGACAATCCTCCCATCGGCCACCAACCTTTCACTCATCTCCCAGAAGAGTGCCGCAAATTCAAGCTGCGCACTCGTCGCTGGGACCTCACTCTCTGCCTGAGATGACGAAGCTCCAGGGAAAGACGGCTGGGCCAGGGCAACCATGGGAATAACATCCATTCGCGGCCAGTTCTCGAGTGGGCGGAGCGAGGCGAAGTGCAATTCTTGTGTGCTTGAGGACGGGAAAGCTGCAGCGCAGAGTGCTGCGCTGTAGGGGCTAGAGACACAGTCTAGGATATGATGGAGGCGGTTTTGGGCATATGTTTTGATCTGGATCGCGCACTGCGGGTCGTGGTAGTCGAAGACCGCATCGGCGCCTCGTGATCGTAGAAGCGTGAAGTTCCTGGGGCTTGATGTGGCTATCACCCTCAGTCCGGAGCTAGATAGATATTTAGCTTATAATTAATCATGCATTAGATCTCTTTCTAAGAGGCTATGGGGGCATGACACAACGTACAGTTTTGCATACTGGATCGCCAGTGTGCCCGTCGCGGTGCTGCCGCCGTTAATGAGAATCGGGAACGGTATTTGTGTAGGCTGCATGGGCAAGGGGATATTCAATGAGCTATACAGAGCTTGTCCCACGGCCATGATTCCTGTTCCTAGGGTTGCTGCTCCTTCGAAAGTCATTCTTCCTTGTGGAAGCTTGGCAAAATGACCGCCTTGCACCAGCACGAACTCTGCGAACGCACCATTTTCAGTGTTGTTTTTGTTTGTCCCGCCACAGACTCCATACACTTTATCTCCTGGGCTGACACTGGACTCGCAATCTCTTCCTACTGCTTCGACGATGCCGGAGAAGTCACACCCTGGGATACCGTTAGCGAGGCAGTCGGGATGGTAGGGGATATCTCGCTTACCTAATATGCTTCCGACACCTTTTCCGCTTGTTACATTTTGAACATCATCTATAGGATGTTAGTAAAAGTAACCGTGCGTACTTTGTGGCAGATCATACTCCAATTTAGAGCAACGGCGGTGGTCTTGACCCTGACATAATTATCCTTAATCCGCGGCTTCTTGACATCTACTAGCTCTACTTTCCCAATCTCTTTGATAACTATGGCTTTCATAAGCCCCTGCTCTTCCTCCTCATACTCTCCCGTAAAATCACTGATATGCATGAAATCGAACATTATAAGAGACTGAGGATATGATTAACAAGGTAGAAGAAGAAGAAGAAAAAGCGCTACTGTCACAACAAAACTAATGTTAATGTTGAAACCATTGACATTTCTAAGACATGTTATATATAATTTTTTTAAAATCATTTTTCTCACTATTCTCGCTGTTGGTATAACTGCCCAGTTGTATGGGCCACTGCGGAACTTGGCGACCAAAACGAGCGACAGAGCATCAAATGAAGTAGGCCAAGGCTCCAAGCGGAATGCTCCGCCTTTAGCTCTCCAACCCCTTCGCTCCGTCCAGCAACCAGCTACAGCAGTCGAGTATATTTTCCGCACGGTGATGACCCTTTGAAAAGGCCATGCGAGCCATGGAAAGTCGTACGTCGTATTGACCTCAGCCCTGCCCGCGGTGGGGCGAGTTTTTCCAGAGCTTGGGCCGACTACGATGACATAGAGTTGCCTGGCAAGCCGAGTATCTTTTCTGCAATCACATTCAGAGGACTGGAAGATCGATGGATGGGAGGGTTATGTATTTTGGGTAGGTTGTATGGCTGATGACCCTTGCCTTGTCTCACCGAGATTGCCATGCAATATCAAGGTCAGCTTTTAAGCGGCAGCAGCCAATAGTCTTCTAGCTTAAGTTTTTCATATCCTCGGGTTTGTTGTACTCAGATGCGAATTCAAAGAAGTCATATTGTCAGTGTCCTTATTTAGTATGTTGGTCCAGGATGTTAGGTTTAAGTTTGCTGGGTGGCCGTTAAGGCGACCTGTTACGAGCCCCTGAATTCGGGACGAGATAAGCGAGAATGCCAAGCCCCTTGAAGAACTTCACCGAGATACTTAGGTAATCCAGTATCCCCGAGGGAAGGTGACGCGTGTTCGGGAATATGTTTCTTCAACACACGAACACATGATTACCTAAACCTCCTGCATGACTTACAGCACCCCTTAACAACGGATACAGGTTCTTCCAACATGTTTCCGCTCGATAGGCAGCAGACGGCCAGTGGGGCCGAACGCTCCATTTCTGGTCAGCACTCATAACTTTATGTTTCTGTCGAGGGAAACTCCTCGCATGCTACTAGACGCGCATCGCAAATTTCCCACCATGTTGTGGAATGATTGGAACTTCATGAGCAGGTATCTATTTCCATGAAGTCCCGCCGAATTCCAAACCGCTCTCTAGCATCTCGCCGAAGAGATCCCAGCTCTTGCTTTCATCGCCTCCACTTGCACGCGCGATAGCTTTAAGACCGCTCGCCACAAAGCGAACCAATCGATCAAATTCAGCCCTAAGTTTCCTTAAAGTTTCCACAAACGTTTCTGGTTCATCTTCATCATATGTCGCAGACAAGAGTGAGAGATCGACCATAAGTTCCTCCTCATCAGAGCTTTCCTCAACTCTGATTCGTGTAGATTCCCTAAACGATCTTGCAAGCTTGCTTGGTTTTTGTGGGGTCTGTATACCTAATGCTGCTATGGAGAGATCCATCATTTCTCTCTGTTGGTGCTCAGATTCTTGAGTTAATGCTGCATTTGCAGCTTGTGCATCTTCCAATTTGATACTTTGGTCGAGAATTTTGAGAATCGACTTATGAATGAGACCTAGTTTGCTTCCCAGGAGTGCCTGGTCCAGGGTTGATTTGATGTATGATTCATGAACGGATATCATGGTGTCAACATCGTCCGCAATTCTCAACTCCTCTCTCATGCGTCGGTAGTTGGGCTCGATTACTACGGAAGTAAGATAGTAGTAGAGAGTCTGAGTAAACCACAGTAGCCGGGTTCTAGTCGAATAGTATAGCGCTCGCTCATCAGTACTACTTGTTCGGTTGAGGCTGTCTTCTGCAATGCATTGGCGGGAGATGATGTGAGAACTACGTCGAGTTTGTATCAGAAATGTCAAAACGCGCTGATATGAGGGGATAGCAGTTGGTTTCAAGATAATCTGTATTGGCCACGACAACTTGTATTGTAACTCAATAATTGATAGGGTCTTTACCGACCGTCTGCACTTTTCCACGGCTTGATACTTTCTCGGTAAGGGACGAACTGATGTACGTAGATGATCTGGCAACACACATGGCAAGGACCCCAACGTGCTCTGTGCAAGCTCTGTGAGTGTGAAACGATCATTCCAGGAGCTGTCTAAAGTGTCCAGCTTATCGAAAATCGAGTTTGCAAATTGCGCGCCAACGGTGCCATCTTCAAGGAAGTAGATATGTGATAGTGCAGCCAAGGACCTCTGAAGACCACACGAGTCATAAAGGGCTTTACGCAGGGTTGAGGAGGCTGACTGATGTTTACTTTTAACCCACTTTTCAAAAGCCATACTGAAAAGTTCTGGGAATGGGGCCAGTTGTAGATGCGATGGATTGCACACAGTCTCGAAGTCCAAAATTGGCTCAATGGTCTTCCTAGACGTTTGCAAGGAGGAGAATCGATTGAGGCGTTTGAGAACCACTAAGCTTTTGCCAGTGGTAAATATTTTGTATGCTGCTGTGTGAAGAAAATCGGGGGCGTGAAGAATGCCTGCTTGAGTTTTTCTAATTTTGAAGCGTGATTGCCAGAGTAGCGCAGGCTCGATTTCATCAGCAACCTCAGAGACAAAGAAAATTTTGTCACCTCTCCCTAGCTCTCCTTCTTCCATCCAAAGTCTTATAGGTCGAAGATATACTTGTAAGCATTCAAAGAATATGCTACCCAAATATCTATACATTTCATCCTCGCCAGACATCTGAGAAGTGGAAGTTTCATTGTATAGCATCTCGAGATATCGAAAACCATGTGCATAGGACTCTTCACCCAATCGCTTGATAATATGAGACAGTCGATAGAGTGGCCGTATAGATTTGTTTAGTTCCGCCTGAACGCTAAGCAAGCTCACTACAACTTCTCCAGTTACAGCAACGAATTTCTGCTGTAATCTGGACAATTCCCCATCAAACTTCGAGATTCTTTCAGAGATAGAGTTTTGCAGAACTTGGATTAATGGTGTTGTCTGACGTTGCCTTAGCCAAAATCGAAGAACCATAATAGCTGATCCTTGTGATGCTAAATCCTTTAATACATTATGGAGTCCTTCGTTGGATGCATATTTCAGGGCATAGTCTTTGGACGGTATTACATGTTCTGGAGATTCCGGATCAATGTGGAATAGTGAGGTCGGGTTACCAGAGAGCATAAACAGGACTTCTCGAATAGCTTGAAGCTCCGTTATAGATTTTTTTACTGTCTCCAATTTTATACCATTCACGCTTGGATCCTTTCGCCAGAATTGAGCCTTTCGTAATTGTTGTAGTTCATCTTTGGAGGTATCACCAACAATGTATTCCTGTGGCTTTCTTGTATACCCGTCGTCAACGCTAGAATTGTCGGTGGGGTCAGTTAAGCCAGACAATTCCGACTGAGAGTCTTCAAAGCCATCATCAGAGCTTTCTGCGCCGAAATCGACATTCTTCCATACGCTCTTCTCCCGTAGCAAGGGATCTTCTGCTACAAGGTCTTTCCATCTGAGTTTTGGGCCTGTTATCGGCGTGGCTTCCTTCAAAAAATCGAGATCCTCGATTCTTGACTTTGTGACCGGTTTATCGGACAACTCAAGAAGTAAATGTAATACCTCTGGAGTCCACTTTCGATCGGTTCTGGCTAAGGCATCTAATCGTTTCTTCAAGGCATCTGCCAGAATATCTTTATTATACACTCCAAACTTCTCCTCCAGCCCTTTGAGTTGGCTATTTATATCAAATTGGTCTGTTCTTGGGTAGTGATTGTTTCGCAGAGCTC
>Ga0247812_10002326_pt1 | contig 10672 bp, 9 predicted proteins | sample UWRJL149409B1_FD_178011 | JGI IMG/M metagenome (GOLD analysis project Ga0247812, IMG submission 178011) | Plant litter microbial communities from Arlington Agricultural Research Station in Wisconsin, United States - UWRJ-L149-409B-1 | ecosystem: Environmental > Terrestrial > Plant litter >...
AATGTTAAATTAAACACGAATGGTAACCAAAACTTACATTAGGAGTTGGTACTCAGTCAAAACTGGTGAGTGGTGACTGTGTTTGACCTTTTGGATATCAGAAGACTAATGATTTCATTCAGGTATTTAAAATGAGCTTTTTCTCAGCCCAAGTTTAGGGAGGTCAATATTGTTTAGTGTGAATAGCTCTATACCAGGAAATGAAAGCTTTAAATGGTGGTTGATTTTATTTTTGCCACTGTCAGACCCAGCAGTGCGGATTCTAAACAGTAAGACGGCTCTGAAAGTTTGGCGCAAGTTCTAGTGTTCTACGCTGTGGGGAATACAGTTGAGGTATAACGTAATGATCGAGCAGCGAATGGAAAATAATATGTTCACTAACTAAACATTTAGCTACACCTATGTCACTTAGACCTTAGCTCTTTCCACTTCTCGCTATTGGTCTGCAGTTCCCAGTCGACAGACAGCTTCAGGTTCTTTTCATGATCCGCAACGGGCTTAAAGCCTAGTCGTTTCCTTGCCTTGCCAATGTTATAAGTAGAGTTATAGACCGTATTTCGGATCGCTAACTGAGTCATATGGATTGGAGGCTGGACATGTCCCAGTGTGCATAGCTTGAATAACCACTCAATGATAAAAACTGTTCCCAGAGCGATCCAAGCGGGGATAACTTTCACGTCTTCAGATTTTGTAGTGTCTCCTGCGTGGCGCCAGATGGTACGGCTAAATTCCCAAAAAGGGATTGGTATATCGTCATTGATAATGAATGCTTCACCATCAACACGATTATCTTTGTGTACCACTCCGGATATAGTATCCAATAACTTTTCGGCAGCCAAAATATGTGCTATAGCAAGGTTACCTGCGTATGATGGCGATATCATATTGCTGCCTCCGCCGATTTGGATGTTTGTGCGCTTTGCCCTGACCACATCTAGATGAGCTGGTACCAAACCATAGTCACATTCCCCGTATATGAGATATGGCCGAAGAGAAATCGTAAGCACACCATGGCCATGAGCGTCTGGAATTTGGTTATTTTGAAGAACTCTATCATCCGCCAGTGTCTTGCACCTAATGTACGGAAGTGTTTTGGAATTTGTATCCCACAAGGGAAAGCTCTCGTCGACATTGATATGATTATAGCCCTTAAAAACTCGTGTAGAGGAAGTGTACACGAAGGCTTTCACAGAAGCTGTGGTAAATGCAGACTTGAGTAGGTTTTCGGTTCCAACTACGCAAGTGTTGTAGTACTCGTCAGCAGAGATCGTATTGACTGCACTGGGAGCTGCCGCATGAAAAATAACATTCGGTTGGAGCTCTTGTACCCGCTTGGAGATTTCTTTGCCGTTCGAGATATCGCATGGATAGTAAATAGCCCCTTCTTGGAGATTTCGATTTGGGTTGCGACTTATGACCCAGACTGGCCCACAGCCCTTGGTTTTCAGGAGATTTTTGACGATGTGGTAACCAAGACAACCACAACCCCCAACAACGAGAACTGAACCTAGCGCTGGAGGCTTGGTTGTCATGGTTCTATTTTAAAAGTAACCCTCGGGGTGAAAAACAGGAAGGCAGATAGAAGCGCAGTTGACCAAGGTCTGGTGATAAAAGAGCATACCAGTTAAAATTTGTAGGTTTTGTAGAAATAAAAGTCACTCCATTTCACGAGGTGCTTTACAGCAACGAACAGGAGGGGCCTCGACTTGATCTGATGGCTGGCACGTGAATTAATCTAGGAGGGTCATGTGAATTGGTGTAACCTTGAAAATACCAGCCCCGGTTAATAACCCATGCTCTGGCGTTTTTGGGGTGCCTGTCGGCCCTCATACTGTGCCACGAGACTGGGGTATATAGGTAATATATTACAGTAAATATTTTACTTTCGATAATATTACATTTAAAGTCAAAGGATTAAGTAAGGTGTGGAGAGCGCGGGGATCATGTCGCCCTCGTCGTCAAGCGCGCCTCCTCGAGGGTTACGCCGAGTTGTCATTTCCGCGTAGCGATCGTGAATTCACCATCTTGTAGAGTTAGAAAAGAATTTGGACTGTTAGCGAAAGAGAAGGAATGGAGACGCAAACGTAATGAAGACTGAGCGTTCGAAGGAAAACAGGAATACTGGAATACTTCCGTACAATAACAAAAGAATGGAGACGTGCTGTTCCCAATATTCTTCTTACAATACTTAATTCATATAAATACTTACACAAATTTCCTAAGCCCTCGAGAAAGAATTTCTAAGAGCCAAGAACAACCTCTCTTAATTAATATGCACTTTTCTTTATTTGGTATAGCTTAACTCCTTGACCAACCAGTTCATCCGTTGTAAGTTAGGCAACCCTTTAGCCTATGGTTTTGCCGCAAGCAATACCAACTTAATGATTTCCCTTCTACCCTGTTCTGGTTTGTATTACTAAAGATCACCTCGCTGCTGTCGCTTGATCGCGATCACTTTGCCATGGCGGTACTTTTGGAAGTTCTATGCATGTAATTATGACCTTTCATGTCCACTATCTACCCATAAAACGTCGGTCTAATACGTGATCAGTCTCCTAATCCTGCTTACATCATTATCGTACCTCCCGCTATATAGGAGACTATTCGTTCTTCGATCGGCAAATGGCATCTCGGTCCCGGCTGCTCTATTGCTCGCTCTTTGCGCCCAGTCATAAATCGCAACTATATATTATCTCTAGGCATGCCCTCAGTTCAAGAGGGACGGACTTATAGTACCCAAGCCACTACTGTTTGTTAATTACCTTAACCTAGTGCAGCTCCTATTACAATAGATATGCTCATTACTCCTGTACGTCCATTCTGTCAACGATCAATGGTTCAGTCCTTCTGATCAGTACATCTTTCACATAGCCTGGCTTTTCTCCACGTGGTGCGCATACATGCACAAACTGATCTCCAGCACGGTCCTACAACGACGACAACAACGATAACAAATGATAGCACCTTCCTATCCAACAAGACGGCAGTCACGCTGCTCACTCTTCACGCTAGCCTCTTTGTCCTCTGGGCGATCCTAGCCGGTCAGCCAAGAGACAATTGGCTTAATCCTCTATTCGTTACAATCATGGGCATCAATAAATACTATATAAATCCTATTATCACAATTACGACTAGCGTTGCCTTTATGCTTCAAGCGGGCACGGCTAAGGAAACCCAAGGCCCGTCAGCGTTAAATCGAACGACATTGCTGCTACAAGCTGTCGTTTTCCTGGCTCTGACAGTATTGTGGCCATTCAGGTTCAAGGTGCCGCAAAACTTGAGGTATCAAGACAACTTGTGGCTTCTGGAAGAGTGATATCCCCTTGTAGGCTAGATATGCGCTAGTTAAAGAAATTATTTAATTGAATCTAAGTCCAATACTATAATATTGCAACTCGAACATAGCAGGCATACATAAAACAAGAAGAAATCTATGTATAAAAAGCCATATATCTTGTTGAACGCATAAACCTTGATTCCAAAGTTTAAGGCGAATCCTGTTATGCCTCGACTAACGGCCTGACAACATGATAAGCAGATAATATGTCCAGCAATTCAGTGCAAGGTCTCACAATAACCGAGACCGTTATTGGGCGCCACAACACTTCAACATTCAATCTTAGCTACCTGTGTAGTCAGAAAAAACAACGTTCGCTTGATAATGCCACGGCTTTTTGCATTGTTGAAGAAAACCCTTAGGATCTATGTTTCGAAGAATTAGGTTCAAGACACTTTTAAAAAATGAAATCAATCCATATAACGCGTATATTTTCTAAAAGAATGTCTGCTAATTTACATAGAACCTCCGAACTTGGTGAATATATCGAGTGGAAATGAATCAGCCAGCGCTTGATATCCAGCAACATTGGGGTGCAAGTAATCCCCGCCATTATACTTGGACGCCAACTGCGAGGGGACAGACGGATCTCTAAGGATCTGGTCAAAATCAATAACAGCATCGAACGTCCCGCTCGTTTTAATCCACGTGTTGACCTTCTGACGAGTCTCCTCCCGAACTGGATTTGAATATGATTGACCTGTTCCCGAGAACGGGGTGATGGTTGCAGCGAATATGGCAACTGTTTAGAATTCTTTTAGTAACTTCCCTTGGAGAACTTGTTTTTGGTTGGGGAAATCACTCACTCCCAGCCTTTTTTGCATCTGCCGCGATTTGTGTAAACGCTGAAATGAGTTGGTTCCCAATATTGGTTTGCGTGCCTTGATCCGTTCCTGCACTACCGATATCATTCACCCCCTCAAATATCATGATATACTTAACACCGGCTTGGTTTATACCATCTCGCTTATATCTACTGATCAAACTCGGCCCCAATCCATCAGCAAGCACTCGATTGCCACCTGCCGCTTGATTATTGACACCAATGTGGGCTAGCTGATTCTTTTGCATTTTTGCTAGTAAAAGGTCCGGCCATCGATTGTTGCCGTCATCAGTGCTACCGCGACCATCTGTGATGCTGTCACCCAATATGATGAAACTGCTGTAATTTTTGGGAACCCATGATTCTACTCCACTGATGAAGTACCTTGCAAGGATTATTAGCAGTCTCAAAAGAAAGTCTTCAAAAAGCGAAGTTGCGCGTACCAATGCTTAACGCTTGTCCCTGGAACTGTTGTGGCGTTGACATGGTTTCCAGCTTGCATCCAAATCGTGGTTCGACTTCCAGGATGTCCAGTAATACTAGTTCCTTGTTGGCCTTTCGCTAGATAAAAATTCAGAGCAACATTTGACTCGGCGGTCGCAGCAAAGTCAACTGGGTCAGAATATGCGACAGCACCACGAGGTATGGTGATGGAAGCTACCCCATTGAATGTTAAACCAACAATGGGCGATGATGCGATTCCATTTACGCCGGCTTTGCCAGAGTTGGGGAGAGCGAGAGAGGCAGCTGTAATTGGGAGATCAGTAGTTCCAAAGGTATTGGATAGTTGAACACGTAGGCGAGTAGTTGCAATGGAGAAATGTAGGGTTTGGCGTATTGTGGCGTCATTAAAGACACTGCTTGACGTCTTCTGAGAAATAGTTAGGTTTTCTTTGTATGTTTGAGAATGGTAATGAGATCTAACAAATGGCGATGGTGGCAAGTTATCCGGTTCAACTAACTGTGGCATAGATGTCCATGTATCTACCCAGTGATAGTCTGTTTGCCTCTTCTCTACTAAAGGAGAAGCGAGGGTGAGATAAAATAAGGTCAGGAAACACCCCAAAGCTCTCATAGAAACAGCTACCCGGTTTTGAAACATTTTGAAAGGTCTTGGCTTATAGATAGAAGAATACCGTGCCAAACAAGTGGGAAATTCTCCCTCTTATTTGACCTGGCGTCATCGGTACCCCTCGATACAATAAGGTATATATAAGTAAAAATGTCTTGGCTAAATGAATCTGGCGGGTGCAAGGTTATTTCACTGGACGTTTGCTATACGTGAAGAATTCCCATAACTGCCAGTCCGCAATTAAGGCTATCTGGAAAAACTCAGCAGTCACCTTTCCTGTGTAAGTTTTGATTTTGTTACCAGTATGTCAAGTTGAAGGATCATTGATGAGAAAGTCATTGTTAACACCGCCTCTAAACTAGATTGAGAATTCCATTTAGAGAACATCAAAATGTAGTACCGCGCGAAGTGGATTTCCGGAGAATATTCAGACTTTGGAAGATCTTGCCAGAATTTTTCCGGTTTACCAACCACATTTAGGCTGTAGCCGATCCGAGATGCAACATGGGCGAAAGGAGACATAGATAATACTGCACATAATGGCAACAGATGGCATCTTTCTTCTCGCTGTTTAAGGCTTCATGTGAGATTCAAGATGCTTCTGTACTTCATCTTAGGTGCTTAACATTACGTAGTCAACGGCATAGACTGTTTCGATTAAGGCTCGCTCTTTGAAATAGCCGTACATATCACGTGCTATTTGTATAACTTTAAGCATTTGAAATTGAGCATAAGTATCAAAGAACCCGAGGTTAAAGCATTAAAAGATCCGAACTGCGTTTTTGTGGACTTGACGCCGTCGTCATCATCTCTCTAGAGTAATGTCAATTTGCATGTTAGGCCGGTCTTGCCCGGCTTAATATCAAAGCTCACAGCTCTCGGCGAAGTTCCTTTCTCGTTCAATCTTCCAGTCATATACGTCGCAACTGAGCTTCTCCTTTCATAACCTAGTTGGCCTGGAAGACTATATAGCAGAGTCTGGTCGAATCTAAACACGCTTGTTATGACATCTGTAACATCCAGTAGTTTTATCTTCTAATTTCGCCTGACTATGCCTAAGTTATATGATCCCCAGGGCTCCATATACTCCTTGATTAATAAGCGCTTTATCTGTGGTACTTAAACTAGGTTAAACTTAGGGCAGATAGTAGTAGCTCAAATATTGTTTTGTAAATAAATATTAGCTGCACATCTGTGGGATAGAGTGAGATAGTGATAACTAGGAGCATTTTGATGGGCAGACATGCCAAGTGATCTTTTAGTTCAGACTAACTAACAACCAGAGGGAATGGTATTGTTGTTCTAGTAAGGCTTCCGTTTCTTGATTTCAAGATTTGAAGGGATTGCCACAAGAACAAGACCCTACGAAGGTTTGTTAACCTTCACGGGGGAAATCAGAGATGAGCTTAAGCCCTTGCCATGGTCCTAGATATATATACTGACACAATTAAGCAACTTCCTCATAAGTAGCTTGAGTTTCGAAGGTTTCTCAACTCCGTCGTATCTAGCATTCAATATGCTTTTGCCGAAAGCAGTCTAACAATATCCAGATGCCAATGGGATTCAAAGTGCCTGGGGGCTAAATACACAATAAACAAAAAGGGACAGACACCTAATAAATTCTATAGTTTATCAGTTGTACTTATGCTAGAAAATTTGTTTGTACCAAACAAACAACTTGGGGCTTGTTTATTACTGCGGTTTCTATAAATACACCCGCTAAGCAACTCAACATTGTTCTAATTTAATCAAATTTTTAATGCACGGAAGTAATTCAAATATTCACAATGGTAACCTTTGAATTTGAACGAGTATAAATATGCGATGATTGACGCCAAAAAACAACGACCCCTCGGTTAAATCAAGGAGCAACAGACAAATGCAATCCAGCTTCACTGATTGGACCACGCATTTAGCGATTGTGGACATTTTACCCCAATGGAGCAAACCGGACCCCCCGCACTAGCTATGTGGGCGTGCTATATACTCCGTTCCGGCGAGAAAAGCTGGGCATGAGTGAATCTTTTCCCGCATGTTATATAGGAGATATACGACAAGGATATCAGAGACTGAATTGGGCAGTCAAGTCCTCTCTCTCTTGAGAGGCTTAATAAGAAATAGTAGGATTGACTCGCATAGTCTATATATCTAAATAAATATGGCTGGAAAACCTTTCGTTCGGGATTCGGCCCAAAAGGAGGCGAACCCCCATAACCGAACATGCCTGCCCGGGATACCGGGTTGCCAAATGTAGTTCAAGCCATCATAGAGTGGGAAACTGTAGCGAGATAATAATGGCTGCGTAATTGATCCTTCTTCCAGTCGTCTTTGTGTCTTCTCCTTCATATATTATCTGTTCTATATCCGCCTTCAGGTATTCACCGGCAATTGATTTTGGAATTCATTTCTATTTTAGGTTTACTTCTAGGTTGCCGATAACCTATCTCCAATACCTCGGCTGAACGAACCGCATAGTCTCACAACACCAACATACCACACCACGTAAACAAAACGAGACAAGATGGCATTAAGCGGCAAGGAAGTGGCAGAACACAGCTCGAGAGAGTCATGTTGGGTCATTGTACACGTATGCTAATTTCTCTCGTGCTCCAGGCAGCTGCTAATCAATGCGCAGGGCAAAGCATACGACGTCACAGAGTTCTTACCAGGTCCGTAGTATCTACCATCCGCACGAACATCCAAGCTGATATGCACATAGAACATCCTGGCGGGCCCAAAATCATTCTCAAATATGCCGTATGCTTCCATTCGCGGTGCCGATGGACAAAAGGCGTTGCTAATGATGTGTAGGGCAAAGATGCAACGGAGGAATTTGAGCCCATTCATCCCCCCGATACCCTCGACAAATACCTTGATAAATCCAAGCACCTAGGACCCGTAGACATGGGCACCGTTGAAAAGGAAGAGACAGTCGAATCACCGGAAGAAAAAGAACGCCTGCAGAGAATCGAACGTATGCCCATATTAGAACAATGCTATAACCTGATGGATTTCGAGTCGGTAGCGAGACGAGTCATGAAAAAAAGTGCTTGGGCTTATTATTCCAGTGGTGCTGATGATGAGATCGTACGTTTTAGTTATGGGGGGGATATTTTGAGAGCGGAGGGAATTTGCTGACTGGAGATAGACGTTGCGAGAGAACCACTCGGCTTTCCATAAAATATGGTTCAGACCACGCATTTTGGTGGATGTCGAGAAAGTTGATTTCACAACCACCATGTTGGGGACAAAAGTTGACATCCCTTTCTACATAACCGCCACCGCTCTGGGCAAACTCGGACATCATGAAGGAGAAGTCCTCCTGACAAGGGCGGCGAAGAAACACAATGTTATCCAGATGATCCCCACGCTGGCATCGTGTTCTTTCGATGAGATTATGGATGCTGCGGAGGGAGATCAGGTTCAATGGATGCAGTTGTACGTCAACAAAGACCGAGCGATCACCAAGAAAATCATCGAGCATGCAGAGAAACGAGGTTGTAAAGGTCTCTTCATTACTGTCGATGCGCCCCAACTAGGTAGGAGAGAGAAAGATATGCGCTCGAAATTCACAGATGTAGGATCGAATGTGCAGGCTGGTGCGACGACAGATAACTCACAGGGCGCTGCAAGGGCGATTTCAAGCTTCATCGATCCATCCTTAAGTTGGAAGGATATCCCGTGGTTCCAAAGTGTGACGAAGATGCCGATCATTTTGAAGGGAGTGCAGAGGGTGGAGGATGTGCTGAAGGCGGTTGAGATGGGGGTACATGGTGTAGTGCTTTCGAATCACGGTGGGAGACAGCTGGACTTTGCGAGGTCCGGGATTGAGGTTTTGGCGGAGGTTATGCCAGTCCTGAGAGAGCGTGGATGGGAGAACCGGATCGAGATTTATATTGATGGAGGTGTCAGAAGAGCAACGGATATCATCAAAGCGTTGTGTCTGGGCGCGAAGGGAGTTGGTATCGGAAGGCCATTTTTGTATGCCATGGGTGCTTATGGCCAACCCGGTGTTGATCGTGCGATACAGTTGCTCAAGGATGAGATGGAGATGAACATGCGGCTTATAGGAGCTTCAAGCGTTGACCAGCTGAATCCAACGTTGATTGATGCGAGAGGATTAAATACGCACACGGCAACTGTGCCAGTTGATTCTTTAGTAAGTCACTCTGTCACTCGGCAGAGTTTCTATATGCTAATAAAATTCAGGGAATGGCCATTTATGATCCCTTGGTCAACCCACCGGAGAGATCCAAGTTGTAAACGTGCTGTCTGTACATATCTACATCATATCTAAATCCTAAATACATGAATCTTTTACTCACATTACCTAATTTATGGTTTGGAGCAGTATGAATTATGAGTAGCGTGTACCTTGAGGCCAGGCGGTGCACTTATTAACCTTCTTATCTCCATCGAGGTCCTCGAAATCTATCCGCTCATCCGCCTGTCTAACCCTAACCCTTAGTAGATAGCCAATCGAAAGATATATATCACGGCTGCGACTTCTTGGTTGCTGTGGTGACTTCCGCGATAGAGAAGCTCCATTTGTCGTTGCAAATGTGTGGTAGAATTCTCTTTGGACAGAGCATCGAAATAATTGATCTTCATCTCAGTAGTGGTTTACCAGCGAACCTCGCTGCAGGTGATCCAAGTTTCTCCTTCATTATGAAAAGAACTGATGCAAACGTGGCTGCCTACATGGCAAAGTTGGCGTACTTAGCTGAGCCCATCAGATTGTATGACTAGGCAGCAGAGATTGAAAACCAGTCTTATCAATTCCATGTCGTTAGCTTCAAATAGAATGAGCATTGACGCCATAGATAATCTAACCAACATAAAGCACCTGCAATTCGATATGGCATGAGAATTCCAAGCAATTGATCTGTAGACTCTACATTCGAATTTCATAGATAGAGCCGTCCACACGATTATTTCCCTGACCAAGACATTATTAGCCTGCTTCGGAAATCCACTGGAAGCTTGAACGCTGTCATCATCTTGTTAACCCAGCTGTGCCTATCATTATTGCTGCACATATTGGGAGGATCTGTTGACTGATGTGGCAGAATCACTTCTCCATTGGTCGCCTCGGACTTATTGTTGGTAGACCCCATTTCAGGAGATTCAAAATTAGTAAGCAGGAATAAAATTCCCGGGGTTTGTTTTCAATGGATGAATATAATACATTCCGTTGAGATTTAATTCTGCTCACGGCTTCTTTCATGGCCCCACTGCAAGCCCTTATACTTCAGCCTGAACAAAATAAATTCTGGCGACACACCTGTGCGGCAACAGGCATGTTTGAAGGTATTGCAGCCCCGGCTCCCTTTCCCAAAACTCCAGGGCCACAAATTTAGTTTGGGGTATGCCAGGCAACAGGAGATTGTCGCTTTGTCAAGAATCAATAAATCTGGAGGTCGGTACGGCAATGCCCATC
>Ga0247812_10002329_pt1 | contig 10668 bp, 10 predicted proteins | sample UWRJL149409B1_FD_178011 | JGI IMG/M metagenome (GOLD analysis project Ga0247812, IMG submission 178011) | Plant litter microbial communities from Arlington Agricultural Research Station in Wisconsin, United States - UWRJ-L149-409B-1 | ecosystem: Environmental > Terrestrial > Plant litter >...
GCACGACGGGCGCCGTCGCCCACAAACTCGGCCGCCGCTTCGTGGTCGTCGACCAGAATCCCGACGCCATAGATGTCATCTCCCGTCGGTTGGGCGGCAACCCTCGCTCGGTACTATTGCCGAATGAGTGATCGCGGAGAGATCGAATGCTGGCTGACCGACATGGACGGCGTTCTCGTCCACGAGAATCATCCGGTGCCGGGAGCCGCAGCGCTCCTGCAGCAGTGGCAGGACCAGGGCGCTCCGTACCTCGTCCTCACGAACAACTCGATCTTCACGCCGCGTGACCTGAGCGCCCGTCTCCGCGCGAGCGGACTCAACGTTCCCGAGGACCGCATCTGGACCTCCGCCCTCGCAACCGCCGACTTCCTCGCCTCGCAGATCCCCGGCGGTTCTGCGTTCGTCATCGGCGAGGCCGGCATCACGACCGCCCTCCACGAGGCCGGCTTCATCATGACCGAGACCGCTCCCGACTACGTCGTCATCGGCGAGACGCGCAACTACTCCTTCGAGGCCATCACAAAGGCGATCCGCCTGATCGGTGCCGGGTCGCGATTCATTGTGACGAATCCGGATGCCACGGGCCCGAGTGCCGAGGGACCCATGCCCGCCACCGGCGCAGTGGCCGCGCTGATCAGCAAGGCCACCGGCAAAGAGCCGTACGTCGTCGGCAAGCCGAACCCGATGATGTTCCGTTCGGCGATGAACAAGATCGGTGCGCACTCCGAGAACACCGCGATGATCGGTGACCGCATGGACACCGACATCATCGCCGGCATCGAAGCAGGCCTCCACACGATCCTCGTACTCACCGGCATCAGCGACGAGGCCGAGATCAACCGCTACCCGTTCCGTCCGGACGAGGTGCTCAACAGCGTTGCCGATCTTGTCAGCGCGGAGCCGGTCGAGACGGAACTGTAGCGGCTCCGTCATCCGCTCGGCTGTTCTTATTCTTTGGGCGCCGTCGGCTTGCGGGCTATCGTGCCGACGATCGGCTCGCCCGACGCGCGCGTGACGAAGCAGTAGTAGTCGTGCTGGCCTGCGGCCCACTCCTCCGCGGTCGTGGCGTACGTGGCGGCGAGGGTGACGTCCGTATAGACGGCTGACTTCTTGTAGTTGAGCACCTTCGTGCTCGTGCACAGCGAGGTCAGGCGGGAGGCGAGTTCCTCCGCGCCGGGGTAGAAGTCCACGGTCTCACCCTCCTTCACCGGGAAGGTCGCGCGCTTCGTCAGCTGCGCCGTGTGCGGGGTGTCGCAGTCGACGACGGTGAACTCCTGCTCCCACGGGGAGACATACGGTTCGAGGCATTCGCCGCTCAGCAGGGCATCCCACTGGTAGACGCCGGGAACGAGCGGACCGACGGTCTGCACCGGCGTCGGAGTGGGCGTCGGTGTCGGCGTGGGGGTCGAGGTCTCGACGGCGACGGCTTCCTCCTGGTCCGGAAGCAAACCGGGCATACGCGTGCCGGTGAAGTAGATCGCCAAAAGGATCATCGCGAGCACGAGACCGGCGGCCACCGCGAGCAGCATCATCTGCGGTCGCGTGAGCGGACCGTGCGGCGGCTTCGGGGTGGCGTTCTTCTTGACGCCCAGAACCTTCGTCGGACGTGCGGCAAACATCGGCGCCTTGGCGGCCTTTGCCAGGACTTCCTTCACGGGCGGCGAAGGGAACGGGATCTGCGCGAGCACAGGGGCGTCCTCGTACTCCTGGAACTTGTGTTCCGCGAAGAGGGAGTCGATCGCGGACGTCTCGTCCTTCTTCTCTTCCGGCTCCTCTTCTTTGGTTTCCACCCCTGCCGGGATATCGACGTCGAGCGGCGGGATCTCGTGCGAGAGGTGGATCGGCGGAGAGAGGGGCGGAGGGATGAGCTCCGGCGGGGTGCGCTCCGCTACCGCTGCGGCCTGGGCTTCACGCGCTTCGGGCTCGATGCGCATGAGCTCGGTCGGCTCGCCCTCCCAGTCGTCCGGCTTCGTCGGCTCGGGAATCGGGTCCCAGCCGGGTTCCATCACGGGCTCGGTGGGCGGGAGGTCCGCGCCTGTTGCGTCCGAACCCGTCGCGTCGGAGTTTGTTTCGGTGGGGTTCGTTGCAGCGGGGTTCGTTGCAGCGGGGTTCTCGGGCTCGACTACGGGGTTGGCTGCGTCATCCGCTGCCCCAGCATCTTTGCTGGTCTTCGAAGGCTGGACCCAGTTGAACGCTCCCGGGGAGACGTAGTCCTTGTCGTCCGACACGTGTGCCCTATGACTGGTCCAGGCCCAGGTCGCTCAGGCCGATTGCGGAGAGGTAGGGGTAGCCGGCGGCCTCGATGATCTCCTTGGCGCCGGTTGCGCGGTCGACGACCACAGCGACGCCGACGACGATCGCGCCGACTTTCTCGAGCGCCTCGATGGCCTTGAGCGGCGAGCCGCCGGTGGTCGACGTGTCTTCGAGAACGATGACGCGCTTGCCCTGCAGGTCGGGGCCTTCGACCTGGCGGCCGCGGCCGTGGTCCTTCGGCTCCTTGCGGACGACGAACGCGTCGTAGGACTTGCCGAGTGCGACTCCCTGGTGGAGAACGGCGGCAGCGATCGGGTCGGCGCCCATAGTCAGGCCGCCGACGGCGGCGACGTCCTCGACGCCTTCGATGAGATCGACCATGACCTGGCCGATGAGCGGGGCGACGCGGTGGTCGAGGCTGACACGGCGCATGTCGACGTAGTAGGTCGCCTTCTTGCCGCTCGTGAGGGTGAAGTCACCGTGGAAGACGGCATCCGCCTTGATGAATTCGATGAGCTGCTGCTTGGCAATAGAGATGTCTGGCACGCGCTACAGCCTAACGGCGAGGGTGGTTTGGGGATAATGAGGGCGTTCTTGGCTGTTCATAGTGGGCGACTGGGTCGCAGCGTGCGTCTCGGGTGAGGCGCTCTGGCTCAGCATGGATCGGTTGGTTTCCGGGCGGCGGATCCCGCTTGTGAGGGCGACGAGCGTCCCTTCGACACGGCGCATCTTCTCCCTCATACGACTTTCTTTAACTTCTTCCTCACACCCCCGTATTTCCGGGGCATTTTGGGCTGTTTGGAGCCCCAAATGTCGGTGGGTGTCGGTGGAATAGTCGCATGGAAACCACGCCGCTGCCTCCCTCGGAAGCCTCGCGTGCTGCCGACGAGGCCGCCGCGCCAGTGCCGGAAACGGGCGTCAATGTCTTCGCGGCGATGTACGACACGCGTGCCGAGATGATCGACGGCATCGTGGGTCTCGAGCGCATGATCGCGGGACTGCAGTCAGCGCGTGCACAGCTCGTCGACCAGGCACGGCAGTGGTCCGAAATCACGTATGTAGCGACGGAGCCGACCGACCCGACCGCGTGGGATTCGTCGACGATCGCCCGCAAGGAATACGAGTCGGAACTCGCCTGTGCCCTCCACATTCCGGAGCGTTCCGCACAAAGTCTCATCGGCGAGAGCAAGATGCTCGTGCACGACCTTCCGGCCACGCTCGATGCGCTTCGGCAGGGCGACATCTCCTACCGGCACTCGCAGAAGCTTCTCAACCAGGCGACGAGCATTCCGGCAGAGGCTCGCGAGGCATTCGAAGCCGAGGTGCTTCCCTTTGCGAAGAAGCTGACGGTTCCGCGGTTCGACTCCCGAGCCCGCAAGGTCCGCGAGAAGCTGCACCCCGAGTCGATCAGCACGCGTCATCACGTCGCGATCGGCGACCGGAACGTCCAGTACTTCTCCGAGCACGACGGCATGGCCTCGCTGCTCGCGTTCCTTCCCGCCGCCGAAGCACTCGCGATCGACCAACGACTGACGGATACAGCAACCGCCCTGCAGGGGCCATCCGAGCCGCGCACCTTCACCCAGTTGCGTGCCGATCTCTTCGCGGCCTGGCTGCTGACCGGGTTCGATCCCGCGGCAGCGCCGGGGATTGCACCGGCCGTCCCGCATCACCAGCCCGTTGGTGAGCCGGGCGTTCAGGAAGCGGCCGCAGAGCCAGAGCCCACCGTCAGCGACCCGATCGCGGCGCTCCGCGGCATCAAACCCACGGTGATCGTGACCGTCCCGGTGCTCACCCTGCTCGGCAAGAGCGACGAACCCGCGCAACTCGAGGGTTTTGGTCCCATCGACCCTGATACCGCACGGATTCTTGCGGCTGGAGCGTCGAGTTTTATCCGGATATTGACGGATCCCGAGGAGGGGACAGTCCTGTCCGTGAGCCGGAAGAGATACCGGGTGCCGAGCGACCTGAAAACATGGCTCCGCGTGAGGGATGGCACATGCCGGTTCCCCGGTTGCGGTCGAAAAGCGAAGAATTGCGACGCCGACCATACCGACGATTGGCAATTCGGTGGCGAGACCTCGTTCGACAACCTCGCGATGCTGTGCCCGAAGCACCACAAGTTGAAACACAACACCGCTTGGAAAATGGAGCAACTCGGTGGTGGCGTCATCCGCTGGACTTCGCCCGACGGCAAGATCTACGACACCGACCCGGAGACGGAGCTGACGGGGGACGGCGACGATGGGGTCTAGGTCGGTGCGCGGGCGGGAACGACGGGCACGTCACGATGGCACCCGGCCGGGCGGGTAACAATCGTCGGCACGCGCCACAAACCGCGACTGAGACCCGCCACCCAAAGAACCACCGCCGAGCACAGGCCCCAGGGCACATCCACCCGGAACGCACCCCGAGAACCGCCCCGGAAACCGCGAGCCACCGAACCCTCCCACCGATACCGCCCCATAGGCTGAAGAAATGCGCGTAGCTACCTGGAATGTGAACTCGATCCGTGCCCGATCCGGACGGGTGGTCGACTGGCTCGTCCGCGAAGACATCGATGTGCTCGCGATGCAGGAGATCAAGTGCAAGCCCGAGCAGTTCCCACTCGAGGCGTTCGAGGAGGCTGGCTACGAGGTCATCGCCCACGGCTTCAACCAGTGGAACGGCGTCGCGTTTGCGAGCCGGCTCCCCATGTCCGAGGTGGAGACGAGCTTCCCGAACCAGCCCGGATTCCTCAAGGGTGCAGAGGGTCCCGACCAGCCGCTCGAAGCACGCGCGCTCGGCATCACTGTCGACGGTGTCCGCCTGTGGTCGCTGTACGTCCCCAACGGACGCGCGCTCGGCGACCCGCACCTGACCTACAAGCTCGATTGGCTCGGCAAGCTCCGCGACGACACCGCCGCGTGGATGAAAGCCCACCCCGGATCCCCGATCGCCCTCATGGGTGACTTCAACGTCATCCCCTTCGACCACGACAACGGCGACCCGACGATCATCGTCGGCGAATCGACGCATGTCTCCCCGGAGGAGCGCGCCGCCTTCGCATCGTTCGCCGACATCGGACTGAGCGACGTCGTCCGCCCGCTCATCCCCGAGGGCTACACCTACTGGGACTACAAGCAGCTCCGCTTCCCCCGCAACGAGGGCGTGCGCATCGACTTCATCCTCGGAAGTCCTGAATTCGCGGATGCCGTCACCGGCGCGGTCATCCACCGCAACGAGCGCAAGGGCGACGCCCCGAGCGACCACGTGCCCGTCGCCGTCGACCTCGCCATTGACGGGGACGACGACGACCGGCCCATGATCTTCTAGCCCGACCTCTAGGACGTGACCACCGCGAATCCGCCCGCTGGCAGCACGATCGAGCCGACACCGCGCACGGTGCGCTGCGACACGAGCGAACCACGCGAGTCATAAATGCGCACCGTCGAGCGCACCCCGGCAGCACCGACGTCAGTACGTGCCCGCGCCGCGCTGTTCACGAGTTCCGTTCGGCCCGAACCCGTCAGCACGAGCCGCGACACCACCGGTCGCACGATGAGCGCATCGATGTCGACGGTGCCTTTCTTGGCGACGACGCTGACCGACGAGCGTGAACCGCTGAGGGTCGAGGACAGCCGCGAGGGCACCAGCGCACCGTCTGCCTCGGTGATCCCCGGTGCACCGACGCCCGACCGCAGGGTCCCGAGCCGCTGCCGGCCGGCCCACCACGTGGAAACCACCTTCCCCGGATACGGCTCGTAGATCACCGGCTCGATGACGCGAGCACCGTCAGCGGTCCCGACGGGAATCGTCGCGGTCTCACCGCGCGTGACCTGCAGGTACGAGCCACCGCCCCAGGACGATTCACCTGTCCATGACGACGACGGCGTGACCACGGTCCCTCCCGTTGCCGTCTCGGCCTGGACGACAGTGAGCCCGTCCCGCGACGAGACCGTCGACACCGCCTGCGCGCGCGCCGCAATCGCCGGATGCGCGTCGAGCGCAAGCATCGACAGCAGTCCGTGGATCGTGCTCTCGGCCCCGGAGTTGCGGTTGATACTGCCGTCGGCCTGCACCCCGTCATACGTCACGCCGGTCGCCGGGTTGTAGACGGGCTCGTTCGCCCGGTTCATCCCGAAATACCACGCACCCTCGATGGCGGCGAGCTGCTCGAGTCCGGGACGATCGGCGACATCCGCAACCGCGAGCAACGACTGCAGGCGCGAATCGGCCCCGTACGCGATCTGCACCTGCTCGGTCGGCGTCGGGTACCAGCCGTTGTCCGGCCCGCTCGCCGTGAGCAGCGTCGGAGTGAACGACGCGGTGTCGGCGAGCGCGGGCTTCAGCAGCGAACGGTCACGGAGAACAGCGGATGACGCCGCCAACGCCGCGGGCATCTGCGACGCCCATGCGTGCCACATCGACCGCGACTCAGCCCACGGCAGCACAGCACCGTACGGCCAGCTGTCGGTCGGCGTTCCCATGAGCGCGATACCCCGGGCGAGCTTCGAGAGGGCCGTGCGGGCAGCGGACGAGTGGCCGCGGTTCGCTTCGACGTACGCCGAAAGCCCGAGCACTGCTTCGGACGAGGCATCCGCCCCGTTGACGATGAGCCACGCGGGCACTCGCTTGCCGTCCGCGATCTCGAACTGGCCGTATTTGCCCAGCACCTGCCGATCGAGCGCGGCGACACCGAGCTGGAGCCGGTCGGACAGGAACGACGCGAACGCGGGGTCCGCCTTCTTGAACGCCGCGTAGCCCTCACCGAAGGCCCAGAGCGAGCGGGCGAGCCAGTAGCTCGCGCCACCGTCGGACGGATCCGGCAGCTCGACGGGCACGGGACTCGGGTTGAGGGTGCCGTCCGGCTGCATCCAGAGCACGACGTTGCCGGCGTTCGGTCCCGTCGTGGTCTGCATGTACGCGACCGAGCGCAGGAGTTCGTAGGCCTTCTCGCGGCTCGCATCGGAGCCGGTCTGCTGCCAGTGCCGCACGTACACCACGGCGGCTCGTGTGATGTCGTCCGTGTTGAACGCGCCCTGGCCCCAGTATCCGGTCGCCGGATCGAGCGGGCCCCCGCCGACCCGCTCGAACGTGCCGCCGTCGCGAGCGTCCGCGTATGTCCACGGCATGGTCAATGCGGGTTCGCTGTCGAGGCGATAGGTCGTGTGACCCTCGGTCGGTGGTGGACTTGTCGTGTCGAGCAAGAAGTCGAGGTGCGACAGGTTGGTGAGGGGCGCCGGCGGGGCGGCCGCCGTGGGAGCGACGACGCCGGTCACGGCGAGCGCGGCCACCATGACCGCGCCCGCCAGCGTCGAAAACGAGTTCTTCATTGAACTTCCTTTCTCTTGTGTGGCTAAACGGCAGTGATCCGCGCGACCCCGATCTTCGAGTCGGCCATGCCGTAGAACACGAACAGCTGCCCGTCGATCTCCTCGATCGCGGTCGGGAAGACGACGTTCGGAACGATGCCGCTCCGCTCGTCCTCGGTCTCTGCCTCGAGCAGGGGCGCGGTCGTCCGAGCGATGACGCGCGTGACGTCATCGGCGTCGAGGATCATCCCGCCCGCCGCATAGTTGACGTTCTGCTGCTGCGCGAAGGCGTTATCGATGGTGCCCGTGACCCCGTGATAGAGCACGAGCCACCCCTCCGGCACACGCACCGGCGGCGGCCCACCGCCGATCTTGAGCTCCTCGAACGGAGCCTCCGGCACGGCGAGCACGCGGTGCCCCCGCCAGTGAACGAGGTTCCGGATGTCGGACAGAACGTCGTCCACCGGCACAAAGCTGATCCAGATGCTTTGCCGCGGGTCCTCCACCCCCACCGGCAGTCGCACCCCCTCCCCGGGTTTCACCTCGCCGAGATCCCACATCGGGCGGTGCAGCACCGCGAAGCTTTCGACCGCGTCGGGAGCGGTAACCGGTTCCGGGAAGAACACGGTGTCCTTGTTATGGAACAGGTTGAGGTCGGCGTCGAGGTCGTCCTGGTATTCGAAGTGGGCGGGACCCAGTCGCGTCCACTCCCGCAGGTCGACCGAGGTAGCGATCGCCGTGCGCGGGCCGAGCGGTCCGTATGCGACATAGGTCATGACGTGCAGTCCGAGCCGCGGAATGAAGGTGATCCGGGGGTCTTCGACTCCTGAATTCGCCGCGCCCCGCTCCCAGCCGCGATCCGGCGCGAGCACGACACCCTCGCGCTCGACCCCGGTCGGAACTCCGTCGGCAATGACCACCCGCGCGAGACCGACCCTGCTGACGTTGCCGGTCGCGACCATCCGTGGCAGGAGGTAGAGCGCACCGTCCGGACCGTGCCCGGTGCCGGGATTGAGCACGCCCTCGGCCTCGAGGTCGTCCCCGGGCACCGGCGTCATGACGACACCGGCACGGGTGAGTGTGTACGGAAATTCAGACATTGCTATCCCTTCACGCCCGAGCCGATATTGGTCGAGACGAAGTAACGCTGGAACACGATGAACAGAACGACGACAGGTGCCGCGAGCACGCCAGCACCCGCGAGCGTGGCGCCGAACGGGTTGGCCGCCGACGCCGCCACATTCGAGATGTAGTTGGCGAGCGAGACTGCGAGTGGCTGCAGCGCCGCGTCCTTCGTGATGAGGAACGGCCAGAGGAACTCGTTCCACGGTCCGATGAAGGTCAGGAGCACCGCCGTGATGAGGGCCGGTCTGACGAGGGGCACCGCGATCCGCCAGAGCAGCTGGAGTTCGCTCGCACCATCGATCCGTGCGGCCTCGAACAGCTCCCGCGGAAGCTGCAGGAAGTACTGGCGGAAGATGATCACGGCCGTCGAGTTGATGAAGTACGGCAGGATCATCCCGACGTAGTTGTCGCTCAGTCCGTAGTCCCGGGCGATCAGCACGTAGAGCGGAATGATGAGCAACTGGAACGGCACGACCTGCACGAGCAGGGCGAGAGCGAACGTCACGCCGCGACCGCGCCACTCGAGGTGGGCGAGCGCGTATCCCACGAGAACGCCGAAGACCATCGTCCCGAGCAGCACACCGCCGGTGAAGATCCCCGAGTTGAGCAGCCCCTGGAACAGGTTGATGCGCTCGTTGATATCGACGTAGTTCTGCCCGGTGAGGTTTGCCGGGTTGGGGAACGCGCCCGCGACCGTTGGATCGGGCTGCTCCTGCAGGGAGCCGATCACCATGTAGTAGAACGGGAAGAGGAACAGCAGCGCTCCGAGCGCGAGCACGATGCCGCGCAGAATGACCTGGAATCTGGACATCAGTCCCTCTCTCCCACGAACCGGTTCTGCAGGAATGCGATGATCAGCACGAGTACGACGAGGACGACGCCGATGGCGGCGGCGACATCCGGTTGCCCCTGCTGGAGTCCCCGCTGGTACATGATGAGAACCGGTGAGGCGGACGCCCCGTTCGGCCCACCGCCCCCGGTGAGCAGGTACGGCTCGGTGAACAGGTTCGCGCCCGTGACTGTCGACACCAGGAGCACGAGAACGGTTGCGGGACGGACTCCGGGAACCGTCACGGAGAAGAAGCTCCTGACCGCTCCGGCGCCGTCGGTCGACGCCGATTCGTAGAGCTCCTTCGGCACTCCCTGCAGCGCCGCGAGGTACAGCAGGATGAAGAACCCGAGCTGCTTCCACGTGACGAAGATCGCGATCGTCGGCATCGCCCACTGCTCGCTGATGAGCCAGGACGGGTCGGGCGCGAGCGGTCCGAGAATCTGGTTGACGAGTCCGTCGCCGTTGAACAGGAACAGCCAGACAGCCACGACCGCAACACTCGCGGTGACGTACGGCACGTAGAAGCTCACCCGCAGGAAGGTGCGGAAGTGCACCGCTCGGTTGAGGGCGGTCGCGAGCAGCAACGAGAGCACGACCGTGAGCGGCACGTTGATGATCAGGAACACCCCGACGTTGCGGAACGACTGGAGCACAGCCGGATCGGTCAGCGCGGTCACGAAGTTGTCGAGCCCGACGAACGGCCGGTCGACGGTCGCCCCGGGAGCTGCGAAGAAGAAGTCGTGGAAGGCGATCCAGACCGCGTACCCGAGCGGATAGGCGAGCACGACCAGCACGAAGACGAGGTACGGCGCGCTGAACAGCAGGCCGAGCGGATGCCGGCCGAGGATGCGGCGCTTGCGCACCGCACCCCCGGCGGTTGTGGTCGTCATCCCTACGGCTGCTTTGCGATCTCGTCGATCTCGGCCGCGGCATCGTCGAGCGCGGTGTGCACGTCGGTCTTCCCGAAGATCACCGCTTCCGACCACGCGTCACGGAACGTCTGCAGCATCTGCACGGTGTTCGGCCCCGGCGGCACCTCGACCGTGCGCGACGCCTGGTCGCCGAAGGCGGTGTACGCGGGGTTGTCGGCGAAGTAGTCCGGGTATGCGGTCTGCAGGTCCTCGCGCAGCGGCATCTGGCCGGTGAGCTCGAGAAGCTGGCCGT